>ENA-ORNK01000245-ORNK01000245.1-human-gut-metagenome-genome-assembly--contig:-NODE-245-length-83145-cov-12.732182_pt1 | contig 83145 bp, 71 predicted proteins | sample MGYA00242115_ERZ509022 | MGnify/ENA primary metagenome ERZ509022 (study PRJEB26280, sample SAMEA2338690) | human gut metagenome | biome: human gut; feature: human-associated habitat; material: faeces...
CGCGCCGAGGCGCTGTGTCGAGAGCCAGTCCGCGTAGGCGGACTCCACATACTTCCGCAGAGGAATCGACGTTCCGTTGAGACGGTTCTGCGTCAGGCCGGAGAGAATGCCTTCGGCTGTGAACAGCGTCATCTGGGTGTCGTCGGAGATCAGGGCCTTTCCAGTACGGCCGTCAAAATCATAGCGCTGAATGCCGCCGGGGCCATAGCGCTTGCGGATATCGTCGATCCATAGAAATTCTACGGGATAACCAAGCGCGTCGCCTGCTGCGCCGCCCAAAAGACAGCCGCGGATGCGGTCGGATACTTCCTTGCAGATCATGTGGTTCAGCTCCCATTATCGTTCTTGTGTGGAGTTCTACGGAAATTGTACAGCATTTTCCTCCGGATGGGAAGCGAAAAATGCGCGCGCCGCAAGAGGCGGCGCGCAGCGTGTGCCTATTCAGGCGAGGACGGTCTGGCCCGCTTCGCGGCAGACAGCGCCCACGCGCGTGAATGCAGGATGACGGCCCTTGTCCAGCGCAAAGACGACGGCATAGACGACGGCTCCGAAGGTCTCGATCATCATATCGCCCATCGTGTCGATCAGGCCGATGTCGATATAGCCCTCGAGCGGTACGCCGTTGACGACGACGCTCTCGATGCTGTCAATGCTGCCGATCACGCCGGTCGCGCTGCCGAGGTCATAGGAGTGGATGGCGCTGACCAGCGTATCGCGCTGCATGTCCAGGCCGAACCAGCGATCCATATCGAATTCATAGAATTCCCACAGCGCAGAAACGGCGATGGAGAATGCAACGGCGAAAAGAATGCGCAAAAGACGGTCGCTCCGATATTTCTCATTCAGAAGGACGGGGATATAGGAGCCGAGCAGGGCAAAAACAACGCCGCCGCAGAGATGCAGCATTTTGTCCCAATGCTCGATGCGGTAATAGAGCTTGTAGATCCGGCCGGACATCGACGCAAGAATGTAAAACAGACAGAACACAAACAGTGTGTTGGACATACGCCAGTCCAGACAGGCCTCCAGCAGATAGGGAAGCGCAACGCCGATACCGACGAGCAAACAGACCAGTGCATCGGAGAGCGTTCCCATGCGCAGGGAGCGCACCATGGAATACAGGGCAAATATCTCACAGGCCAGCCAAAGCCACGCGCGCCACGGTCGGGCCTCCGACCGGACGCATTGCTTCATTTTTCGCATTTCGATCACCTTTCCAAAGACGCTGCCGCATGAAAATGAATTTCTGCGGCCATTTTTCATTTCTGACCCGATTCTACAGCGGACGCGGGTTTCCTGCAACGGACAAAAGGCGAACGAGTGTGACGTTTTTGGACAAAACGCGGCAAGTGTGGCACTGATCTGATATGCGCAGCAGCGGACGGCTTGGAAGCCGCCCGCTGCGTTTGCTTACTGTGCCTGTTTTTCTGACTCTGCCTGCCGGAATGCACAGACCTGATAGAGAAGCTGCGCGGCTTCCAGCCGGGTCATGGGGGACTCTGCGGCGGCAAGCTCTACGGTAAAGCCCGCCGCCGTCAGCGCGGCCACGGCGTCCTGCGCCCACGCGGGGACGGTTTCCTCCGTCTCCTGCGAGAATACCGCCTGTGTGTCCGGCTGCGGAAGCTTCATCAGCCCCTGCACCATGACGGCGGCCTCGGCGTGCGTCAGCACGTCGGAAGGACGGAAGAACACGCCTGCTTCCGTCGCCGCGCCGGAGACGACGCCGCTGCGGAGGGCGGAGACGATATACGGACGCATCCACTGCGGCGTGTCCGTTTCATCGGCGAAGCCGGAGGTCAGCGCGGCTTCCTCCGGCGCGCAGTCGAGCAGATGCATGGCCATAATCAGAAATTCTCCGCGCCCGATGGCTTCGTCCGGCGCAAAGCAGAGATGCCCGGCGACCGTCCGGCCGGTGTAGACGCCCTGCTCCCGGAGCCAGACGCCCAGATACTGCGCGTCCTCGTCAAGATCACTGTAGACGGCGCGGTCGGTCGGCTTGACGATCTTGATCTTGACGCAGGCCTCATTCGATACGTTCCCGGCGGGATCGGCGGCGGTAAAGACGAAGCAGTCCTTGCCGACCTTGTTTTCCTCCGGCGTGTAGGTGAAGGTGCCGTCCTCATGCAGCTCGACGGTCCCGCGCTTGGGCGCGCGGACGAGCGTGTAGGACAGCGCGTCGCCGTCCGGATCGGAGACCTTGAGCGTCCCGCTGTTCGGGATGTTTTTATAGGTCTCGAACGTGCTGTCCGCCGCTGCGGGCGGCTGATTTTTCCCGTTGAGAAGGGAAATGCGAAGCTCACTCGCCATACCGACGCCGTTGGAATAGACCGGGCGGTAGTAGAGCGAGCACTCCGCCTCTGCGTCGGAGACCGGCTCCACACGGAGCTGCTCCAGCGCGGCGGCGGGCAGAACATCCCCGGCGCAGACACGCCGTGTGCCGTATCGGACGGTGCAGACGGCAGGTGAGGGGACAGCGGAAATAAAGACGCCGCTCAGGGCGGAGGCGTCATCGCTGAACGCCTCCTGTGACAGGCAGCTGACGGTGCGGCTGTCCAGCTCCAATGTGGCGGCCAGCGCCGTACCGCTCAGCGCTGCGGTGAGAAGCAGCAGGGCCAGCGCCCTGCGAAGTCCTTTGCAATGCAGATTCAAAAGATTACCTCCTGACAATTTGAAGTGACAGGGGTAGTTTTTGCAGGCGTTTGCAAAATATTCTTGTGAAAGGAAAAAAATACAGGACGGAGGCGGTTCCGTCCTGTGGAGAAATGCGGATAGGGGAGAAAGGCGCGGCTCCGGGTCATGCCTTCCGCGTTTTTAGAAAGACCTCGGACAGGCCGACTAAAATCAGAAAGCCGCCGAAAAGCTTCCGTAGAAGCGACATTTCCAGATTCGCGGACAAGAGCGCCGCCAGCGCGGCTGTGACGCTCCCGGCTATGGCGGCGGGGACGACGGCCTTCCATTCAATGAGCCGGTTTTTCGTGTGGAAAATCAGCGCAGCGGCGGCTGTGGGCAGAAAATAGAGCAGATTGATGCCCTGCGCGGCCTTCTGCTCCATGGACAAAACGGCGGTCATCCAGACCATCAGCAGGCTCCCGCCGCCGATCCCGAAGCCGGAGAGCACGCCGCAGACAAGCCCTGCGGCGATGGCGATCAGAAAGCTCAGCATAGCAGCAGCCGCACACCTCCCAATAGAATCAGCGCACCGAGCGTCAGATGCAGCGCACGGGCGGGAACCTTGCGGAACAAAAGTCCGGCCAGAACGCCGCCGCCCGCGCCGCCGATGAGATAGGGCAGCGCGTCCAGAAGCGGCAGCATCCCCTTGGCGGCGTAAATTCCCAGCGATACGAGGCAGAGCGGCAGAATGATGCAGACGGACGAGGAAAACGCCTTTTTATCCTCCATTTTTCCGAGCCGGATCAGAAGCGGAACGAGCACCATACCGCCGCCCGCGCCGAAAAAGCCGTTGACAAAGCCAGCAGCCGCGCCGCAGAGCGCCGGACGCAGATAGTTTTTCCATTTCATAAAAAATCCTCCGCTGCTCAGTATCGGCAGCGGAGGCGGTTTTTATTCAGCGGCTTCCTCCGGCGGAAGCGCAAGGGCGCGGAGGATATATCCGGCGATCATCATTCCAGCGCAGGGCGGCGCCCAGGGGACGGAACCGGGAACGCTCTGACGCGCGCCGGGCTCCTGCGAGGGAAGGGGCTTGCGCGGCAGCTCCGTGCTGACAAGGACGGTGTGGTGGCGGACGCCGCGGTTCCGCAGCTCACGCCGCATCACCCGCGCCAGCGGGCAGCCGGAGGTCTTGGAAATGTCCGTGATGGTGAATTTGGTCGGGTCGATGCGGTTGCCGGTGCCCATGGAGCTGATGATCGGTACGCCGCGCTCAATTGCGGTGACGATCAGGCTGAGCTTGCTGTAGACGGAATCGATCGCGTCGGCGATGTAGTCGAAGCCGAGGGAGAAAAACTCCTCTTTGTTGGCCTCTTCATAGTATTTGCGGATGCAGGTGACGCGGCACTCTGGATTGATGTCGGCGATGCGCGCGGCCATGACGTCGGTTTTATACATGCCGATGGTGGAGTACAGCGCGACAAGCTGGCGATTGAGGTTGCTTTCGCAGACCACATCGTTATCGACGAGCGTGATCGCGCCGACGCCCGCGCGCGCTACGGCCTCGGCGATAAAGCTGCCGACGCCGCCGACGCCGAATACTGCGACGTGCGCATTCTGGAGCCGGGCAAGGCCGTCCTCGCCCAGCAGCATGATCTCTCTGCTGAATTGCTGATTCATAAAAATCTCCCGGATACAGCAGAAGCTGCCATGCGGCAGCTTCTGCAAAGGTGAATTCCTGATTACTTCTTGGTCACGAATGCCATGCCGGAGGCCTTTTCATAGGTCACGTTCTCGGTCACACCGGTGTACCAGGTGGTGTAGTCGTTGTTCTTGAGCGCGTTTTCGACGAGCTGATGACGGTAGTTGTCGCCGTCGCCGACGAAGTACATGACATGGAAGCCGTACTCAGACTGGATCACAGCGGTGTCGCCGGGCTGGCGGCTCTCGTCGTAGCACCAATCCTCGAAGGTCTGAACCATCTGATTCGGATGGATATTGTAGCTGGTGGCCTCGGAAGCCGTGCCGTCGTTCAGAAGCTCTTCGGACAGAGCTGCGAAGGCATCCTCGGTCTGCTCGCCGGCGCGATAGCGCGCGAGAACATCCTCAGCGGTAGCCTTCGCCTGTGCGATCTCCTCGGAGGTCGCGCCGTCCTCGGTCTTGATCAGAATGTGGCGGACGTTCTTCGTGAGGACGTCGTGATCCTGACGGCTGACGAAATAGGCGACCTGATAGCCGGTGGAGGCTTCGACAGTCGTTACGTCGCCCTCGGCGCGATCCGCGTCAAACAGCCAGTCAGCCAGAGAACTCGGAGCGGAGGACTTTGCAACGTCGGTGTGCAGCGTGGCGTTGGCATCGGCATAGGTCTCGGCCTCATCCTCGGCTGCGTATTCCAGGCTGAGGTTGATGAAGGACTGCTCGTCGGTGATCTTGGAGGCCATCTCCTCGGCAGCGGCCTTGGCGTCAGCCATAGCCTTGTCGGACTGGGCCTGCTTCTCTTCGTCGGTCAGCTCGGTCTCGCTGTCGGTCGTTTCGGTGTAGCGGGAACTGTTGAAGGTGAAGTAGCGGAAGGTGACACCGTCGTAATCGTTGGGATTTGCGGCATACTCCGCATCGATCTGCTCATCGGTATAGGTCAGGCCGTCGGCAATGGAGCTGGCATAGGCCTGCGCGATGGTGTTGATGCGCAGATACTCAGTGTAGCTCTTCTCGTTGCAGCCGGAGCCGTACTGACCGGCGAGGAAGGAATCAATGCTGCTGTAGCCGTAGACGGTGGCAATGCTGCGCATCTGGTCAAGCTGACTCTGGATGGACGTTTCCTGATCCTCGGTCAGGGCAAAGCCGTTTGCGATGGCCTCGTCATAGATGGCGTAGGCGGAAGCGGCGTTGGTCAGACCGGAGGTGATGAAGTAGTCGGCCCAGCTCTCGCCGGTCTCTTCGTTGTAGGTCTGCTCGCTCAGAGCGGTGTTCTTGTCGAAGAACAGGTTCAGGTAGCTGCTGTAGTTGGTGGCAAAGCTGCTGTAGGCGTCGCCGCTGAAGTAATCGACCATAGCGGGCGTCAGCTTGTGTTCACCGACAGTCGCGGCGGTCGTATGTTTTGCAAAGAAGCCGGTCGTCAGCATGGAAAAGAAAACGATCACGGCGACGGCAAGCACTGCGATCACAATGCCCAGAGCGGTCTTACCGCCCTTGCTCATGCCCTTCTTCTCGTTCTTGACTTCCGGAGTGACGTTCTGAGCCTGCTCCTTGCGCTTGTTTTTTTCACGCGATGCACTCATTTGGGGATCATTCCTCTCATTGTTCGTTGTACGAAATTTGCGCCTGTTGGCGATTCAACGCATATTATACTGAAAAACACCGTCGGTTTCAAGTCCGGATTTCATATTTACGGAAAAAAACATAAAAGGAGAAAACCGGACAAAAAACGGCAGGCGCTGAAATCAGCGCCTGCCGCGATCCCGCGATGGCCGTGCAGCCCCAATTATAACCTGCACGAAACGGCAGGTGGGTCGCCTCTCCGCTGCCTCACCGCTTCCAACGTCCGCCGCAATGTCTGAGCACGGGCGGGAGGCCTGCAATCCGCAGCGGAAGTACAGCGTCCCGTAGTTATAATGTGGGTTTAAGTGGAGCCGTCACGCACCCCGCAGGAATCTAAACAATTTCAGTTTTCCAGGGAAACTCTGATCAAATCAGCGGCTGTGGACGGCGAGAGATTTTTCGTCAAGACAAGGTTTGAAAAACGAGGGAATACTGTATGTATTTCTCGTTTTTCAAACCGCAGGATTGGCGGAAAAGATTCGTCGTCCGCGGTCGGGGATTTATTCAGAGGTTCCCTAGGTCGCCCTCTGCGTCCTCGTCCTCATACATGAGGTCCATCAGCGCCTGATAGACATCCTCAAGCTCCTGATCGTCGTCAATGGTCTCGAGAAGCTGCTCGCCGTTTTCCTCAACGGCCCGCAGGATGCTGACCTCGAGATCCTCGCTGTTTTCATCGGCGTCGGCCGGAACCAGCGCGAGATACCGGCTGCCGTTATACTCCAGCTCCGCCAGAACCTCCAGCTCGTATTCCTTTCCGTCCTCGTCCGTGATGGAGATATAGTCAGAACCGTATTCCTCGCTCATTTGTGCGCCTCCGTTCGGATATCTTCTGATGCTATTTTACCTGTAAGCGCGTGCAAAATCAAGAGAAATTTCGCGCGCCGGAAAAGCCGAAAAAGCAGAATTCCGCAAAAACTGCATGGAACATGCGGAAATGCAATTGAAACGGAACAAAATGACGATAAATTCAAATTTCTTTTGCTGGAAGAATTCAAGAGCAGAAATCCTCCAGCGCCCTTGTCAGCTCCTCGCGGCTGTAGAGCGGAAGCCCGCAGCGCAGCGCCGCGCGGTCGGCTTCATTCGAAAGCGCCTCCTCATGGCAGCCGGTCGGGTACCACTGTGCGCTCTGCGCATCGTAATAGGCCAGCTCGCCGCCGCGCGTCTGGAGCAGATAGGGCGGCTCCTGCGCGGAGAGCTGCGTACACGCGGCCAGTGCCGCGCAGCAGCAGAGCGCGGTGAATATTTTTTTCATAGGACTCCCTCCGTTTCCTTTTTGCTTATTCTGCCCGCCGGAGGACGGGCCATACGCAAATATGCGCGGAGATTTTGCGTATGATATTCACAAAATGTTTCCAAACTAATTGACAGGTATGCTATAATACAAAATGATACCCTAAAGTAGGGAATTTTCAGCATCCTGGAGCCGGCGGCTTGCGCCGTGAAACCAGAGCGGAGGGACGAACATGGCCAGAAAAGAAGAGAATGCCTCGCAGCCCAGACCGCACCGCGTCAGGCGCGTCATCGCGGCGATCCTGAAGGTGCTCGGTACGCTGCTGCTCGTAGCGGTGCTGACGACGCTGGTGCTTGCGTGTCTGTTTGCACTGTATGTGAAAAACGACCTGTCGTCTCAGGTGGACTTTTCCATTGCGGATTTCTCGCTGGATCAGACGACGGTGATTTATTATGAGGATCCGGATACGGGCGAGAACGTCGTTTTGCAGAAGCTCTACGGCGGCGAGAACCGCACCTGGGTCAGCTATGAAAAGCTTCCGAAGAACCTGATCTACGCCTGCGTGGCCATCGAGGACAAGCGCTTCTTCGACCATCACGGCGTGGACTGGATCACGACGATGCGCGCCTGTATCGATATCTTCCTCGGAAAGGGAGATGCGGGCGGCTCGACCATCACGCAGCAGCTCATCAAGAACGTGACCGGCAACAAGGAGGTCACTGTCCGACGGAAAATGATCGAGATCTTCCAGGCGCTGGAGTTTGAAAAGACCCACACCAAGGAGGATATCCTGGAATGGTATCTGAATATCATCGGCCTTGGGGAAAACTGCTCCGGTGTACAGTCGGCCTCGCAGGTTTATTTCGGCAAGAATGTGGAGGAGCTGAGCCTCGCGGAGTGCGCTTCGCTGATCGGTATCACGAACAACCCCTCCATCTATGACCCCTATATCAATCCGGAAAAGAATAAGGAGCGTCAGGTGGTCATTCTCAGCCAGATGTACAAGCAGGGCTACATCACCGAGAGCCAGTACAACGAGGCCAAGAATGAGGAGCTTCAGCTGCGCAACAACAGCGGCAGCGGCGATGACGATTCCTCCGACTATTATTCCTATTTTGTCGATCAGGTCATCCGCGACGTGGTGAACGACCTCTGCGACAAGACCGGCTATGCCTACGACATCGTATATAAGATGGTCCTGACCGGCGGCTACGAGATCTACTCCACCATGAACCCGAAGGTGCAGCAGGAGGTAGACCGCGTCTATCAGGATCTGAAAAACGTGCCCAATACGGCAAGCTCACAGCAGCTTCAGTCCGGTATGGTGATCGTGGACAACGCCACGGGCGATATCGTGGCGCTGGCGGGCGGCGTCGGCGAAAAAGAAGGAAGTTTGACCTACAGCCGCGCGACCATGAGCCTGCTGTCTCCCGGCTCGACGATCAAGCCGGTGGCCGTCTATGCGCCTGCCATCGAGCTGGGACTCATTACGCCGGCCTCCGTTTACGACGATACGCCCTACAGCTTCACCGATACGGCTTCGTGGCCGAAGAACTCCGATTCCACCTACCGGGGCCTGACGTCGATCAACGACGCGATGTGCTATTCCATCAACACGATCCCGGTCAAGCTGGTCGCGGAGATGACGCCGGAATACTGCTATTCCTTCGCCAAGGACAAGATGGGCCTGTCCACGCTGGTTTCGAATTATGTAAACTCCAAGGGTGAGACGCTTTCCGACGTCGCGCTGGCGCCGCTGGCGCTGGGCGGACTGACCAACGGCGTGACCATCCGCGCCATGACGGCAGCCTACGCCACGTTTGCGAATGAGGGCGTCTACCGTCAGGCCAGAACGTACACGAAGGTAACCGACAACGGCGGAAAGAACGTCGTCCTCGACAACACGCAGAACTCCTATGTCGCCATGAAGGACATGACGGCGTGGTATATCACCTATATGCTGCAAAACACCGTCTCCTACGGCAGCGGTACGGCGGCAGCGCTGGACAACATGCAGGTCGCCGGCAAGACCGGCACGACCACGAGCGATTTTGACCGCTGGTTTGCAGGCTATACGCCATATTACACCGGCGTGGTGTGGTGCGGCTATGACACGCCGGAGGAGGTCGTATTGACCGACTCTACGACAAACCCCGCCATCGTCCTGTGGCAGAAGGTCATGCAGAGCGTTCACAAGAATCTCAAGTACGCCGAGTTCAAGAAGCCGACGAATGTCGTTGAGTGCAGCGTCTGCTATGACAGCGGCCTGCTTGCGACCGACGCCTGCCGCGCAGACCCGCGAGGAAACCGCGTGGTCAATGTGGAGCTGAGCCTCTACGATGTGCCGACGGAGTCCTGCACGACGCATAAGATGGTCAAGATCTGCGGCACCTCCAAGCACGCCGTCAACGAATACTGCGAGCTGGTTCCCGGCAACACGACCTATGAGGTCGGATTGCTCGATGTGACGCGCGGCTTCCCGATCCGCGGAATCAAGGTGCTCGATCAGGCGTTCGTCGTCCCGAACGCGGCGATCCCGAGCGGCTATTACGGAGCCGTCTCGCCGGACGTGGACGCGATCAATGTGGAGTGCTATGTCCACACCTTTGAGAGCATCCCGGAGGAGGAAGAGGAAGAGGAAGAAGGGCCCGAAGAGGAGAAGCCTGAAGATACCGAACAGGAGGACGACTCCGGAGCATCGGGCGGGACGCAGGTCCCGGACTGGGAAGAAAACAGCGGCATCCGGCCGTAAACAAAGAGAGAAGCGGATTTCCGCAGGGAGAGCATATGTGGTTAGCTGACCAATGGAAGGATTATGAGGTGCTGGACACCTCGGAGGGTGAAAAGCTGGAGCGGTGGGGGAAATATCTTCTGGTCCGTCCCGACCCGCAGGTGATCTGGAACACACCGAAGGAGGACCCTTGCTGGAGAAAATATGACGCGCGGTATAACCGCTCGTCCACAGGCGGCGGAAAATGGTCGAACCTCCGGCTTCCGGAGCGCTGGCAGGTGCGCTATAAGGAGCTGACGTTCAACGTCAAGCCCATGAACTTCAAGCATACCGGCGTTTTCCCGGAGCAGGCGGCGAACTGGGACTTTATCATGCAGACCATCCGCTCCGCAGGCCGTCCGGTCAGCGTGCTGAACCTCTTCGCCTATACGGGCGGCGCGACGCTGGCGGCGGCAGCCGCCGGAGCAAGCGTGTGCCATGTGGACGCGGCGAAGGGTATGGTCGCATGGGCGAAGGAAAACGCGAAGTCCTCCGGCCTTGAAGCCGCGCCGATCCGCTGGATCGTGGACGACTGCGGGAAATTCGTCGAACGCGAGCTTCGCCGCGGACGCTGCTACGACGCGATCATCATGGACCCTCCCTCGTATGGACGCGGCCCATCCGGCGAGATCTGGAAGCTGGAGGAGAACCTTTATCCGTTCGTGGAGATGGTCTCGAAGGTGCTTTCCGACGATCCGCTGTTTATGATCATCAATTCCTATACGACCGGCCTTGCACCGTCGGTGCTGGGATACATTATGGATACGCTTGTGACGAAAAAATACGGCGGACATACCGCGTGCGGGGAGCTGGGCCTTCCCGTGCGCGACACCGGACTGATCCTGCCCTGCGGCAGCACCGGACGGTGGACAAAAGACTGAGAGCGACAGGAAATACATTATGGAAAAACAGGCAATCTGCGTGGACAAGCTGGTCTACCGCTATCAGGGACAGGATGAAAACGAGCAGCATGTCGTTTTCAACGGTCTGGATCTGAGCATTGCGGAGGGAAGCTTCGTGGCCGTTCTGGGCCACAACGGCTGCGGCAAGTCCACGCTGGCAAAGCATATGAACGCGATCCTCCTGCCGCAGGGCGGCAGCGTGACGGTCTACGGCATGGACACGCGCGACGAGGCGCTGCTGCTGGAAATACGGCGCTCGGTCGGCATGGTGTTCCAGAACCCGGATAACCAGATCGTGTCGAACGTCGTCGAGGAGGACGTGGCCTTTGCGCCGGAGAATCTCGGCGTACCGCCGGAGGAGATCCGGCGGCGGGTAGACGAGGCGCTGAAGCTCGTCGGCATGTATGAATACCGCGACCATGCGCCGCACCTCCTTTCCGGCGGACAAAAGCAGCGCATCGCCATTGCGGGCGTCATCGCCATGCGGCCGCGCTGCATCGTGCTCGACGAGCCGACGGCAATGCTCGACCCGCAGGGCAGGCGGGAGGTGCTCGAGACGGTGATGCGCCTCAACCGCGAGTCCGGTATTACGGTCGTGCTCATTACGCACCATATGCGAGAGGCTGCGCTGGCCGGGCGCGTGATCGCCATGTCGGACGGCGGCATTCTGGCCGACGGGACGCCCAAGGAGGTATTCCGGCAGGTCGAGCTGCTGCGCAGCGCGGGACTGAATGTGCCGGAGACGACACAGCTGCTTTACGAGCTGAACAAAAGCGGCCTGCATCTGCCTCTGGAGGCACTCTCCGTGGAGGAGTGCGCCGAGGCGCTTTATCATGATTTGAAAGATTCCGGAGGAACACCTCAGTGACCCCACTTTTAGAGATACAGAACCTCTCGCATGTTTACAGCGAGGGGACGCCTTTTGAGCACGCCGCCATCCGTGACCTGAGCCTGTCGGTGGAGCGAGGGGAATTCATCGGCCTGATCGGCCACACCGGCTCGGGAAAATCGACGCTGATCCAGCATCTGAACGGCCTTTTGAAGCCGACCTCCGGAAAGATCCTCTATAACGGCGAGGACATCTGGAAGGACGTGAAGTTCACGCGCCAGATCCGATATCACGTCGGGCTGGTGTTCCAGTACCCGGAGTATCAGCTTTTCGAGGAGACGGTTTTCCGGGATATCGCCTTCGGCCCGAAAAATATGGGCCTGTCCGAGGAGGAGATCCGTGCGCGCGTGCTGCGCGCGGCGGGCTTCGTTGGAATTCCGGAAGCGGAGCTGGAAAAATCTCCGTTTGATCTCTCCGGCGGGCAGAAGCGCCGCGTCGCCATCGCGGGCGTGATCGCCATGGAGCCGGAGGTGCTCATTCTGGACGAGCCGACGGCGGGACTCGACCCCGCCGGACGGGAAAGCATCTTGCAGAATATCCGCGATTACCAGAAGGCGCAGAATGCGACGGTCATTATGGTCAGCCACTCGATGGAGGAGATCGCTTCCAATGTCACGCGGCTGGTCGTGATGAACGACGGGCGGATCGCCAGGACCGGCACCCCGCGCGAGGTCTTTACCCACGCGCAGGAGCTGATGGAGATCGGATTGGATGTACCGCAGGTCACGCGCGTGTTCCTGCGGCTGCGGGAGCTGGGACTGGACGTGGATACGTCGGTATTCACCGTGGAGCAGGCGAAGGAAGCCTTCCTGCGCATGAAAAAGGAGGGCTGCCGCCATGCTTAAGGACGTTACGCTCGGACAATATTTCCCTGGAACGACGGCCATCCACCGGCTCGACCCGCGCACCAAGCTGGTGCTCGTGATCGTGTATATCGTGGCGCTGTTTCTGGCGAAGAACGTCGTTTCCTATGCGCTCGTGTTTGTATTTCTCGCGGCGGTCGTCATGATCTCGAGGATACAGCTGAAGGTGCTGCTGCGCAGCATGAAGCCGCTGCTGTTCATCATTATCCTGACGGGCCTGCTGAACCTGTTCTACGGCTCCGGCGAGCCGATCGCAAAGTTCTGGATCTTCAAGATCACCAAAAGCGGCATTCAGAACGCGATCTTCATGGTCCTGCGCATCACGATGCTGCTGGCCGGTACGTTCATGCTGACCTACACGACCTCGCCGATCGCGCTGACCGACGGTCTGGAAAGCCTGCTCAGCCCGCTGAAGAAGCTCCACGCGCCGGTACATGAGCTTTCCATGATGATGTGCATCGCGCTGCGCTTCATTCCGACGCTTCTGGAGGAAACGGACAAGATCATGTCCGCCCAAAAGGCGAGAGGCGCGGATTTTGAATCCGGAAACCTGCTTGCGCGGGCAAAGGCCATGATCCCCATTCTGGTGCCGCTCTTCATCAGCGCCTTCCGGCGCGCCGACGAGCTGGCGACGGCGATGGAATGCCGCTGCTATCATGGCGGCGAGGGCCGGACGCGCCTCAAGCAGCTCCGCTATATGAGACTGGACGCGGCGGCCTATGCGCTGGGTACGGCGCTGCTGGCGGCGGTGATCGTCCTGCGGTGCTTCGGCCTGTAAGCCAGGGGAGCGCTTCCGCGCAAAGCGGCAAATCACGCGGCATCGCCGCGATCATACAGCAAGGAGACGCGCCATGCGCAACATTGCTCTGTTTCTGAAATACAACGGTACAGCCTATCACGGCTGGCAGGTGCAGAAAAACGCCGTCACCGTGGGCGAGACGCTCGAAAAGGCGGTGCAGACGGTCGTGGGACACAGGGCCCATGTGACCGGCTGCGGACGCACCGACGCGGGCGTTCACGCGCGCTGCTACGTTGCAAATTTCCATACCGACGCACGCATTCCTGCCGAGCGCATTCCGTTTGCACTTAACAGCCGCCTGCCGGAGGACATCGTCGTGACCTCTGCGATGGACGTTCCCGACGGCTTCAACGCCATCGGCTCGTGCGTGCGGAAGGAATATACGTATCTGATCTACAATTCCCGCATCCGCGACCCGTTCTATGTAAATCGCGCATGGTTCTACCCCAAGCATTTGGACGAAAGCATCATGCGCGAGGCGGCGAAGCATTTCGTCGGCGAGCATGACTTTGCGGCGGTGCGGTCGGTCGGGACGGAGGTCAAGTCCACCGTCCGGACGGTCTACTATTACGATGTCGAGCGCGACGGCGATATCATTTCTCTGCGCGTCTGCGCGAACGGCTTCCTCTATAATATGGCGCGCGCGATGGCCGGGACGGTCGTCTATGCCGCCGAGGGGAAGTTCCCGCCGGAGTCCGTGGCGGACATTCTCGCGGGCTGTGACCGGACGGCCGCCGGGCCGACGGTCCCGCCGGGAGGACTGTATATGACCAAGCTCTGGTACGACGATGGGGAGGTCTGCTTCCATGTCGGATAACGTGACGAAAATGCACCCGTCGGGCAAAAAGGGAATGGGGCAGAGATGGATGCTGCTTGCGGGGATCATCCTCGCGGCGGCGATCGTCGCGGCGCTCTATTTCTTCCGGGATACGGACGCCGCGAATGCGTCCGGGGAGACCGTGAGCGCTGGAACGGTTGAGGACGCCTTTTCCTTTGACGCGCACAGCGGAAACCAGTATGCGAACGTCAACGGCGGCCTGGCGATCGCCTCCGTATCGGGACTCAATGTGTATAACGCCGACGGTACGGAGCGCACCGTCCTGCAAAGCGCGATGACGACGCCGAATATCCAGTCGGCGGGCGATCTGGCGCTGGCCTACGATGCGGGCGGCTACAGCCTGCTCACGGCCGGAAAAGGCTCCGGCGCGAAGCTGGATGTGACGACGGCGAAGCCGCTGCTTGACGCGGATCTGTCCCCGGACGGATACGTCTGCTACTCCACATCCGAGTCCGGCTACAAGAGTGTGCTCTATGTCTGCAATCCCTCCGGTACGACGGTCTACCGCTGGCTGTCGTCCAGCCAGTATCTGCCCACCTGCACGGTCAGTAAGGGCGGTACCTATCTGGCCGCAGTTGCGCTGGGTCAGGAGAACGGCATTTTTGAGAGCCGTCTTGTCGTATTCCGGACGGATTCCGAGGAGATCTACAGCAGCATCACGCTCGGAAACGAGCTGTTTTACGATCTGGAATTTCTGGACGGCGACATTCTGTGCGCCGTCGGTGAGAGCAGCTGCATGTGGCTGAAAATGGATGGGACGCTGCTGGGGCGCTACAGCTACGGCGGCGCCTATCTCAAGGATTTTGATTTCGGCGGCGACGGATTTCTGACTCTGAGCCTGAATATGTATAAGGCAGGCAATCGCTGCACCGTCGTGACGGTCGGCTCCGACGGCAAGGAGCTGGGCAGTCTCTATTTCAGCGAGGAAATTCTCGACACCTCCTCGGCGGGCGGCTATGTGGCCGTCCTGACCGCGAACGGAATGGATCTCTTTGACAAGAGCATGGAGCGCACCGCGAGTCTGGATACCACGCAGGGCGCGACGGCGGTGCTGACCCGCCCGGACGGGACGGTGGTGCTGCTTTCCGGCGGCACGGGACGGGTGTTCACGCCCTGATACAAATGACAAAACCTGCGCGACGCGCCGGTATTTGGCCTATGGCCCCGCGCGGCGCGATATGATAGAATATGTGCATACGGCATGATAAGGAGAAAACGGTATGAAACCAACCTTATGTTCAAGATGCAAGAAAAATCTTGCGGTCATTTTCATTACAAAAATTGAAAACGGAAATACCGTCAACGAGGGCCTCTGCCTCAAATGTGCGCGGGAGCTTGGCATCAAGCCCGTGGACGATCTGATGCAGCGCATGGGCATCACGGACGACGATCTGGAAAATCTGAGCGGCGAAATGTCCGACGCTTTGGGCGGACTGGGCATGATCGCCTCCCAGCAGGAGCAGCCGGACAGTGACGAGGACGACGAGGAGCAGGAGAGCCAGACGGCGACCTTCCCGTTCCTCAATAAGCTTTTCGGCAATGCCGGAAACGAAAGCAAGCTGCCGGCAGAGCAGGACGAGGAGAATAAAGAGCAGGCTCCGAAGGAGAAGCCGGCCGGTAAGGGCCAGAAGCGGCACAAGTTCCTCGATACCTACTGCCAGAATCTGACCCGCAAGGCGCGCGACGGCCAGCTTGACCGCATCGTCGGCCGCGAGGTCGAGACGGAGCGCGTCGTGCAGATCCTCAACCGCCGTCAGAAAAACAATCCCTGTCTGATCGGCGAGCCGGGCGTCGGCAAGACGGCCATTGCCGAGGGCCTCGCGCAGAAGATCGTGAGCCGCGATGTTCCGTATAAGCTGCTGGACAAAGAGGTCTATTTAATGGATCTGACGGCGCTGGTCGCGGGCACGCAGTTCCGCGGTCAGTTTGAAAGCCGCATGAAGGGCCTCATCGAGGAGGTCAAAAAGCTCGGCAACATCATCCTCGTGATCGACGAGGTACACAATCTGGTCGGTGCGGGCGACGCCGAAGGCTCGATGAACGCGGCGAATATCCTCAAGCCTGCGCTCTCGCGCGGAGAGATCCAGGTCATCGGCGCGACGACCTTCTCGGAATACCGCAAGTACATTGAAAAGGACTCCGCGCTGGAGCGCCGGTTCCAGCCGGTGATCGTGGCGGAGCCGACCATCGACGAATCCATTGCGATCCTGCGCGGCATTTCGCACTACTACGAGGCCTATCACGGCGTTGTGATCTCACCGGAGATCGCGCGGCAGGCCGTTATCCTTTCCGAACGCTATATCACCGACCGCTTCCTGCCGGATAAGGCCATCGACCTGATCGACGAAGCGTGCTCGGACGTGAATCTGCACAACCGCACGCTCGGAAAGCTGATGGAGCTGCGCAAGGAGCATGACGACATCGATCTGGAGCTCGGCGCGCTGACGGAAAACGCGGAAAAAACGCAGGAGGATTACGAGCGCATGGCGACCCTCCGCAGCCGCAATCTCCAGCTGGATACGGAGATCGCCAAGCTCGAGCAGGAGCCGAAGCCCGCGCTGACCATTGAAAATCTGGCCCGCATCATTGAGCTTTGGACGAAGATCCCGGCCAGCAAGATCCGCGCGCAGGAATATGAGCAGCTGCGCAATCTCGAAGCCAATCTGAAAAAATACATCGTCGGTCAGGACGAGGCCATTTCCGCCGTCGCCTCCGCCATCCGCAGGAGCCGCGTCGGCATCAGCGCGAAAAAGCGCCCGGTCTCGTTTATCTTCGTCGGATCGACCGGTGTCGGCAAGACGGAGCTGGTCAAGCGGCTGGCGTCGGAGCTGTTCTCCTCCGTGGAGTCGCTTATCCGGCTCGATATGTCCGAGTACATGGAAAAGCACAGCGTTTCCAAGCTCATCGGCTCACCCCCCGGCTATGTCGGCTATGACGAGGCAGGCCAGCTGACGGAAAAGATCCGCCGGAAGCCCTATTCCGTCATTCTCTTCGACGAGATCGAAAAGGCGCACCCGGATGTTATGAACATCCTGCTGCAAATTCTGGACGACGGCCGTATCACGGACGCGCAGGGCCGCGTCGTGAACTTCGAAAACACGGTCATCATCATGACCTCCAATGCTGGCTCCGACCGCAAGGACGGCTCCGTCGGCTTCGGACGCACCATCTCCGAGCAGAGCCGCGAAAAGGCCATGAAGGCGCTGGGAGAGTTCCTGCGGCCGGAGTTCCTCAACCGTGTGGACGATGTGATCTGCTTCAATAAGCTCACCGAGGAAAATTTCCGCGGCATCGCCGCCATTATGCTCCGTGAGCTTCAGGATTCTCTGGCGGAACGCGGTACCACCTTCCGCTGGGAGCCGTCGCTGGTGGACGCGTTCGTGCAGAAGTCCTACTCCGTGACCTACGGCGCGCGCAACCTGCGCCGCACCATCCAGCGCGAGCTGGAGGACCCCATCGCGGAGAAGATCATCGACAGCTTCGAGCATCCCATTTCCTCCCTCACCGCGTTTGCGGAGGACGGCAAAATTCAGATCCGCGCGGAGTAAGCACCAAAAGGCTTCTGACAAAACAGAATATAAGATTGAAACCGCCCGCCGGAGCATTGCTCCGGCGGGCGGTTTGTGTATGCGTTTTCAGATGTCCTGTGCTGCCTGCAGCGGCACGTTAAGGCGGTGCGTTATCGGAGCGGAAGCGCACGGAGAATGCGGTTTTCGCCGTCCGAGAGGACTTCAATCAGTGGCTCCGGGCTTCTTTCCTGCGAAAAATAGGCTTCCGCGAGGGCGGCGACGGCTTGGATATCCCGTTTTTGCTCCATGATCTCCATGGCCTGATTAAAATAGGTCTGGTCATAGCGGAAAATGCGGCTGTCCTCGACTTCGACGGCAAGCAGGCAGACCTGCTCATAGGTGAAATCGCCGCTGGCGATGCAGTCGTCCAGCAGATAAGCGCGTGCCTCGGCTTCCGATTCGCAGTAATATACACAGCTGATGCGGCTCACAGAGCAGGTGGAGAATTTCTCGCGCCGGATGGATTCGAAGATCGCTTCGACAGCGTCCTTGATATAGTTTTCGTGCTTCCGAAGTCCCAGCGCACAAAGCTCTCGCGTGTAGGCCATGGCGGAATAATAGACGCTCCAGAAGCAATCCGTGCTTGTTTGCAGCGCAAGAAGAAATGGCTCCGCCAGACGGGCCTGCTGCTTGTAGTCGTTGAGCAGCGTACTACCGCCCTTATAGGAATCCACGGAATAATGGTAAAGGATCATGGTGATTTCTCCTGTCGGTTTCCGGATAAGTGCTGCATCATTATAGCAGAACTTTCCAAAACCGGCAAGCCCGTTTCCACATGGACGGCACTCGGAAAAGTTCAGGACTCGCGCTCGAAGCAGACCTGATAGGTTCCCAGCACCTGACGGCAGGGGATCCTTGCCGCGCTTTCTGCGGTGCAGGACTCTTTCGGATATTCAGCTCCAGATAGCCGGTCTGCCCGCCGCGTATCTCCGCGTTGATGCGGAGGACAGGACGAAGTGAGAGAAAGCCCTCCGGCAGGAGCGCGCGCAGGCGATCCTGCTCGACGCTGTAGGCCATGACAAATTGCTCGATCTGCATAGAAACGCTCCGTTCTGTGTGATTTTTGGGTGCCGTTCAGCTTCGTCTTACACGGGCGGAATGTCCGCGAAAGCGGCTCAGCGGCCGAAATATGCGCGGATGTCCTCCATCCGGTGCATCTGATCGACCGAGAACGGGCAGCGGCTGTTGCAGTGGCCGCAGCCGACGCAGTCCGAGGCGGTCTGCTCCAGCGTCAGATAGTGTTCCTTTGCAAGCACGTCACCCTGCCGGGCAAGGTCGTAGTACTTGTTGATAAGCCCGATGTCGAGGCCGACAGGGCAGGGCTGGCAGTGCTTGCAATACACGCAGATGCCCTTGGTCTCTCCCGGCGTAAAGGAGCCGATCAAGGAATAGTCGCGTTCCTCCGGCGTCGCGGTGAGATAGGCGAGATTCTGCTTCAGCTCCGGGATATTGGCCGCGCCCTGCATGACCGTCAGGACGGCCGGACGGTCAAGTGCATACTGGATGCACTGCGCGGGCGTCAGCGCCTGATGGAAGGGGGACTTCTTCGCGTCGAGCAGCTGACCGGCGTTGAAGGGCTTCATGACGGAAATGCCGATGCCCTCCTTTTCGCACCGGGTATAGAGGCTGTAGCGCTCGGAGACGCTTCCGATAGAAAAGTCGCCCTGTCCGTAGTCGTACATCGGGTTGATGGAGAACATCATCATATCGAGAATGCCCATGTTCAGCACGCGGTTGGCAAGATGCGGCGCATGCGTGGAGAGGCCGATGTGCCGGACGACGCCCTGCGCCTTCATGTCCAGAAGGTATTGCAGGATGCCGTTTTGCTCATAGGACTCCAGATCGGCGGCCTCGTCGAGGCAGTGCATGAAGCCGAAGTCGATGTAGTCGGTTTTCAGCTTTTCAAGCTGCCACGCGACGGAGCGCTTCACACCGTCCAGCGTCGGATTCCAGCCGTATTCGCCGGAGGTGTAATCCGCGCCGAAATGGACCTGAAGATAGGCGTCCTTCCGGCGCCCGGTCAGCGCATCGCCGATCCCCGGAAAGATCGTGGCGTGGCCGCCCGCGAGGTCGAAGTAATTGATGCCGTTGTCGAGAGCGAAGGTCACTGTGTCTACGACATTTTTGACGGAGCTTTCTCCGACGACGGAGGTTCCCATGCCGATCACACTGATCTGCTCGTCTCCATGGGGGAGTTTCCGATATTCCATTCCATTACCTCATTCATATTTTTTTGTCCGGATCTGGTTGGTCAGATAGTCCAGACAGTCTATCTGCTTCTGCTTCTCCCGGGTCTCCCGCAGGACGGCCTGCCGGTGGGCGCTCAGCTCCGGGAGTTTGTCCTTGAGCGTGCCCTTGCTGTAGCACCGCATACAGGCTTCCGTTAGCTCCTCGCTGCATCCGGCGTCTTGTAGATTCTGCCGCAGAAGCTCTTCTTTGTTTTTTGCATTTGGCATTTGCGTTTCCTCAATGACAGAAGCTCCGGCGAACACGCGGAGGCATTCGCCGGAGGCCGCTCAGATCAGGCCGCCGGTCACGCTTCCGTTGAGAAGCTTGCCGCTGACGATCTGGAGTGAGGAATAACGCTTTTGCAGATCATGCACCGCAGGGGAAAGTCCGCTGCCGCCGGAGGTGGCGAAGATAACGAGCTGCTTTCCGGCAAGGTCGTTGCTTTCGATAAAGGTGTTGACTGCGTGCGGTGCGACGCCCCACCAGATGGGGAAGCCGATGTAGACGGTGTCGTAGGCGCTCAGATCGGTTTTCGGCTCCTTGAGCGCGGGACGGCTGGACGGGTCCTGCATCTCTACGGTGCTGCGGGAGCGCTTGTTCGTCCAGTCCAGATCGGCGTCGGTGTAGGACTCCACCGGGGCGATCTCATGCAGATCGGCTCCGATCACCTTGGCCAGAGCCTCGGATTTCCGGCGCGTGACGCCGCTTGCGGAAAAATATGCGACCAGTTTTTTCATTCTGCATCCTCCTCACTGAAACTGACGGCCTGACGGTACTGCTCGTCCGCGACAGGCTCGAGCCATTCATTGCCTGCTTCTTCACCCGGAACCTCCACAGCAAGGTGCGAGAACCAGGAATCTGCCGCCGCACCATGCCAGTGCTTGACCTCCGGCGGAATGTTGACGACCGTTCCCGGTGTCATCTCCACCGTTTTTTCGCCCCACGCCTGATAGAAGCCGCGTCCGCCGACGCAGATCAGCAGCTGACCGCCGCCGCGCTTTGCGTGGTGGATGTGCCAGTTGTTCCGGCAGCCCGGCTCGAAGGTGACGTTGAAGATCGGAACCTGCTCCTTGGAGACCGGAGCAAGGTAGCTCTGACCGATAAAATATTTTGCGAACGCATCATTCGGCGCGCCGATGGGGAAGAAGATGCTGTTCTGATAGCGCTCCTTTTCCGTGACGGTGGCGTCCTGCTCGTTCCAGACCTCCTTGGCAAGGCGGAAAACGGCCCATGCTTTCGGCCAGCCGACATACATGCCGGTATGCGTCACAATGGCGGCGATCTCCTCCTTTGTGACGCCGTGCGCCTTGGCGTTTTGCAGGTGATAGGTGAGGGAGGAATCGGTAATGCCGGAGGACATCAGCGCGACGACCGTGACGATGCACTTCGTCTTGGTGTCGATGGCTTCCTCGTTCCAGACCTCGCCGAACAGCACATCGTCGTTCAGGTGCGCAAACATCGGAGCGAATTCTCCGAGCTGTGCGCGGCCCGCCGTTTGTACGATCTTTTCTTTCATAGGCGTTCAGTCTCCTTTCTGATATATCTATTGTAGCGCAGGAAGTGCTATTTCACAAATATTTATATCGGATATCATGATATTCTTGAAATGAATATCAGAATGCCCTATCATGGAGAAAACAAGAAAAGGAGCGGCATGGGATGGAGATTCGGGTCTTACGATATTTTCTGGAGATCGCCCGCGAGGGCAGCATGACGGCAGCAGCCGAGGTGCTGCATGTCTCGCAGCCGGCGCTGTCGAAGCACATGAAGGAGCTGGAGGAGGAACTTGGTAAAAAGCTCTTCCGGCGCGGCAGCCGCAGCGTTTCGCTGACGGACGAGGGAACTTTACTGCGCCGCCGGGCAGAGGATATCCTCGACATGGTGGACAAAACGACGGAGGAATTCCGCGCCATTGACGATTTGCAGGGCGGGGACGTTTACCTCGGCTGTGCGGAATCCTTTCTGATGGCGCACATTGCGAGAAAGATCAGGGAATTCAAGAAACGCTATCCGCTGTTCCGCTACCACATTATCAGCGGCGACCGGACGGTCGTGCTGGACCGGCTCGACCGTGGACTTCTCGATTTCGGCGTGGTCGTGGAAATGCCGGATCTTGACCGCTATCAGTATCTGGAACTGCCGGGAGTGGATACATGGGGCGTGCTCATGCCGCAGACGCATCCGCTGGCGCAGAAAAAGGCCGTCCGTGCGGACGACCTGATCGGGGAGGAGCTGATCTGCTCGGAGCAGTCGGTCGAGGCGGATATTCCGCGCTGGTGCGGCAAGACGGCAGACAAGCTGAATTTTACCGGGAATACGAATCTGGCCTATAACGGCAGTGTGTTCGTCCGGGAGGGGCTTGGGCTGATGCTTTCCTTTGAGCATCTGATTCAGCCCAGTGCGGAAAACGGACTCGTTTTCCGGCCGCTGGAGCCGCGGCTGGAAAACCGGCTGTACCTGATCTGGAAAAAGTATCAGGTCTTTTCGCCTATTGCCCAGCGGCTGCTTGACGCCCTTCTGGAGGGGTGAGCCGCTGCGCTCAGAACAGATCCAGCGTATTTTCCAGATAGATATCCTCCCGGACGCGCAGCTGGTATTCCGGCTTCGTCAGATAATGGAGCAGAAATTCCAAAATCAGAGCGCTGCCGAGGCTGCGGCCCTCAATCTTGAAATGGGAGAAGCCCATGGGCATATAGATGCTCCGGATGGCTTCCACGCCGATGAAGCCGGGATTTTCCATGGCCTTCGAGAAGCGGTAGCCGCCGGCAGCGTCCGGCGCGGCGCAGATATGCTCGGGTGCGGCCTCACCGAGATTTTTCCGGCTGACGGCCTCATAGCACGCGCTGCGCTCCTTGCAGCCAAACCAGCAGCATTCGTTGCAGAGAAGCTCGACCTTGTCCTTTGCCGCTTCGGGAAGGGCGTTCAGCCGGTCAAAGGCTCTGTTCAGCCGGAAATCCGGCACGACGAAGCGGAATTCGTCGCGGGCCAGCTCGGCCTGGAGCTGCGTAAAAGCTGTCAGCACCTTGGTGGTCGAGGAGACGAAATAGAGCTTCGGATAGCGTTCCCGCAGATAGCGAAGCAGCAGCTCGGAATGGACGATGACGCCATTCTGCGGCCCATCGCTTTCGGAAAACAGACGGCAGAGCGCGTTGCATTTCCGGTCGGTAAGGTGTTCCTCCCGGAGCAGAGAGTTGCTGAACGTCAGGCGGGCGGAAACGCCGTATTCCCGCGTGAGGGCAAGCGGCTCCTGCGCGGCGCAGTCACCGGAGCCGATGCGTCCGCCGCCCCAGATGCAGTCCGGCGGCGCGCCGTAGATCGAGCCGATTTGGCACCAGTCGTAGAAGTACTCCCGATGCGTGCGATAGAGCGGCAGAAATACCCGGTACAGCTCGTAAAACTCAAATAGTCCGGGAAGATGATAATAAGCAATCGTCTTTTCCATAACGGTTTATGCTCCCAAACGGTGCGTTTTGTGCCTGTAATCAGGCATCGGCCTGCGCCTGCGCGCGCTCCGCGTAGGAAACGGCGTTTTGAAAATAGGTGCGCAGATGGCTGTAGCTTATACTGCCGCCGATCTGATAGGCGTGCGTTTTCCCGTCCTCCGTCCAGAGCACGCAGGTCGATACGCCGTCGGGCGCTTCGGTCAGATAGAGCGGCGTTTTCGGAAGCTTCAAAGCGATCGCGTCGGAAAGCTCCGCATCGGCGGCACGGCGCACAGCCATGCTTCTGGGAAAGGTCAGGAAGGTATAATAATAGTCCAGAATCTGTTCATTTGCCTCGATGGTCGTTTCCCCGCAGGAGATCGCTGCGCCGTAGTGCTCCGCATCGCTGAAATACCCGGCGAGACGCAGACGGTCGTTTTTCCAGCTCGTTTGCAGCGCCATCATGTGAACGAACCATCCGATCAGTACCGCCGCGCCCGCAATGGCCAGCACGCAGAACGGAACGAGCAGAGAGCGCTTTCTTTTTGACTGCATCTGAATACCTCCTTGTCAGGGATTATTTCTTTGAGGATACCATGAAATGCGTTGGAAAACAAGCGTAGGTTTTGCGGGAAGGAATGTGTGAAACGGGCCGGTTTACAGAGAAGTGCGCGTATGCTATACTGAAAACTGAAGGAGGGTGCGCAGATGGCGAAGAGAGAACATGGCAAAGCCACGGCTTGGCGCGTTTGCTTTGACGGCAGCTTCTGGAGGCAGAAGGGAAGAGCCGGTCAGGAGCTGCGCGTGGAACGGACGACAGATTGGGACGGCAGAATGGTCTGCATCCCGTCCGTCTATCTCTGCGGAAAAGGGATCGTGCTGGACATTTTGACCCGCGCGGAGCCGGAGGCAATACGCGCCTTCGCGGAAAAGTGGAGGCTGTCGCCGGAAAACGACGGCTCCGAGCTGACAGGCGGACAGCGAGAGCTGTGCATGGCGGAAAACCCGCTCCGTGTGGGCTACAGTCCGGCCCTTTGTGTGAATGGAAAAAGCCTGAAGGGCTTGGGCGGCAGCGGCTTTGCGTGGAATCCGGTTTTTCAGGGTGAAGGCTCTAAGAAAGAGCACACAGCGCTGGAGCATTATAAGCTGGACGACGCCTGCGGCTGGATGTTCATGCGCTGGCGCTTCGCATGGGCGACAAAGCGCCGCCCAAAGCTCGGAAGCATGACGCTGACGCTGCGTGCGGATGAAAAGCTTCTCGCCGGGCCGCATTTTTCCATTGCGCCGGGTGAACGCTTTGAGTTTACGCACCCCGTGAGCGGCGTCCGCCATACGCTGACTGCCATGTCTCTGGATGCGGAGACCATCGGCAGCGAACGGCAGGAGACGCCGGTGTTCGGCGTCCTGAGACTCCCGGTGTATACGCAGAGGCTGACGTATACGATCTCTCCGGAGCTGCCAGAGGCATTCTACACTCTGCGCGACAGCGCGCCGCCCGATCCGGTGAGGCTGGAAAGCGGAGCGCCTTTTTCCAGCGCGGTCGGTGTGATCGGCGGTGCGGACGGCCCGACGGTGCTGTATCTGCACAAGGATGGGGAGCCGGAGATCCATGAGGCTTATTCCGCCGTAAGCGATGCGCCGCGCGGAGCGGTCGAGTGGGAGATGATCTTCCACGAAGCGCCGTGCGCCGATCTGACGCTGGAGCTGCTTCGATGAAAAAAGCTGCGCTTTTCTGTAGAAACTTCTTGACAAATGCGGTGCTGCGTGGTAATATATCGGAGCAGTCGAGAGACAGCGCAATGCGCGAGTGGTGGAATTGGCAGACTCGCTAGATTCAGGTTCTAGTGTCCACTCCGGACGTGCGGGTTCAAGTCCCGCCTCGCGCACCAACCTCCGAAGCCTTTGGCCTCGGAGGTTTTTTGTATATTGCGGAACTGCGGAATTGTTGAGCAGAGCAGTTTTCCATGCAGAAAAAGCGGCGTACAAGACGCTTTTTAAGAACAGAAATGGGAGGAAGCTTCGATGTTCACACATTCTGCGCCCTTGGACAGCAGCTTTTCCATGCACGATTGCCGCGCGACGGGGCTGCGCATTGAGAAAGACGCGCTGATCCTTACGTTCGAGGACGGCGTCTGGGCCTGCGCCGGTTCTGCCGTCAACCCCGGCGAAAAGACGATCCGGACGATGAGAGCAGAGGTGCGGCTGGACGGCTTGACTGCGGAGGAAACGGAGCTCGCATATTTCCGGGAACTGCGCTTTTTCGGATGGAAGGCCGCGGAGCTTCGGAAGCACCTTACGCTCGAAGCTCTGGAACGCTGCGTCAACAGCGGACGTTGGGAGCTGGAATTCAAGGACGCTTTTTCCGCCGGGTGCGCATATCTGTTCCGGGGCCTCGTCTGGCAGAAGCGGCGACCCTATTTTATGGAGTTCGAGTGGAGCACCGAAACGTCCGGGATGACATGCTTTTGGGATGCGCTTCGGCCAGAATGTGAATGGTGAATGCATATATGCATTTTTCTCCTGCTTTCTTGTAGAAAAACGGAGAAAAATTAATAAATATGAGAAAACATGTTGCAGATGCTGGAAACGTCTGCTATAATACTGGCATACATGCCAAGTGGCATTCCGACCCTTGTATGCCATAGCGCGGCGGTAAGGGCACCCGCTGCGCTCCCCACCATAGACCGGCAGAAACAAATCTGGCAAGCACCTCGGTGCTTGCCAGATTTGTTAAAGGATATACACAAGCTTCGTTGGAGAAGGACGAAGCAAGAGGTGTCATGGAAAATGTTTTATTTTCTATGCACTGATATCTTAGCATAAATATTGGGAAATGTCAACAATGGAACCTGAAATTGACATGGAATTTCATTGGAAATGAACGGTGGGCCAATGAATTCATGAAAAACGTGCCTGTAAATTTTGCGGACATTTTTCTTTGCATATGCCATAATATGCCCGCCGGAGGATACGGTGGGTCACGCGCCTGCTCGTCCGGCAAAAACGGATACGGAGCCGTCCAGTTGACGGCGGAGGAAGCATGAAGAAGCTATGTGCCATTATTTCCGGCGGACGAAGAGCGCCGCTGGACGGAATAGAGAACGCGGACCGGATCATTGCCTGCGACAAGGGCTATCAATACGCGGAGGAGGCTGGCGTGCGGCCGCAGCTGCTGGTTGGGGATTTTGATTCTTATACCGGCTCGCTGCCGGCGGATATCCCGATCCTGGATCTGCCGGTCGAGAAGGACGATACGGATACGATGGCTGCGATCCGCTATGCGGTTCTGGAGGGCTATTCGGAGATCGTTCTTTACTGTGCGCTGGGCGGACGGCTGGATCATCTGCTCGGAAACGTCCAGTCTGCGGTCTTTGCGGCCGAGCGCGGATGCAGAGTCCGCATCATAGATACAGACAATCTCCTTTACTTTTTTACGGACGGCGCGCTTGCGCTGCCGCCTCGTGAGGGATGGTCGCTGTCGCTGCTGTCGCTGACGGATCGCTGCGAAAATGTTTCGGTCACAGGCGTCAAGTATCCGCTCCGGGATGCGACTCTGACGAACGGATTTCCCATCGGCGTCAGCAACGAGTGGAGGGGAGAGGCGCAGATCTCAGTTGGCGGCGGCGTGCTGCTCGTGGTCATGTCGAAAATGTAGGAAAGAGCAGGCCCTTTGCGGCCTGCTTTTTGCGTACTTTTCCGGAAGTGCGCAAAATTGCGGAAGTATGCGCGCTGATATGTGGAAAATGACAAATGCTTCTTATATACTGAATACAATTTTTTCAAGGCTTTGGGACTCTGCACGGGTTTATACTTGCGCAGAAATCCGAAATCCGGTATAATATAGTATCCCGTTTTGTGAGGAACAGACGGCGTGAGATCCGGCGAGGAAACAACTGCGCGGGATCGGAATTCCAATCGGAAAGGATGGTTTGCAGAACGGATGAGTAAGCCCGCAAAGGAAAAACAGGATACCGACAGCTCCTTTCTGGAGAAGCTTTCGACGCTCATTGTCGATAAGCGGAATCTGGTATTCTTAATTGTGATCATTCTGCTTGTTTTCTCCGCTTTTTCGCGGAACTGGGTCGAGGTCGAGAGCGACCTGACCTACTATCTGCCGGAGGGCTCCGGAACAAAACAGGCGCTGAATATTATGGACGAGCAGTTCATTACATACGGCTCTGCGGAGGTCATGGTCGCAAATGTGACGCTGAAGCAGGCGGCGGAGCTGCGCGACCAGATCGCCGATGTCAAGGGCGTACAGATGATCAGCTACGACGAAACGTCGGAGCACTATAACAATCTCTCCGCGCTCTACTCGATCACCTTTGATTATTCCGAGGATGATCCGGCGTGTCTGGATTCTTTGGATGCCGTGAAGGAGCTGCTGTCCGCCTACGACGTTTATGTCAAGACCGACCTCGGCAATTCGCAGGAGGAAACGATCGAGCACGAGATCAACGTCATTATGATCTATGTCGCCATCGTCATTGTCGTGGTGCTGCTGTTCACCTCGGAAACCTACGGCGAGGTGCCGGTGCTGATCTTGACGTTTGTTGTGGCGCTGGTGCTCAATCAGGGCAGCAACTATCTGCTTGGAAAGATATCCTTCGTTTCCAACTCCGTGACAAGTATTTTGCAGCTGGCGCTGTCCATTGACTACGCGATCATATTCTGCAATCGCTTCAAGGAAGAGCACCGGATGCTTCCCATCCGCGAGGCGGTCATTGTGGCGCTGTCAAAGTCCATCCCGGAGATCGGCGCGAGCTGCCTGACCACGGTCGGCGGCCTGATCGCCATGCTGTTCATGCAGTTCCGCCTTGGCCCGGATATGGCCATCTGCCTGATCAAATCCATCGCCTATGCGCTGCTGTCCGCGTTCATCGTGATGCCGGGACTGCTGATGCTCTTCGGCCCGCTGATCGACAAGACCGGACACAAGAGCTTTGTCCCGAAGATCTCCTTCGTTGGCCAGATCGACTACGCGACCCGGTTCATTGTTCCGGCGGTATTTATTGTGCTGGTCGTACTCGGCTTCCGCATGTCAAAGAATTGTCCGTTTGCCTATGGCTACAGCCTCCTGTCCACGCCGAAGCTCAATGAGACCCAGATCGCAGAGCAGATGATCGAAGAGAATTTTTCCTCGGCCAATATGGTGGCGCTGATGGTTCCGGCAGGGGACTATGACAAGGAACGCGAGCTTTTGCAGGAGCTGGAAAGCTACGACGAGGTGGACAGCAGCATGGGCCTGACAAACATCGAGGCCATGGACGGCTATATGCTGGCCGATAAGCTGACGCCGAGACAGTTCGCGGAGCTTGCAAACCTCGACTATGAGCTGGCGGAGGTCGTCTACGCGGCCTACGCGGCCAATCAGGACAATTACGGCCAGCTGGCCGGTAATATCACCAATTATCAGGTGCCGCTGATCGACATGCTTCTGTATGTCTGCGACCAGCTCGACGCGGGCGTCGTGACGCTTTCGGACGATCAGATGCAGCTGCTCTCTGATGCAAAGGTGCAGATGCTCAGCGCGAAGAATCAGCTTCAGGGCGACCAGTACAGCCGGATGCTGCTGTATCTGACGCTGCCTGTCAGCGGCGACGAGACCTATGCTTTTACCGACACCATTCAGGAGATCGCGCGGAAGTATTATCCGGACGGCAACATCTATCTGGCGGGCGACTCCACGAATGAATATGACTTTGAAAAGTCCTTCGCGGTGGATAACACGGTTGTCAGCATCGTGTCGGTGCTGATCGTGCTGCTGGTGCTGCTGTTTACCTTCAATTCGGCGGGTATGCCGCTGCTGCTGATCCTCGTCATTCAGGGCAGTATCTGGATCAACTTCTCCTTCCCGACGATCACGGGCAAGTATCTGTTCTTCCTCGGCTATCTGATCGTCAGCTCGATCCAGATGGGCGCGAACATCGACTACGCCATCGTCATCGCCAGCCGCTATCAGGAGCTGAAGGGGAAGATGCCGCACAAGAATGCCATGATCGAGACGCTCAACTTCGCGTTCCCGACGATCATCACCTCCGGCGCGATCATGTCCATCTGCGGCTTCCTGATCGGAAGCATGACCTCCGAGCCGGTCATTGCCGGTATCGGCGAAAGCCTTGGACGCGGCACGGTCATTTCGATTTTCCTCGTCATGTTCGTCCTTCCGCAGATCCTGCTGGTCGGCAGCGGGGTGGTGGACAGAACCTCCTTCTCGGTGCCTGCGGTTTCCGTCGGCGAACGGAAAACGGCAAGCGGTAAGGTCGTTATCAACGGTATGGTACGCGGACACATCAACGGTACGGTGCGCGGTATACTGCGCGCGACGGTGGATGGAGACGTAGATTTGAATGTAGTTTCCGGCTCTGCCGGCGGAGAGGAGGCGGAACAGGATGAACAGTAAGCGCAAGCGCCTGCTGGCGGGCATTCTGGCCTGCCTGATACTCTGTATGTTCGCGGCCCCGGCGCGTGTCTGGGCCGACGAGGCGGAGGATACGACCGCTGCGGAGCAGACGGTCGAAGAGAACACCTCCGAACAGGAGAAAACGGCTGAGACGCTCCCGGAGGAGACCATCCATATCGCAAGTGCGGAGGAGCTTCTTAATTTTGCGGAGTCCTGCACGCTCGATACATGGTCGCAGAACAAGCGTGTCATTCTTGACTGCGATATTTCGCTGGAGGGTGTGGACTTTGAGCCGATCCCGAGCTTCGGCGGCACGTTTGTCGGCGGCGGCCACACGATCCGCGGCCTCCGCGTCAGCGGGAGCTTCTCTCCGGCGGGACTGTTTGCCGTGGTGCAGGAGGGCGGTATCCTCCGCAATCTGAACGTGGAGGGCAGCGTGGCTCCGGATGTCGATTCGGACTGCGTCGGCGGCATTGCCGGTGAGAACCGGGGCCTTATTTCCAATTGCAGCTTCACCGGTTCGGTCTCCGGCACGAGAAGTGTCGGCGGCGTAGCCGGTAAGAACGCGGACTCCGCGATCATCCGCTCCTCCGGTGCAAGCGGGACGGTTTTCGGCGAGAACATGACCGGCGGCGTTGCGGGCTACAATCTCGGCTATATCGGCTCCTGCCGGAATAGCGCCTTCGTGAACATTGAAAGCACCGATCCGGGCGTGGATATCACCAGCATCGATCTGGACTTTTCCATGGATCTCACGCGCCTGTCGCAGGCCGATACGGCGAACATTGCGACGGATACCGGCGGTATTGCCGGGTATTCCTCCGGCACGATCATGGACTGCGCGAATCTCGCGGCCATCGGCCACCAGCACATCGGCTACAACGTCGGCGGCATTGCCGGACGCAGCTGCGGCCAGATCCTGGGCTGCACGAACGAGGGCAGCGTCTGCGGACGAAAGGATGTCGGCGGTATCGCCGGCCAGCTCGAGCCTTATATCCGCGTGGAGCTGAGCGAGAGCACCAGAAGTCAGGTCGAGCAGCAGCTTCAGGAGCTGAACGACCTTGTGGATAAGGCGGCGGACGACGCGGAGGGCGGCTCCGGCGGCATTTCCGCACGGCTGAACAGCCTTTCCGGCAGCGTCGGAAACGCAGTGGATCGTGTGAACGACGTCAAGGTGACGGCAGGGATCGATACGACCGTCCGTGGAGACGGCTCGCTGGATTCCGGCACGCAGATCGGCGGCGAGGTGAATCCCATCGACGCCGATGCGTCGCACGGTTCCGGCGGCGGCCTTACGATCACAACGGAGCCTGGCTCCGTCAGTGTCGGCATTGGCCACGGCGGCAGCGGCAGTCTGGAGATCGGCTCGTCCGCCAGTGCGGGCATCGATCACAGCGGGACGGCCTCCGGTGCGCTGGATGCCAGCACGCAGATCGCCGCTGCGCCCGACCTCGGCGGACTGACCTCCGCAGTGAACGGTATCGGCAGTCAGCTGACGATGCTCAATCAGGCGGTGACCGGCACAGTCGGTACGCTGGCCGAGGACGTGCGGCAGATCAACGACAAATTCGCCGAGGTCTCCGAAACGCTTTTCAATGCGGTCGATGAGCTGCAAAACGGAATGAACGATCTCATCACCGATGCCTCAACGGTGGACGTCGATCAGATCACGCTTGGCAAGACCTCCGGCAGCAGCAACAGCGGCACGGTCTACGGCGATATCAATTCCGGCGGCATTGCAGGCTCCATGGCCATTGAATATGAGCTGGATCCGGAGGATGATGCGTCCAACGAGCTTTCCGACGACGCGCGGCGGCAGTATGAGTACCGCGCGGTCATTCAGAACTGCACCAATACCGGCGAGGTCACCAGTAAGCGCAGCTATGCGGGCGGTATCTGCGGCCGGATGGATCTCGGCCTCATCACCGACTGCAAGGGCTACGGAACGATCCGCAGCGAAGACGGCAATTATGTCGGCGGCATTGCGGGCGTGACGGGCGCGACGGTGCGCACCTCCTACGCAAAATGCACCCTCAGCGGCCAGAAATATGTCGGCGGCATTGTCGGCTCCGGCGTGACGCAGAAGGTGAGCGGCAGCGGTAGCACCGTTGCGGGCTGCTATTCGATGGTCGAGATCGAGGACTGCACGCAGTATTCCGGCGCGATCTCCGGCGCGGACGCGGGCACGTTCCTGGAAAACTATTATGTCAGCGATACGTTGGCGGGCATCAACCGTCAGAGCTATTCCGGGCAGGCGGAGCCGTCCACCTACAAGGAAATGCTGAAAACGCAGGCTCTGCCGGAGGAAATGCGCCAGCTGACGCTTCGCTTCGTCGCAGACGGCGAGGAGATCTTCTCCACGCATTTCAGCTACGGCGCGAGCTTCGACGCGGAGAATTTCCCGTCGATCCCGGAAAAAGAGGGCTATCTTGCCAGCTGGGATCACGAGACGCTTGAAAATCTGCACTTTGACACGACGGTCACGGCGGTCTACACGTCCTATACGCCGAGCCTTGCGTCCTCCGCAGCGCGCGAGGACGGACGTGCGATCATGCTGGTCGAGGGCGATTATTCAGATGACGATGTCATCACAATCACGGCGGAGCCGCTGACACCCGGTGCCTTCCACATCCGTGCGGGCAGTCTCCAGAGCCGCATCGACGGTTATTTCTCCACGTTCGGAACGAGCGAATTCTCGCTGCTGAAAACGAACTGGGAGGTCGTGGAGCAGTGGAGCATCGAGGTGCCCGGCGGAGACTCCGGCGAACACCGGCTGCGCTATCTGGCCCCGGACGGCGGGACGAAGTTTCTGCGCGTCTATATGGAGAACAACGGAAGCTGGGAGCGTGTGGAGTATGAGACGGCGGGCAGCTATCTTGTGATCCCGGTGCGCGGCAGCAGCGTGCGCATCGCCGTGGTGTCCACGGTAGAGGTCTGGTGGGTATGGGCGGCGGCTGTCCTGCTGCTGGCTCTGATTATATTCCTGATCGTCCACTTTACACGCAGGGCTGCGCGAAAGCTCCGGAAGCGCAAGGAAGGCGCGCCGGAGGAGACGGCTGTGCCGGAGGCGGAGCCGAATACGCCTGCACAGGCGGCAGCTCCCGCGGAGCCTGACCCGGAGCTGCTGGCCCGGGCGCTTTCCGCAGAGGAACGCCTTGCCCGCGCGGAGGAGGAGCTGCGGATGCTCCGGGAGAGCAGCACGTCCGGCGCGGTCGCCGTTGCGGAGCGCCCGAAAAAGCGTGTCCGCTGGTGGATCCCGGTGATCGTTGTTGTTGCCCTGCTTGCCATCGCGGCGGGCGTGTTCTTCGTGAGCCGGAATTTCGGCACGGAGCTGGAGGCCTACCGCATTCTCAACGCCTATACGCAGAAGGATCCGCTTGCGATGACGCTGCGCGTAGACGCGGAGCTGGACGGGCAGGCGATCGGTCTGGACGCGGAAATCTGCAAAACAAAGGTCGAAGGGAAAACAGTGACCTGCCTGCAAAGAGACGGCGTGCAGCTGTTCTACGCGGGCGAGACCGTCTATCTTGAAAACGGAAGAGCTTTTTCCGTCGGCGGCGATTACCCGGATTATGCGGAGCTGCTGCCGCAGTCGGCGGAGCTTTACCGGCTAGTGAATGTGTCCGCATCCGCGAGTGGTGCCCAGAAAACCTACCGCCTGACAGCGAAGGATGAGAACGCGGATGCGCTCGTGCGCATCCTGCTGCCGGAGCTTCCGGCAGACAGCACGGTGCGCACACTCGAAGCGGCACTGACGGCGGACGGTCAGAAGCCCATCCGCCTGACATTCTCCGCAGAGCTGGCGGGAGGCGCGTCGGCTTCGCTGAATGCGGAGCTGACCTTCCCGGAGGGCGTGACGACCGCACCGGAGATCCCAGAGGCGGTGCGCAGCGCGATCACATCCGGCAAGCCTGCGGAGGCGGGGCTGCTGACCGACGAGCTTTTTGAGCTGCTGAAGGGCTGGGCTGCGCGCTGCGCGGGGGAGAGCATGTCGGCTGACCTGACGCTTTCCGCCGACTGCGGGCCGGTCGTTGTGAACGATACGCTCCGCATCGACCGGAAAAGGGTCTCCGGTCAGACGATCACTGCGGTCGGAAAGAACGCGCTGACGCTGTACCTGTCCGGCGACCGCCTCTGCGACGGAAGCGGCAATGCCGCCTCTGACCAGCTGTCCGGTCTTGCGGACTCGGCCGAGCTGATCGACGCGGCCTATCAGCTGCTTCTGAACGGCGAGACGAGCTGCACGACCTCCGGCGATACGAAGACCTATACGCTCTCGCTGGATGAAAAGGGGATGGAGAACCTCGCATACGCGATCGCGCCGGAGGCGAAGTCCCAGAGCATCACCTTCAAGGAAGGCACGCTGGAAGCGGTCCTGACCGGCGGGGTGCTCACGTCGCTGCGCGTCTCCTGCGCAGGCAGCATCCGGGTCGTGCTTGCGGATACGCCGGTCAGCCTTTCGGCCACGGCGGCGTTCACAGAGCGCGATGTGGAGATCCCGCAGGAGGTCGTGGACGCGCTCGTCAAGTGATGCTGCGAACCTCGACAAAAAACAGTGAAAAAAACTCGTAGAGTTCCGCCGCGCACGGCGGAATAAAGTGTAGATTGTGTTTTCCGGCGGCGTGTACGTCGGAAAACACACACTACGTCCTGCAAGTGTGGAATTTGTGTGCCTACGGCACACAAATTATGCGCGCAGCAGGACGCAAGCCTTTTCAAACGGAAAACCAGCGAAGCGTTTTCCGTTTGAGAGCGTGTCAAAAACACTTTTTTGACACGCTCAAAAACCTCCGTATGATGCTTCATACGGAGGTTTTTGTATAAGTTTTTTTCAGCGTCAGTTCTCTGGCTCAGAGTCGGGAGACTCGACGGAGCGCTTCTTCGGAAGGAAGGGATTGGCGCTTGTGGAAAGAACACGCCAGAGCTTTGCAAAGAAGCGCTTGTCAAAGTAGAACAGATGCACGCAGAGTGCGCACATGCCCAGCGCGATCAGCCACGCCATTGTCACGTCCGTCAGGAAATGCGCGCCCATCCAGATACGGGAGACGGCGACCGCCGCAGCCCACAGACAGCCGAGAATAAAGAGAAGCCTTGTCCGCTTTTCCTTGCCCTTGCGCAGCGTCGGAAGCAGGCCAATCAGCATCGCGCAGGCCGCGCAGGCGGTATGGCCGGAGGGAAAGGAGCGGAATTCATCGCTGGAGACGCCCTCGGCCATCAGCTTCTTTTTCAGTGTGCTTCCGGCCTGCCACCACGGGGTGAAGTAGCTTTCGCTGGTCTTGTAGATCTGCCGCATCCGAACGCGGCCCCATGGCACCTTGATGAGGTTGATGAGGAACATCGTTCCGATGGAAACGACGACGAGCGTCAGGACGAAGCGGACGACCGTTTTGGCGGAGGCCCCGCGCGCATAATAGACGATCCCGGCACCTGTAGCAGCCGCAGCAAAGACCGTGACAAGAATGGAGACCCAGACGGGCATATCCGGCACATTGTCGGAGGCTTCGCGGATATTGAGAACGAGGCCCATCAAAATGAGCGCCGCGCCGCAGACGGCGGTCAGCGCGCTCCACGACGGATTGATGCGCTCCCGGTAGACGAGCAGCAGGCAGCCGGAGCAGGTCAGCGCCAGAAAGGCGGGAAGCTCTCCGAACGCGGCGAAGAACTGACCGAGGCTGTTTTCATGACCGGGATAGAACAGTTTGGAGAGCGGAAGGTCAAAAAAAGAGCCTGCGATCATGCAGAGCAGGAGTGCCGCCAGCGTCCAGAGTGCGCAGCGCGAATAGGTGCGTTTGAGTCGTTTCATGTAATTCCCCACTTATGTCAATTTTATTCAGTATAGCATAGCAAGTCGAAAATAGCAATATTGACGAATCGGCTGCAATGCAATACAATCATGGAAAACGCCGTACAGGAGATGGATGTCATGAAACAGATCTACCCGGATTTCTACCCGGAGTTCCGCTGCCTTGCGGGTGACTGCCCGGATACCTGCTGCAAGGACTGGAAGGTCGTTGTGGACCCGGAGGCGATGGAATTCTATCAGTCTGTGCCGGGTGCGCTGGGAGAGCGGCTGAAAAACGGATTTGTGGAGCAGGACGGGGACATCTGCTTCCGGCTGGAAAACGGGAAATGCACGTTCCTGACGGAGGACGGTCTTTGCGAGCTGCAAAAGACGTTCGGAGAGAAGGGACTTTGCAGGATCTGCGCCAGCCATCCTCGCTTTCTGGAGGAATACGGCGCGACGCAGGAGATCACGCTTTCCATCTCCTGCCCGGAGGCGGCGCGTCTGCTGCTTTGCAGGCAGGAGCCGATCCGCTTCCTGACGCAGGAGACAGACGAAGCGGTCGATACGCCGAATGCGCTCGACCCGGAGCTTTATTTTACGCTGCGCAGCGTGCGTGAAACGGTTCTGCGGCTGGTGCAGGACCGGAGCCGCCCCATCCGCGACCGGCTTTCGCTGACGCTGCTGCTGTGTCAGAAGGTGCAGAAGCGCATCGATATGCGGAGCCTTGCGGCAGTCTCCAAACTCTGCGCGCAGTTTTCCACGCGGAGCGAACAGGAGCGGCTGCTTCTGCGGCTGCGCCGCTGCCGCCGCCGGAGCGCAGACTTCTTCCCGGCATGGCTGCTTCTGCGGAACATGGAGCATCTGACGGCGGAGTTCCCGGCGCTGCTTGAGCGCTGCGCGCACGAGCGCCGCCCGGAGAATGCGTTTTTTGAGCGCTTCTCCGTGCAGCTGGAAAATTTGGCGGTGTATTTCTTCTTCCGGTATCTGCTCAAGGCTTCGGTGGATGGGGCGCTCATGGAGAAGGCGGGAGCCTGCGTGTTCCATGTGCTGGCCATCTCGCGGCTGGCCGCGTCGATGCAGATCGAGGCGCTGCCGGAGCTTTGCAGCCTCTGCGGGCTATATTCAAAAGAGGTAGAGCACTCGGAGGAAAATTTGCAGCTGCTTTACCGCACGATCCGGCACGGCGCACTGCGGGTCGGGACGCTGCTGGCTATGATCTGAGTGCATTATTCAAACTGCGCATGAGAAATGCCGCAGGGCGGACAATTTTGTTCGTTCTGCGGCTTGATTTTTTTGTGCGGAGCGGCTAAAATGTAGCATACTACCGAATATAGGTCGCGTGCGACGTAAATCGACGCGAACGGAAGGGAGAGAAGCATGGAACGACCGAAGCATCTCGGCGCGCGTGTGCGCGTGCTGTCCCAGAACATCAAGCAGGCGTTCGACCGCAAGCTGACGGCGCTGGGACTGACGACGCAGCAGTCCTTTGTGCTGCGCTATCTCTATGAGCATTCCGAAGAGAAGGTATATCCGAAGGACATCGAAAAGCGCTTTGATCTGACGCATCCGACGGTCTCCGGCCTTATTCAGCGGCTGGAGGCGAAGGATTTTGTCGTCTGTGAGCCGGACGACGACGATCACCGCTGCAAGCGCATCCGGATGACGCAGAAAGCGGAGACCTGCCAGCAGGAGATCTTCCGTCACATCCTGTCCACGGAGCGTATTTTGACCGCCGGTATGAGTCCGGAGGAGGTGGAAACCTTCCTGCGGCTGCTTTCGCTGGCAAACGACAATCTCTGTGCGGAGCTGCAAAAGGAGGAATTGGAACAATGACCAAACGACTCTCGGCCTGCATCCGGGAATACCGGCTGCAAACGATCCTGACGCCGCTGTTTATGGTCGGCGAGGTGGCGTGCGAGTGCATCATCCCGCTGATCACCTCGAATCTGGTCAACGGCATCCAGAACGGGTGCGGAATGGCGCAGATCGTACAATACGGCGTGCAGCTGTTTTTGATGGCGCTGCTGTCGCTGGCGTGCGGCGTGGCGTCCGGCTGGTTCTGCGCGACGGCCTCCGCCGGATTTGCAAAGAATCTGCGGCACGACCTTTATTATAAGGTGCAGGACTATTCCTTTGCAAACATCGACCGCTTCTCCGCCTCATCGCTGGTGACGCGGCTTACGACAGATGTGTCAAACGTTCAGAACGCCTACATGATGCTCATTCGCACGGCGGTGCGCGCACCACTGATGCTGATTTTTGCGGTCATCATGTCCATCCGCGTTGGCAAGCAGCTGGCGTTCGTATTTGCGGCCGTCATTCCCATTCTCGGCTTCGGCCTCGCCATGATGGTCAGGACGGCCATGCCGCTTTTCCGCGCCGTGTTCAAGAAGTACGACCGGCTGAACAATTCCGTGCAGGAGAACGTGCAGGCGATGCGCGTCGTCAAGAGCTTTGTCCGCGAGGATTATGAGACGAAAAAGTTTACGGCGGCCTCCGACGATGTGCGCAAGGACTTCCTGAAGGCGGAAAAGCTTCTGGCGCTCAACAATCCGCTGATGCTGTTCTGCATTTCCGTCTGCCGCATCCTGATCAGCTACTTTGCGGCGCGGCTCATCATCGGCTCCAACGGGACGTACCTCGGCGTCGGCTCTCTGACCAGCATGATTACCTACTCCATGCAGATTCTCATGAGCCTTATGATGCTGTCGATGGTCTTTGTCATGATTACGATGGCCTCCGCCTCTGCGAAGCGTATCGCCGAGGTGCTCGACGAGGAGAGCGACCTCCACGACCCGGCAGATCCAATCTATGACGTGCCCGACGGCAGCGTGGATTTTGACCATGTCAGCTTCAAATATTCCTCCCATGCCGAGCGCATGGCGCTGGAGGACATCGACCTGCATGTCCGGTCCGGCATGACGGTCGGCATTCTCGGCGGCACCGGCTCGTCCAAGAGCAGCCTCATTCAGCTGATCTCGCGCCTGTACGACGCGACGGAGGGCACGGTCCGTGTCGGCGGCATCGATGTCCGCAAGTACGATCTGACAGCGCTGCGCGATCAGGTCTCCGTTGTGCTCCAGAAAAACGTACTCTTTTCCGGCACCATCAAGGAAAACCTCCGTTGGGGCGACCCGAACGCGACGGATGAGGAAATGGTGCGGGCCTGCAAGCTGGCCCACGCGGACGAGTTCATTCAGACTTTCCCGGACAAGTACGATACCTACATCGAGCAGGGCGGCACCAACGTTTCCGGCGGTCAGAAGCAGCGGCTCTGCATCGCGCGTGCGCTGCTGAAAAAGCCGAAGGTGCTGATTTTGGACGACTCGACCTCCGCGGTCGATACGCGGACGGATGCGCAGATCCGTCAGGCGATGCGTGAGGAGATCCCCGGAACGACGAAGTTTATCATTGCGCAGCGCATATCCTCCGTTCAGGACGCCGATCTGGTCGTCGTGATGGAAAACGGCAAAATCGACGGCATGGGACGGCATGAGGAGCTGCTGCGCAGCAATCAGATCTATCGTGAAGTCTACGAATCCCAGAACAGAAAGGAAGGTGCGGAAAATGGCTGACCGTCCGGTACGCGGCCCACGCGGGAGAGCTCCCGTCGGAGCAGGCCGCGGAAAAATGGATTTTAAGGTGCTCGGACGCCTGATGAAGATGGTGTTCCAGGATTATCCGGTGCATATGACGGTCGTTGCGGTCTGCATCGTCCTGAGCGCGGCCATCGGCGTCGCGCCGGCCGTCTACATCGAGACTGTGACCCGCTACATCGAGGAGGGGCTTCTCAGCGGCTGGGACGCCGTTTCCGGGAAGATCCTGAGCACGATCCTGGTCATGATCGTGCTGTATCTCGCAAACCTGATCCTCACGACGATCCACACGCAGCTGATGGCGCATGTGACGCAGGGCTTCCTGCACAATACGCGCGTGCGGATGTTCAGCACGATGCAGCGGCTGCCCATTTCCTATTTCGACCAGAACAACCGCGGCGATATCATGAGCCGCTATACGAACGACACGGATACGCTCCGTCAGGTCATTTCGCAGAGCCTGCCGAACCTGCTTTCCTCCGGCCTGACCGTGATCGGCGTGTTCGCCATGATGATCTATTTCAGCGTACCGCTGATGGCGGTCGTGCTGCTCGGCGTAATGGCCATGACGTGGGCGACCAAGCGCGTTGGCGGAAAATCGGCCACCTTCTTCGTCCGGCAGCAGGAGTCCCTTGGTAAGACCGAGGGCTTCATCGAGGAAATGATGAACGGCCAGAAGGTCGTCAAGGTGTTCTGCCACGAGAAGGCTGCGGAGCGCGATTTTGACGTGCTGAACGAGCAGCTTTTCCGGGATTCCGAGAGTGCGCACCGCTTTGCAAATATCTTCGGGCCAATCATGAACAACATCGGCAATCTGCTCTACGTTCTGACGGCGTTTGCGGGCGGCTTGCTGATCACAGCCGGACAAAGCGTTTCCAATCTGTCGATCCAGAATCTTGTCAAGACCGGCGCGCTGATCGCGCCGCTGTCGATTTCGGTCGTTGCGTCCTATCTCGGCATGTGCAAGCAGTTCACAGCGAACGTGTCGCAGGTATCGCAGCAGTTCAACGCCATTGCCATGGCCATTGCCGGCGCGGGACGCATCTTCGAGCTGCTCGAGCAGCAGCCGGAGGCGGACGAGGGAACGGATACGCTGGTCAACTGCCGCGAGGAAAACGGCGTGCTGACCGAGTGCGCGGAGCGCACCGGAAGCTGGGCATGGAAATGCCCGCGCAAGGACGGGAGCGCAGAGCTTGTGCCGCTGCGCGGCGACGTGCGCTTCTTCGATGTGGATTTTGCCTATGTTCCCGGCAAGACGGTGCTGCATGACATTTCCCTCTACGCGAAGCCCGGTCAGAAGCTGGCCTTCGTCGGTGCGACCGGCGCGGGCAAGACGACCATCACAAACCTCATTAACCGCTTCTATGATATCGCCGACGGCAAGATCCGCTATGACGGCGTGAACATCAATCGCATCAAAAAGGCGGATCTGCGGCATTCCCTAGGCATCGTCCTACAGGATGTCAACCTGTTCACAGGTACGGTCATGGAGAACATCCGCTACGGCAAGCTCGACGCGACGGACGAGGAATGCATCGCGGCGGCGAAGCTCGCAAACGCACACGACTTCATCACACGCCTGCCGGACGGCTATGACACGATGCTGACGGCCAACGGTGCGAATCTGTCGCAGGGCCAGCGTCAGCTGCTGTCCATCGCGCGCGCGGCGGTCGCGGACCCGCCCGTCATGATCCTAGATGAGGCGACCAGCTCCATTGATACGCGCACGGAGCTGCTGGTGCAGCGCGGCATGGACGCGCTCATGAAGGGGAGAACTGTGTTCGTCATTGCGCACCGCCTCTCCACCGTCCAGAACAGCGACGCAATCATGGTGCTCGATCACGGCCGCATCATCGAGCGCGGCACACACGACGATCTGATCGCGCAGAAGGGGACGTATTATCAGCTTTACACCGGTGCGTTTGAGCTGGAGTAAAGGAAAAGTAAAAGAAGCAGGTGCGGATTGACAGAGGCCGGCGGTGCCGCTATAATCAGAAAATGATAACGAAGACGCCTGCGGCAGTTGGCTGCGGCAGAGCGCCGGAAGGAGAAGATCATGAAATTCCGAAGAATTTTCTGCGCACTGCTTGCGGCGCTGCTGCTGTGTACGGCGGCAGCCGCCGCCGGATACCCGGATGTTTCCGACACGCATTGGGCCGGAAAGCAGATCGCTTATTTGCAGGACGAGATCAAGGGCTATCCCGACGGCACGTTCCAGCCGGAAAACACCGTTACGCGCGGGGAATTTCTGACGCTTTTTGCCCGCATTGCGTTCCCAGATGAGTGGAAGCAGCAGTCGGGAGAGGACTGGTGGAAGCCTGCCTACGAGGTCTGCAAGGCCCACGAGCTTCTGAACGGGATCACCAACATTTCGGAGGCCATGCCGCGATATGAGATCGCATCCATCCTCGGGCGCTTTTGCAGCGGCTGGGACGGTGTGAATGAGAGCGCCTCGCCTGACGGAAGGCTCGTCATCAACTGGGAGGAGCAGCGGCTGGAGTCGCCGGATGCGCAGCCGCTTTTCTCCGACACGGAGAAATATGAGCGCGTGAGCAATTTACTTCGGATCTGCGCCAATCAGGGCCTGATGAACGGCTATCCGGACGGCAGCTTCAAGCCCGAGAAGGGCGTGACGCGCGCGGAAGCCGCCGCGATTCTGGCGCGGCTCAAGGCGCAGCTGGCCCTTCGTGAAAGGGGCTGCGAATATGTCTGCACGGTGGGGAAGTACTGGCTGATGCAGCGCGAGACGGAGAAAACGATCGGCCTTGCGCTCTATAAGCCGTACACAGGTACGCTCTGCCGGACGGTCAGCAGCCGCAGCAAGGTCAAGTCTGATACCAACGGCCCTCTGGTCACGAATCTTCTGATCGGCTCCGACGGCATCTACGTCTGGGGCAAGGCAGGACTCTATCAGCGCAAGGGCGACAAGCTCGTGCAGATCACAGAAGATCCGGTCTTTGATTTCTATTGGGTCGGAGACAATACGCTCTATTATCTGAGCTGGGACGCGGATCAGGAGGCCCCGACGTATTCCGGCGCGGGTATGTACTATCCCTGCGCCTCTCAGGTCAAAAAGCTGGAGATCTCCGGAGAAAAAACGAGCGTCACGCTGCTTGCCAGCCGCGACGAGAAGAACTTCATGCAGAATCTGACCGAGATTTATGTGGAAAACGGGAAGGTCTATGCAGCCGGCTCCTATTTCATGGGCATGGCGGACTGGCATGCGGCGCTTTATGAGGTAACAGACGGCGCGCTTACGGCAGTATTTGGAGAATACTGATTGACAAACCCGGAGAAATCCGCTATACTGCACTTGTAAAGACAATAAGGTCACAGTGACGAAGGGAAGAAGTACCCAGCCACATCCCGTCTCCAGAGAGCTTTCGGTCGGTGCGAGAAAGCAGACGGCGGCAGGCGAATACATCCCGGAGCTGCCCCCTGAAATGTGCGCGGCGCATAGTAGGGGTGTGTCGGGGGCGCCCGTTATCGCGCAGGGGCGTATTGGCGCTCCGTAAGGCCGGTTTTGTGAGAAGCCGGTGAACCAGAGGTGGTACCGCGTTTGTTCGCCCTCTGTCCGCACGTGCGGACAGAGGGCGTTTTATATTTCTGAAACGGAGGGACACTATGAGCACGAAAACTTGCACTGCCTGCGGCGGTAAAATGGTCGGGATCGGCGCGTTCCCGCTGCAAAAAGGAAAATTCAGCGCCTTCTTCGGACATTGGAGCAATATCTGGGAGGGCGCGTTGGAGGTCAGCGCATATTGCTGCGAGAGCTGCCGGAAACTGGAATTCTATCTGGCCGACGATGCGGACGAGGCTGCTGCGCTGGAAAAGGACGAGGATCACATTGCGCAGGTCGAATGCCCGTTCTGCGGAAGTATGCACGATCTCGACGACGCGATCTGCCCGCAGTGCGGAAAGCGGCTCCAGGACTGAACGGAAAACGGAGGGCGGATGCCCCTGTAAATTTATCAAAAACCATTCGATATATGAAGGAGAATCACAACATGGGAATTTATGAGGAACTGCAAGCCAGAGGCCTGATCGCACAGGTCACGGACGAGCCGACCATCCGCGATATGGTCAACAACGGCAAGGCGACGTTCTACATCGGCTTTGACTGCACGGCGGACTCGCTGCACGTTGGCCACTTTATGGCGCTGTGCCTGATGAAGCGTCTGCAAATGGCGGGCAACAAGCCCATCGCCCTGATCGGCGACGGCACGACCCGCATCGGCGACCCGTCCGGCCGTACCGACATGCGCAAGATGCTGACACCGGAGGACATCAACCACAACGCCGAATGCTTCAAGAAGCAGATGGAGCGCTTCATCGACTTCAGCGACGGCAAGGCGCTGATGCTCTACAACAGCGAATGGCTGCTGCCGCTCAACTACATCGACCTTCTGCGCGAGGTCGGCGCATGCTTCTCCGTCAATAACATGCTCCGCGCCGAGTGCTACAAGCAGCGCATGGAGAAGGGCCTCAGCTTCCTTGAGTTCAACTACATGATCATGCAGTCCTACGACTTCTACTACATGTTCCAGCATTACGGCTGCAATATGCAGTTCGGCGGCAACGACCAGTGGTCGAACATGCTCGGCGGCACGGAGCTGATCCGCCGCAAGCTCGGCAAGGACGCGCAGGCGATGACCATCACGCTGCTGCTCAACTCCGAGGGCAAGAAGATGGGCAAGACGGCCTCCGGCGCGGTCTGGCTCGATCCGAACAAGACCAGCCCCTTCGAGTTCTATCAGTACTGGCGCAATGTCGGCGACGAGGACGTGCTCAAGTGCATCCGGATGCTGACCTTCCTGCCGCTGGAGCAGATCGACGAGATGGACAAGTGGGAGGGCAGCCAGCTCAACCACGCCAAGGAAATCCTTGCCTTCGAGCTGACCAAGCTCGTCCACGGCGAGGAAGAGGCACAGAAGGCCGAGAACGCGGCAAAGGCGCTCTTTGCCACCGGCGGCAGCGATGAGAACATGCCGACGACCGAGCTGACCGAGGCTCAGCTCACAGATGGCAAGATCAGCATTCTCGATCTGATGCTGGCCTGCGAGCTGATCCCGTCGAAGGGTGAGGGCCGCCGTCTTGTCCAGCAGGGCGGCGTGATGGTCAACGACCAGAAGGTGTCCTCCATCGACGAAAGCTTCACCGGCGAACAGCTCCGCGAGGGCCTCAAGATCCGTAAGGGCAAGAAGGTCTTCCATAAGGCAATTTTGAAGTAAAACCGAAACGCTGTCATACAAATTCCTGAAAAGTCTCCCGCCTGCGGGAGACTTTTCTTTACCCCTGTATTTTCAGATGCTGTAATATTACGGCACATTTGTCGTCAGATAGAGCAGAAGGGAGGCGCGGACAATGGAGGATGCGCAGATCATTGCACTTTACTGGAGCCGGGACGGCGAAGCCATCCGGCAGACAGACGAAAAATACGGTGCGTACTGCTTTACGATCGCGCAGCGGATCGTGCAGAGTCATGAGGATTCGGAGGAATGTGTCAACGACACATGGCTTCGTGCGTGGAACGCGATGCCGCCGGAGCGGCCGGACTATCTCAAGCTGTTTCTGGCCGCCATCACGCGGAACCTGTCGCTCGACCGGCTTAAGGAGCGGAAAACGGCCAAGCGCGGCGGCGGTGCGGCTGCACTGGCGCTGGACGAGCTGAGCGAATGCGTTTCCGGCTCGGCGGAGGTCGAGGACGCGGTCATTGCGAAGGAGCTTTCCGAGAGCGTCGGAAGGTTCCTCGACACGCTGCCGCCGGAAACGAGAAAGCTGTTTCTGCGCAGGTATTTCTTTCTGGAATCCGCAGAGGAGATCGCCCAAATGTACGCGATGCGTCCCGGAACGGTGACGGTCGCACTCCATCGGACGAGAAAAAAGCTGCGGGAGCATCTGAAAAGGGAGGGATTCTTCGATGAATGAGCAGCAGCTTCTGCGCGCAGTCGGCGATGCAAAGCCGGAATATCTGGCGCAGAGTGAGGAAACAAAAAAGGCCGCTCAGCCATGGAAGCGCTGGACGGCGCTGGCGGCGTGCGTGTGCCTGATCGTTGGATTGGGGGCCGCCGCATTTGCGTTCGTGACGCGCGGCGCATCCAGCACGCCGGAGGCCAGTCCCGGTTCTGCTGTCTCCGGAAACAGCGCGGCGGACGGAGCGGCCGCAGACCCAAGCGCGTTTTTGGCATATGCGGGGCCAGTGATGCCGCTGACGCTCCGCGAGGAAGCGCCGGAGCTGAGCGCGTCGCGGAGGCTCACTGTGGACTTCGCGCCCTACGCGCCGGAGACAGGTGCGGACGGCTCTGAGGTAGATATGCAGAGAGCAATCGATGTGACCGACAACTACACGCTTACAAACGAATCGGATCATGACGTGACGGTCACGGCGGTCTATCCGTTCATGTCAACGGTCCGTGATGTTGGGAAAAACAGTCCGGCTATTTCTGTGGACGGCGAAGCGGTACAGGCGGAGGTGGGCATTGGCCGCTTTGCGGGCGGCTTCGCTCCGACGGCAAGTCCGGGATACGAGGATTCGACCGAACGCATGAATCTCCGCGCCCCGAAGGGCTGGGAGAATTATGCGGCGATCCTGGAGAACGACGACGATCTGGCGAGCGCCTTTGAGCCGCTTCCGGCGCTCGAGGAGACCGTATATGTCTATACGCTCACGCCGACCGGCGAGCCGATGAAGTCCCCGGCGACGATCGCTATGACGTGCGATTACGATCCGGCTCGAACAATGCTCCTGACCGTCAACTTTAACGGCTTTGCCTACGATGAAGAAACGCAGATGGCACAATACAGCTTCTTTGTCAGTCAGAATGGCACGCATTATCTGGCGGCACTGGGCGAGGATGTCAAGGGATACACGATACAGGGCTATGAGGACGGCGGCTGCGATCCGAGGGAAAAGCTCGAAGGACTGTCTGCCGACGTGACGCGCGAGGAAATGACGCTGGATGCGTTTCTGCGGCTCGCGGTCGATGACATTCTTGGAACGTATAAGATCTACGGTCAGGGCGTGGAATATGCGCGCGATACCGCGCCGTTTGCGCTCTATTACCGCGCGGCGGTCGAATTCCTGCTGAATTACGGCGCGCTTTCCGACGACCCGGCGGAGCGCTACGCCATGTGGTACGGAAGTCTGGATATGATGCTGACCGATGCGTGGGTCGTGGAGCGCGTGGGTTACGCGGCGTTTGAGGTGACGATCCCGGCAGGGGAGTCGGTCTCGGTCACGGCGCAGCTCACAAAGGAGCACAGCTACAATTTCTGGGGCTCCGGCTATGGACGGGAGAATGTGGACGGCTACGATTTCCTGACGGGCACCGCAAGCAAGCTTCTCTTTACGGAGGAGACGGCGGAGCTTCTGACGCGCGGCAGGGTGGAGATCATGGAGCAGAACATCGGCTTTGACCCGGAAAACGGCGTCACAGAGGTGACAATTGACCCGGATGCGGAGCATCTCTATCTGAACGTCTGCAAACTGGGCGACGAATAAAAGGTGCCTCCGGCGGCGGCCGGAGGCACCTGAGCGTGTCAAAAAGCTTTTGACACGCTCTCAAACGGGAAACGCTTTGCTGGTTTCCCGTTTGAAAGGGCGGCATCCTGCTGCGCGCATAATTTGTGTGCCTACGGCACACAAATTCCACACTTGCAGGACGTAAAGTGTTTTGTCCGAGGTACACGCCCCCGGACAAAACAAATTGCATTCTATTCCGCCGTGCGCGGCGGAACTCTACGAGGCTTTTGACAGACTAAGGTGCCTCCGGCGGCGGCCGGAGGCACTTTCCGTTTACGATAGAAGCAGACGTTGGAGGCGTTCCCGCCCCTCCGCAGAGAGCGGCGTGAGCGGCAGGCGCGGATCGCCCGCGTCGATGCCCTCGATGCGCATGGCTTCCTTGACAGGGATGGGGTTGACCTCACAGAAAAGTGCGTCGATGAGCGGCATCAGCTCGAGCTGGAGCCTGCCCGCCCGCGCATAATCGCCGCGTAGCGCGCTCTTGACCATGTCCAGCGTCTGCGCCGGGCGGACGTTGGAAAGCACGGAGATGAGGCCCTTTCCGCCGATGGAGAGCAGCGGAACGGCGGAATCGTCATTGCCCGACCAGACATTCAGCGCGTCGCCGCAGGCGTCGAGTGTCCGTGCGGCCTTTGCGATGCTAGGCCCGGCCTCCTTGACGCCGTTGATGTTCGGGTGCTCGCTGAGCGTCTTATAGGTCTCCAAAGTGATGTCCATGCCGGTACGGCTTGGGACGTTGTAGACGATCACCGGTGTTTTGACCTGATCGGCGATGGTCGTGTAATGCTCGATCAGGCCGGACTGCGTGCATTTGTTGTAGTACGGCGTGACGAGCAGGAGCGCGTCCGCGCCGACGGAGGCGGCCATCCGGCTCATTTCCAGCGCGTGGGCGGTGGAGTTGCTGCCGGTTCCGGCAATGATCTTGCAGCGGCCCGCCGCATAATCCACAGCGTGGGAAATAAGGGACAGCTGCTCCTGCGTGGTGAGCGTTGCGGATTCGCCGGTCGTGCCGCAGATGACAATGGCGTCGATGCCGCTGCCGATCTGGCGATCCATAAGCTTTTGTAGTGTTGGAAGATCGATCGTACCATTTTTGAAGGGGGTGACCAGCGCGGTCGCAACACCCTCAAAGACAGGCTTTTTCATCCAAGCACTCCTTTTTCCGTATTCCGTTATTTTGCGGTGATATATCCTTCCGCGCAGAGCAGCTCGGCAAGCAGGACTGCGCCTCCCGCCGCACCGCGCAGGGTATTATGGGACAGACAGACGAACTTATAGTCGTACTGGGTATCCGGACGCAGACGGCCGATAGAAACGGCCATGCCGCCCTCCAGCATCCGGTCAAGCTTCGTCTGCGGACGGTTATCCTCTTCAAAATAGTGGAGGAACTGCTTCGGAGCGGAAGGAAGCTGAAGCTCTTGCGCGCGGCCGCGGAAGCAGCGCCAGCATTCCTTGATCGTTTCGATGGAGGGCGCTTTACCCTTAAAGGAGACAAAGCAGGCGGCCATGTGTCCGTCAGAGACGGGAACGCGCAGGCACTGCGCCGTGATAGACGGCTCGACCGCGTTCACAATGCGGTCATTTTCGATATGGCCCCAGAGCTTCAGCGGCTCCTGCTCCGATTTTTCTTCCTCACCGCCGATGTAGGGGATCACGTTGTCGATCATTTCCGGCCACGTTTCGAACGTCTTTCCGGCGCCGGAGATCGCCTGATAGGTGCAGACCAGCGCCTTGTCGATGCCGAACGGCAGCAGCGGATGCAGCGCCGGGACATAGCTTTGCAGACTGCAATTGGACTTGACGGCGATGAAGCCGCGCTGTGTGCCGAGACGGCGGCGCTGCGCCTCGATGATGCGGATGTGGTCGGCGTTCAGCTCCGGGACGACCATCGGCACATCCGGCGTCCAGCGGTGCGCGGAGTTATTGGAGACGACAGGACATTCGAGCCGCGCATAGCGCTCCTCCAAAGCGCGAATTTCATCCTTTTTCATGTCCACGGCGCAGAACACTAAATCGACCATGGAGGCGAGCTTTTCTGCGTCGGCCTCCGCGTCGAGAACGGTCATTTCCGCCGCCTGCGCAGGGATGGGCTGCGCCATGTGCCATTTGGCGCTGACTGCTTCGCGGTAGGGCTTGCCTGCGCTGTGCGCACTGGCTGCCATGGCTGTCAGCTCGAACCACGGATGCGCGGAGACCAGAAGGACAAAGCGCTGACCGACCATGCCGGTCGCGCCGATGATGCCGACCTTGTATTTTTTCATTGTTTTCGCTCCGATCTGTAATGGATTGCCGGAATACGGCGGTTGAATGTACGCTGAAAATGTACTATAATGTATGCGGGCAGATGTCAGGATATGCGAAAATGTTTTTAATGGAAAGACATGTGTCCGCAAAATCAATATGGCTTCATGATAGCATATGCAGCTGTGTCTGTCAATGTGAAGGATATTTGAAATTCAGCCGGAAAAAGAGGGAATACCTGTTGAAAACACACGATTTTTACTATGACCTGCCGGAGGAGCTGATCGCGCAGACGCCGCTGGAGCGGCGCGACGCCTCCCGGCTCATGACGCTGGACCGCACGACCGGAGAGGTCGGACACCGTCATTTCTACGAGCTTGTCGATCTGCTGAACCCGGGCGACTGCCTGGTGCTGAACAATTCGCGCGTGCTTCCCGCGCGTCTGCTGGGCCACCGTGTGCCGACCATGGGCGCGGTGGAAGTGCTGCTGCTCAAGGACGAGGGCAGCGGCGTTTGGGAGTGCCTGACGAAGCCCGGCAGAAAGACGCACACCGGGACGGAGCTGTCCTTCGGCGACGGCAGGCTGACCGCGACGGTCGTCGGCGAACGTGACGACGGAAACAAGCTGGTGCAGTTCCACTATGAGGGGATCTTCCTTGAAGTTCTGGAGCGCCTCGGGAAAATGCCGCTCCCGCCCTATATCAAGGAAGAGCTGGCCGACGGCGAGCGCTATCAGACGGTCTACTCCAAGGTCAGCGGCTCTGCCGCCGCACCGACGGCCGGACTGCACTTTACACCGGAGCTTCTGGAGAAGATTCAGGCCAAGGGCGTGAAGCTGGCGTATATCACGCTCCATGTCGGTCTCGGCACCTTCCGGCCCGTGAAGGCGGAGGAGGTCACGGAGCATCATATGCACTCCGAGTTCTGCATGATGCCAAAGGAAGCTGCGGAGATCATCAACGAGACGAAGAAAAGCGGCGGGCGCGTGGTCTGTGTCGGTACGACCTCCTGCCGGACGCTGGAATCCCTTGCGGCAGACGACGGCACCTGCACGGAAAAGTCGGCATGGACGGACATTTTCATCTATCCGGGCTACCGCTTCAAGGCCATGGACGCGCTCGTCACGAATTTCCACCTTCCGGAGAGCACGTTGGTCATGCTGGTCTCCGCATTTGCGGGCCGGGAACATATCCTGAATGCCTATCGGACGGCCGTTCAGGAAAAATACCGCTTCTTCTCGTTTGGGGATGCGATGTTCATTGCGGACGGATTGTCGAAACAGCGCGAACACTGAATTGAAACCGCTTTGCGGCAAAATAAAAAACGAATCGTTTCGCCCTCGACTCGAAAATGAGCCGAGGGCATTTCTATAATTTTTTATCGAAAAACGAATTTAATTATGTCAACTTAATCACTTGACGGATTTGCTCAAAATCGCGTGCGGTTTGATTGAAAATCTCAAATTCTTCGTCTTTGTGCATAAAATATTCCGAGTAAATTGTGCGAAAAGCTTGATTTGGAATAAAAATCAAATCCGCAAAAATGCAAAATGACGAAAAAAGTTAGGTGCAGCGAAACGGAGCAGCAGACTGATTCGCTAACACACTAAACCAAAATTTCCTAACTTTTTTGCACTTTTCTGTTGACAGAGACGAAATGATTTGCTATCTTAGAAGTACAAAATAAACGAACGTGCGCGAAGCGATTTGTTTTGTGCGTTTCGCGTTCGGCATGGAAAGGGGAATGTGGCAGAAAGATGGCTGAAACGATTCTCAGAATGTATGGGATCCAGAAGTATTTCCCGGGCGTTCACGCACTCGACAACGCGCAGCTTGAGGTTCGCGCGGGCGAGGTCATGGCGCTGATCGGAGAAAACGGAGCCGGAAAGTCCACGCTCATGAAGATCCTCACCGGCGTCTATACAAAGGATGAGGGCACGATCGAGCTGTTCGGCTCGCACGTCGAGATCCACAGCCCGCGCGACGCGCAGGCCAAGGGCATCAGCATTGTCCATCAGGAACTGAATCTGATGCAGGATCTGACGGTCGCGGAGAATATCTATATCGGCCGTGAGCCGACCAAGGGCGTTTTCCTCAACGAGGCGGAGCAGAACCGTATGACCGACGAGCTGATGCATTCGCTTCATCTGAACATTCCCGCAAAAACGCCTGTCAAACGGCTGACCGTTGCCAAGCAGCAGATGGTCGAGATCGCAAAATCCCTTTCTCATAATAATACGAAGATCCTTGTCATGGATGAGCCGTCCGCGGCGCTGACAGAAAGCGAGATCGAGGACCTGTTCACATTCATCCGCCGCCTCAAGGAAACGGGCGTCGGCATCATTTACATATCTCACCGCATGGACGAGCTGAAGCAGATCACCGACCGCATCACCGTCATGCGCGACGGACAGTATGTCGGAACGGTGGAGACGGCGGAGACCTCCATCGATCAGGTCGTTCAGATGATGGTCGGCCGCGTGATCTATGAGGAGCCGAAAACGCATTCCAACGTCGGTGCGGATGCGTCGGTCATTCTCGAAGCGGAGCATCTGGTCTCCGACGATGTGAAGGACGTTTCCTTCCAGCTCCGCAAGGGCGAGATCCTCGGCTTTGCCGGACTGATGGGTGCGGGCAGAACCGAAACGATGCGCCTTGTCTGCGGCGCAGATCCGAGAAAGAGCGGCGTGATCCGTGTGAACGGCCAGGAAGTCAAAATTCACTCTCCGCGCGACGCAGTCGCGGCCGGTATCGGTTATCTCTCCGAGGACAGAAAACGTTACGGCCTCTGCCTTGGACTTTCCGTTTCCGACAATACGGTCCTCTCCTCGCTGGAGCGCTTCACGACCCTTGGCGTCGTCAACGACCGCAAGATCGAGCGGGCTTCCATGAGCTACGTCGAGAAGGTACGCACCAAGACGCCGACCGTCCGCACGCTCGTCCGGAGCCTCTCCGGCGGCAACCAGCAGAAGGTCGTCCTTTCCAAGTGGCTGCTCAACGACTGCGAAGTACTGATCTTTGACGAGCCGACGCGCGGCATCGACGTCGGCGCGAAGAGCGAGATCTACAAGCTGATGAATCAGCTTGTGGAGGAAGGCAAATCGATCATTATGATCTCCTCCGAGCTTCCCGAGCTGCTGCGCATGTCCGACCGCGTGGTCGTGATGTGCGAGGGCCGTAAGACTGGCGAGCTGGACATCGCGGAGGCTACGCAGGAAAAAATCATGACGCTTGCAACGAAGAGAGAAGTGGGGTAATGAAAATGCAAACAAAAAAGCTTGATATGCAGAAGCTGCTGGCTCCGGCAGCACTGGTGATCCTTTATGTCGTATTCTCGATTTTCGGCAAGAACTTCCTGACGCTCGACACCGTCAAGAATATTCTCGAATCCAGCTACTACATCGGCTTCATGGCCTTCGGCGTGACGTTCATCATCATCACCGGCGGCATCGACCTTTCCCTCGGTACGGTCATGATGTGCGCGGCACTGCTGGGCGGCTACTCCTTCAAGCAGGGCTGGCCCCTGATCCTGTCTGTTCTGCTGACGATCTTCGTCGGCGTTGCGTTCGGCTTCATCAACGGCAACCTGATCGCCCGCCTCCATCTGCCTCCCTTCATTGCGACCCTCGGCACGCAGATGATGGCAGCCGGTCTCGGCTCGATCATCACCAAGGTGCAGTCCCAGACCTGGCCAACGGCTACGGCAGAGGTCGGCAGCTGGTTCAAGAAGGTCTTTATCCGCGCGGATATCTTCGGCGTCAAGGGCTTCCCGGTCGGTGCGTTCTGGCTGATCGGCTTCTTCCTGATCGCCATGCTGATCCTGCACAAGACCCGTTTCGGCCGTTACGCCTTTGCCATCGGCTCCAATGAGGAAGCGACCCGCCTTTCCGGCATCAAGGTCGATAAGTGGAAGGTCGCCGTCTATACGCTTTCCGGCTTCTTCATCGGCATGTCCGGCCTGTTCTATGCCGCCGCCTACACGACCATCACGCCGGGCACCGGCGCAGGTCAGGAAATGAACGGCATCACCGGCGTTATCATCGGCGGTACGTCCATGTCCGGCGGCTCCGGCTCCATGGTCGGCACCCTCATCGGCGTGTTCATCATGTCCGTCCTCAAGACCGGCCTTTCCGCCTGCAACCTTCAGGCTCCGTGGCAGACCTTCCTGACCGGCGCAGTCGTCATCGGCGCGGTGCTTCTGGACATCGCCAGAACGAACGCGGCCAACCGCGTCAAGAAGGGCTGAGAAGGTCACTGATCTGTGTTTATTGAGCGCAAAGCGCTTGATATAAAATTTAAGGAGGATACTAGAATGAAAAAACTGATCGCATTGCTTCTCGCGCTGGTCATGGTATTCGCTCTCGCCGCCTGCTCGACGACGAACGAACCGGCCAAGGAAAACAACAACGAGACCTCCACCGACGGCAAGCTCTACATCCCCGTTATGGCGAAGGGCTTCCAGCACCAGTTCTGGCAGGCTGTCAAGACCGGCGCAGAGGCTGCTGCAAAGGACTATGACGTAGAGATCTACTTCGACGGCCCGGCTTCCGAGACCGAGATCGACGCGCAGGTCAACATGGTCAAGACCGAGATGGCCAAGAACCCGAAGGCAATGGCTCTGGCAGCTCTGTCCACCGACGCTGTTACCGAGATCCTTGAGGAGTGCGCCTCCAAGAACATCCCCGTCATCGGCTTCGACTCCGGCGTTCCCGGCGACACCACCGGCGCTGTCAAGGCGACCGCCTGCACCAACAACGAGAGCGCTGCCGCCATCGCTGCGGAAAAGTTCAACGAGAACGAGACTGTCGTTGAGGCGATGAAGAACGCCACCTCCGACAACCCCGTCATCATCGGCTGCCTGTCTCAGGACGCTGTCTCCGCTTCCGTCACCGGCCGTACCACCGGCTTCGTGAACAAGATGGCTGAGATCGCCGAGACCTATCAGCCTGGCAAGGTCTCCATCGAAGGCCACGCAAAGTGGGAAAAGAAGGTTGAGAATCCCGCCATCATCATCGAGGTCGCTATCTCCGCTACCACCGAGGCTACCGCTGTTCAGACCGCTGCCAACTCTCTGCTCGGCCTGAATCCCGTTGCGATCTTCTGCTCCAACGAAGGCGCTGTCACCGGCTTCCTCGCTGCTGTTTCCGACGGTCAGGATCTGGCTGAGGGCGGCAAGTACGACGGTCTGGTCGTCGCTGGTTTCGACGCTGGTCAGGCTCAGAAGAACGCGGTCCGTCAGGGCTGGTTCTATGGCTCCGTCACGCAGGATCCGTATCAGATCGGCTACAAGGCTGTTGAGCTTGCTGTTAAGGCTGCCAACGGCGAGGCTGTTTCCGATGTGGACACCGGCGCTCAGTGGTATGACGCCTCCAACATCGATGATGACATGATCGCTCTGCTGGTTTACGACTAATTCTCAGCGGAACAAGTTCATGGCTGCTGCGTCAGCAGCGAACATGCATGGAAACAACAAGGGCTGTATCCGGGAAACCGGGTACAGCCCTTTCCATATCGGGAAATTGACAAACAGGCCGATTTCCGATATGATGGTAGTACTTTCTACAAAGGAGTGCTCGTGAATGAAGATATTGCTTCTCAGCTGCAGCACCGGCGAGGGCCACAATCACTGTGCGCTGGCCGTTAAGGAGGCACTGGAGCGGCAGGGCCATCAGGCGGAGTTTCTGGATATGCTCAACATGTTCGGCGATCCCGGCCCGCTGAGCTTCGATAAGGTGCTCAATCGCATTTCGACCAAGGCTCCGGACGTTTTCGGCATGATGTATCACGCCGGGCAGATGTACAGCGCAACAGGCGTGACCTCTCCTGTCTATCTGGCCAATATCCGCCACGCGAAGCAGCTTTGCGACTTCATCTGTGAGCGTGAATACGACGCGGTGCTCTGCTCGCATCTTTTCCCGATGGAGACGCTGACCTATCTGCGCCGGCATGGGCAGTATCCGACGCGCTGCTACGGTATCCTGTCCGATTACACCTGCATCCCGTTCCTTGTTGAAACGGAGCTGGATGGCTACTTCCTTCCGTATCCGGAGGTCAAGGCGGACTGCGTTCGCGCGGGCCTGCCGGAAGAGCGCCTGTTCGTCACCGGTATGCCGGTCGCGGAGAAATTTGCAGCGCCCATGGGCAGGGAAGAGGCCCGTGCGATGCTCGGCCTGCCGCAGGATCAGAAGATCTATCTCATTATGACCGGCGGGATCGGCTGCGGAGACGTGGTATCACTCTGCAACGCCATCCGGCGTGTGCCGGATACGCAGTCGCTGCTGTGCGTCCTGCCCGGACGCAACGAGGAGCTTCGCAGTACGCTGGAGTCCGAATACCATGGCGACGGCGTCCTGACTGTCCCGTTCACCGACAAGGTCGCAGTCTATATGCACGCGGCGGATGTCCTGCTTTCAAAGGCGGGCGGCATTTCCAGCTCAGAGGCCGCCGTTCTCGGCGTGCCGCTGGTGCATACGATGGCGATCCCGGGCGTGGAAACGCTGAATGCGGAATTCTTCGCGCGGCATGGAATGTCCTTCTTTGCGCGCAACGTCGATGAGGCGGCGCGATTTGCCGACCGGCTGATCTATGACGCACGCGCTGCGGAGAGAATGCTTTCCGCGCAGGAAACGCAGCTTCCGAAGGACGGAGCGGAGCAGATCGCGCGCATGGTGACGGAGACGCTCCGATAACAGCAAAGCCCGGAGTATTTGCTCTGGGCTGTTGCGGCGAAAAGGAAACAGGCATGACCGAGGTCATGCCTGTTTTTTCTGTATACACCTTGAAGAAATGGAGGGCGCGAGGCGGTTTGCGCTGCCTTCGGGCTTATCCATGCAGAAATTCCGCGCGTCAGCTCGCCGCGCCCAACGTATCTGCAAGCGCGGTGTCGGCGGAAAAGGTGCTGAAATTGTAAAGGAAAAGGACGTCCGTAACGCCGCGCTGCGTCATGAGCTGCTCCACGTTGTCGTAATAATAGCGCGGATCGACCATGACGATCTGCTGATAATAGGGAATGAGGAACGGCACGAAGCAGTTTGCATAGGAGTCCTTGAAGATCAGCAGGACCCTTCCATTGTTTGCGGTCGTCTTGATGGTGACGAGCGGATGGTTGCCGCCGAAAAAGACCGTGTATTTGTCCTTGCTATCCAGCGCGGAATCGACATAGACAGAGCCGGCCTTCTCCTGCGTGCTGTCATAGATGACGTAGTAGCTCACGTCGGTGCCAAGCGGCTCATAGGCCGTGATGGCGTCCACGGCGGTATGCTTGCCGCTCTTGGAGGCAAGTGTCCCTTCAAAGGAGTTGGTCAGGACGTGGACGCTATAGTCCGTGATCGGCGTTTCGATCCCGAGCAGTTCTGCCGAGGCGTCAAACGCGCAGTGCGCGCCGAGGCTCGTCCAATGGTGATCGGTACGGAAGAAAACACCGTCCTTGACGTGGTCCTTCAGGGCCTGCGTCACGTCTGCGTACTGCATAAAGGGCGAGAGCGTCTGATTGACCGCGAACAGATCCTCCTGCTGGTTGTGCGCGGGAGCGTTCTTTGGCAGGTAGTCGCGCATAACGGAGGAAGCGTTCGGCACGATCATCGCGGTCATACGGAGGTCGTCGTGCTGCACGGCGAAATTCTTCATTGCGGTCAGCGTCCGGCCAAGAACTGCCTGATCGGGTGCTTCCGGGACCTCGATCAGATAATCGTCCTGACAGAGATAGACGCCGTTGGACTCCTTCTGGCCAAGCAGCTCGTCGATCCGCAGCTTCGTGGAGATCCAGCGGTCACGCGCAAAGAACTGATCGGAAAAGGCGGCTTGCAGCTTTGACATGAAGCTCCCATCCAGAATGGAGGCGGCTGTCGGTGCAGGATAGGCCTGCAGCTTTCGGTTTTCGTTTTCTGAAAAATCACTCTTTGTATGAAGCAGATTGACAAGACCAAAGACAAGCAGAAGCACGGCAAGCAGCGCGGCAAGAAGGACGCCGTGCAGCTGGCGGTTGCGCTGAAGGAGCAGCTGCTGCCTTTCCGGGTCGGGCCTGCACTTTTTTTGCGGTCTCATGGAATCACCTCGCTTAGAACTGGGCATAGAGGAAGGATTGATAGGTGGCGTTCATCATATACGGAACGCAGAGCAGGAAAATGCCGACCAGCAGCAATGCGGAAAGGGCAAGGCCGAGACCGCGCCGCGAGAACACGAGCCGCTGATAAAGCGTTCGGATCCACGGACCGCAGCCAAGAATGCCAATCAAAAGGAGCTTCCAGTTGGCCGCAAAGTAGTATTTTGCGGTGGAATCCCAGAACGCGCGGCTTCCGGCTCCGAACATCCGACCAAGATAGAAGAGCGCCGAGGAAAAGTCGGGGGAGAAGAAAAGCACCCAGCCAATGATGACCGCAAGCAGCGTCAGGATATGCCGGATGGGGGTGGGCGTCTTTTCAAGCACACTTTTGAGCGGATACTTTTCCAGCAGCAGCAAAATTCCGTGGTAAAGGCCCCAAGCGGCAAATGTCCACGACGCGCCGTGCCACAGGCCGGTCAGAATCCAGACAATCAGGAGGTTTCGGACGCACTTCGCCGTGCTTACGCGGCTGCCGCCAAGCGGAATATAGACGTAGTCGCGGAACCAGCGGCCAAGGGAAATGTGCCACCTGCGCCAGAATTCCGTCAGCGAACCGGAGAGATAGGGATGGTCAAAGTTGGCCTCAAAGTCGAAGCCGAACAGCTTCGCCATGCCGATGGCCATGTCGGAATAGCCGCTGAAATCAAAGTAGAGCTGGAGCGAATAGAAGATCGCGCCGAGCCATGCGGAGCCGCCGGAAAGCGAACCGGACGAAAGCGCGGAAATGCTCTGGAATGCGGCGCCGAGATTGTCGGCCAGCAAGACCTTTTTCGCAAGGCCGAGGACAAGCATCGGGACGGCGTCGGAGACCTTGTCCAGCGTCACCGGGTGCTCCTTCAGCTGCGGCGCGATGTGCGCATACTCGACAATCGGCCCGGAGATCATTTTCGGGAAGAAGCTGACATATAGGCAGAAATCCAGCGGATTTTTCTGCGCGGGTGCGCGGCGGTGATAAACGTCCGAAAGGTAGGACAGATTCGTGAAGGTGAAGAAGGAAATGCCCAGCGGAAGCGCCGGAGACGGCGCGTTCAGCGTGAACGGCAGAAAGGCGTTGAGCGTTTCGATGGCAAAGGCGGTGTATTTATAGAAGCCGAGAAGCAGCAGATTGAAAAGTACGCCAAAAACGAGAACAAATTTTGCCCCGCGCTGCTCTGACTCCACGCGATTGCCGATATCGCGGCCGATGCAGTAGTTGAACACCGTCACCAGCAGCAGAAGCAGCAGGTAGACCGGCGAACCCCAGGCGTAAAAAAGGAAGCTGACCAGAACGAGAAGTGCGTTTTTGCACACACGCGGGCAGAGCAGATACAGGATCAGGCTGACGGGAAGAAACGCAAAGACAAAAAAGAGCGTGCTCAGATTCACGACGTTTCCTCCTTAAAGCGCTTTCAGAAATGCCTGCGCGGCAGCGGCTGCGTTCTCGTGGACGACAAACAGGATATAGTTGCCCTGCACTTCCACGATGGAGTTGGAGAGCAGGTCATATTGCTCAATTCCGTAGCCCTCGAAGCTCTTCATCTGCGTCTGCTTGCGGGCCTGAATGGCGTCGGAGACGGACTTTTGCTGGGAAAGGTCGGAGAGCTTGACGATCAGCAGCTCACGCGCGCCCATATTTGTGGACGGGTAATAGAGCAGACAGCCATCCACCTCAGACGGCGCAAAGCCATAAAGTCGGCGCACCATCTGCGCGTCTGCCTCCTGCATATCCGCCAGATCGAGCGTTTGCAGAACGGCGCTGCGGACGGAGTCAAAGGACGCACTGCTTTGCCGGTTTTGGAGCGTCTGTGTGTAGAGAAAGCTGACGGTCGCCAGAACGGCGGCGAAGGCGAGAATGCGAAGAACGATGCTTCCTGGCTTTGCGCGGCGGCGAATTTCAGGCCGCGGCGCGGCGTCATCCAAGGCTGTGTCGCGGTCCGTGACAACGGGCTTTTCCGCTGCGGATTCCTTGGCGTTCTTTTCTTTTTTTACTTTTTTGGACGCTTTTGCCGGGGCTTCCGGATCGACAACACGCGAGGACTCTGCGGCCTCCGGGTGTTCTGGGGCGGCATCCGGAGCAACCGCAGGGTGGCCGGAGGAAACGGGTGCATTGGCTGAGCTATCAGAGTAATCAGTCGGGGCGTCGTTCAGAAATTCCGAAAAGTCGATCCCGTCGATCACGAGGGACGGGGACGCGGACTTTGCCGGTGCGGCATTGCTTTTCGGAGCAGAGTCCGGCTGCACGGAAGCGGTAGGAAAGGGAATCGACTGCGGAGCGGCGGGGCTGACCGGCGGAAGCGGCTCTGTCGATGGGCTGCGGCTGCCGCGAATTGCTTCTGCCTCTGCCTCCGGAGTAAGCGGGCCGGAGGGAGCGGAGGAAAAGCCCGGCTTCGGCTTCGGTGCGGTCTGCGCGGGCGCCTTTTTGGCAGGCGCGGAGCCGAATTCAGCCAGAATATCGTCGAGCGCCTGTTCCTTCAGCTCCGGCGAAAGGTCGTCGCCGCCGCGCAGGAGAAGGTCATTCAGCCGCGGAGTCGGTTGATTCAAGGACAAAGACATAGTTGTATACCTCAGAGATCAGTTCAATACCCCAAAGCGGGTAGAATTCGCTCATCATGTGAACGCCGTCTGCCTGATAAAGATCCGTATGTTCTTCACAGAGCTGCGTAATGTCCACATAGGGCGTGCCGTTTTCTTCGCAGAAGGCGCGGACGGCATCGTTGTAATCCGGAATCTTTCGCCATGCGGGGCCGCGTTCAAAGGCGGGATCGATGGCGGGAATAATGGAGCAGACATAGACCGTCGCATCCGGGAGATTTTCCTTGAGAAGATCGAGCGTGTCACTCATTTTGTTGACATAATCCTCCGGCGTCGGCCAGTAGCCAATGCCGACATCGTTGATGCCGTAGGTCAGGAAGATGCTCGAGGGATTCAGCTCGATCAGCTCATCCAGATGGTCGGCGACCTTTTCAATGGTCGCGCCGGAGTCGGCAAACACGCGGTCGGAGGTCAGATATCCGTAGTAGGTGAAGCCCATCGTTCTGGAATCTCCGAGCATTGCATAGTCGTCGAAAAGCGACCAGACGGAGATCTCACCGCTGCGGAGCTTCGCAAGCCATTCATCGCGCTGTGCGTTCAGCTCCGCCTGACGGATGGCTTTGAGCTTTGCCTCCACGTCAGCGGGGCTGTTGGCCTCCTGCTGACGGAGCCATTCCACGCCGGAGGCGACCTGCGCATCCGTTGCGGCGGGGGCGGATTTCTTCGACGGAAATACAAAAATCCATAAAATTAGCAGTAAAAAAAAGACCAGAGGCAAAAGCGTCAGAGCCTTGCATCCCCAAGTCCTCGAATTCATCAGCGTATCCTCCAGAGGTCAGAGTCGTACAATTATCAGGCAGAAATATTATAGTATAGCGGACTCGTTTTGTCTACAGAAATTGACATAATGTGTGCAGATTTTTTCCTTATTTGTTTGTACAGCATTTACCAGAACACCCCCGCAGCCAAAGCTGCGGGGGTGCGGAAGAATATGTGCGTTACCAGGTGCAGAGGCTTACTTTGCAAGAGCAAGCAGCTTCTGGTAAGCGGCCTCCCATGCGGGGGTATGGTGCGGCTGGAATTCCGCGACAGCCTCCGAACGGCGGACGACCTCACGAAGCTCCGCGATGTCCTTGATCTCGCCGAGTGCCATAGCCTGCGCAAGCAGATTGCCGATGGCTGCACCCTCGACGGGGCCGGTCACGACGGGACGGTCGAGCGAATCCGCGACAAACTGGTTGAGCAGCTTGTTCTGGCAGCCGCCGCCGACGATGTTCAGCTGATCGATGCGCTGGCCCTTGATCTCCTCGAGGCGCTCCAGCGCCCAGCGGTACTTGAGCGCGAGGGACTCATAGATGCAGCGCGCGATCTGGCCGACAGTCTCCGGCACAGGCTGATCTGTATTGCGGCAGTAGCTCTGAATTTTCTCGATCATCTGACCGCCGGCGAAGAACTCGCCGAAGTCGGGATCGATGATGGAACGGAACGGCTTCGCCTTTTCGGCTTCCACGACGATCTCGTTCCAGCTGTAGGTGTGTCCGGCTTTGATCCAATCGCGGCGGCACTCCTGAATGAGCCAGAGACCCATGATGTTGCGCAGGGGACGGAAGCCGCCCTGAATGGTGCCCTCGTTGGAGAAGTTGGCGCTGCGTACATCGTCGCGGAGGATCGGCTTGTCCGTCTCCACGCCGAAGAGCGACCAGGTACCGGAGGAGCAGAATGCGAAGCTGCCGGTGCCGGGGATGGCGGCGACGGCGGAGGCCGTGTCATGCGTGCCGACGGCGGCAAAGCTTGCCTCATTTATACCAAGCTCCTTGGCAAGCTCCGGGCGCAGATGGCCGCGGAGCGTACCGGCGCGGTCGATCTCGGTGAAAATATGCTCCGGAAGGCCAAGCTCACGGATGGTCTCCCAGTCCCAGTCCTTCCTGGTGGGATTGTAGAGCATCGTGGTCGTGACCTCGGTATACTCAGACTTCTTTTCGCCGGTCAGGAAATAGCCAAGAAGATCCGGCAGGAGCAGCATCGTCTGCGCATTTTCCAGCGCCACGTCGCCCTCGCGCTTACGGCGGTAGAGCTGGTAGACGGTGTTGAAGTTCTGGTTGGCGATGCCAGTGCGCGCAAAGAGCGTCGGGAAATCGACGATCTTCCAGGTCTCCTCAAAATCCTCGTCCACCGCGCAGCGATAGGCGCGCGGATTGCCGAGCAGATGGCCGTTGCGGTCGAGCAGGCCGTAGTCAACGCCCCAGGTGTCGATGCCGATGCAGTCGAGATCACCGACATTTTCCTGCTTGAAGGCAAGCAGGCCAAGCTTGAGCTGATTGTAGAGATACGGCAGATCCCAATAGAACACGCCGTTCATCTCAATGTAGTTATTTTCGAAGCGGTGCAGCTCCTTCATGGTGATCTTGCCGTTTTCCAGCTGGCCGAGGATCGCGCGGCCATTGCTGGCGCCAAGGTCAAAGGCGAGCAGATTCTTCATAGGATCAACCTTTCTTTCCCGCAAGGCTCTTGCGGTATTTTTCGCTTTCCCAGTTGGCGATGAAGCTCTTGGCCGCCTCGCCCATGGTAGATACAGTATACCCCATTTTTGCGACGGTGTCCATGATGAAAATGACCGCGGTCAGCGTTTCGGTGATGGTTTTCGCCTTCTTTTCGCCCATATGCAGGACGAGCGCACCGGTCCTGGTATCGGCATAGCATTCGCCCTCGGCAGGTGTGCCTTCCTTGTCCATGAAGAACGTGCCAATCAGGAATACCATCTGGTCGGGGTAGAGCGGCGTCTCAATGAAAGTCTTATAGTCATAGCGGCAGTTCTTGAGGGCTTCACGCAGGTAGGGCGTATCCGCCTCGTAAAGCTCCTCGCCGGTCTGACGGACGGAGATCGCGGGGAAGCTGTCTCCGTGAATGCCGAACTGCTGCGCCAGACGCTCGTTGGCGTCGGCGTGGATGGCAAGGCAGCGCTCCGCATCGTCGTCATGAACGATGATGCCGTGATTCTGCATGAGAATGACGGAGGGAACCTTACCGGTCTTTTCCTCGACGCGGCGAAGCTCGTCGCGGATGGCAAAGGTCAGATTCGCGCCGGGATCGGTGTAGGGGACCCAGCCCCAGGTGTAGTCCGCGCCGTTGAACGCCTTTTCCGCGATCTCGCAGCAGGCGGCCGAGCAGGCGGCGAGATTTGCGTAGACGCTGTGGGTGTGGCAGACGAAGGTCTTGAGAATGGAGTGGAAGCCGGCCTCAACGGAGGGACGCAGCGCGTCCATGCCCTCGATGAGCTTCGTGTTTTCCTTCGCGCAGGCGGAGCCGAGCTTTTCTACGTCGGCCAGCTGCGCAGGCTCGTTGTCATAGTAGAAGCGGCGGAGCGCTTCATAGTCGAGCACGGCGTAGGCCTTGTCCGGACGGATATCCGACAGACAGTAGCCGGAGGCCTTGATGGCCATGAGGCCGTCGGCCAGCTTGACGGAGGTGTTGCCGCCGCCGCCCTGCACATAGTCGCTGCGGCTGCCGGCAGCCTGCGACATGGCGGCAAACTGCTCGAGCTTTTCCCTGTTTTTCGTCATAAAATCAGTCATGATCGTATCCTCTTTTCGCTGCGAGGCCGGCTGCGGACATTCCGCAGCCGGTCGCGTGAATTTTTATCGCTTGCTCAGAACGTCTGTTTCGTACTGCTTGACCTTTGCAAGCCAGTCGGTGCCGACGCCTGCGTCCTGCTTCATGCAGTAGTAGTCCCAGATCGCGCCGAAGGGGAGCGTCTTGCGCTCTTCCATCAGGGCCAGACGGCTGGTGAGGTCGCCCTTGTGCTCGGCGTCGCGGATGGAAGCCGGAGCAAGGCAGGAGGAGAGAATGGCCTTTCTGGCATTGCGCATACCGACGGCCCATGCCGCGACGCGGTTGATGGAGGCGTCGAAGTAGTCCAGCGCGATGAAGGTGCGATCCTGATAGTTGTTGAGGATGACCTCGTCCATGATGCGCTGGATCTCGTCGTCGAGAAGGATGACATGGTCGGAGTCCCAGCGGACGGGACGGGAGACGTGCAGGATGATGCCCTCAAGGAACGGCAGGCAGGCGGTCAGCTTGGCGCTGATGACCTCGGTGGGATGGAAGTGACCCGCATCGAGCGTATACAGCAGGCCATTCTTGACGGCGTAGCCGTAGGAGAACTCGTGGCTTGCGACGGTGTAGCTTTCCAGACCGACGCCGAAGAGCTTACTTTCCAGTCCGCAGGGGACGAGCTTGCGGTCGATGTCCTCCGCGAAGATCTGATCGAGGGAATCGATCATAAGGTCGCGGTGCAGCTTGGTGTCGGCGCAGACATCCTTGTAGCCGTCCGGCATCCAGAAGTTGATGGCGCAGGGCTGATTGAGCTGCTTTGCAAATTCCAAGCCGATTTCGCGGCAGCGCTTGCCGTGCTCGACCCAGAATTTCCGGATTTCGGGGTTGGTGCTGGAAAGGGAGAAGTCGCCGTCCATTTTCGGATGTGCGAAATAGGTCGGGTTGAAGTCGAGGCCGATCTTCTGCTCCTTTGCGAAGTCTACCCAGTTCTGGAACAGGTCGATGGTATAGGCGTCGCGGTCAACCTGCTTGCCGTTCTTTTCGGCGTAGGAGGCGTGGAGGTTGAGTTTGGTCGCGCCGGGGATCATGGTGCGCACGAACGCGATGTCCGCGCGAAGCTCGTCGGCGGTGCGTGCGCGGCCGGGATAGTTGCCGGTGGTCTGAATGCCGCCGCTCAGGCTGTCGGAGCCGTCGAAGCCGATGACGTCGTCGCCCTGCCAGCAGTGCATGGAGACGGGGATGGCATCTGCCTTTGCGATGGCGGCGTCCACATCGACGCCCTGCGCGGCGTACTGCGCCTTTGCATACTCATAGCCCTTCAGGATCAGTTCTTCTTTCATAGCATGACTTCCTTTCTTTTGTATAAGTTACACAATCTTGATGTATATGGTTTTTTGAAAATAACATTTTGGATTTCTTTACAAAATCCTCTCTATAAGCTATAATACCACCGGAAAAGCAATTTGTGTTGCTCAGTTTTTACACTATCTTGTTCGGAGGAAACGGCATGGACGTCAAGCTGCGCTATGAGCTGGATCTGGCTCCGGAGTCCCGGTGGAATATCCTTTCCTCGACGGCTGCGGCCAAAAATGCGCTTCTGTACGCGCAGGAGGCGGGGGATTTTTACGCCGGTAAGGACTACTATACCACGCGGCAGGGCGCGGAGAGCTATCTGATCAAGCTGACCATCTCCGGCTGCGGAGAGCTGCGCTACGGCGGACGATGCTATCCTGTTCCGCCGGGACATTTTTTCTGGATCGACTGCCGCGAGGAGCAGAGCTACCGCACTGCGCCGGACGTGGATGGCTGGCATGTGGTCTGGGTGCATTTTTACGGCGCGAACGCGAAATTTTACTATGAAAGCTTTCTGCGCAATAACGGCGCGGAGCCGGTTGGGACGCTGCCGACCGATTCTCCGGCCTACGGCGCGATGCAGGCGCTGCTGGAGCTGAGTCCGTCGGAGAACGGCCAGATGGAGCGCGACCTACGCGCGGCAGAGCTTCTGACGCGGCTTCTGACGCAGTGCCTGCTGTCTGCCATGGATCATAGCCAGACCAGCAATCTGCCGCAGTCCGTCCGCGAGATCTGCGTCTATCTGATGAATCACTATGCGCAGAAGCATACGCTGGAGGAGCTGGGCGTGCGCTTCAATATGAGCGCCTGCCACCTGCAAAAGCAGTTTAAGCGCTACGTCGGCCAATCGCCGACGGATTATCTGATCTGCCAGAGAATGCTTCATGCGAAGGAGTTGATGCGCACGACGCGCAAGCCGATCGGTGAGATCGCGGCGATGGTTGGCGTGACGAATCTGGGATATTTTACGCGCCAGTTCAAGAAGCAGGAGGGGCTGACGCCGCAGGAATACCGCAGCCTCTGGCCCGCCTACGAAAAATAATGCATGCAGAATTGCCGGATGCAGCGCATCCGGCAATTTTTAGCGATCTTACATTTTGTCCGGCGCGGAAAAGCCGAGCAGGTCGATGCAGGTCTCCATCACGCGGCGTGTGAGGTCGATCAGCGCGACATAGCTTGCCTTCTTTGCCTCGTCCGGCTCCGTGATGATGCGCACGTCGTGATAGAACTTGTTCGCGGCGACGGCCAGCTCGTAGACATAGGCGCAGATCACATTCGGCGCGGAGTCGCGGCAGGCTGCGCGGAGCGAATCGGCAAGACGCGACAGGATCAGCATAAGCTCCTTCTGCTCTGCGCTCTCCGGCGGGAGAAGCTTTGCCTCCGAGACGTTTCCGTCATACTTAGAGAGAATGGACTTGATGCGGACGATCGTATACAGCAGATACGGGCCGGTGTTTCCCTCGAAGGAGGAGAAGCGATCCAGATCGAACACATAATCCTTGGTCGCGAGGTTGGAAAGGTCGCCGTATTTGAGCGCGGCCAGCGCGATCTGACGTGCCGTAGCCGGAAGCTCCGCGTCGGAGACAGTCTGGTTGGCGGTGATCTTCTGCATGACAAAGTCGGTGATCTCGCGGATGAGCTGCTCCAGACGCATCACGCCGCCGGCGCGGGTCTTGAAGGGCTTGCCGTCCTTGCCGTTCATTGTGCCGAAGCCGATGTGCTGAAGCTCCGTTGTGGGCGGAACCAGCTCCGCCTTGCGGGCGACGCGGAAAACCTGCTCAAAGTGCAGGCTCTGGCGTTTGTCCGTCAGATAGAGGATCTTGTCGGGGTGGTAGTCCTGCTCGCGCTGCACGATGGTGGCAAGATCGGTCGTGGCGTAGAGCGTTGCGCCGTCCGACTTGACGAGAATGCAGGGCGGAAGCTCCTTGGAGTCGCTTTCCTCCTGCACCGGCACGACCAGCGCGCCTTCGGACTCGACGGCCAGATGCTTGTCCTCGACGATCTTCAGCATCTGCGGAATATACGGCTGCGCGTCGCTTTCACCGAGCCAGACGTCGAACGTCACGTTGAGGTCGCCGTAGTTTTTGCGGAGATCGGCGACGGAAACGCGGATAATGTGCTGCCAGAGCGCGTAATAGCCGGGAACCTTCTCTTGGAGCTTGCGCGTGGCCTCATGGGCGCGGTGCGCAAATTCCTCGTCGGTCTTGCTGCGCGCGCTGGCGGCGGGGTAGATTTCCTCGAGGTCGGAGATCGTAAACGGCGCTTCGGCGGGATATTCGCCGATGTAGCTCTCGTCAAAATAGGGAAGCTCCGGCTGGCGCTCACGCAGGCCCTCGATGACAAGGCCCATCTGAAGGCCCCAGTCGCCGAGATGCACGTCGCCGATGACGGTATCGCCGAAGAAACGGTAAATGCGTTTGATGGACTCGCCGATGATGGCGCTGCGGAGATGGCCGACATGGAGCGGCTTTGCGACGTTGGCTCCGCCATAGTCGAGCACAACGGTGCGCGGCGCACCCTCGGCGGTCACGCCGAAATGCGCGTCCTGCGCTATCTGTGCAAGATAGCCGGTCAGATATTCCTCCGAAACGCGCAGATTCAGGAAGCCGGGCTTTACGGCCTCCGCTTGAGAAAACAGCGCGTTGCCGTTCAGCTTCGCGGCGACCTCCTCCGCGATCTGGATGGGGGCCTTGTGATAGGCCTTTGCGGCGGGCATGGCGCCGTTGCACTGGTATTCGCATAGGTCGGGGCGATTGGAGAGCGTGACCTTTCCGTAGGAGGCGTCGTAGCCAGCCTCGGCAAAGGCATCGGAGACCTGACGGGAGATCAGGTCAAGCAGTAATTCCATGTGGGATTCCTCGCATTCGTTCGATATTTTGGATATATTATAGCAATTGTTTCCCGAAAAGTATAGTCTCCACACAGAATTCTTCGCGCTTCCTCTGCGGCGGCTCAGAAAAAGAGTCGGGTGCTGGCCGCTGCGGCGAGAAAGCCGGTCAGATCGGCGATGAGCGCGGCCGGAAGCGTGTAGCGCGTTTTCCGGACGCCTGCCGCGCCGAAATAGACGCTGACGGCGTAGAAGGTTGTCTCCGTGCTGCCGAGCATGACGGCGGCCGTCCGGCCAACGAGGGAATCCGGGCCGTAGGTGCGCATCAGATCCGCGCCGACGGCCAGCGCCGCGCTGCCGCTCATGGGCCGGATCAGCATCAGCGGCACGACCTCCGGCGGTATCCCGATCCATTTGCAGGCCGGGGACAGAAGTCCGGTCAAAAGCTCGATGCAGCCGCTTTCGCGCAGCATCGTCACCGCAGAAAGAAGCACGATCAGCGCGGGCACGATGGACAATAGCGTCCGCAGGCCGTCCTGCGCGCCGAGAAGAAGCAGGGAATATGCATCCTGCTTTTTATACAGCGCGCAGCAGGCGGCCGCGCAGAGCAGAAACGGAACGATCAGCTCGGTCATGCGCGCCACCACCGGCTGAAAAGCCGTGCCGCCAGAAGCCCTGCAGTCACAGAGCAGGCGGAGGTGAGCCAGACGGCGGGCAGAATATCAAACGGGCGGGCCGACCCAAGCGAAGCGCGGACGGCACCGACGGTGGATGGAATGAGCTGAATGGAGGCGGTGTTCAGCACGATCAGACGGCACATCTCGTCGCTTGCGTCCGGCTTTCCGGAAAGCGCATGCATCCGCCGGACGGCGGAAATGCCCATCGGCGTCGCCGCATTGCCAAGTCCGAGAAAATTTGCCGTTAAGTTTCCGCAAAGATCCTGGAGGGCCGACGGGTCTCTAGAGGCCTCCGGAAAGAGCCTCGAAAGCAGGGGACGGAGCAGCGCGGAGAACCTCCGGGCAAGTCCGCTTTTCTCGGTCAGCTTCGCAAAGCCGCTCCAGAGGCAGAGAGAGCCGCACAGAGACAGCGCCAGCGTGACGCCGTTCTGAGCGCCGATGAGTGCGGCGGAGCCTGTCTGGGCTGTCCTGCCGGTCAAGATACTGCAAAAAATCGACAAGATGACCATGATGATCCAGACGTAAGAAAGCAGCATTTGAATTTTCTCCTTAAATGTTTATAAAAATCAATTTTGTTCATAGCTTGTTCATAATTCAATGTTACACTGGAAAAGTAAAATTTTGGGGAGTGCTGTAATATCCTGTCGATTGGGACGGTGCTCTTGCAAAATGAACAACGGGGGGTATATTATTATGAAATCAACAGGAATCGTTCGTAAGGTCGATGAGCTTGGAAGAATCGTTCTTCCAATCGAGCTGCGCCGCACACTGGACATCGTGGAAAAGGATGCCATTGAAATCTATGTGGACGGCGCTTCTATCATTCTGAAAAAGTATGAGCCGACCTGCATTTTCTGCGGCGACGCAAAGAATGTCATTAACTACAAGGGCAAGAACATCTGCGCAGCCTGCATGAAGGAACTGAAGAAGGCCTGAAACGGCTGAAAAACGCACACCGAAGGGTGTGCGTTTTTTTTCGACATTCGATTATTGACAAACGATAATTTTTATGCTATCCTGCAAATGAAATTATTGAAAAACGATAATCAACGGAGGGATGGCAATGAAGGAAAGACGCTGGATCGCCGCCTTTGCGGCGGAGGGCGTACTCTGCGCGGGGCTGACGCTGCTGCTGAACGGAAGCGCGGCGGCGGACGCCGGACTGATGGCGTTCCCGTTTGCGCAGATCGGTGCGGGACTGCGGGCGCTGTCGCTGATGGGCGGAGTACGGAACGTACTGGCGATCATGCTTTATGCGGCAGTCTCACTGCTTCCGGCGGGCCTCCTTGCGGCAGCCTGTCACAAACGGAAGCCGGTTGGCGAGGACGGACTCTTGCTTCTTATGAGCGTCACGCTCTTCGGTACGCTCTGGGCGGCGGTCAACCCGGCATGGCTGGCGCAGCAGTGGTTTGCCGGGAAAACGCTTGGACTGCCGATGCTTGGCGGGCTTCTTTATGCAGAAGTGATCGCATATGCGATCCTCCGGCTGCTTCGCACAGCAGGTGCAGCCAATGCGAGAGCGCTGCGGCGTTATGTGCGATGGGTGCTGGCTGCAATTGCAACGGTGCTCGTCTACGCTGCGTTTGGAAGCAGCCTTCGGGAGCTGCTGGCGTCACTGACGCAGCTTCGTGAGGGGAATTCTGCGAATATGCCGCAGATTTGGAATACCAGTGCTGGGCCGTCTCTTCTGTGGACGCAGGCAATGCTGGCAATACGGTATCTGATCGATGCGGCGTCGGCGCTTCTTGGCGTCGGGGTAATTCTGGAGGCGCTGCGGCTCCTTGCCGCGCAGGATGGCGGCGACCCGGTGCAGGCATCCGAGTGCGCGTCGCGCATCGCAGAAAGAAGCGCGCAGACGCTGCGCTTTACGCTTCTGGCGGGCCTTGCGGTCAATTTGGCGCAGGTTTTGCTGATGCGGCAGCTGCGAAGCATCGCGCTGAATGTTTCGCTTCCGCTCGGTACGGTCGCGCTGTGTCTTGCCGCGCTGCTTCTGGCCCGCCTGATGCAGGAGAACCGGAAGCTGCGGGAAGACAACGACCTGTTCATTTAGGTGACGCCATGGCGATACGGGTGTATCTGGACGATGTGCTGCGCGCGCGCGGCATGACCGCGAAGGAGCTTTGCGCAAAGGTCGGCATAACGGAGGCGAACCTCTCCATTCTGCGAAGCGGAAAGGCGCGGGGCGTGCGCTTTGGGACGCTCAACCGCATTTGCTACTATCTGGAATGCGACGCGGGCGATATTTTGAAATTTGACGGACAGCTGGAGGAGGAAAACGATGCGTAAAAAGGGACTTCTGGCAATCATTCTGGCTGCGTCGCTGCTGCTCTCGGGGTGCAGTCTGGCGCTGCCGGAGGAGGACGGAAAGACGGACGGGGACCCAATGGTTGGCGTGCTGATTACGACGCAGCCGCTGGATCTGTTTGACAGCGAGGCGTATCTCCGCGAAAATGCAAGTACGGTTTTGAACGGCGGGATGATCCGCGCGGACGACGCGGAAAAATACAGCAATGCGCTGTTTACCGTGTGGGACGATGCGCAGCAGCGCTATGTGTTTCCCGATACGGAGGGCTATGTCTGGCTCTGCACGGAAGTGAGCGACGAAAGCGGCGACTATACCAGAATGCAGAATGACGATGTGTTCTGCGACGGCACGAGCGCCGTTCATGTAACGGACGAGGGCAGCAGCTATGAATTCAGCGCTACCCTCTACGTGCCGAATGATCGAACCTACGCGGTGTTTTACTGCAATCCCATCTATCAGACGGCGGATGGCCGCGTCTATGCGCTTACAGGTCAGGGCATGTCATGCTCCGGCGAGACCGGCTCCACGGCGGCGATGACGCAGACGCTCACACAGACGCTGACAGAGACCCAAAAGGGGGAGACGCAGACGCGCAGCTTCGAGTGCGCCATCAAGGTGCAGCTTGCCGCACGGCCGGAGCGCGGGACGCTCTTCTGGATGGACGCGGAAAGCGGCGTGCTCCGGCGCGAGGAATACGAGGCCGGTGCGCTCCCGGGGACGCTCCGTGCGGAGGATGCGGAATTCCTGCTGGCTGTGGAAACGGCGGTGGACGGAACGCAGAGTCGCGCACTCTACGGGCCGGAGCAGGAAACACAGAGTCTGGAAACGCTGTTCGAAGGAGATAAGGGCTTCCTTCAAATGCAGTATACGCAGCTGGAATGGCCGCAGGAAAGCAATTGAAGATGAAAAATGCCGGCCTGCTTTTACAGGCCGGCGTTTTATCATGCTGTGGCGTTGTGCGATCAAAGGAACGGCTCCTTGCCGCTGCGGTGGACGCAGATCTCGTCGATCACGGCGTTCGTCCGATGCTCGATGAAGAAGGCAGCAATCTCCGCGATATCCTCCGGCAGAATCATATCCTCGCCGGTCAGATCGGGCCGCGCAATACGCACCATGTCGGTAAACACGCCGCCGGGGCTGATAAGGTGGACGCGGATATCCTCACGGTAGACCTCGCTGGCGAGAGACTTCGTGAACCCGGCCAGCGCGTGCTTGGAGGCGGCGTAGGCGCTTTGCAGCGGATAGCCCTTGTGCGCGACGACGGAGGCGATGTTGAGAATGGACGCGCACTCCGAGCAGCGGAGCAGCGGCAGCGCGAGATGGCAGGCAAGATAGGGAACGCGGGCATTGAGCGCCATGATGCGGTCGAACTCCGCCATGGTGGTCTCCTCGAAGGAACGCGAAAGCGCGATTCCGGCGTTGTTGACCAGAATATCCAGCCCGGCGAAGCGCTCCTTTACGGCTGCAAAGCAATCCTCCAGATAGGCGTCGTCCAGAAGGTCGCCGGGGAGCAGCAGCGTTTCCACGCCGTATTCCCGGACAGAAGCGGCCGTCGCCGCGAGCTTTTCTTTGCTCCTTCCAAGCAGCGCGAGCGAAATGCCATCCTGCGCGAAGCGGCGTGCAATGCAGGAGCCGATCCCACCGCTGGCGCCGGTGATGAGTGCGATTTTTCCTTTCAGAATCTCCATACGATTCCTCCTGCGTTCAGCGGTGAATTTGTCGGACGATGAAGCCCGCCTTGCGAAGGGTGTCCAGATCCTCGTCGGCCACGGGCAGGCCGCGTTCGCAGCGGCTTTTTACATACTGGTAGAGCCTTTCAATGTATTGCGCGTCGGACTCCTGCGCGCATTCCATAGCGGCAAGCTGATTGCCGATCCTGTGCGCGGCATCGAAGCCGAGACGATCAGAGACGCAGCCGCCCATCCGAAAAGCGTCGTTTTTGTTCATGCGCTCACATCCTTTGATACAGTATAGCGCATTTCAGCGAGAAGTTCAATAACGGCTCAGGCGCTGGAGAACAGCAGCGGTCTGCGCGCGGGTGAGAGACTGCTTCGGCAGGAAATAGCCCTTGCTGCCCTTGAGAATGCTGAGTTTGGTGCAGAGGCCGACGCCGTCAATAGCCCATCCAGAGATGTGGGCTGCGTCCTTGTAGGTATCCACGGAGCCGGGCTTCGGCTGCTTGCCGCGCATGAGGAGATAGCGCGAAATGACGGTCGCCATTTCCTCGCGCGTCAGCGTATCGTCCGGACGGAAGCTCCCGTTGTAGCCGGTCATCAGGCCGATGTCGTTTGCCCATTCGATATAGGGACGGTCGGGATCATCCGAAGAAACGTCGTTCAGCACGTCTCCACTCTGGCGGCGGTAGCTCTTGGAGATGCCGCAGAAGCGGCCAAGGGAGGCAATGAAATCCCCACGTGTGATCTTGTGATTCGGGAGAACATTTCCGTCCGCGTCGCGTTCCAGATAGCCGTGGTCGAGGCAGAAGGTCAGCGCATCATAGGCCCAGTGCTCCGAAAGCTTCGATTCGTCGAAGTATTCCGAGCCGCTCACGCCGGCAGGCAGGTTGATCCCGTTGTTCTTTGCGTCGTAGTAGACGACGCCGTTCTCCGGCGTAATGCCGCGGCGCGTCAGCAGCTGTTCGACGGTCACGAATTCATAACCCTGCGATTGCAGCTCGTCGATGGCGCGGAGCGCGCCGTCCACGGTCGTTTTATAGACGTCATGGCAGAGAATGATGCAGCCGTCGTAGGAATTGTTTACGATGTTGGCGTAGACGGTGTCTGCGTCGCGGTATTTCCAGTCCTCCGGATCGACCGACCAGTAAATAAGCGGCGCGTTGACAACGGATTTGACGGTCTTGTTCGCATTTCCATAGGGCGCGCGGACATAGTAGGTCTGATCACCACCCGCCTCGACCAGCAGGTCGCGCGTGGCATTGATCTCGTCGCTTACCTGTTGGGCAGTCAGCGTATTGAGATTTTTGTGGTTGTGCGTGTGATTGGCAAGCTGGTGACCGCCCGCGACGATGGCGTCAAGGACGCCGGGGTAGGCGGAAACGCGGCTGCCGGTGATGAAAAAGGTCGCCTTGACGCCGCGCTCCTCCAGCGCGTCGAGAAGGTCAAGCGTATAGTTGCCCGGGCCGTCGTCAAATGTAATGGCCATCAGCTTTGCGCCGCAGTCCTGTTCGTTTTCCGCCGCGAGGGCCGGGAGCGTCAGCGAAAGCGTAAAAATGGCGAAGAGCGCCAGACAAAGTATAGAACGGAATTTATGCTGCATGGAGTCGCCTTCTTTCAATTTATGACTCCATTTTACCATTTTCGTCGAGTTCCGGCAACGCTTAAAGGAAAAATTAAGAAACTGCGCAGAAAAAGGACGCTCCGTTTTCACGGAGCGTCCTCTTACTTTGGATAGGCTTAGATGTCCAGCGGATCCATGCTGAGAACCGGGTGGCCGACCTCGGAGAGGTATGCCAGCAGCTCTTCGGGATCGCCGCTTGCGCAGTTGGTCTCGTCAGCGACCATGTCGGCAAAGTTGTCGATGCCGTACATATCCTTGGCAGTTTCGTTGAGCTTGTCGCGGATCTGATCCTTCAGCTCCTTCGGGAGCCAGACCAGACGGCCAACGCCGCCCTCAGCCTTGAGGAACTTGTGCGAGGCGATGTAGTGCTTGCCGTGGCCCATGAAGCCCGGAGTCTGCACGCCGCCGCCGGTCATGGAGGCCATCTCGGAGAAGGTCATGCCGAGCGGAGTAATGCCCGCGTACTCGCGGCAGGTAATGACGACGCCCATCGAGCACGGCTCGATGCCGCAGATGCATTCGAAGCAGCCGCAGGAGGTCATCGGATCCTCGAGCAGGGAATAGAGCGTGACATGCTCCAGCGCGCCGTGGGAATACTCGGCAACAGCTTCGTCCACGTCCTCATAACGGCCGGTGCGCTCGTCGATGCAGCGCTCCTTGGTGACGACCTGGCAGGGGCCCTGCGGGTCGAGCTCGTTGGTGGCCTTGGCGTCGAGCCAGGAAACAGCGCCGCAGAGACCGAGACGCTCGGGAGTGACGATGCAGACGTGGCTCGGAGAGAACGCCTGGCACATGATGCAGGAATAGAATACCGGCACGGACTCGTCGGTCATGGACTTCAGACGCTCGTCGCGCTTGTCAAAGACCTCGTTGGCCTGCTTGCGCAGTTCGGCGTTCGGCTCGTCGCCGACGACGATGCGAACCTGGCACTTGTCAACGACAGTGTCAAATTCGGACTTGATCTTGGCATAGAGAACTTCGCCGATGTGCTTGAACTTGAAGCCGGCCTCGAAGTCAGCCTTGCTGATACGGACGCGGATCATGTCGCGCTGGCCGGTGTGCATAAGACCCTCGACGCAGTTGAGGAAGGAGTGGATCTTGCGCTCAAAGACAGGCTCAAAGTCGGGCTGCATGGACTTGCCTGCGACCTCGACGGTGTAGCTCATGGAGATCTTGGAGCCGACCGGGATCTCGTCGATCTCGGGGCCGACGACCTCGATCTTGTGATCCTCGACCTCGGAGGCATCCTTGGTCGTGACAAGCTCGAAGCAGTCCTTACGGGAGCCGTCGATCTCGACCTGCATGTCGCCCTTACGGATGATCTCGCCCTCGAAGGCGGAGGAGAAGGAGACGGGAATGTCGATCTTCGTGATCTTCAGCTTGATGCCGCGCGCTTCGATGGAGGTGTCGATCCAGTCCTTGGTATCGTCATAGATAATCAGGGACTTCGGAACGGCCCACATATCGTCGTGGTCGTTGGTAATGACCGGGAAGCCGAGCTTGATGGCGCCGGCGCCGCAGGCGACGGTGATGTCGTTGACGGGCTTATAGGCGTTGACGAACGCATTGATGCGCTCGAAGGTGTACTTGTGGAAGCCCTCGACGTCGCCGGGCTGGATGGCGCCGAAGATCATGGCCGCGCGGACGACCAGAGAGATAACATGGCCGACGGACCAGATATCCTCGCCGACGGGAACGACACGGACGGGGAAGCTCATGGAAAGACCGGCTTCCACAGCCTGCTCGATGATGCCGCCGATCAGGAATACGAAAATACCGCGGGACTGATAGCCCTTGATGGTCTCGACCGCTTCCTCGGTGGAGGGAGCCGGGCCGATCATGACGACGAAGCCGGGGATATCGCCGGTGACCAGCGGAACGCCGAGCTCACGGACCTCTGCGTCGGTGAAGTGACCATGATAGTTGGTGCCATCATATGGTGTCTGGGTCTTGACATACTTGCAGGCCTCGATCATTTCCGCGGCGATGGCAGTGCCGACGCCGGACTGGAAGATGGAGTGCGTGCGCGGCTCACGGAGCATCATGGCCTTGACATCGGCCAGAGCAGCCTGAAGCTCACCGGTGGTGGTGACCTTCTTGCCGATATAGGCATAGATACAGGCCAGGAAGTAAGCGGTGCTGGGAAGGGAAAGGGGAGCGTCGGGGCCTACTTCGGCAACGATTTTATTGACTTCTTCTTCGGCCTTGGCGAACATTTCGTCAGAGCCGTTAAAGACGCGTTCGAACAATGTTTTCATTGTGCGTTCATTCCTTTCAGATCAGATTCATTCTTCAGAATCGATTTTTGCCTTGATGGCGCGGATCTCCTCCAGCGCCTCTGGGCTGCAATCGTAAGGGGAAAGGCCCTTCCGGTCGGCGTCGATCACGTCGCCGTTGTAGCGGATAAAGCCGAGCAGATCGGCTTCTGGGATGCGGCTGCGGATGAACTCGCGGTCGGAGTCGTCGCGGATCTTGTTGGCCACGACACGCACCTTGTGGATGCCGAGGTCGGCGGCGAGCTTCTTGACCTTTTCGTATGTCTGGACGCTGCGCGCGCCCGGCTCAATGACCACGATGAACTGATCGACCATGCTGGCCGTACCGCGTCCGAGGTGCTCGAGACCGGCCTCCATGTCCATCACAACGACATCATCCTTGCGGAATACCAGACTCGACAGCAGCGCCTTGAGCATCACATGCTCCGGGCAGACGCAGCCGGAGCCGCCGGTATCGACCGTGCCCATCACGAGAAGCTTGACGCCGTTGATCTCCTTGGCCAGCTTGTCCGGCAGGTCGGAGACCTCGGGATTGAGCTTATAGAAGGAGTTCTGGTCGTTGACGCCGGTACGCTCCTTGGCAAGCTGCTTCATCTTGGAGACGGGCACGATGGCGTTGACCTCTTCCTCGCTCAAGCCGAGCGCCAGACCCAGATTTGCGTCCGGATCGACGTCGGCAGCGAGAACAGTGCGGCCCTCGTCGGCGTAAAGCCTTGCGAGCGTGGAGGCAAGCGTCGTTTTGCCGACGCCGCCCTTGCCGGTAATTGCTACTTTCATAGGGGAAAGACCTTCTTTAATCAAAAATCAGATGCCGAGCGCGGTACGCTTTGCTTCGATGCATTCGATCATCTTGTCGCCCAGCTTTTCGATGTCGGTCTCGACGACGAAGTGCGCCTCGACCCACTCCTTGCAGCCGGTCTCGCCCTGGAGAAGCTCCGTGATCTCGCTGGAGCCCTTGGAGTACGGATCGACGCCGAGGAAGGTGTCGATGCCGGTGGCGACGACGTAGTTGCCGATGGAGACGGCCTTCTCGGACATCCACTCCGGTGCGCAGCCGCACAGCGGGATCTGGGAGATGTTGATGCCCCAGTCCTTGGCGATGTCGGAGGCGAGGACCATCATACGGGAGATATCGACGCAGGAGCCCATGTGCAGGACGGGCGGAATGCCGACCAGCTCACAGACACGGCGCAGACCCTCGCCGCAGTATTCCTTCGCGTCCGGATCCATGAGGCCGGCCTTGGCGGCAGCCTGCGCGGAGCAGCCGGAAAGAATGACGATGATGTCGTTCTTGAGGAGCTTCTTCATCAGCTCGATATGGGCGGTGTCGGGACGGACCTTCGGGTTGTTGCAGCCGACCATGGCGACCGCGCCGCGAAGAACGCCGGACTTCACGACATCGACCAGCGGACGGGTCGTGCCGGTGAGATCGACGTGGGAGTTGGTGACGCCGTCCAGGCACTTCTTGATGGCTTCGACCGAGTAGCCGACACGGGCCTTGGTCTTGAGCTGGGGAATGTGGACCAGCTCGGGATTGCGGTTCTTGAAGTTCTCGACTGCCATTTTGACGATCGCCTTGGCGTTCTCGGCAGCGGTCTCCTCATGGAACTCGATGAAGTCGGAATCCGGCATCCGGGCGATGGGGGAGGTGGTGACGAACTTGGTATGGAAGCACTTGGAAAGCGGGCCAAGTGCCGGGAAGATGCACTGCACATCGACGACGATGGCTTCGCAGGCACCGGTAAGTACGACGTTTTCCTGCTGGAGGAAGTTGCCGGCCATCGGAATGGCCTCACGCATGGCGACTTCGTTGCCGGTGCAGCAGACGCCGGCAATGTTGATGCCCTTGGCGCCGACGGACTTGGCAAGCGCGACCATCTCGGGATCCTGCGCATAGAAAACAATCATTTCGGAGAGGGAGGGATCATGGCCGTGGACAATGATGTTGACCATGTCCTTTTCCATGACGCCGATATTGGCGGTGGTATCCATGGGCTTCGGCGTGCCGAACAGGACGTCGGAGAACTCGGTGCCCATCATAGAGCCGCCCCAGCCGTCAGACAGACCGGCGCGCAGAGACTGCTTGATGAGTGCCTCAGGCAGGGAAGAACAGCCCATGTGGGTCATGTGCATGGCCTGAGAGACTTCGCGGTCGATGGCGCGCGGCTCGATTCCGGCGTTGTGCCAAAGCTCCTGGGTATGCTCCGGAGCGCGCTTCAGGAAGCGCTGTACGCCAAAGGGCTTGCCGTATTCGAGCAGGCCGGCCTCGGCAACCTCATGGGCCAGATCATAAATGTCCTTGCCCTCGGTCTCGATGCCCCATTCATGGGCGATGCGCTTCAGCTTTTCAGGATCCTTGACCTGATAGGAGCCGCCTTCCTTGGTCTGATACAGGGTGTGGCAGATCTGACGGCCGTGGTCGGAGTGCGTGGCAGAGCCGCCGGCGGTGAAACGCAGATAGTTTCTGCCGACAATGCCGTGGACATCACAGCCGCAGATGCCGCGCGGGGACTTCGGCGTGATACGGCAGGGGCCCATGGAGCAAATGCGGCAGCAGGTACCGGCTTCACCGAAGCCGCAGTGGGGAGTCTGATTCTTGACACGCTGCTGCCAGGAATCCGCGCCAACCTTCTTGCCGGTTTCAAGCAATTCGTTGGTGGCGGCTTCCATCTGTTCAATAGTGATTAAGCGATCCCAATCCATTGATGATGTTTCCTCCTAAACTTGTTCTCGTCATTGGACGGAGGCTGCGGTCACGCGCCTCCGGCGGGGATTTGTTTGATCGATCCGATCCAAAGAACCGATACTGGCGAGTCCTGCGTGTGAAACCGATTTGCACGCAGGCATACGCCGACACAGTTTAATCCCATTTTAACAAGGGGTGGGGAGAATGTCAACATGCGAACGCAAAATAAGCTTGTGATTCCCGATAAACATATCCAAAAGAAAAGCCCCCGCAGCGCTGCTGCGGAGGCTCGGCAAGGCTTGGGATCTGGCGTTCAGGAAACGCCCGGCTTTGCCGTATGAACCACCAGATGGGGATATGTCATGGAGATGCCGTCCTCGTCAAAGACGCGCTTGACGTTTTCCAGCACATCGAAGTAGACGCTCCAGTAATCCGCGTTTTTGACCCAGAAGCGGAGCGTATATTCGATGGCGTTGTCGCCGTAGCTGCTGACGCGGGCGAAAACCGGCTCGATGGGAAGAACGCGCGGGTCCTGCGCGGCCTTGACGAGCGCGGACTTGACCTTTTCGATGTCGTCGTCATAGCTCGCCGAGACGCTCAGCACGACGCGGCGGTCCTCCTCAGTGGAGAAGTTCGTGATGCTTCCGGAGACGGCCTGTGAGTTGGGGATGGAAATGAGCCGCCCGTCGATCGTGACGAGCTTCGTGGACAAAATGCCGATCTCACGGACGGTGCCCTGTAAGCCGGAGATTTCCACAAAGTCGCCGACCTGATAGGGCTTCGAGGTCAGAAGCATGACCGCGCTGGTCATGTTTGTCAGGGCGCTCTGCACAGAGAGGGAAACGGCCAGACCGGCGATGCTGAAAATGGCCAGCAGCGAGGAAGTGTCGATCCCGAGCGTTCCGGCAATGAGCATGATGGCGATGAAAACCAGAACCAGCTTGACGAGCGTGCGGATGAAGCTGTGCATGGTGGTGTGAATCTTTGATTTTTCAAGCAGGCGGCCGGTCAGCCGCATCAGCAGCTTGATGAATACCACACAGACGATGAGCAGGATCGCCGCAGCGATGATCTTGGAAAGCGCGTTCGCGCCGAGGTATTTCTCCCAGAAGGAGTGCGCGGTTTCGGCGGTGCTTCCGAGCGCGGCCTCCACGCCGGAGGTGACCGCCTGAAGATCGGTTTCGGGCATTGGCAAGACTTCCTTTCAAAGCTTCGCTCCGCGCAGCACTTGCGCGGAGCGAACCTGTTTAATGATTATCCTCTGCGGAGGACACTTCGGCAGCGTCCGCACCGGCGGTCTTGCCGGTCAGCCGCTTCGTGTCGGCGTTGACGTAAGCCATGAACTCGTCGCCGGTGATGGTCTCCTTCTGGAGCAAGTAAAGCGCGATCTCATCGAGCAGAGAGCGGTTTTCCGTCAGAAGCTTCTTCGCAGCGTCGTAGCACGCGGCCAGCAGCTTCCGAATCTCCGAATCGACCTCGGAGGCCGTGGAATCGGCGCAGGTCATGGAGATCGTATCGTCGAGATACTGGCTGTTGACGGTGGACAGCGCCATGAGGCCAAATTTGTCGCTCATGCCGAAGCGCGTAATCATGTTGCGGGCGATGTTCGTTGCGCGCTCGATGTCGTTGGCGGCTCCGGTCGTCTGGACGCCGAATACAAGCTGCTCCGCAGCGCGGCCGCCCAGCAGCGTTTCCAGCTCGACGGTCAGCTCTTCCTTGGAGCTGAGGAACTTTTCCTCCTCCGGGAGCTGCATCGTGTAGCCGAGCGCGCCGGAGGTGTGGGGAACGATGGTGATCTTGGAGACGGGCTGCGTATGCTTCTGGAGCGCGGCGACCAGCGCGTGGCCAACCTCGTGGTAGGAAACGATGCGCTTTTCCATATCGGTCAGAACGGTGCCCTTCTTTTCCGTACCGGCAATGACCGTCTCGAACGAGACCATCAGATCCTGCTGATTGACGGCCTTACGGCCCTGACGCACGGCGCGGAGCGCCGCCTCGTTGACAAGATTGGCGAGGTCTGCGCCGACGGCGCCCGCCGTCGCCTGCGCGATCTTATGCAGATCGACGTCCTCGGCGAGCTTGATGTTTTTGGTGTGGACGCGAAGCGTCTGATAGCGGCCCTGAAGATTCGGCCGGTCTACCTCGATGCGGCGGTCGAAGCGCCCCGCACGGAGCAGCGCCTTGTCGAGAATTTCGGGGCGGTTGGTCGCGGCCAGAATAACGACGCCCTTGCTGGAATCAAAGCCGTCGATCTCGGCCAGCAGCTGATTGAGCGTCTGCTCACGCTCGTCGTTGCCGCCGAAGCGGGAATCACGGGTGCGGCCGATGGCGTCGATCTCGTCGATGAAAATGATGGCGGGCGCGACCTTGTTGGCCTCCTGGAAGAGGCTGCGGACGCGGCTTGCGCCGACGCCGACGAACATTTCCACAAAGTCGGAGCCGGAGATGGAGAAGAACGGGACGTTCGCCTCACCGGCGACCGCCTTGGCCAGCAGCGTTTTGCCGGTGCCGGGAGAGCCGACCAGCAGCGCGCCCTTCGGGAGCTTCGCGCCGATGGCGGCGTATTTCTGCGGATAATGCAGGAAATCAATGATCTCCACGAGGGATTCCTTGGCCTCGTCCTGACCGGCAACGTCGGCAAAGGTCACGCCGGTCTGCTTTTCCATGTAGACCTTGGCTTTGTTTTCGCCGATCCCGCCGATGCCTCCGAAGCCGCCTCCGCCCATCTTCTTGGCCATGCTCCGCATGAGGCTGAACAGCAGATAAAGCGCCAGGAAGGGGACGACCCATGTGATCACAAACGCGATCACGGGGCTGATCTCCTCGGGAAGCTCGGTGTTGTAGGCAATGCCGAGACGGTCGAATTCGTCCGTCAGCTCGGTGGTGTCCTGATTCGGAATGAGGCCGGTGTAGTAATACTTTTTCTGTGACTTCTTGGCGGCCTCTTCCTTTGTAAGGATAATGAGCCGGTCGTCCGACTTGAACGAGACCTCGCTGATTTTGTCCTCGGCCATCAGCTCCTTGAATTCGGTGTAGCTGATCTGCGTCAGATAGGCGTTGGAGACGGCGTTATAAAGCATGTTGATGAGCAGCGTTGCGACCAACGCGGCCACGACCAGCAGCATGATGCGTCTGCCCTTATTGTCGTCATTGTCGGTATTCGGCATCTTGTTTTTCTGATTTTTCGGATCCTGATTCAAATCCGGGCACCTTCTTTCTATAACGGAAAACGGCAAAAATACCGTTCGATCTGCGGTGGGAACATCTTATCATACCCAAAATCGTTTGACAAGAACCGCAGACGAACAAGCAGTAAATTTTCTGTGAATTTCAGATTTCTTTATAGTTGTTTCCGGAGACAAGACCTGCTATAATATGCTCGTATTATTGTGTACTGGAGAGGGAACCATGAGGGATAATCAGGAACGCAGAAAGGATCTCCGGCGTGACAATGCGCAGCGCCGCCCGTTCGCAGCGGCGGAGGAGCGCGACGACGCCGATAACATTCTCGAGGGCCGCAACGCTCTGACGGAGGCGCTGGCCTCCGGGCGCGCGATCGATAAGGTGTTCATTGCCGAAGGCAATACCGACCGTGCTCTGGCGCGGCTTGCCGCACAGGCACGGCAGTCCGGCGCAGTCGTGGTCGAGACCGACCGCAGAAAGCTCGATCAGATGTCCGCGACCGGCGCGCATCAGGGCATTATCGCCATGGTCGCCGCGCACAGCTACGCGACGGTGGACGATATTCTGGCGCTGGCGCGGGAGCGCGGCGAAGCTCCGCTCATCGTGATCTGCGACGAGCTTTCCGACCCGCATAATCTCGGCGCGATCATCCGCACGGCGGAGTGCGCAGGCGCGCACGGCGTCATCATTCCCAAGCGCCGGAGCGTCGGCCTGACGGCGGTCGTCGGCAAGGCGTCGGCAGGCGCGCTGGAATATATGCCGGTCGCGCGCGTTTCCAACGTGACCGCCGCGATCAAGGAGCTGAAGGCGCAGGGCGTCTGGGTGTTCGGCACGGCTGCCGACGGCGCGACGCCGCTGACCGGCGCTGACCTCAAGGGCCCCGCCGCCATCGTGATCGGAAACGAGGGCGAGGGCATGAGCCGCCTCGTGGCGGAAAGCTGCGATTTCAAGGTCAGCATCCCGATGAAGGGAAAAATTTCCTCACTCAATGCCTCGGCGGCGGCAGCCATTTTGCTGTATGAGGCCGTTCGCCAGAGAGGATAAACCTACCGCGAAATTCAGGAGTCAGCATGGAAGAATTACCGCAGAAGCAGAATCCGGAACAACTGCATACAGACGAAGCGCCCGTGCAGGAGCCGGAGTATACCCTTGAGGAGATCATGCGGGAATTCGGCGGCTGGACAAAGCGGGAGGAAGAGCCTGCGCCGAAAGCTCCCGAGCCTGTAGAGGCGGCCGCGCAGGAAGGCAGGCCGCAGGACGCGGCGGAGCCTCCGCCGGAGCAGCAGGCAAAAGCGCTGAAAAACGGCGATACCATCCGCTTCAAGCCGATCCGTGAAGAGGACGTGGAGGCGGAGCGCCCAAAGATCTGGACCTATCAGGGCGAGCCTGCGCCG
>ENA-ORNK01000249-ORNK01000249.1-human-gut-metagenome-genome-assembly--contig:-NODE-249-length-82297-cov-7.673695_pt1 | contig 82297 bp, 70 predicted proteins | sample MGYA00242115_ERZ509022 | MGnify/ENA primary metagenome ERZ509022 (study PRJEB26280, sample SAMEA2338690) | human gut metagenome | biome: human gut; feature: human-associated habitat; material: faeces...
GGGTTCTGCTGCCTTATGCAAGAAATAAAAAATGGAATTGATAGAACCCACCTTACTTTACAATAAGCCATAAGACCTATTACCGTGCCGCTGATATTCGGGCATTTGTACAAGAAAATGCCGATTGTAAGACCTATGAACGGTTCAAAAAGGAAAATCAACTTGATACGCAAACCGATGCAAAACAAAGTGGGTAATGTTACCACCTGATGAAGTGCCACCACTCCCCATTTAGCAGAAACCACCTCGCCTTGTGGCTCGGCTCATTTCACTAAATGAAGCAAGAGGGAACCGGACAAGTCCTGTTCGTCCCTCTTGCCCTGCGGGGTAAAGCCTTCGGCTTTAATGGGTTACATTCGTAACCGTTTATAACAGTGATTATAAGTAGAAAATGTATTTCGCTTATAATCAACTGAATGAATTTCATTTTCCTTATAAAAAAGTTATAATCATGGATAAGACCAATAATATATCTACGCTTACCACCATCGGGATAGACCGACAAACGGGAAAGCTAATAGATAAATTCTGCGAACGCTATTCGCTGAAAAAAGGGGAAATAGTCCGATTGGCATTTGTCTATATTGATAAAGCGTGTATCAACCCATCGGAAGCACCAGAATCCGTAAAATTGGAACTGGCGAAAATAAACAAACGGCAGGATGATATTATCCGCTTCATCCGACACTACGAGGAAGAACAACTAAATCCGATGGTACGAACGGCAAATTCTATAGCCGTTCGCTTCGATGCTATTGGCAAGGAGTTGGAAAACCTTATACTTTCCCAACTGGCAACCTGTCAGGAAAGACAAACAGCCGTACTGCAAAAGGTAAGTGAACAGTTCGGAAAACACGCCGATGTAATCAACCAGCAGGGAAAGCAACTGACTGCCCTATATCAGATACATCAACGGGATTATAAGAAGCTGCTTCACCTGATACAACTCTATTCAGAGTTATCCGCTTGCGGTGTGATGGATAGCAAACGAAAAGAGAACTTAAAAGCGGAAATCATCAATCTGATAAATACATAGAGCCATGCATATAGATTTTGCCCCACCATCGGGTGGAACATATAACAATGCAGGAAGTAGCCGACAATTAGCTTCATATTTAGAACATGAAGATTTGGAACGGATGGAAAAAGGTATCTATACCGATGGCTTTTTCAACCTGATGGATAATAACATCTACAAATCAAAGGTTATTAAGGATATAGACTGCAATATCGGACAATTACTGAAAACGGATGCTAAGTTTTTTGCTATCCATGTCAGCCCATCGGAAAACGAACTTCGGGCAATGGGGAACACTGAACAGGATAAAGCCGAAGCCATGAAACGGTATATTCGGGAAGTGTTCATTCCTGAATACGCCAAGAATTTCAACAAAGGACTATCCGAAGCGGATATAAAGTTTTACGGCAAAATTCATTTCGACCGTAGCCGTTCCGACAACGAACTAAATATGCACTGTCATTTGATTGTAAGTCGGAAAGACTAAACAGGAAAGAAAAAACTATCACCGCTTACTAACCACAAAAACACCAAGAACGGAGTAATAAAAGGCGGTTTTGACCGTGTAAATTTGTTCCAACAGGCGGAACAGGGATTTGATAAGCTATTCGGTTATAATCTCCAACTATCGGAATCTTTTGAGTATGCTAATACCATGAAAAACGGTAGTATTGACGATAAATTGAAAATGCAGGAGCAGGAGTTGAAAGAGCCAAAACAATATTTTACTGGCGAAAATAAAAAAGAAGCATTCCAATCCGGTGAAAAAGAAAATATGATTTCTTGCAATCTTGATAGCAAGGTAGATAATAAACAGTCTTACAATCGGCAAAATAATAGTGGTGGTGATTCTCTTTTGTCTATCTTCTCATTAGGAGACGGCAATAATTACGATGCAACACTGGCAGAGGAATTACAAGCACAGAAACGTAAAAAGAAAAAGAAGAAAGGGATTAGACGATGATTGAATATGAAGAATTAAGAGCCGATATAGACCGCTACCTGATGGAACGTTTCAAGTATCGTAAATCGCTTGTCTATCTGACAATAGACAATGTTATCACCACCCGAAGAAACACAGCTGTATAGACCTGTATTTGCGTATCAGAAAGGTTGAAAGCCTATTTCCACCTGATTGTCTGATTATTGCCCGATTGGGGTTCAGTAAAGAGCGGATAGGACACGGTACGCACTTTCTCCGGTTCTTGACAGAGATAGCCCTAAAGTATGGATTCAGACACATCGGAATTGAATGTACCAACACTAAAAGTGCCGCTTTCGCCAAGAAGTTAGGCTTTTGTTCCATTGATGGAGAGAACTACACCATATCAACAAATAATCTAATGTCCCATTTTTCAATGGAATAGTTTAATAATTCCTTTCTTTCTCTGAACACAAAGGTATATTCCGAGCCTAAAACAGCAACACCGAGCCGCAAGCGGTTTTTGAAAATTTCTTCCTTTTTCGTTCCTCAAAAGAGTAAATTTACAAAAAGTGTTGCCTTATTTATTCTCTCCATATGTGAGATGTTTATCAGAGAAAAAAGGAAAAAATATGTATATGTGGTTGAATTATGGTATTGATTCCTCAATAACTAATGTCTCTAATTCCTTTTTTATAGTGGCAGGGATGCATAAGAATCTAAGCTAATCTTTAAATCGAAATTATGACTATTGAAAAACAAAAAGTATCTATTGATAATATGCATTAGGGATGACAAAAAAATAGGATGTACCACAAATATTCAAATACGAAAATGATATTTTTATATTTTTATGTATATCTTTGTAACAGTGATTCTTGCAGAATGAAATCAACTAAAAATATAAAATTATGAGTTTTGGACATGCCCTCTATTACCCGTACATTAATTTAACAAATAAAAATTGGGTTAAACACGCTTTGTTATTTTGGGACAACATATCAAGAATAGTTCCACAATCTATAGAGCCAATGGATAGTGAAGATATTATCAAGATTAAAGAAGAATCAGGTTTTATAAATGATTACTATCCTGAACGCTGGGATATATCTCATACATTTCATGATTTTAGTCGAGAGTTGAAGCCAATCCTTGAATCTAATAGATTTTTTCATGATAGATATTCTGAGCGAGAATATCATCACAGACAATATAGGAGAGATTTCCAAAATCGAAGAAGATTTTTTTCTGAATTGGTACAAACAAATGGCTCATACATTCATGTTGAGAAAATGGATACTAGGTTGAAAGAATATTTATTTGATATTGGACTTGCAATACCTGGACGAAATGAATGGGAAGATTGGATTAAAATAGATAATGAGATAGGTTTACTTTACATGACTTATTTTGCAAAGAGCATTTCTAAAAACAACTCTTTACCAATTGTTACAGATATAGATTTATCTTTTTCGGCATCAATTTGTTTTGAATCTTCAATAAATTCCGATTATAATAATCAATTTGAGTACAAATTAGGCAATTTGCTAATTGAAACAATTGTACCTAAAAATATCAATAATGTTTCTCTTGATAGAATATTAGAAATTCGTAGAAAGTATGATGGTGAAAGAACTGCTTTTTTTAATGAGATTTCAACATTATCAGATACCGTAATTGGTATTGATAATGCTAATTCATTAAATGATGCTTTACATCATCATTCAAAATTAATCCTTAACGAAACAAGGAATTTAGAAAAATTGTACAATGCACATAAAATAGAAACTATTAATAAGTTTCTAACTATTTCTTTACCAACGACTATTTCATCATTTAGCGATTATATTCCTGATAATGGAAAACCTTTCGTTGTAGCAGGAGGGATTATATTTGGCTTGTTATCAGCCGCCAATTCTGTGAGAAAAGAAAAATTAGAATTAAAGAATAATCCTAAATCATATCTTCTTAATTTAAAATCTGAATTATCAGGTGGAGATATTATTGACAGGATTAACGACACCGTAAGAGGTGTTAGGAAATGGTAATTGTTTGCAACAAAGACAATACAGAGAAAAAGAGGAGAGTTAAACTTGTACTCTCCCTTTTTTTCATATGACGAGCCTTGATTAATTATGTATATTTTAAGTGTTAATCTTCTTTATTCAAATAGCTTATATTTTCCTTCAATCCGATCCGCAAGGTTCGTCATGTCCTCATTAATCTTAGTACGGGTTATCTCCGCATAGATTTGAGTAGTGGAAATACTTCGGTGTCCCAGTGTTTGGCTAATCGTTTCTATTGGAACACCCATCGAAAGACAAAGGGTTGCATAGCTATGTCTTGCCATGTGGTAGGATAATTTCCGGTTGATACCACAGTTTCTTGCAATTCGTTTTAAACCAACATTCACCTGTCCTAAACTCATGTGGGGAAATATTTTTCCGTCAGGAGCAAGCCCCTTGTAATATTCCATGATTCAGATAGGGATATTCAACAGTTTTACATTAAACTCCGTATGCGACTTTTGCCTGTTGGCTGAAATCCACAAGCTACCGTCATCTTCGGTAATAATATCTTTCCAAGACAGTTTATGCACGTCTGCATAAGCCAAACCGGTAAAGGTCGAAAACAGGAACATATCACGGATAAACCGTTGTGTGCCTGATTTAAGGGGAGTTTTCATTAGTAAATCCAATTCGTCATTGGTGAGCGACTTGTTTTTAAGTTCCGTCTTTTCCATTTCAAAACCGTCAAAAGGTGGACGGGTGATAATTCTACGATGCAATGCCAAACGTATGACCTTGTTTAGCAAGACAATCTGAGCCTTAACGGTTCTCGGCTTTATCTTGCGTTTTACACGGAAAAAGAAATTTAATGCTTCGATAAAAGGCAAATCTAACTCGGGAAGGGGAATATCCTCTACATGGTATTCTTCCCGAAGAAATTGTTTAAGCTGTTTGTAAAGGACTTAATACTGCTTGTAGGTGGATTGTGCCCTATCGATACCTATTCTTCCTTTGAAATCTTCCATCATTTCACCGAACAGGACAAGGAGCGTTTTTTGTGTTGTGGTAATTCCTTGAAAGGCGTTCTTCACTTCGATAGCGGTTACTTTTCCGGTTCGCTTTAAAATGTCCTTGTAGTGCGTGTGTATGGAGAGATTTATTAATCTCTCTGTTGAGTTCAACGGCAGCACGGCTTTTGCCGATTGCCCGACCTGACTTTACACTCCAAAGCCGTTCTTCGATTTTTAGCTTTGAGCCGAATTGTGCGATAGTGTTGCCGATGATAATTTTTCCGACAATCGGAAAAATGGCATCGGTATTTGTTTCTGTTCTCTCCGTGTTCCCCTCTCGTTTGAGATAGAAGGACACCTTTAGTTCGTTGTTCATAACGCTCACATTTTTAGTTCGTAAAATTACTTTCTTTGTGAGTTATCCGAACAATGTAAACCGCAGACAAACAATGCTATAACCAGACGTTCAACGTCATCGGTTTGCCGTATTTTTCGCCTCTCGGAACGGGTAACGGTTTAGAAACGGAAAGTTTGCTCTAATCCGCTTTTTCCCGCATTTTCGCTACTCGGCATCCAAAGACACTAAAAGACATACATTTCTATCTATCAATTAATTACCTTAATTTTCTCCCTTTCTCCTTTTACACTCCTTGTTTATCGAAGCACGCAATATCGAGAACGATGACCTGGGGCAGGAAGGTAAATAAAAATTCGTACCTTTGTATCCTTAAAAATACAAGATACGTGGAAAAATATCTGAAACAATTAAATGAAAGTCAGCGCGAAGCAGTTGTCTATACCGACGGGCCTTCGCTTGTGGTAGCCGGGGCCGGATCGGGAAAGACACGCGTGCTGACCTATAAGATAGCTTATCTGTTAAGGCAAGGGTTGCCTCCCCAAAGTATTCTGGCACTTACTTTTACCAATAAGGCGGCACGCGAGATGAAAGAGCGTATCGCCTCCCTGACGGACGAACGGACGGCACGACGGTTATGGATGGGAACGTTCCATTCCATCTTTTCCCGTATTCTCCGTTCCGAGGCGGAGCGTATCGGCTATCCGTCCAATTTTACCATTTACGATGCGACAGATTCCAAAAGCTTGCTCCGTTCCATTATGAAGGAGATGCAGCTCGATGACAAAGTGTATCGGCCGGGAATGGTGCAAAGTCGTATCTCGAATGCGAAAAACGCGCTTATTACCTATAAGGCGTATGAGCAGAACAAGGAGTTGGTGCAACATGATATAGATTCGAAAGTCCCTTTGTTGCGTGAGATATATAAGCGGTATCAGAACCGTTGCCAACAAGCGGGGGCGATGGATTTCGACGATTTGTTGTTGCAAACGAACATCCTCTTCCGCGATCATCCGGACGTATTGGAGAAATACAGGAGCTTTTTCCAGTTTGTGCTGGTGGACGAGTATCAGGATACGAACTTTGCACAGCATCTGATCGTGCAGCGTTTGTGCGAAGTGCATCGGCGTATCTGTGTGGTTGGGGATGATGCGCAAAGTATCTATTCTTTCCGAGGAGCCAATATCGATAATATCCTGCAATTCAAGAACCAGTATCCGGGTTGCCGTATTTTCAAACTGGAACGGAATTACCGTTCGACACAGAATATTGTGAATGCGGCAAACAGCCTGATCCATAAGAACACGAAGCAGATCCAAAAAACCGTTTATTCGGAAAAGGAGGAAGGGAGCAAAGTCGCCATCTGTTCGTCCTATTCCGATTATGAAGAGGGATATGCTGTTGCCGGTAAGATTAACGATATGAGGATGCGGAATTATGATTATGCCGATTTTGCCATCCTGTACCGGACAAATGCACAGTCTCGCATCTTGGAAGAAGCTTTGCGTAAAAGGGGAATCCCTTATAAGATATACGGAGGTCTGTCTTTCTATCAGCGTAAGGAAGTAAAGGATGTCATCTCATATCTTCGCCTGATTGTCAACCCGCATGATGAGGAGGCCTTCAAACGTGTTCTCAACTATCCGGCTCGAGGGATAGGCGATACGACTCTCAATAAATTGATCGTTGCCGCTACTGATCATAACGTCAGTTTGTGGACCGTGTTGAACGATCCGATCGGGTACGCTTTGCCGGTCAATAATGGTACGGCAAAGAAGCTAAGTGATTTCCGGGAGCTTATTTCCGGTTTTATCGAACGTAATGTTAAACTCTCTGCCGAAGAAATCGCTGCAGCGGTGGTGAAGGAGAGCGGCATTGTCAGTGTCTTGTTTCAGGATCGTTCGGTGGAAGGGATCAGCAAGCAGGAAAACTTGCAGGAGTTATTGAAAGGCATTGCCGAGTTTTGCGAGATACGCCGCGAAGAAGGAGCGGAGCGTGTATCGCTTGCCGACTTCCTGTCTGAGGTGTCGTTATTGACAGATCAGGATAACGATAAGGAAGAACAGGCAAACAAGGTGACAATGATGACGGTGCATGCAGCCAAAGGTTTGGAGTTCCGGAATGTTTTCGTTGTCGGGTTGGAAGAGGACCTGTTCCCTTCTGCCATGTCGAAAGACAATCCGAGGGCGGTGGAGGAAGAACGCCGCCTTTTCTACGTCGCTATTACCCGTGCGGAGGAAAATTGTGTGCTGACATATGCCAAAAGCCGTTACCGTAATGGCCAGAGTGCGATGTGTTCGCCCAGCCGATTCTTGAGAGATATCGATACCAAATATATTTATGCGTCGGCAGATGTTGCTACTGATGGTTCATTTGCCGGCACCCGTCGTTCTTCGGCTTTTTCCTCTCCTTTCCGCCAACCGAAGGCAATGGAAGAAGACGCTTATGTCTCTCCGGTCGCTCAGGCAGTCGGACGGCAGGCACGTCTGACACGGATGGAAGTGGCTTCTTCGTCTCCCTCTTCTGTTTCGACGTCTGATCTGTCAGGATTGTATGTCGGGGCTAAAGTCCGGCACGATCGTTTCGGGGAAGGTGAGGTGACTGCCATTGAAGGAGAAGGCGGTAATGCGAAAGCAACCGTTTCGTTTGCCCATTTCGGTCAAAAACAACTGCTTTTGAAGTTTGCACGCTTGACAATTATCGAATAAATCGGCTGAATCAATTGATATTCCAGAATGAATCTCCTATCTTTGAGGCATTAACGAATAAAAGACTTAATTATGGGGAAATTCATGGAACAACAAGAGGCTTTGAAGGCTTTGAGAGAGATGAAAAGGGTTAAAAAAGAGATGATGGCAAAATATTTTTGCGATTTGTCGAAGCTCACTTTTACGGCGATGGTATTAGGAGGTGGCATCTCTTTCTTTCAGGAAACGGATCCCAAATGGATAATTGTTATTGTTTTGGGATTAGTAATAGGGATTGGACTTTTTGGAATAAGTATTAACATTTTAAAATCATAAGTTATGAATGCTATATTTACATTCGGGCTTTTGGCCGTTGTGACGGTTGGTTTTTATATTTTTTTGCATACTCCTGCTGGCAAGCGCTGGAAGGATAGAAATTTATAAAAAATATCTCCCTCTTCGAGAGGAGCGTGGGGCATGTGATCTTCGTTTATCGCCTGGCAGCATTTTTGAAGATTGCATGCCTTTTTTGTGTCCTGCTCAAAAAGGGAAATACTGTCAGGCTACTGCAATCGGTAAGTTAACGGGACCGTGTATTGTACGCGGACGGCTTTCCCACCTTTCATCTTTCCCGGAGTCCATTTGGGCATCGACTTGACAACCCGTAAGGATTCTTCGTCCAATGAGGGATATAAAGCCTGTGTCACTTTGGCGTTTGTAATACTTCCGTCTTTTTCGATAACGAATGTGACGACTACTTTTCCCTGTTTTCCCTGTTGCTGGGCTTCTGCCGGATATTTTATGCTTTTAGCAAGAAACTGCAATAATGCACTTTGCCCACCCGGAAATTCCGGCATGATATCACATGTGTCATAAATCTTGTCTTTTTCCGGTGGAAGCGGATTGGCTGCTTCCATTTTGGAAACAGTAGTGGTGGCGAGAACAGTAGGTTGTTGGATAACCTCTGCTACCTTTTCATTCAATACACGTGCCATCGCATCGATATTATTGAGCAATAGCAAGCCTGCGGCCATTGGAACCAGTGCCAGGTATTTCACTTTTCTGGCGTTGTTCGTCCTTTTTTTGTTTAACATAGTAATTCTCTTTTTAAGTGGTAAGACACTGAAATTGTTATATAAATTTGCAATAGCCGTATTGGGATGTTTTACTCCGATCAGATGGTACTGGTATTCTTTTTTGTCGAATCCGGCAAGCATGACCTGTTCATCTGCGATAAATTCATGGTTGATACCGATCTCTTTCTTTAGCCACCAGGCAAACGGATTTATCCAGCAGGCGATACAGACGATTTCACTGGCCATCATGTCGATCGAATGCCATTGGCGGACGTGTGTTTGTTCATGGATCAAAATGTCATCAAGCTTTTCCCGTCGATGCGGATCGGGTGAAATGAAAATCCAGCCGAAAAAAGAGTAGGAGGCTTCCGCTTCCGGAAGGATACAAACTTCGGTGCCGTTCAAAGTGATTTTCCTACATTTCCGGTGTAAACGAGAAACAGTGAACAGCTCCGCCAGACACCTGGACAGCAACAGGCCGGCTCCTGCCAGCCAGATAACTTGCATAACCTTGAGTCCGGCTTCTTTCCAGTCGGAGGCGGCTATTTCATTGCTTGCCGTCAGGACTGTTTCTTTAGGTAGTAACCCCGAATAGTAGCCGACTATACCCGCTACGCTTGTCTGGGTGGACAACCAGCCGCTTAAATCCGGTAAAGGATAAAGGAATGCGATCAGGTAAATCGACAATAACACCCCTCTGCGAAGCCTGAAGAACGTATCGTCACGGAATAAGAGGCGATAACAGATATATAAAAATGCCAACGCCAGATTTACCTTTAGAAAATAGATAAGTATCGGAGTTATCATATTGATATCTTTATAATTGATTATTCTTCTTTTTCGATCTGGTCCATCAGGTCCTGTAAATCGCTTTTGGATAATTTACGGTCACGGACGAAGAAGGAAACCATTTCCTTATAAGAACCGGTGAAATAATTTTGTACGACATTCGACATGAAGGTACGCTTATATTCCGCTTCTTTCACACGTGGAGAGAAGAGGGTGATCGTTCCGAATTTTTTCGGGGTGACATACTTCTTTTTTTCAAGATTCCGGACCACCGATGCCACGCTGGTGTAGGGTGGTTTCGGATCGGGCATTTCGTTCAGTATGTCACGGATGAAACACGATCCTAATTTCCAGATATACAACATTACACTTTCTTCTTGTGCTGTCAGTCTTTCCATTGTCTTGTTGTTTTTTGAATTTCAATTTACTATCTTTTCGCAAATCTACTTTATTTTAGTAGACGACAGCGTGCGTTTTGTTATAATAATTGTTAATGAAGAGGAAAGAGGCGTTTGGGAGGCCGTTTGCCTCCTTGCTTCCGGTATTGCGGAGAATAACGGGAAGAATATCTATTTTGAAATGTTAAAACATACAATAACCCATCTAAAAGCAGTTGTTTTGCAATATATTGATAATCAATGTTATAGTATGTGTTGGATTATTAAAAAATATTACCCTTGCGGGAAATTTCGTTTTCATGGGTATGAAAATCGATTTTCATGCTTGTGTGTTTCGATTTAGACTAACGGGTATTTTTCAGAAAAGTACAATAAGGGAGGAGGAGACAATAAGCCTCTCTCTTGTTTTTCGCTTTTTATTTAGTACCTTTGCACATATATACTAAATAGAATACTTACCGGATGATAGACTTCAATATGATACCATCCCCTTGTTATGTGATGGAAGAAAAATTGCTCCGCCGTAATTTATCACTGATCAAAAGTGTGAAGGAGAAGGCGGGAGTTAATATAATCTTGGCTTTTAAGGCATTTGCAATGTGGAAAGCATTTCCGATCGTGCGTGAATATATCCCGTATTCGACAGCAAGTTCAAAGTTCGAGGCCAGGCTGGCTTTTGAAGAGATGGGGAGCCGAGCACATACCTATTCGCCGGCCTATACGGAAGCGGATTTCCCGGAGATCTTGAGATACAGCAGCCATGTGACGTTCAATTCGCTCACGCAGTTCGAACGTTTCTATCCGATGGTGAAGGCAGACGGAAACCGGGTATCGTGCGGCCTGCGCATCAATCCGGAATATTCGGATGTCGAAACGGATTTGTATAATCCTTGTGCGCCGGGTTCCCGGATGGGAGTGGTCAGCGACCTTTTGGGCGACAAGTTGCCCGACGGTGTCGAAGGCTTGCATTTTCATACGCTTTGCGAATCGAGTTCATATGATTTGGAAAAGACGTTGGGAGAGGTCGAAAAACGTTTCGGCCGTTTCCTGCCACATATCAAATGGTTGAATATGGGAGGCGGACATCTGATGACACGAAAAGGCTATGACACGGAGCATCTGATCGGTCTGTTGCAGTCGTTCAAGGCCAAGTATCCGAATCTCGAAATCATCATGGAGCCGGGAAGTGCATTTGCCTGGCAAACCGGATTCCTGCTGACGACTGTGGTGGATATCGTGGAGAATCATGGCATCAAGACTGCGATTATAGACGCCTCTTTCACTTGCCACATGCCGGATTGTCTGGAGATGCCCTATAAGCCGGTGATTCGCGGGGCTATGGAGCCGGAAGAGGGGAAGCCGACCTATCGTATCGGGGGCAACAGTTGCCTGAGCGGCGATTATATGGGCGACTGGTCTTTTGAGCAGCCATTAAAAGTAGGTGATAAATTGATATTCGAAGATATGATCCATTATACCGTTGTCAAGACGACCATGTTCAACGGAATTCCGCATCCTTCTTTGGCTTTGTGGAGCAAGGAAGACCGGCTCGTGATGTACAAAGAGTTCGGTTACGAAGACTATAAGGGGAGAATGGACTGAAGCAATTGACAATTGACAATTAAAGAGTGTGACAAATAAAATTGTCAATTGTCAATTGTCAATTGTCAATTATTTAGTAATTTAGCGCACTCATTCAAAAGAAGAACAAAAATAAATTAAGGTATGGGTATTTTTAGCTTTTTCAGTAAGGAAAAAAAGGAAACTCTGGACAAGGGGTTATCTAAGACAAAAGAAAATGTATTTTCTAAGATTACCAGAGCCATTGCCGGTAAAAGCAAGGTGGACGACGAAGTCCTGGACAATCTGGAAGAAGTACTGATTACTTCCGATGTCGGAGTAGATACTACACTGAAAATCATATCCCGTATCGAAGACCGCGTAGCCAGAGACAAATACGTGACGACCAGTGAGCTGACAGCGATCCTGCGTGAAGAGATCGCTTCCCTGCTTACAGAAAATCATACGGAAGACCTGGAGTCGTTTACGGTTCCGGAAGACAAGAAGCCGTATGTCATCATGGTCGTAGGCGTGAACGGGGTAGGCAAGACGACCACGATCGGCAAACTGGCTTATCAGTTCAAGAAGGCCGGTAAAAATGTGTATTTGGGAGCAGCCGATACGTTCCGCGCCGCAGCTGTAGAGCAATTGGTGATTTGGAGCGAACGGGTAGGAGTGCCTATTGTGAAGCAAAAGATGGGTTCTGACCCTGCTTCGGTGGCATTTGACACGTTGAGTTCGGCAAAGGCGAACGGGGCGGATGTGGTGATCATCGATACCGCCGGTCGCCTGCATAACAAGATCAATCTGATGAACGAGCTGACCAAGATCAAGAATGTGATGAAGAAAGTGGTTCCCGATGCACCGCACGAAGTCTTGTTGGTATTGGACGGTTCTACCGGACAAAACGCATTTGAACAAGCCAAGCAGTTTACGGCTGCAACCGAGGTGAATGCTTTGGCGGTTACCAAACTGGACGGAACAGCCAAAGGTGGCGTCGTGATCGGTATTTCGGATCATTTCCGTATCCCTGTCAAATACATCGGCTTGGGAGAAGGAATAGAGGATCTCCAGGTTTTCAATAGAAAAGAATTTGTAAACTCCCTTTTCGGAGAATAAAGGGAGTTGTACCATAATATATGAGGAAAAATAAGGTAGATATTATAACACTGGGATGTTCAAAGAACCTGGTGGATTCGGAGCAGCTTATGCGCCAGTTCGTAGCGAACGGATATACCGTCGAACATGACCCCCATAAGATTAACGGTGAAATCGTTGTTGTGAATACCTGCGGTTTCATCGGAGATGCCCAGGAAGAGTCGATTAATATGATACTCGATCTGGGAGAGGCCAAGAAGAAAGGGAAGATCGGTAAATTGTTTGTCATGGGATGTCTTTCCGAACGGTTCCTGAAAGACTTGGAAAATGAGTTACCGGAAGTCGATCGTTTCTATGGAAAGTTCAATTGGAAAGAACTGTTGAACGATTTGGGTAAATCCTACCACCGGGAATTGGCTGCCGACCGTGTTTTGACGACTCCCCGGCACTATGCCTACCTGAAGATCGCCGAAGGGTGTGACCGCACCTGTTCGTATTGCGCCATTCCGATCAGTACGGGGCGTTACCAGTCCATACCGATGGAAGAAATCGAGAAAGAAGTCCGCCTGCTGGTGAAACAGGGTGTGAAAGAATTTCAGGTGATCGCCCAGGATTTGACCTATTACGGTTTGGATCTGTATAAACGCCATGCGTTGCCGGAACTGGTGGAGCGCATCTCTGATATTCCGGGAGTGGAATGGATTCGCTTGCATTATGGCTATCCGTCCCATTTCCCTTATGATTTGCTCAGGGTGATGCGCGAACGCGATAATGTCTGCAAATATATGGATATCGCCCTTCAACATATCAGTGACCCGATGTTGAAGAAAATGCGCCGTAACATCACGAAAGAAGAAACGTATGCCTTGATACGCCGGATGCGGGAAGAAGTTCCCGGCATCCATCTGCGTACAACCTTGATGGTCGGCCATCCGGGGGAAACCGAGCAGGATTTTGAAGAGCTGGTCGAGTTCGTAAAGGAAACCCGCTTCGAACGTATGGGCGCCTTTGCTTACAGCCATGAGGAAGGAACCTATTCGTTTAAACATTATACCGATGATATCGATCCGGACGTCAAACAAGACCGGTTGGACTATCTGATGCGCATACAGGAAGGTATTTCGGCCGAAGTGAACGGCTCCAAGATCGGAAAGGAATTCAAGGTGATGATCGATCGGGAGGAAGACGACTTCTATGTCGGCCGTACGGAATTCGATTCACCGGAGGTCGATCCGGAGATTCTTGTTTCTAAAGAGAAGCCGTTGATCCTCGGAACGTTTTATAACGTACGGATTGACGATGCACAGGCTTTCGACCTGTATGGAAGCGTACTTTAATTTGATATAAAAACTGCAAAGATGTTTGTCGGTTTACGAAAAAATAACTAATATAGCTGCATAATCTATTAATGGACGCGGATATGAAAAATAAGGAACTGGTTACTGAACTTGCCGCTCGTATGGGCTGGACTGCACAGGAAGTCGCCGAAACGCTTTCTGTCCTGAGTTCCGTCGTCAGTTCGCGTCTGGTAGACAACGACACCATCTATTTGCAGGGTTTCGGCCAATTCGAGGTGAAAAAGAAAGCGGAACGGATCTCGGTCAATCCTTCAAACGGCAAACGGTATTTAGTCCCTCCCAAGCTCGTTCCGGTGTTTAAACCCGGAACGACAGTCAAGAATAAACTAAAAGAATTAGGCGACCATGAATAACCGGCTGACGATACAGGATTTAGCCGGTCTGTTGGCCGAATATACAGGCAAGGACAAGAATAGTTCCGAGCGCTTTTTGAGGGAATTCATAGCGGTCGTATCGGAAGGTGTCTATACGGATAAGCTGGTAAAGGTCAAAGGTCTCGGCACTTTTAAAATTATTCCGGTGGAGAAGCGTGAAAGCATCCATGTGAATACGGGGGAACGTTTTGTAATCCCGGAACATTATAAGTTTTCCTTTCTGCCGGATAAGGAACTGCGGGAGCTTGTCAATAAGCCGTTCTCTTTTTTTGAAACGACCGAACTGGGCGAGCATGTCGATTTTACCGATATGGATATCGTGTCGGATGAACCGGAAATAAAAGAAACGGAAGATGAATCGGTCGAGGAGGTGATACCTGAAGAAAATCGTTTGCTTCAGGAAGAAGAGGCTCTTGATACTCCTGAAATCCAGGAAGCTTCAGAAGAAACAGGAAGTCAGGGAGTCTCGGAAACTGATGAGGTGTCAGAAACTCCTGATATATTGAAACCTGCTGAAAGCCTTGAAAAAACTTCTGAAACATTTGAAGAAGCCCGGGAGATATCGGTAGTAGACCAACCCGTTTGCTCCGTTAAAGAAGAAGAGGATGAAGTAGCTCGCTATTCGGAAACAAGCGTAGGTGTGGATATGTCCCGGAATAAACTGAAATTGATTATTTGGGTGATTGTTATCTTTCTGGCCTGTTTTGGTCTTTGTTTGTCCTTGAATGTTTTCTTTTTTTCCAAAGAAGCCAAGGATATGCTTGATTTAAAAAAGAAAGTGGCTGTTTGGAAGAATCGTGCTGCTGTAGGAGATTCCATCTCTTTGAGGGAAGATACTGTTGTGGTCAGGGATGATGCCGCTCCTCTACCGGAAGACACGCTTTCTAAATTGCCGGATATGAGTTCTCCGGAAGCAGAAGAGCCTGTATTGGCTCCTCATGCCGGTTCACCGGATACGAAGGTAAAGTCTGAAACTGCTTCGCCTAAAGTCATTGCCCGTGTCAAGATCGAGCCGGGAAGCCGCCTGACGCTGATCTCGTTGAAATATTACGGGAGCAAATTGTTCTGGGTATATCTGTATGAATATAACAAAGCCATCATTAAAGACCCGAATAACGTGCCTATCGGCACTGTGATCGAGGTGCCTGCACCGGAAACGTATGGCATCGACCGTCGTGACCGTTCTTCCGTCGAAAAAGCCGCTGCCCGCCAGACTGAGATACTGAGTGGCAAACTGTAACGAAAACTCTCCCTTTTAAGTAAAATAAAACAAAATAGTTCTGCGCAGGTTAGTATTATTTAACTGCGAAAGTGCAGGATACGAATTTAACATTTCTAATTTTGTGCATCTTAAAAAAGCAAGTAAAAATAATAACAATATAATTGAAGAAAATCTATGAGTCAGACAGTAGACATTCGTGAGTTGAACGAGCGAATTGAAAGTAAAAGTTCGTTTGTGAACATGATTACGATGGGTATGGACCAGGTAATTGTTGGACAGAAACATTTGGTTGAATCGTTATTGATCGGTCTGCTTTCAGATGGCCATATCCTGCTGGAAGGTGTGCCGGGATTGGCAAAGACATTGGCTATTAAGACACTGGCATCATTGATCGATGCGAAATACAGCCGTATTCAGTTTACGCCGGACTTGCTGCCGGCCGACGTGATCGGTACAATGATCTATAGTCAGAAAAGCGAAGAATTCCAGGTCAAACAAGGTCCCGTCTTCGCTAATTTTGTATTGGCGGATGAAATCAACCGTGCTCCGGCAAAGGTGCAGAGCGCCCTTCTGGAAGCGATGCAGGAACGTCAGGTGACAATCAGCGAAAATACATACAAGTTGCCGTCTCCTTTCCTGGTAATGGCAACCCAGAACCCGATCGAGCAGGAAGGAACCTATCCGTTGCCTGAAGCACAGGTAGACCGTTTCATGCTGAAGGTCATCATCAACTATCCGAAGAAAGAAGAGGAAAAGCTGATTATTCGTCAGAATATCTCCGGAGTGAAGCCGGATATCAAACCGATCCTGACGAAAGAGGAGATCCTCGAAGCCCGCAAGGTGGTCCGTGAGGTTTATCTGGACGAAAAGATCGAACGCTATATCGTAGATATCGTGTTTGCTACCCGCTTCCCGCAGGAACATGGTTTGGCAAACCTGTCTAACATGATCTCTTTCGGTGCCTCTCCGCGTGCATCCATCAGTTTGGCGCTGGCCGCCCGTGCGTATGCCTTTATCAAACGCAGAGGGTATGTGATCCCCGAAGATATCCGTGCCGTATGTCACGACGTGATGCGTCACCGTATCGGTTTGAGCTACGAAGCGGAAGCCAATAACCTGACATCCGAAGAGGTGATCAGCGAAATTCTGAACAAAGTCGAAGTCCCCTAAATAGTTGAAAGTTGAAAGTTGAGAGTTGAAAGTTGCGTAAGCAGCCCGTTTTTAGCTCTCTTATTAACTTTCAACTTTCAACTCTCAACTCTCAACTGAATAATATGGAAACAAGTGAACTATTAAAGAAGGTTCGACGGATTGAGATAAAGACGCGTGGCTTGTCCCGCAATATTTTTGCAGGACAATACCATTCTGCGTTCAAAGGGCGTGGTATGGCGTTTAGCGAAGTGCGCGAGTATCAATACGGAGATGATATCCGCGATATCGACTGGAACGTGACCGCCCGTTATGTCCGCCCCTACGTGAAGGTGTTTGAAGAAGAACGGGAGCTGACGGTGATGTTGCTGATCGACGTGTCGGGGAGTAGGGACTTTGGTTCTGTGAATGTAATGAAGAAAGAAGTCATTACGGAGATCGCTGCGACATTAGCCTTTTCGGCTATCCAGAACAACGACAAGATCGGCGTGGTGTTCTTCTCCGACAAGATAGAGAAGTTTATTCCTCCCCAGAAAGGGAAGAAACATATCTTGTATATCATTCGCGAACTGATCGACTTCCAGCCGGATAAAAAGCAGACCAATATTGCACAGGCATTGAAATATCTGACCAATGCGATCAAGAAGCGCTGTACGGCTTTCCTGATCTCCGACTTTATCGACAAGGATGGTTTCAAGGATGCCTTGACCATCGCCAACCGCAAACATGACGTGGTGGCCATACAGGTGTATGACCGCCGCGAGACGGAATTACCGGCTGTAGGGTTGATGAAGATCAAGGATGCGGAGACCGGACAGGAACGCTGGATAGACAGTTCTTCCGCCCGTGTACGGGCCGCCTACAAGGAATGGTGGGACCGCCGGCAGGCTGCTATGAGCGATTCGTTTAAGAAATGTCGTGTCGATTCGGTCTCCGTCCGTACGGAAGATGATTATGTGAAAGCATTGATTGCTCTTTTTGACAAACGTAATTAAAGCAAACAAATGAAATTAATAAAGAAAAGCATTCTGTTACTTGCACTTGCCGGTGGAACGTTCCTGTCCGGCGGGAAAGCGTATGCGCAGCAGGCACTCGTTGACGTCCGTGTCGATTCTGCTGCTATACTGATCGGAGAGCAGACTGTTTTACATTTGACGGTAACGACAGACAAAGATAAGGCCGTCCAGCTTGTCATTCCGCGTGACACGTTGATGGCAGGAGTGGAGGTGCTGGAAATTCCGAAAGCGGACTCCACCTTGATCGAAAACGACCGCCTGCTGATCAAGCAGGACTTGCTGGTGACCTCTTTCGACTCTTCCCTTTATCTGTTGCCTCCATTCATGGTGATCGACGGGGCGGATACCGTTTACTCCAACCAGGTGGCCTTGAAGGTGTCGACAGTTCCTGTCAATGCTGACAAACCGGAGGAGTTTTACGATATCAAAAGCGTCTGGAAGCCGCCTTTTGTATTGGCCGATTACTATCCCTGGATATTCGGCGTGTTGCTGACTCTGTTCCTGATTTGTGTGGTTGCCTACGTGATCAAACGTATGCGTAACCGTCAATCCATCCTGCCGTTCAAGAAGCCGGAACCGAAACTTCCGCCTCACGAACAGGCGATCAAGGAACTCGACGAGATCAAGCAGCAGAAACTCTGGCAACAGGGGCGCAGCAAGGAGTATTATACCTTGATTACGGATACGTTGCGCCGTTATATTGTGGATCGTTTCGGTATCAATGCGATGGAAATGACTTCCGGTGAGATACTTGATATCATCCGCAAGCAGGAAGAAGCGACTTCTGTTTATGAAAGCCTGAAACAGATCATGCAACTGGCTGATTTCGTGAAGTTCGCGAAGATGAATCCGCTGCCCGATGAAAACGATTTGAGCTTGATGAACGCTTATTTGTTCATTAACCAGACGAAGATGGAAGAGATTCCCGTTCCCGGAGAAGGTGAAAAGGTGGAAGGTGAAGTAAAGCCTGTAGAAAAGAATGATTCAAATATAAGTAAAGAATAAGATGATATTTGCAAATCCTACATATCTGTATTTGTTATTATTGCTGATCCCGATGATCGGATGGTACGTCTACAAACTGAGCAAGAATCAGGCAAGTTTGCAGGTATCGTCTACGGAAGGTTTCGATGCTCCGGGAGCAAGCTCCTGGAAAGTCTGGCTCAGGCATGTCCCTTTCATCTTGCGTATGGCGGCGGTGGCTGTCCTTATCGTGATATTGGCGCGTCCGCAGTCGACCAACAGTTGGCAGAACTCTTCGACGGAAGGCATCGACATCGTGCTGGCAATGGATATCTCGACCAGTATGATGGCGCAGGACTTGAAACCGAATCGTCTGGAAGCGTCCAAAGATGTGGCGTCCGCTTTTATCAACGGCCGTCCGAACGATAATATCGGGTTGGTCGTATTTGCGGCGGAGAGTTTCACGCAATGTCCGTTGACGACGGACCATACGGTCCTGTTGAACCTCTTCAAGGATGTCCAGCCGGGTATCATCCAGGATGGGACGGCGATCGGTCTGGGGTTGGCGAATGCTGTCAGCCGTATCAAGGACAGCCAGGCCAAGTCGAAGGTTATTATCCTGTTGACGGATGGTGTGAACAACCAGGGCGAGATCGCTCCGGTGACGGCTGCCGAGATTGCCAAGACGTTCGGCGTACGTGTTTATACGATCGGTGTCGGAACGCAGGGCAAGGCGCCTTATCCGTTCCAGACCGCTTTCGGTGTCCAGTATATGGATGTCGATGTGGAGATCGACGAACCGACTCTGAAACAGATCGCTGCTACGACCGGCGGACAATATTTCCGTGCGACGGACAACGCCAGTCTGAAGGAGATCTATTCGGAAATCGACAAGATGGAGAAGACAAAGATCAGCGTACAGGAATATAGTAAAAAGCAGGAAGAGTACAAGAATTGGGCGATCCTGCTGTTCTCACTGTTGCTGGTCGAGATATTATTGAGAAATACATTGTTAAGAAATATACCGTAAATATAAAAGGCTTATGTTTCGTTTTGCACATCCGGACTTTTTATACTTGTTCTTCTTGCTTCCCGTACTGGTTGCATTCTATGTGTATGCAATCGTCTTGAAGAAGAAGGCAATAAAGAAATATGGTAATCCTGAATTGTTGGCAGAGTTGATGCCGGAGGTTTCTCCCAAACGTCAGCATCTGAAGTTTTGGCTGTTGTTCGGAGCCATTACGATGGTTATCATAGTTATGGCCGGGCCACAGTTCGGTTCCAAACTGGAGACAGTGAAGCGTCAGGGAGTGGAGATCATGGTTTGTCTGGACGTATCCAATTCGATGTTGGCGGAAGATGTTTCGCCCGATCGTTTGTCCAAAGCCAAACAGATGTTGTCCAAACTGACCGACGGCTTTTCGAATGATAAGGTCGGACTGATCGTTTTCGCAGGAGATGCTTTCACGCAGCTCCCTATCACATCCGATTATGTCTCGGCCAAGATGTTCCTTTCATCCATCAACCCGTCGATGGTGTCGACACAAGGTACGGCTATCGGGGCTGCCATCAACCTGGCTGTACGTTCCTTTACGCCGAGCGAGACATCTGACAAGGCGATTATCCTGATTACCGATGGTGAGAACCACGAAGACGATGCCGTGAAAGCAGCTGCCGCAGCAGCAGAAAAAGGTATTCATGTAAACATTGTCGGTATGGGTGACCCGAAAGGTTCTCCGATCCCGGTGGACGGTAGCAACAACTACATGAAGGACAAGGATGGAAATGTGGTGATCACGAAACTGAATGAAGAGATGTGCCAGGAGATTGCGGCTGCCGGTCATGGGACGTATGTCCGGGCCGACAACACCAATTCTGCGCTTCGTGCACTTCAAAAAGAGATCGATAAAATGAATAAATCGGAACTGGACAGCAAAGTCTATTCGGAATATGACGAACGTTTCCAGACGTTTGCCTGGATTGCATTGATTCTGCTTTTGGTGGATTTCATGACGCTGGATCGCAAGAACCGTATATTCAGAAAAGTAAAATTATTCTCTTAATGCTATGGATAAGATGAAACGTATGCGAAAATCGATTATATGGATGGCGGCATTTATGTTCTGTTCTGGAGCCGTGTTGGCCCAGAAAGCGGAGCGTAAGAATGTGCGGGAGGGGAATAAACTTTATGAGACGGAAAAGTTTACCGAGGCAGAAATCGCCTACCGGAAAAGCTTGGAGGTGAACCCGCGTTCATCCGAGGGGACTTATAACCTGGGGAATGCCTTGTATAAACAGAAGAAATTTCCTGAAGCAGCCGAGCAGTACCAACTGATAGCCGGACAGGGGGAGAAGATGATTGAAACGCCCGAAGGCAAAGCTCGCTTGGCGGAAATTTATCATAATGTCGGAAATATTGGCATGCAGAGCAAAGAGTATGCCAAAAGTGTCGAAGCTTACAAACAATCTTTGCGCCTGAACCCGAAAGATGATGAGACACGTTATAATTTGGCTTTGGCACAAAAATTGTTGCAGGATCAACAGAATCAGCAGAATGAAGATCAAAATCAGGATCAGAACGAGGATAAGAAGGAAGATCAGGATAAACAGGATCAACAGCAGCAGAATCAGGATCAGCAACAACAGCAGGATGATAAGAAGCAGGATAAGACACAGGAGCAACAACCGCAACAGCAAGAACAGATGAGCAAAGATAACGCTCAGCAGATGTTGGATGCCTTCCTGCAGGATGAAAAAGACACTCAGGAAAAGGTGAAGAAAGCGCAGGCTCAACAGCAACAGCGCCGTCGCACGGATAAAGAGTGGTAGTTGACAAATTAAGAATTAAGAATTAAAAATTAAAAAATAAGGATTGAGGAATGAGGAAATTAGTTTTCTTATTTGTTCTCTTTGCAACTTTCGGAGTGGTAGCCAGAGCGGCGGATGTAACGTTCAAGGCTTCTGCTCCGGAAGCTGTTGTTATGGGAGAAACTTTCAGATTGTCGTACACGGTGAATGCGGAAGGTAAAGATATACGTGTACCGGAAATACCGGACTTCGAGGTATTGATAGGTCCGTCTACTTCCACAAATATGAGTACCCAGATTATTAACGGTAAAATGACAACCGAAACATCATTGACGTTTACCTATATCCTCCAACCGAAGAAAGAGGGTACTTTCAATATCGCACCGGCAACAATCAAGGTCAAAGGCGCTAATTACACGTCTAACGCATTAGTGATAAAAGTGCTTCCTCCCGATAAGGCGGAAGAGGCAACCAAAGGTGGTTCGACCGGTACCGGAATCAGTAAGGACGATGCTTTTCTGACAATCGATGTTTCTAAACGGAATGTGTATGAACAGGAAGGCATTTTGGTTACGTTTAAATTGTATGTAAGAAAAGATATCGGAGGGATTGATCAGCCTAAGTTCCCCGAATTTACGGGTTTTCTTGCCCAAGAGGTAGAGCTGCCGCAAAATAAGCAGCTGGTAATGGAAAACTATAAGGGAAAGAATTACGGGACTGCTATTATAAAACAAACGGTGTTGTATCCTCAGCGTTCAGGGAAGATTACGATTCCTTCCGGGAAATTGGATATTGTTTTGCGTGTGCCTGGACCGGCCAGACAGAGAACCAGCGTATTCGACGATTTCTTCGGTTCTTCGTCTTATATAGATGTAAAGAAAGAACTGACTACTCCTCCTGTAACAATCGATGTTAAACCGTTGCCGTCGGGTAAGCCGGCTTCATTCTCCGGTGCGGTAGGTAATTTTACAATGACATCCAGCATCAGTTCCAATAATGTAAAGACAGACGATGCTGTTACTGTGAAGGTGAAGATTTCCGGTAATGGAAACATTAAACTGATAAAGAATCCGGAAGTGGCTTTCCCGAACGATTTCGACGTGTACGATCCGAAGGTGGAAGTGGACATCAAGACTACTACGGCCGGATCTTCCGGTACGAAGACGATTGAATATATGGCGATCCCGCGTTACGCAGGTGATTTCGAAATTCCGGCTGTCGCATTCTCTTATTTCGATACCAAGACAGGTTCTTATAAGACGATTACATCCGAGCCGTACAAACTGCATGTAGAACAAGGTAAGGGGGGAGGAACATCTCCTGTCGTTTCTAACTTCAGCAATAAGGAAAGTGTTAAATACCTGGGTAAGGATATCCGTTACCTGAAGGTGAATGACATTCATTTTGTTCCGAATAATGAACTGTTCTTCGGTTCATTCATGTACTATATGTGCTATCTGATCCCGGCAATCCTATTCGTTGTCTTCTTCTTCATCTACCGTAAGCAGGTGAAAGAGAATTCCAACTTGGCATTGGTTCGAACAAAGAAAGCCAATAAGATGGCGGTAAGACGTTTGAAAAATGCCGGCAAGCTGATGAAGGAAAACAAGAAAGAAGAATTCTATGACGAAGTGCTTCGTGCCTTGTGGGGCTACCTGAGCGACAAGTTGAGTATCCCGCAGGCCAACCTGACAAAGGATAATGTCGAAACGGAACTGGCGAAATATGGTGTGGACGACGCTTTGATCAAAGAATTTATGGATATCCTGAACACTTGCGAGTTTGCCCGCTATGCTCCGGCACAGGCTTCGGATGCGATGGATAAGTTATATGAACTGACAGTGGATGCCATTGGCAAAATGGAAAATACAATTAAAAAGTAACGCGATGAAGATGAATATAAATATGAAAAAGATCGTATTCTTTCTCCTGGTTCAATTTGTTGCCATAGGAGCGTTTGCTCAGGAGGCAGCGATCAAAGAAGCGGAAGTTGCCTATACGAAAGAAGATTATGGCAAGGCTATCGAACTCTACGAAGGGCTTCTGAAGACTCATGGTGAATCGGCCGAAATTTACTATAATTTAGGGAACGCTTATTATAAGGAGAACAAGATTGCTCCGGCCATCTTGAACTACGAGCGGGCTTTGCTACTGGATCCGGGGGATGGGGATATCCGTTTCAACTTGCAGTTGGCACGTCAGAAGTCTGTCGACAAGATCGAACCGGTGGGCGATTTCTTCCTCCACCGTTGGTTCGACAAGGTTCAAAATATGGGGGCTGCCGATTCATGGGCGCAGACCGGTATCGTTTGTTTTATCCTTTTTATCGGCTGCCTGATCCTGTTCTTCTTCTCCAAATGGATTCATTTGAAAAAAATCGGGTTCTATTTGGGGCTGGTATTCTTGGTGTTGGTCATCTTTGCCAATATCTTTGCCGGGAACCAGAAGGACGAGCTGGTAAACCGGAAGAGTGCAATCGTGTTTGCTCCGACCGTGACAGTGAAAAGTTCTCCCGATGCAAGTGGAACCGACTTGTTTATTCTGCATGAAGGAACAAAGGTTTCTATCAAAAGCAAGTTGGGAGACTGGAATGAAATAGAAATGGAAGATGGAAATGTTGGATGGATGCCGAGCAAAGACATTGAAGTTATATGATTGAAAAAATACTAATTTACGAACGCGATGCGTTCTTTGCGCTTAACGGCAGCGACTCTGCTTTTCTGGATCGTTTTATGTGGATTTTCACAGGAAAGGCAGTTTGGCTGCCGTTAGCCTTTTTGATTCTGCTGGTTTTGATTTATAAAAAGAACTGGCGCGAGTCGTTATTGGTTCTGTTGGCGATCGTATTGGTCGTTACGCTGTGCGACCAGTTTGCCTCTCATGTCTGTAAGCCTATTTTTACCCGTTTCCGTCCGACTCACCATCCTGATTTTATGGACCAGGTGAAAATTGTTTTCGGATACCGGGGGGGACTTTACGGGTTTATCTCCAGCCATGCTGCGAACGCTTTCGGTTTTGCGACTCTTATGGCATTGATCATGCGGGATAAACTGTTTGGCTGGACGATTTTTTTCTGGGCGGTTCTTACCGCTTATACGCGGGTTTATCTCGGAGTCCATTTCATTTCGGATATCGTGCCGGGTGCCGTTTCGGGTGTGTTCTTCGGTTATCTGGTCTACAAGCTCTATTCTTTCAGCCGTTCGAAGTTACTTCCTGTGGAGGTGAATAACCGGGAACCGCTGTATTCGAAGAAACGTATCCGTCTCATTGTCTATGCAATATATGTGACGATCCTTATTATTATCATTTTTAATGTACCGCTTGTGGCTTGCCTGCAAAAATGATACATGTCGTAAAGCATATTTATTTACACGGAATAATTTTGTCGCTGTAATTTATAATGACTAAGTTAGTGGCACGAAATAAAACAAAGTAATTAACCTTCAAAATAAGGAAGCCATGACAAAAACTATTACATTTAATGAACTTCGCAGACTGAAAGACAGTCTGCCTGACGGAAGCACTCACCGTATTGCTGATGAGCTGGGAATCTCTGTTGAAACAGTTCGCAACTATTTCGGTGGGCATAATTTTAAAGATGGCAAAAGTTGTGGAATACATATTGAACCGGGACCTGACGGAGGTTTAGTAGTATTGGACGATACCACAATATTCGAACGTGCTTTGCAGATACTCGCTGAAAACGAAGAAGTATCGGAAGCACAGCAAGCGTAAAGAAATTCATTTTACAAAGAAATCCCATAGCTGAATCTAAAAAGACGCTGTGGGATTTTTTGTTTACTCAACATTTAGTGATTTCCGATTGTTTAATTTATAAAAACACACGAGTATGGAAGATAAATTAGTAACGTTAGCGATTCACACGTTCGAGAAAGCCCAGATTCTCAAAACGATGCTTGAAACAGAGGGGATTGAAGTCTACATACACAATGTAAACCAAATCCAACCGGTAGTTTCGGCTGGTGTACGTGTGCGAATTAAAGAAAGCGATCTGCCTCATGCCTTGCGTATCATCGAAGACAGTAAATGGCTTAACGAGGATGCCGAACAAGAGGAAAAAGCCGGTCCACAGGAGAAGAAGATATTGATACCGATAGACTTTTCCGACTATTCTGTCAAAGCGTGTGAATTGGGAATCAACTATGCCCATAAAGTCGGAGCCGAAGTGATGATCATGCACGCTTATTTCAGTCCTTATTTCCCGTCTGCTATTCCGATGGGCGACACGTTGGCTTACCAGGTGAACGAGGAAGAGACGGCACAGAATGTCCTGAAGCGTGTCCAGATCGATATGGAAAACATCTGTACGTTGATCAATCGCAAGATGCACTCTGGTGAACTTCCTGAAGTGAAATACAATTATGTTCTCCGTGAAGGTTTGCCGGAAGAAGAGATCATCGCCTACAGCAAGGAATACCATCCGTCATTAATCGTGATGGGAACTCGCGGAAAGAGCCAGAAAGATCTGGATCTGATCGGTAGCGTCACGGGTGAAGTGATCGAGGTGAATAAGGTTCCTGTCTTGGCTATTCCTGAAAATGTGCCTTTTGAAGATTTGAGCGAAGCTAAAAATATAGCGTTTGCCACTTCCTTCAATCAGCGTGATTTGGTGGCGTTCGATGGGTTTATGGAAATCATCAAACCGTACAATGCCCATATCCACTTGTTTAATATTTCGACAAGTAAGAACGAATGGAATGAAATACGCTTGACAGGAGTTAACGAGTATTTCAAGAAGCAATACCCGGAGGCCCATATCACCCACACGGTGCTGGCCGATGGCGATCTGTTATTGGCAATCGAAAAGTTTGTGCGGGATGAACATATCGACGTGATAGCACTCAGTACCTATCGACGGAATATCCTGGCACGCATGTTCAACCCTTCTATCGCCCGTAAGATGTTGTTCCATACGGACACACCGTTGCTGGTCATGCATGCATAAGTCATAGTGATCTGAAACAGTCGGCATCTACTGCTGACTGTAGAGGACATGGAGCACCCAGATGAACGAGATCTCTAAATCTGCGTTCATCTGGGTTATTTTTATTATAGGGTGGATGGTCCCCTTTTAGCTTTGCTCCAAGCTCCATTTCCCTTGTTTTTGTGCAGGTAGAAGAATCCCCGAATAACATTTATATTCATAAAAATGAAATAGTAGGGGATAAATAGCAGTTTATTACGCAGGTTCCGCTGTTCCATTTTGTAACCAGCATAGGCGGCAGTGTAAAACAGCAGTTGCAGGACGAATATCCCTATGTAGAAAGGACTTCCTGACAGAGCGAGGACAAAATTTGCCGGCAATAGTAGGAAAAGCATTAATGGGGTAAGCGTCCAACGCAATACACGGTGGCTGACATACTGGAAACTAAGTGTGCCGTAGCGGAAAATATTGAACAGGCCTTTAAGACGCCAGACCGATTGCAGGCCGCCGGCTGCTATTCGTATTTTCCGTTTCTCTTCTTCTTTCATGTTCAGGGAAGCAGTCTCTGTAGCATAGGCTTTCTTGCAATAGGCTATCTTATAACCTTTGGCGGCAATGCGGAGGGAAAGGATGAAGTCGTCTAACAAGGTATCTGCCGGCATTTGTTCGAATAGACAGGTTTGTATGGCGAAAAGTTCCCCTGCCGCACCGACAGCTGAATAAAGCCGGTCGTCCAAATCTTTCAAAGCCGATTCATATCTCCAATAGATGCCTTCTCCAGCGGTCGCCCCTTGGGCTGATTGAGTATCGACTCTCTTTTCTCCTGCCACACATCCGACTTCGGAATTTGAAAAACTATGGACGATCTCTTTTATGGCATCTGTATTCAGCATTGTGTTGGCATCCGTAAAAACGACATAGGGTGTCGAGACATATTGCATTCCCCGGTTCAAGGCGGCTGTTTTGCCTTTCCGTTCGGGATTGAAGAGGACGGTGGCATCTTCATAGGCTGCCAGCCGTTCGTTTGTGAGGTCGTTTGATCCGTCGGTCACCCATACGATATGTAGTTTGTCGGCTGGATAGGAGAGACTCCGGCAGTTTGCCATCTTTTTCGGGATAATGTCTTCTTCATTATAAGCAGCGATGAAGAGCGTCACGTCAGGCAGAGGGACTGGGAGGGCCCGGATATCCTCCTTCTTAATTGTTTCTTTGATACGTACCAGAAGGTATAACAGGATTCCATAACCGATATAAGTATAAAAGACAATGAATAGTCCGAACCAAAATAAGAAGACGAAGAGGGAGTATATTTGTTCCATGCAGTTTTTTGTATAAATTATATTATTCCGAGTGTTGCAAATGTACTTAATTATTCTTCCATCCCTCATGAATAGAAGAATAATATTTTTAATAGTATGTAATAATCAATATATTTTGGATTTTACTGAAAACAAATCATTACATTTGTTGACGATTAAAAAATAAACAAATCTAAGGGGTAAAATACATGAAATCTATATTGGTGACCGGAGGAGCCGGATTTATAGGGTCGCATTTATGCAAACGATTAGTGAAGGAAGGAAACAGGGTGATCTGCCTGGATAATTATTTTACCGGCTCCGAGCTCTTTGTGCACGATCTGCTTAAGTACCCCGGATTTCAATTGGTCGAACACGATGTGACCATTCCCTATAAAACGACTTCAATGATTGATGAAATCTATAACTTGGCATGCCCGGCTTCGCCGATCCATTACCAGTATGATCCGATTAAAACAATTAAGACTTCTATTTTGGGAGCTATCAATATGCTGGACTTGGCTCAAGAGCATGATGCCCGTATTTTACAGGCTTCGACGAGCGAGGTATATGGCGACCCTTTCGTTCATCCACAGCCGGAATCGTATTGGGGAAATGTGAATACAATAGGTCTCCGTAGCTGTTACGACGAAGGGAAACGGGCATCGGAAACGCTTTTCATGGATTATTACCGCCAAAACAAACTGAAGGTTAAAATTATCCGTATCTTTAATACTTATGGTCCATATATGACGGTCAATGACGGTCGTGTCGTTTCCAACTTCATTATTCAGGCTCTTAACAACGAGAGTATAACAGTCTACGGCAGTGGGCATCAGACCCGTAGTTTCCAGTATGTGGATGATTTGGTAGAGGGAATGGTCCGCATGATGTCGACCGAAGACTCTTTTACGGGGCCGGTCAATCTGGGCAACCCCGACGAGTTTACGATGCTTGAACTGGCAGAGCATATCATCCGCCTCACAGGCTCCCGCTCGGAGATCGTTTTCCGTCCTTTGCCGTCCGATGATCCTAAGCAACGGAAGCCGGACATTACGCTTGCCAGGAAGATGCTCCATGGGTGGACGCCTTCTATCTCTCTGGATGAAGGGCTTAGAAAGACAATCAGTTATTTCCAAGGTTTGTAAAGGCTGGCATATGTTACTAATAAGGCTACTGGAGATCATCTTGTTTGTATGTTTCTCCGTCAATATATTGTATTTGCTCGTTTTCAGCATCGCTTCTGTGTTCGGAAAACGGGAGAAGAGAGAGAAGGAGGCCGTTTCTTTTCGTCGTGTCGCCATATTGGTGCCGGCCTATAAGGAAGACCGGGTGATCATGGAGTGTGTGGAATCTTGCCTGCGGCAGAATTATCCGCATGACCGGTATGATGTGGTGGTTATCTCCGATCGGATGGAAGCGGTAACGAATGGGAGGCTGTCGGCTTTACCTCTTATTTTGGAGGTCGTCCGCTTCGAGAACAGTACGAAAGCAAAGGCGCTGAATCTGGCCATGAGCCATCTGTCGGGCTATGATTTGGCTTTGATCTTGGATGCGGATAACACCATAGGCCCTGACTATCTCAATCAAGTCAATGCTGCTCCTTTCAACGGAAACATCGTCGGCTACCAGACGCACCGGACAGCCAAGAATAAGAATACGAGTCTCGCTTACCTCGATGCTGTAAGTGAAGAGATCAATAACAGTATTTTCCGGCAAGGGCATGTGAATATGGGCCTGTCGGCTGCTTTGATCGGTTCAGGTATGGTCTTTGATTTCGAACTAATCAAAAAGATGCTATCCGATATACACGCGATTGGCGGTTTCGACCGGGCTTTGGAACTTACTTTATTTAAAGCTGGTAAACGTATTGATTATTTGCCGGATACTTATGTCTTGGATGAGAAGGTTCAGAACTGCCGGGATTTTGCCCGACAACGTAGGAGGTGGCTGTCGGCACAGATTCATTACCTGAGGGAGTTTGTTGGTGATGTGCCGGTTGCCTTGTTGAATAAGAATTGGGATTTTTGCGATAAACTGTTCCAGCAGATGAGTATTCCCCGTTTGCTCCTGTTGGGAGGTGCTTTTATTATTGCTCTGGTCATTTCTTTCATTTCCTGGCAAGTTTCCCTGAAATGGTGGGCGCTGTTCTGTATATTGATAGTCTCTTTGCTACTGGCTGTTCCAAAGAGTTTATATACCAGGAGGCTATTCGTTGCCGTGATAGAATTGCCGGAGACGTTTTTCAGTATGTTCCTGAACCTTTTCCGTTTAAAGGGAGCTAATGAGAAGTTTATTCATACGGAGCATGGGGTAGAATAATAAAAAGATCGATATGTTTGTCGGATGTTGGAATAGAGGAAGTGAACTCCCGGAAGGGCAACAGGCTGAGCTGGAAGAGGGGATGGCTTATAAGGTGGATTGTCAGTGCTATCTGCGGAAGAATGTGCATATCTGGTTTTTCGGTGAGCTATATAATAAGAAGGAGTTAGGATATGGCTCGATAGACGATGCGGAAACATTTTTCACCTTATATGACCTAAAGGGAATCCAGGGGCTTTCCTCTTTGGATGGAGCTTTTACCTGTGTTATGAAAACTCCTGATTCGGTATTGATCGTTCGTGATCGACACGGTCTGGCTGACCAGGTATATTATACGGATAAGTATTTTGCTTCTTCTCTTTCTCTTTTGACATTGACGAAGGGATTCGAGGCGACACCAGATTACCAGGCATTGAGTTCTTTCTTATCGATCGGTTATATCGCTACCCCTTGTTCTGCCTTTTCAAGCGTTCGGAAATTAGGTGCTGGAGAAGTCTTGACATACAAGGATGGACATATGGAGTCCGGCCCCTTGTTTCCTACCGATGCCATAATTCCGGTTTCATCCGAGGAAAAAACATTGGAGGCTTATGCCGAAGAATACGCCGCTTTGCATACCGGAGCTATAAGAAAGCGTATCGGTGAAAGTTCGAATGTTGGCATTCTTTTGAGTGGTGGATATGATTCCGGATGTAATCTGGCAGCATTACGTTCCTTTTACAATGGCGATATCCGTTCTTATTCAATCGGGTTCAAAGGGGACAATTGGACGGAATTACCTTTGGCCCGGTGTATGTCCGAAACGTTCCGGACGATTCATACCGAATATGAGATGGACGGGAGCGAGATAAAGGCGCTTCCAGCTTTGGTCGAGCAGTTAGGGGATCCTTTTGTGGAAGGTGGATTAATGGTAAATTATGCTGTTATGCGCCTGATAGGGAAGGAGAAACCGGATGTAATATTGGGAGGAGATGGCAATGATCAATATTTCGGGACTTCCGGGCGCGAGGTCGCCTTGCATTATCTGATATCCCGCTATGGGATGAAGCCGATCGTGAATTTTTTATATAAGGTTCTGGATCGGCCTGCTTTTGATACAGATGCAAGTCCTTACCGGATACGTTTCCACCTGGATAAGATATTGCATATTTTGGAGGGAGATTTATTTGGCTTTCCTACGTTTCGGTTGGAAAAACTGCTCAGAGACCATTCTTTTCTTTATTCTTCTCCACATCCGCTTCCTGATATGCGTAGTTTTGAGTATTTATATACCCAGCATAACTATAAGACTGATGTAGAAAAGATTATTAATCAGGTCATCTTGTTTAAGGCTTCTAAAATTGCTGATATGTTCGGCAACCATCTGGTCTTTCCTTACATGGATCTGGATTTATATATGTTCCTGGTGCGATTGCCGGTTCGTTATAAATGCAAAGGAGACAGTGTGTTTCGAATAGCCAAAGGAGATGTTACGGCTAAATATCTATTGAAATATCATTATAAGTCTATGCTTCCGGAGGCAATCACCGTAAAGAAAAAGCAGGGAGGATTTGCTCCTATGCCTGTCTTTTTCAAGGATGACAAACAGCGTGCGCGGATTGCTGACTACGTCCTTAGTTCATCTCTTGTTTCCGATTTCCTGAATAGAGACTATGTGGAGAAGTTTGTCGTTTCATACGACAGGGAATCGCATGAAGCTGGTAATTGGTTCTGGTATAAGCAGAATAGAGCTATACAATATTTTAATTTGCTGGCTCTATCTGTCTGGTGGGAGAAGTTTGTCAAACAGGGTAATCAATTTTTCTGATCTTATTATGAGTTTATGAAGATGAAAGTTTCTATAATCATACCTGTTTATAATGTTTCCAAATATATCGAGCGTTGTTTAAAATCTGTTCTCGGGCAGACTTGGAAAGATCTTGAGATCATCTTGGTCGATGACTGTACTCCTGATGATTCGATGGATATTGTCCGGGGTATATTGGAAACTTCCTTCCGAAGTGATATTGTCACCATTCTGAAACATGAGAAAAACAGAGGCCTTTCGGCTGCCCGCAATACAGGCATCCGGCAGGCTACAGGTAATTATCTTTATTTTTTGGACAGTGACGACTATTTGCCGGCCAATGGTATCGAGTTATTGGCGGATGCGGCGATCCAATATGATGTCGACTTTGTAATCGGTAATTATGAAATAACAGGCTCGCCCCGTTGGACTCCTCCTTTATTATTGGATACCTGTCTGTTAGTTAATAACAAGGAAATATTATCGGCTTATTCTAAAGATAAATGGTATGTTATGGCTTGGAATAAGTTGATAAGAAAATCATTTGTAGATGATAGTAGTCTTTTTTTTCAGGAAGGGATTATACATGAGGATGACTTATGGTCTTTTATGTTGGCTTGTAAAGCTCAGAAGGCTTGTTGTGTGGATCAGACGACTTATTATTATACGATTCAATCTGATTCCATTATGGGTAAACCGTCAATGTATGCTTTGGAATGCAGGGTGAAAATAATTGGATGCTTATATGATTACATAGATTTGCATCCGAATTTGAAAGAGGTCTCTGATGTTTATGTATTGTTTGAAACTTTAAAAGCCAAATATTTTGACAGAATCCTCTATCTTTCGAAAGATAAGGAGTTTCAATATGCGGCATATGTTTCCTTCCGTACGCAAACGTATATTTCGCCAATAAAAGCATTACTCGCTTTTAATCCTGGTATCAAACTTTGCTTGCGTAATGTTCATAAGCTCCTTCCTGAAAAACTGGGCTTTGAATATTTTAAAGCATTTGTGTATATGTCGTATAAGTTATTAATAGCATCGATAAAACTAAGACAATGGAGCGGTCGGCAATAGACAGGATACGAAGGTGTAAGATTTCAGTTATCGTACCTATATATAAAGCGGAAAAGACTTTGTCTAAATGTATAAGCAGCATTTTAGAACAATCTTTACCGGATTTTGAATTATTATTGATAGATGACGGAAGTCCTGATGCTTCAAGTAGTATTTGTGAAGATTGGGCCGATAGAGACGAACGAATTCGTGTTTTTCATCAGCAAAATGCCGGTGTCAGTGCTGCCCGGAATAAAGGATTAGTTGAAGCCACAGGGGAGTATGTCTGTTTTGTCGATTCGGATGATTGGGTAAAAACTGATTATTTAAAAGATTTATATGAGGCATTATTATCTGATGATAGTAAGTCCGGGCTAATCGTACATGGTTTTGTCGAATGTCTTCCTGATGGCAGGGTGATTTCGGAAATCAAATTGCAGGATAAAATTTTGAAGGAAAAACAATTTGCTGATGCTTTTATTCAGGATGATATATGCAGGTTAGGGTATATATGCTCTAAATTGTACCGAAAAGATTTAATTGACAAGCATAATATTGCTTTTAATACAGAAGTAGCATGTTGCGAAGATTTACTTTTTATGTTGGAGTATTTGTTGTATTGTGATTATATCGTATATGGAAAAAGTACCCATTATATTTATGTTAGGTATTGCACGTCGCTGTCTGTTCGTGTGAATTCTTTTGAATCGGAATACGTTTGTTTCTTGCAGTATATATCATTGGCAGAACAGATAAAGCATAAATATGGTCTATCGTCTGAGGATATGGAAGCTGTCTATCGTTCGTTGATGGTTTGTTTTCGCCGTACCTTGAAGACCGATTATCAGCCGGGAAATACTGTTTTAAGAAAAGAAAGACTTATGCATTTGAGAAAACTGGTAGATACACGTCTGGAAATGATATGTTTCTATTATCATCCGGTATATAAAATAGACCTGTTTGGAAGATACCTGTTATTACATCGTATGTTCTATTTATATGATTTACTGATGACAACAGTCTTTTTATTAGGTATACGATCCGTTTTTATGGGTCCTAAAAGTAGTTCTATGATAAGCAGTCCAATTCCATAAAGCAAAATGATGAATGAGTCCCGTTCTTACAAGAGTTTATTGAACGCCCAGATCGGTCTGATTTTTTATTTGGTCACACTGGCTTTATCCTTTGTGTCCAGAAAAATATTTTTGGATAATCTAGGGGTGGAATTTATTGGTCTGACCGGAACGTTAACTAATATTCTTGGTTTTCTCAATTTGGCGGAATTCGGAATAGGATCGGCTATTAGTTTCTTTCTTTACAAACCGTTGCAAATTGCCGATCGTGGCCGGATTTCGGAACTTATTTCTATATTTGGATATGTCTACCGCAAAATAGGCTGTATGATTGGGGCAGGGGGAATTGTGGTCAGTCTGTTTTTCCCTTTGATCTTCAAACAGACACCGATGGAATTCGGTATTATTTACTTTGTGTTTTATTGCTATCTCGGTTCTTCACTGATCGGTTACTTCATCAACTATCGCCAGGTATTGTTGACTGCCGATCAAAAGAACTATATTGTCACTGCCTATTTTCAAACGGCCAGTATTATTAAAACACTGGTACAAATCTTATTGGCTTGGTATTTCAAAAACCTTTTTATCTGGATCAGTATAGAGTTCTTGTTTAGTATAATCAGTTGTTTGATCTTGAACTGGAAAATCGATAAGGAATATCCGTGGTTAAAAAGTAATCTTTCTGATGGTAAACGACTACTGGAGAAAAATCCCCGATTATTCGTATATACCAGGCAGATATTTATACATAAAATCAAAGATTTCTTACTGAATAGAAGTGACGAAATCATGATCTTCGCTTTTGTTTCGCTGAAAATGGTTGCATATTACGGAAATTATACCCTCATTATCACAAAAATAAATCAAATCATCTCCACCGCTCTCGACAACGTCAGTGCGGGTGTAGGACAATTGATTGCCGAAGGAGATCAGCAAAAGATTATGAAGGTTTTTTGGGAACTTACAGCTATTCGCTATTTTATAGCAGGTGTAGTCGTTTTTGGTCTTTTTCATCTGTTGCCGCCTTTCATCACTCTCTGGTTGGGATCGAAATATTTACTTGGCCAGAGTGTACTAATCCTTTTAATGATCACTGTCTTTGTTATGCAAACACGGGGAGTGGTAGATATTTTTAATCATGCTCATGGCCTATATGCCGATGTCTGGACTGCTTGGGTGGAAGGTGTTGTGAATCTTGCGGTCACTATCACTGCTGCTTATTATTTGGGTATAGCAGGAGTATTACTGGGTAAAATAGCCAGTATCTTGCCAATCATTGTTTTTTGGAAACCTTATTATTTGTTTTCTACCGGTTTTAAGCTTCCGGTTAAAGTTTATTGGAAGCAGACAATCCGTTATTATTTTTTGTTTGCTGTTGTTTTTTTTCTCTTTATCTTGCTAAGCCGATGGGTTCCTTTCAAGCCAGAAAGAAATTTTAGCAATCTGATCGGGTATGCTTGTTTGACGGTGCTCCCTTTTACTTTCTGTTATTTCTTCTTATTACTGTTTGGTGCTACAGGAATGAAAGATTTTTTAGGCCGGTTTTTCCAGCTTGTACAATTATTAAAAAATAAATTTTGCAGATAATGAAAAAAGTATCAGTTATCACAGTTAACTACAATAATGCGGATGGCTTGAAAAGAACACTTGAAAGTCTTTTTGCTCAAACTTTCACTGATTATGAATCAATTGTAATAGATGGCGGATCAACTGACGGAAGCCGGGAGATAATCGAAAACTTTGCTGATCGGATTACGTATTGGGTGTCGGAACCCGACGGAGGTATTTATCATGCAATGAATAAAGGTATTCGTCAAGCTACAGGTCTTTATTATAATTTCATGAATTCGGGTGACCTTTTTGAAGATCCGACGGTCCTGGAAAATATATTCGCTTCTGATCCTACCGAAGATATTTTGTTTGGAAAGTATGCCAGTGACCGTCACCCGAAAGGAGTTGCCTATCCGACTCCTATCACAATGTTGACTTTGTACAAGACGCATCCGAATCATCAAGCTTCTTTTTTGAGGTGGACACTGTTTAATGATCATTTGTATGACGAAACTTATCGGATTGCCTCAGATTGGAAATTTTTTATAGAGTGTCTGATTTTCCGTCAATGTAGCTATGCACATCTTGATGTAATAGTTGCCCGGTACGACCAGACTGGGATCAGTAGTGTGAATCAGAAACTTTATGAAGAAGAGCGGGAGCAAATACTTCATTTGTTATTGCCTGATAGAATCTATGCCGATTACATCTATTTGGGAGATGCCGATTCACCTCTTCTCAAACTCACTCCCTACTTCAATCGGACAAGGGGATTCCAGCAGTTAATTTATGGAATCACTTATGCTTTGATACGGTTTCGCTCACTTTTTGTCAGGGAGTTAGGACAACTACACTAAAATCACAACTAAATATCGTATTTTGTATCTTGTATGAATATTTACAAAACAACTATCATACTATCATTATTACTTAGTTACTATTGATTATCAATTTATTGAGTTATGATAGTCTCTATTCTCAACTATCATGCCTCTATCATACTATCATCTTATATATTTCTTTATTTGATTGATAATATGTTGTTTATGTGAATTATGAGCAAAAAACATATAGACAGATAGAAGCGGATTTTTATTAAAAACGACGTATTTCCCCGGATTAAGAAAAGAAACAGCGTATAAAATCCTGCCAAACAAGGCGGAAAAGTTGTCCGACATCCCTGTCACAGCTCTCCGAGACCCGGATCTCCTGCCCTTCAACATACGGGTCTCGGTGCTCCGATATCCGGGTCTCAAGCAGCTTCTCAAGTTGTTTTTGCAAAAAAAGGCTTGATTGTGTGATAAAATGTAGGGTATTAGAATTTTGATACGGTTACCCTATCAGGGAGTAGGAAGTCTTTTCAATTTATTTGTGGGGTACAGTCCCTAAAAACAGCCTACTTGAAATTTTCCACTTTTTACAGACTTTTTCCACTAATATAGGACAGAAGGTTGCAATAGATCCAGCAAACAGAAATACAAGAAATTCGTTTTGTATGCCTATCCCTGAAAGGATAATACGACCTCCTGATGTGCCAAAACCATGATATAGATAGATTGTGTATGCATATTGGGCTAACCAGATAAAAAAGCGATTGTTTAGTTTTAAGTTGACTAAAAATGAGGAGGAAAGAATACCAATAATGATTGATAAATGATATTTGGTATAAAATGTTGTAATATGCGGGTAAAAGAAATTCATTTGTTGTAAAACAATTCCTATAATAAGGCCCGCTAAATATATTTTTAGCATTACCGGGCTTGATAGTCTCTCTTTGAACCTGACAATACCTACACCGGTAAGGAAGAAAGGCGATAAGTAGAACGCATTTTTAAATGCAAAATAATTGGGAACGGACCTTGGTATTATACCTGTTAATTCAGAATAGCATAATAGGCAGGCTACAATCATAAGAATATACCATCTGGATATGGTATTCAGATATTTTCTTATGTCACAGATAGCTATGCCGATAAAAACAAGGAACAGGGCAGGCAAATACCAGTAGATGCTGTAAGGAAATATATAAATTTTCCATATATCGGGTAATACCATTTTGTTGTTTGTTCCAGGAATGAAATATTGGAGCAGGAAATATAAAGAACCGACAAATACCATCGGAAATAGTAGACGTCTGACCTTCTTCCTTAGAAAGATGGAAATATTATCAGCCTTTACGGGATGTAAAGCATATACCCACCCTGAGATAACAGTGAAGAGAGGCATTCGAATGTTTACAAAAAGATCGTATAGATATCTGAAAAAGGAATCATTGGCAACTTTCATTCCTCCTTCCGATGTAGAGCCGATAACGTGCCCCAGCACAACAAGTAAGATTGCAATTCCACGTAAAGTCTCTATGTGGCAGGATTTTTGTTTTATCATAAGAAACCTCTATCGGATTATTTTTTTAATCAAATATCTAAGTTTTAATAGCCCTTTTCGAACCAAGGGTAAAGACTGGCCGTTTTTTATGTTGTACAGTACAGACTGTGAGTCAAATATCATCTCGAAGTTCTCAGTGCATAAAACGGGTTTTCCTGTAATTTTATTTATTTCGATAGCTTGTGGTAAAGAGCTTTCTATAAATAATTTATATGGATTGAGTCTATATTCGTTTGCTTTATGTGAAGCATGACAGTTTGCTTTTTGCCTGGCTTCTTTGTTTGGTAGATCCAACATGACCAATTTGTTGTATTTAACCTTGTTAGCCTTTAACCATATTTCTGTTTCCGACCTATATTTTTCCAGACGGGAAGTTACCAATGTGCCAATTGGGGCACCTGGGATGAATAGAGGCTGCGCATGAAGAATAAAGTTTTTATATAATATACCATCGTCATTTTGTTCGGGTAAGGGATCTACACATAAAACACCGTCTATATCCATACAGGTTTTTTCCAATACGGTGTGATTCAGAATATTCCATTGGAAATAACGAGGAAGAGGAACGATATCAAAAGCATAATCAACCATATTTTCTTTACCGGGAATAGCATAAACGACACAATATCGGATGTTAAACTCATTTTCCAGATGTTTGACTTGTTCTTTACACTTTTGTATAGCCGACCCGGACGAAATGCTGTCATCGACGATCAATATTTTTTTGTATCGCCGGGAATCAAAGAACTGTCCTCTTTCTCCGGCTTTGTAGATATGACCATTGATAAATGAGCCGAGATCGGTCACAGGTCTATTCAGATAAAGAGCCAGGAGGTTTGCCGGAAACATTCCACTTCGAGGAATGCCGACAACCAGATCGATATCCCTGGGAATGATATATAAGCGCTTTAATATGATCTGATTAAGGTCGGAGATACTTCTATAGTTCATAATGTCTTCTTTTGAAATTGTTCGATAATATTATAAATTTTCTGGACACTATGCCCCCAACTGTGTGTTTCTGCAAAACAGATACGTTCTTCTTTCTTTATCGGATCATTTATTTCTTTCAGGGCCTTGTCTAAGGCTTGAAGATATTCGTCTTTATTTGCCGGCAGATATGTATGTGCCGCAAAAATGTCCCGCATGGTATGAGTACTGGTCGCAACAATCGGCTTCCCCATAGCCAGGTATTCGTCTATTTTTAATGGATAATTTCCGTTTGTAATATCGTTGACCATTTGGGGATTGATGCAGACATCGTAGCTATTGATATAAGCCGGTAAAGTTTCAACCGGCTTTTTGCCTAAAAAATAGACATTAGGGAGTCGGTGTATCGGATGTTGACTGAACACTTCGTCTTCCGGGCCTGTAAAAACAAAGCTGTATACAGGTCGTTCTTCTGCAATTTGTAAAAGCAGATCACTATCCAGACGGGTACTGTTGACTGTGCCGACATAGCCAATTATAGGATGGGGTATAGGCTTTATATCTTCCGGTATCAGCCATTTTTTCCGACCATCATACAGAGCAAGATTGACTCCGGTTTCAATAGAAAAAGTGTGACGGTTATATTGCCGGAAACGTTCGGCAAAGTGTGTAGAGTTTGCCAGGACAATATCAGATTTGGCGGCCAATAGCGGTTCAAGTCTCACCCCGTTCTTTTTCCAATAGGATTCTCCAATGACGAAGTCTCTGCAATAATAGATGGAAAGAGATGGGGTTAGGTACTCCTTTAAATATTGACTGCGATAAATATCCGTATCTATCAGATGTATATAATTATTGAAGTTCAATTGAGCCGTTATTTGATGGATATAGTCTGCTATTTTCCGGTTATTGATTCTGTTTATCCAATCGAATAGGCAAGTAGTCGGTAATCCTCCGACCGGCAAGACGCAAAATGGGCAGTCTGCAATCCACATATGTTCGTTAATTTGACGGATGGGGGAGACTTGTTTCTTTATCACATCCATCCTGCGAGTCCAGGCTTTATTTTTATTTCCCCGTAATCGGGTGGAATAATCCATCGGGGTATTGATGTATAAAACCCGGTTATTTTTCGAGATCTCCAAGGCCGTATTTTTGATGGTACTGCCTATTTCGATATCCCAAGGTTGTAAGCTGGTAATGATAAAGTCGCGATTCTTCATGGTGGTGTTATTTAGATTTGACGGTTGATTGATATAGTTTTAACAGTTCACGGGCTGTCTGTTCCCATGAAAAACATTTGGCACGTCCAAGCCCATAAGCCGATTGTTTTTGACAGTATTCTTTATCCTGTTCCAATAAAAGGAGTTGGGCTGCTATCGATCGCTCGTCTGTCGGGTCCGTCAGAATAGCGCCTTCTCCTCCGATCTCCGGCATGGATGAGGTGTCGGACGTTATTACTGGGATGCCGCAAGCCATTGCTTCCAGCAAGGGGATACCGAAACTTTCCCGCAAAGATGTATAGAGAAAAGCGAAAGCACCATTGTATATAAAAGGCAAATCGGTATTGGAAATATATCCCGGCAGATACAGGTAAGGGCGTATATTCTCCAAACCTGTTTCTTTTAGCATCTCATCTACAAATTCCGGTTTCAGGTCTGCGATTAATAGGGGGCGCTTCTCTTTGGATTGTTGCAGATACGAATAATATGCTTTCAATGTACGGAGCGTATTTTTCTTGGGATCTGTATTCCCTAAGAAAAACAAATAGCCGATTACCGATATGTATTTTTGTGTGACTGTTTCTATGTTGTCCAACGGCTGAAAATGATTACTAAAACCATTATAGATAGCCATAATCTTGTTTTCCGGCAAATGAAGCGTTTCCCGTATACGGTTGCATTCGAAATGAGATACGGTGATTATTTTTCGACATTTAGGCAAAATGCGAGGCACAACCAGACGCCTGTAGCACCTTCCCATATTTTGGTATAAGGATTTACTGCTGCCCTGTCTATTCTCCAAAAAAATAATATCGTGAAGAGTCAGAATCAGAGGAACCTGAATACGCAAAGGAGCAGTATTGCTTGTGCAATGGAGTAAATCCGGTTTACACTTATTTATCGCACGCGGTAATGCCCATTGTTCCCAAAGCGGATAGGTCGGACATTTCACTTCGATGATATGTACATTATCCGTTTCTCCCAGGCAGTGATCTGTTCCCGGACTTACAAAAATGAAATATTCGTTTTCTTTATCGATCTTCTGCAGTTCCCGGACGGTTTCGAGGACTACGAAATCCATTCCGTGCTTGTTCGGGCGAAAAATGCGTTGTGCTTCTATTGCGATTTTCATTTTGTCGGGTTTTATATTAATTGTTATCGGATGAATGATCACCGTGTACCGTATGAATAAATTTTTTGTTTGCCCCTCTCAGGCGGAAAAGATTGAGGAACATTAAAATGAACAGAAGCGGCAGGCTGATGATGGCTTTCTGGAAACGATTGTCCACCAGATAATCCGGTATCGCCATGAAAAATGAAATGATCAGTATGAATGTGATTCCCCACCATTTAAGAGATAAAGACCAATCGTACCAAGTTGTTACAATTGAAAATATCACCAGAAAACCAAATAAGATTATTCGCGGAGGCATCATCCATTGCAAAAGTTTGTCACAATAATCCCAGTTGCCTGAGAAGAAAGCTTTGGGGAGCTTCCATAAGCCGGAAAACAAATTCGTGAATTGTGTAGCGATCCATCTGCGTCGTTGTTCGTAGAACTGTCCTTTCTTTTCGATTTTTTCATCATAAGTATAAACGTCTTCCAGAAATTCGATATAGATATTCTGTGAAAGCAACATGCTTTCAAGTTGTTTATCCACTCCGACATGAGTCGCTTTATAAATGTATTGTATAAGCCAATCATAATCGAAAGCCATGCCGGAACCTATCAATGCGGAGGAAAAGCCCAGGCGGGTATGCCCGGAACGGAAAATGGAATTATTTATCTCTTCGCTGACCGCATCCAGAACGGCTGTATTGGTATTCCTGTTTTTGGCAACTCGATGTGTTTGTATGGCGAGGCAGCCGGAATAATAGGCATCGTTCAATTTATTCAGGAAAGATGCGTTCACGATGTTGTCCGCATCCATGATTACGACCATGTCACATTTTTCAGTTTTTGTACTCAGGTAGTCCATGGCGAGACGGAGCGCATTCGTTTTGGTACTTTGGGCATATCCAGCTTCCAATACTGTGATGGATGGTAATGCTTTGAGTGTTTGAACAGTTCTTTCCCGCATTTTATCGGTTATCACGATAATCTCATACATATAGGAAGGGTAATCCTGTTCCAAAAATGAACAAACAGAATTAATAATGACTGCATCTTCCTGGTAGGCAGGAAATAGAACGACAAAGCGATGTTTCTTCCGGGCAGGAGGATATTTGTTCCTTGTCTTTTTCAGTGAAGCCAATGAAAAAATGAAAATATACAATACTGCTATCAGAAACAAAAGAAATACGATTGCATCTGCATATTCTATCAGTTTATCCCCATTGGAGAACCACCATTTGTTTATTTCATATTCAAAATCCATGCTATAATATGTTTGTATTGGGTTCTAATTTTGTTTGTCCTGTCAATTCATTGTCATACGATTTTCCTAAAACAAGAAAAGTCTGAAATATATACGCGATATATCCTGTCGGGTACTGCCAGAAAAAATTATTGCCGTATGCACTGAGCATGATACCCCATAGACCGCAATTCATGGCTATCAACATGCCTTTCAGCTCCCTGTTTCGTATGCGGAACATGATCAGATAGGCACTGTATGTAATGATAAACAATAAAATGACGATATGCAGGCATAATCCGACGATCCCAAACTGTACCCAAATATTGACATAGTGTGAGTCTGTCGGTACCTCGGTTGTAAAGCGGCGGGAAAAGCGTCTTCCTTCTATGCCTGCCAACCCGACTCCTTCTCCGAATGGTTTATGAACCATATATTCGGCAAGTCGTTTCTGATTTGCTTTCCTGACCAGATAAGAAGCGTCTTTTTCCGGATGAAAAGCTGTGCGCATACGATGTATCTGCCGGTTTGAATCCCAAATATGTGTTTGAGCGAAAAAAATATAAATAAAAAGTAAACAGATTGCTCCTCCCACAATATAGCGGACATTTTTATTAAGCAGGATAAACATGGCTAATCCTCCAAGTGGGACGATCATGGCGCCGCGTGTACCGGACATTATTAGTCCATAAGCAGCAAGTAGAGACACGAACCTGTAGTAATACCGGAGCTTCTTATTGGACATATAAAAAGATAAAATCATAAAAACGACTGCTGCCATTCCCATATTGGAACCAAAATTTCCAGCATCCGAAAAAATGGAAAAGTAACGGATTCCACTTGGTAAAAGATGTGTTTTATAGCTTTCACTTCTTATTAGCCAGGCATTTTCTCCAGCATCAAACCCTATATAACGTTGTATAAGTGCTTTAGCGATCGCTATCAAGGTGAAAATGGATAACAGGAATAATATTCTTTTGATATCCAACACTCTGCTTAATAGCAGGGAGGTTAATAACACCAATAGCGTAAAATTGTAAAAAGAATTGCGAGTATATACCCAGGCTTCTATGACTGCGGATGGATTGAACAACTCAAAAAACACATAGATCATCCATACAAGGGATATATACAGTAGTTTATTGTTGGCTCTTTGCCAGGGTATTTTCCCTCCGCATAAAGAATAGAGGAAAATACATACCAATAGAAATATAATAAAAGCATCCATCATCACACTGCTGTTTTGGATATTCACATAACGTAATATCCCGATGAAAAAATAGTTCAATGTAAATAGGGTTATAAATCCCCAGTAGGGTTTGTTAAGCACGGTAACGATGTAAAAAGTAAGAAAAGGAACTATCACGACAGCTGCCGCCATCAACCATATTTGTTGTATTAATGCATAAGCTAACAGTATAAGCCCTATAACCAATAGCGGATAGGGGCTGAAAGATTTAGTATCTTCTTTTATCCCTTCCATATTTATGATTTATTGGCTGTGAGACCGAATTGATTGAGCCGGAATGTCAGATTCTTCAATCCTGAATAGGGAGGAAGCTGGCCGGTAAAATCTTCTACAAATTCCCGTTCCGCACGGTTTAATAGCAAATAAAGAGGTTTGTCCTTAATCTGTTTTCTGAAATGTCCTAAAAGCTGGGTGTCACTGGTTGTCCATACCCGGCAGGCATCTGCTACTAACAGGTTGACTTGTGCTTCCTGCAACAAAGCAGTGGAGATGGGATAATCTCTTAGTGGAGGATATTTGACTATCAGGATATCGGGGCTTTCCTGTCCGTATGGAGGCTCGTAAATACTATGAATGCTATTGGCTTGAGCATATACCATCGATTGTGAATTGTAGTCTTTACCATAAGATATTATTTTGACAGTGAAACCCAAATCCTCCCAATATTCCTGTAAATAGGATGCAATAAAACTTTTTCCTTCCTGCTCTCCGAAGCTGATCAAATTAATGATTGAGGTACGGCCGAGTTGCAAGAATATATTTAATTGATTGCAACAATAAGCTGCGACAACCCTGTTCGAGGCCTTTGTAAATCCCCGGTATTTCAGATTGATGTGTCCGGTGAATGCTGCCAGAACCGGAAGACCGGTAAGCCGTCTGGCACGGTCTGCATCCCGTAGGGTACGGTCCAGTAATTCTATCAGCAGATTAAATCCGATAATAAAAAGTATGCTACCCAAAAAGGCGGCTATAACCAGTAAAGATCGTTTACTTTTATCACTCAAGATAGGGAATGTCGGTTCGGAAATCAACCTTAGTGTTGCAGAGGTGAGCTGTATATCCTTCTGTTTCATTTTAGCCATGTTCAGTGCATGCAACATTTGCAGATAGGATTGTTCCAACACTTTGATTTCGCGTTGTTGCCTATCTATTTGTGTCCCGATGGGAGAGTAAATCTTATACTGTTCGTTGTAAACCTTTCTCCTTTGGTCCAAAACATCCAATTCGGCTTTCGCTTTTGTCTTCACGATCGTTTGCCTTAACCACTCGTCTACAAGTCCGTCGATTGCAACCCCTTCCTTACTTTCTTTATAGCTGTTTATCATTGTCGTCAAGGAGGATATTTTTTGTTCGGCGCTTCTTAATTGCTCTTTATATTTTAGAAGATCGGTGTTTTTATTTTGCATCTCTTCCGAATTGAATGTTTCAATCTCGGTTATTTTTCCATTGATCGAAGATATTTCATTCAGAGCTTGAATAAACTCATCATTGGCTTTCACCAATTTTGTTCGGATATTCATATATTGTTCCATTTTTTGAATGACTTTGTCCGCACTTTCGTGAGCCCTCCGGGTCGCTTCGTAACGGTTTTCAAATTCTGAATATGAGTTAGCTATAGCTTTGGTCTGTTCCGGATAGTTGATGACACTGTTTGCGACATTATAGTTGACTAGATTATCTTCCAGGCTTGACAGTTTTGCTTGCTGTCTGTTAAGTTCTTTTTCATAATAGGCAACGATGTCATTTGTGGTTTTATAGCGTATGTCTTCATAGGCGGCTCGCAATTCGTCATATATGAGTTTGATTGTACTTAGTGTGATGCCCGGATCTGTTGTCTGGTAGGAAATTTCGATAAGATCGCTGTTGTCCAGTCTTTTTGCGGTGAGGGAAGACAGCTTGTTGTAGCTATAAAATGGCCCGTTGCCGTTAAGTATGCCATATAAGAAATTTTCAGGATCGTTTTTCATGTATTTCATGAAATTGTCGATTGTTCTTTCTTCAGAATCTTTGTCTACTAATTGCAGCAAGTCTTCAGGTATGATTTTTATTAGCTCTTGGTAATTTTTGGCACGTATATAAACATTGTCTTCATCAAGGTTGCCGTGGACAAGATTTATAGCGAGTAGTTTGATTGCAATATTTTTCTGTATACCTTTTTCCTGAGTCAACTTGACAAGGTTATCGAACATATTCTCTACAGATTTCCAATTGGCCGGTTGCTGATCGCTATTTAAACCTGTGTCGGAGACAATGCCGGTGTAGATTGTTGCTTTTACGGTGTATGTTTTAGGTATAAAGCGAGAAAAATAGATAACCAACCCCGTGACAATAACGGAGCCAAATATCAGTTGATATCGAATCCGGTAAAGGAAACGTATTATGTATAATGTGATATTCATTATTTTTCCTGGCTGCTTCTGTTGATAATCTTTACATTCGTAAGCATCTCCAATAGTGTGACGGCGTTATGTAAGGCGGCACGGCCTTCTTGATAGGTAATCACAGCACTTGAACGGCGTCCTCTTTCAAGAGAAAGGGCGGTAATATCTATTTTCCCGTTAATAAAATCCTGTTCGGATATTTTCATTTGGGCGTTGTACAACGCAGCGACATCGGATTTCGCTTTTAGTGTCGCCAATTGCTGGAGTACATTGTTGTAAGCCTGTAAAATCATCAATTTTCGTTCTTCTACCGACATTTCATATTCGGATTGCAGTTGAAGATATTGTGCTTTTTTAGCCTTGTTTTTTTGTTTTCTACTCACCAAGTCACCGATCGGGATACTAACGGATACTCCTGCATTATATAAATTCTGGTTATTTCCTATGTCACTGATTATAGGATTTCCATCTGTGGAAGAAGTAGAATAGAGATTATTCCGACCGTATTGGTATGTACCATGCAATCTCAGGTAACTAAGCCATTCCCGTTGGGTGATTTTTCTTTCCGCGTTTACCTCATCCCGTTTCGCTTCATATATTTTGACGGAAGGATGTTCATAGACGGATTGAAGAAACACTGAAAGGGGAGGTAGTTGAACACGTTCGTAATCATCCAACATAGCCTGTATGGAATCGGAGTCGGACTTGGCTCCGACTTCTACAATTGTCGCATTGTCCGTATAGCTTTTGCGTTTTTGCGCCATGCAATGCATAGAGCTGAATATCAATAATAATATAAGTGTTGTTTTCATGATGTTCCTCCGTCGGGTTTAGACATTTTCCTCCTGAATAAAGGCTGTAAAAGTCCGGATGATTATTTTCATATCCAGGCTGAAAGAAAAAGTCCGGGCATATTTAATATCCAGTTGTTTACGCTCTTCTGGAGACAGACTGCCTCCATTTCCTCGCTTCTCAACCTGCCAAAGGCCGGTTAATCCGGAAGGGGCCATGAACCGTTCGATATAATTATCGGAAGTTAATTGTTCAGCCTCGTAGATAGGCAATGGGCGGTTTCCTACGACAGACATGTCACCTTTTAGAATATTGAATAATTGCGGAAGTTCGTCAATGCTGTATTTTCGAATAATACGGCCTACGCGGGTGACACGCGGATCGTTTTCCATCTTAAAAAAAGTATTGGCACGTTCTGTCGATTTATTTTTTAAATAATCATGCTCTGTTGTGCTAAAGTTATCGGAATATAGAAGGGAACCTGCCGATCGATCATTCGCTAATGGTACCTGCAGTACTGCAGAGGTAGAGGGGCCAAGCCTCTCTACCTCTGCGTTATACTGATTTTGCGTCTTATATTCAGCCAATCTTTTATCTGCGTCAGGATACATGGACCTGAATTTATAAAAGTCGAATATTTTGTAACTGCTGCCTACCCGTTTGGATTTATAGACAATAGGACCTTTACTTTCCAATTCTATAGCAATAGCCGTTATGGCGAAAATGGGAGATAAGCATAGTATGGCCCCCAAGGATGCGGCGATATCAAAAGCCCGTTTCCAAAGAGGGAGGTGGAAAGAGTATAATCGGTCCGGCTCTTTGTCTTTCTTGTCACAGATTGCTTTTTTACTCAGGAAATCTTCTGCGATAGCGAGTAAACGGAGCAGCTCTTCTTTAGTTATGCTTTCTGTGATGACACAATTGACCCCTACTTTTATATATGCGATCTTTTCTTCTTTATCCAGGAAATTCGCAAATAAAATAATATAGGCGGTAGAATAGAGCTTTCGTAGTTTTTGGATTGTCTCCAAGTCTTCCCTGACATCGTCCTTTTCTAAAAATATGCAAAAGTTAACAGGATCCACATGTACCATAGCCTGACAAAACTGTGTAAGTGTCGGACATTCTACCACGCGTCGATTTAAGGCTCTCTCCAGCCTGCCAGGTAGTGAAGAATGATTTCCAAAGAAGATATATTCCATATCAGTTATTTTACAAGTCTTTTAATCCTGATTCTTAACTCTTCGGGATTGAATGGTTTTATTATAAAATCTTCAGCTCCTTCTTCCAGTAGGCGTATTCGTGTTGAACTGCTTTCTTCGCTCGATAATACTAAAATTGGGATGTGATTGAAAAGGTTGTTCCCTTTTAAATAACATACGAATTCTTCACCACTCATCTCCGGCATATTCAAATCAGAAATTATACCGTCCGGAATATTTCCCTCGTTCATCCATGAAATGGCTTTTACTGGATTTTCCATATACACCACTTGATAGGAGCTGGATAAATAGATCATGATGATCTTTGCTATTTCCGGCTTGTCATCAACAATTAGAATCGACTTCATTATTGGCAATTTTGCGTTACCCTACAATTATTTGACTTTAAAACTCGTTGGACTTCTCCACTATTGGCTTTATCATTGAAGAATGTATAAAATACAAAAAACTCTGACCCACCTTGGAAGTCGGGTAGAGTTAGATTCTATAAATTCATTGGAATAATATGTGTCTTTGTGAATATGCCAATGCAAAAGTAGAGAAAACTTTTGAAAATTAAAGTATATTGAATAATATTTTTGTGAGAATAACGGTTTGCTTGAGGTTTTTCCGGTTTATTGTACCTTTAGTCGAAGTTTGGTTGGTGCTTTTTTGTCTGTTTCGCGTATAAAAAATAAGAGAGTGTGTCGAAACTATCCTGTTCCCGCGCCCCTCGCGGGATCGCATTAAAACCAGCCCTATAGAAGTCTGATTGATAGGGCCTGCCCTTTTGCGTCCCCGCATCAAGTGCGGGGACAAGGAGATTTTGACACACTCTCTTATTTTTATTCTTCAACTTGTACCTTTACGATCACCTTACGGATATTGCCCTGACCGATGCCGGGTGCATGGCCGTCTTCGGGGAAATAAATGGCGAACTGTCCCGGGTAGATCTTGGTGTAGGCTGTAGGACGGTCAATATAGAAAGCGATGTCTTTTTGCTCGTTATAAGGAGTCGATTCTTCCTGTAGCTCACATCCCGGTTTCCAGCCGATTTTCTCCACACCTAACAGGGGCATCTGGATGTCGATGTATTTTTTGTGTGTTTCGATAGCAGCATCTTTCTTTTCTTTACCGAAAATACTGACGACGATTACATATAAACGAGAACCTTCCAGTTCATACTTACCATCTTCCACCTTAGAGAAGTCCGTAGATTTTAAATAGTCGAATGCTTGTTTGAATAGAGGATGCAGGCATTCGATTTTTTCTGTGTTGTTTAATGAATCAAGTATCATACGTCTTATTTTTTAATTCGTTCATTCGTTTGATCATCGGCAAAGGTCGTATATTCGAATGTTAAATAATAGCCCCTTTCTGCAAATAATTCTATTAAAATCAAAGAATATTTATTTAGTTACGAAATAACCGAATAAACCGTATCTTTGTTATACTAATGAAACAAATTTGACATTTGAACGCGATATGAGAGAAACAGAAACAAAGGTATTGCCTGTTCTTGAAATGAGTTGTGCCGTTTGTGCGGCGAGTGTGGAGAGTACGGTACAGGCATTGCCTGGTGTGGAGAAGGCAAGCGTGAATTTCGCTGCGGGTACGTTGACGGTGACTTATAATCCGTCTGTCATCACTTTGAAGGCTATGCAAACAGCTGTACAGGCTGCCGGATATGATTTGATAGTCGATGCTGAAGATCCTGTAGCCATGCAGGAGGAGATGACTAGAAAACATTATAAGATATTGAGGAGGAATACGATAGGTGCATGGGTGCTGTCCATCCCGTTAGCACTTTTGGGGATGGTGTTTATGCATATGCCGTTTGCCGACTGGATCATGATGGTGTTGGCATTGGCCATTATGGTCTTTTTCGGACGCTCGTTTTATGTGAGCGGCGTGCGGCATGCCCTGGGGGGAAAAGCCAATATGGACACATTGGTCGCACTCAGTACTTCGATCGCTTTTCTGTTCAGCCTTTTCAATACTTTATGTCCCGGATTTTGGTTGGAAAAAGGGCTGGAACCACATGTTTATTATGAGGCTTCAGGCGTGATCATCGCGTTCGTGTTGTTGGGCAAACTGATGGAGGAGCGTGCTAAGAACAGTACGTCTTCGGCGATAAAAGGATTGATGGGGTTGCAGCCTAAAACGGCCCGTTTGGTAATGGACGGAAGAGAAGAAGAAGTGCCTATCTCGATTCTTCAGGTCGGTAATATAATCAGTGTACGGCCGGGAGAAAAGATTCCGGTGGACGGAACTCTTTTACAGGGAAGTTCTTCGGTAGACGAAAGTATGCTGAGCGGAGAGCCGATTCCGGTGGAGAAAAATGCCGGTGACCGGGTGTTGGCCGGAACGATCAATCAGAAGGGCGCTTTTACGATGGAAGCGACAGGTGTCGGGGGAACGACCGTATTGGCTCAGATCGTGCAGATGGTTCAATCGGCACAGGGAAGCAAGGCTCCTGTTCAGCGGATTGTAGACAAAATAAGCGGTATATTTGTTCCTGTCGTCGTATTGCTTTCGCTTCTCACCTTTGTCTGTTGGCTGATGATAGGGGGAGAAAGCTATTTCTCGTATGCATTGCTATCGGCCGTCTCGGTGTTGGTTATTGCTTGCCCGTGTGCATTGGGATTGGCTACGCCGACAGCCTTGATGGTCGGAATGGGAAAAGGGGCCGAACGGCATATCCTGATTAAGGATGCTTTCGCTCTGGAAAATCTATGCAAGGTCGATACGATTGTTTTGGATAAGACCGGGACACTGACGGAAGGTGTGCCGGTTGTTACGGATTCTTACTGGATTTCAGACGACAATACCCGTTACTTGGACATTCTGTACACGGCAGAGCAGAAGTCCGAACATCCTTTGGCATCCGCTATTATCCGTTGGTTGGAAGATTCCGGTGCAAAGGTCTGTGAGACTGAGAATTTCGAAAGCCTGACAGGACGGGGCGTGCGCATTCAGGTCGAAGGGGCCACCTACTGGGTAGGGAGCCAGGGATTACTGGAGCTATTCCAGGCCGATATTCCGGAAAAGGCACGTAAGCAAATCGGACAATGGCAGGAGGAGGGGCAAAGTGTTGTCTTTTATGGTCAGGATGCCCGGTTGTTGGCTGCCTTGGCGATCTCGGACCGTATCAAGCCGACTTCTGCGGAAGCTGTTAAGGAACTGAAAAAACAGGGAATAGAAGTACATCTTCTGACAGGCGACGGTGTCCGGACAGCTGAACGAGTCAGCGCGGCATTGGGCATAGATCATTATAAGGCTGAAGTGATGCCGAACGATAAAGAGGAATATATCGTATCTTTGCAAAGACAAGGAAAGAAAGTGGCGATGGTCGGCGATGGTATTAACGACTCGCAAGCACTTGCCCGGGCGGATGTCAGTATCGCGATGGGAAAAGGAACGGATATTGCGATGGATGTGGCGATGGTCACGCTTATCACGTCTGACCTGTTGCTGCTTCCCGATGCGATCCGTTTGTCCAAACAGACAGTTCGCCTGATTTATCAGAACTTGTTTTGGGCATTTATATATAATGTGATCGGTATTCCGTTGGCTGCGGGCGTTTTGTTCCCGATAAACGGACTGCTGTTGAATCCGATGTTGGCGAGTGCAGCAATGGCTTTTAGCTCTGTATCGGTAGTATTGAATAGTTTACGGTTAAAATTCATGAAATAACAATTTAAAAATAGAATGATTATGGCAACAACAAAATTTAAGACAAATGCAAAGTGTGGTGGATGTGTAGCGGCAATAGGTGCAAAGCTCAATACGTTAATGGCCTCGGATGACTGGTCGATCGATTTGACCGATCCGAATAAGGTGCTGGAAGTGAAAGTTGATCTTGCTCCTGCTACTGTGATTGCAGCAGTAAAAGAGGCCGGGTTCAAGGCTGAACAGTTATAAGCGGATGATTGCCCGGCAACGACAAACATACGGTGAAGAGGTAGCCAATGTCTTGACACATGGCGCCGGGATGCTTTTGGGACTAACCGCTATCGTTGTTTTGATGATGGCGGCTATCCGAAGCGGCAATCCTTGGGCGGTCGGCAGTTTTGCTGTTTATGCTGTTTGTATGACACTTTCGTATGTGACATCTACATTTTACCATGCTTCGACCCATGCACGGCAGAAAAGGCTTTTACGCCGGTTTGACCATAGTGCGATCTATCTGCATATTGCGGGGACTTATACACCCTTTACGCTGGTAGCCCTTCGGCAGGAAGGCTATTGGGGTTGGTCGCTATTCGCCATCGTATGGATTGCGGCAGTGGTCGGTGTCTGGTTGAGTTTCCGGAAGATGAAGAAGAAAGACCATCTGAAAACGGTTTGCTATCTGGCAATGGGCTGGGTAGTCATAATTGCCTTCAAGCCCTTACTGCATGTCTTTCGTGAGACTGGTTCGATGGATGTTCTGTATTGGTTGATAGGAGGAGGGCTGTTTTATACGGTGGGCAGCTTGTTTTTCTTCCTGGACAAGTATAAATATATGCATCCTGTTTGGCATTTCTTTGTGCTGGGAGGGAGCGTCTGCCATTTTATATCGATTTACCTGTTGGTATAAAAGAAAAAGGAGAAAGCAATTGCCGCTTTCTCCTTTTTCTTATTACTTACATTCTTCCGGATGTTCTTTCTTGTATTTCCGTTCCCGGTAGGAAAGGATCGCAATCCCTATTATGCTAAATAAGATCAGACCGCTGAATAAATATATTGCTTCCATTATTTACCTCCTTTATTTTTATAAAGTTTAAAACCTAACAACATTAAACCAATCGTTGCTCCGATACCTAAAAGCAAAACTAACAGTTTATCACTTGTTATATCCAACAACGTACTTAAAACAACTCCTGCAAAAACCAATTTGGCAATATCGATAAAGAAATCACCCAGTTTCTCATTGATGATTATCGGAGCTACCGATACTTGCACCGTTTTACGCTTCATAGTTAATTCGCTTATTGATTAATAATGACACAAATATAAGTAATATACCGGAGGATACAAATAATCCGGTAAAATAAAAAGGCGGACTTTGATTAGCCCGCCTTTTTGCGATATGTCTCGTTTCTCTATAGTCCGCTAAAATCCACTCCGTCGAATAGTAACGAAGGAACACGCCAGCTGGAGAACGTGCGCGGGTCGTTGCCGACTTCGGCCAGGTTGCTCCATAAAGAAATCATGTTGCCTGTTGCATTCATTTCGGAAATGGGCTGTGTCAGTTTGCCTTTTTCGATTAGGAAACCCTCCACACCGTAGGAGAAGTCGCCGGTCGTACTGTTACTGTTGCCGCCGTTGAAGCCGGTTACCAGAATGCCTTTATCGACAGAAGCAATCAGACCTTCTGTATCCTTATTTCCCATCTGCATGGTCAGGATAGAAGGGGAGGCGATAGTCTGTTTCATATCCATCTTATTGGCTGAATAGGTATCGATATAATACGTTTTCAGGACGCCGTTTTCAAACACCGGCATACGCTTTGTCGCTACGCCTTCGCCATCGAAATAACGGGCGCCGGATGCACCTACCATATGCGGTTCGTCAATGATCGTCAGTTTATCGCCCAACACTTTCTGGTCGATTTTATCTAACAGGAAAGAGTTTTTCTGCTGGATGGAAGAACCGTACAATGCATCGATTACCGGAGAAAGCAGGCGGGAGGAATTCATATTGTCCACAACCATCTGATACTTGCCGGAAGCGACCTTCTTCTGTCCCAGCTTACGCATGACACGTTCCAGAGCTTTTGCACCCAAGCCTTCCTTAACCAGCGTATCATAATAGAGCGAAGAGTCGAACCAGTATGATTCCGGGCGGGCATCCCCTTCGCCTTTGATGCTTACGCTGGCAACCAGGCTGAAAGAGGAACCGGATGCTTCCCCTTCGAAACCATTGCTGGCAACCATATATTTGAAATCCTTTTCGTCGCTGTAGGATGAATTGGCCGAGATGATACGGGCGTCTTTCCCCATCATTTCGTTGCAGACGTTCATGGCCAGCGCCACTTTATCGTCCGGCTGGATCGAGTCGAATTTCGGATCGATCAGTTGCAGGTCAGCACCTCCTCCTTTATAATAGAGAGAAGCGTCGGGCAACGTGCGTGCCTTGTCTTCCGCCAGGAAACGAGTGGAAGCGATACCGTTGCGAATGAAACCTTCCAGTTCCTTTTTATCCAGACGGTTTGTGGAGAAGGAGCCGAAACGCCCGTCCACAAACAGATGGATCACCAAACTGTTTTCCGATGCCTGCTGCAAACGGTCCATCTTCATGTCGCGTATTTCGAAAGAACTGCTCGATCCGTTATAGATGCTTACACGTGAGGCCTGGCAACCGTTTTTCAAGGCAAATTCCATAGCCCATTGAGCCAGCTTTTTATTTTCGTTCGTTATCATGTCTAATAATTTATGATTTATGATTTATGAATTATGATTCCAGATTATAGATTCATGTGTCGATGATAAATCATAAATCTGAAATCATAAATCATATCAATTTTCTCCTCCTACTGTAAGTTTACTAACTAAAGCTGACGGCATCCCGCAGGTTACCGGGCAGGATTGTCCGTCCTTGCCGCATGTCCAAGTGCCGTTATCCATCTTGTAATTGTTTCCGACCATCGTGATATCGGCCAATGCACGAGGACCGTTACCGATGATATTGATATCCTTGATCGGCTGTGTCAGTTTACCGTTTTCAATCAGGTAACCGTCTTTCACGAAGAAGGTGAAATCGCCCGCACCGATCTGTACCTGTCCATTGGTAAAGCTGGAGGCATAGATACCTTTTTTCACGGTCGAGATCATTTCTTCTTCCGTCACGTTTCCGGCTTCCATGTAGGTAGCGCGCATACGCGGGATCGGCATCTGGCGGAATGACTCGCGGCGGCCGTTGCCCGTTGACGGAATACCGTAATGCTTGGCGCTGATACGGTCGTGCAAGTAGCTGGTCAGGATGCCTTCCTTCACGATATAGGTCTTCTGTCCGGCGATACCTTCGTCGTCGATGTTGACAGAACCGCGGTTGAAAGGAATCGTACCGTCGTCCACCACATTGATATGCTCGTTACAAACCTTCTTGTTCAGCTGGTCGGAGAAGATAGACGTATTCTTGCGATTGAAGTCGGCTTCGAAAGCATGGCCGATTGCTTCATGCAACAAGATACCGGAGCCTCCGGCACCCATTACGACCGGCATTTCGCCTCCTTTAGGCTTGATGGCCTGGAACAGGATGGAGGTTTTTTCGACTGCCTCCTTTGCTACTTCGGCAATGATATCGTCTGTCAGGAATTCAGCTCCCATACGGAAAGCGCGGGATGCATACGAATTTTCGATCTTCCCGTTGTCTTCCATGATGCAGACCGCACCTAACGTCACCATCGGGCGATAGTCGTAGTACATCTGTCCCTCGGAATTGCAGAACAAGATGTGTGAAGTCGTGTCTCCCAGTGAAGCCATTACCTTATGTACCCGCTTATCGAGTGCAAAAATCTGATCGTTCAGTTTCTGAAGATACGGGGTCTTTGCGTTTACGGCGAGTTCGTCCCAGGGAGTCTGCACGCCATAATAATTATTCAGGATCGGTTCCTCTGTCAGGGCTGCCGGAGCTTTTCCTGCCGAGCCGGTTGCGATACGGGCTGCCGTACGGGCTGCTTTCAGCATCTCGTCGAGAGTCACGTTTTCCACATACGCATAACCGGTCTGATCGCCGGCCAATACGCGTACACCCATACCGAAATCGATATTGGAGGAAGCCCGGTTTACGGCTCCGTCCTGCAATCCTATGTTATTCCGGTAGGAATGTTCAAAGAAAAGATCGGCATAGTCGCCGCCTTTTTCAAGTGCTGCCGCCAGCACTTTCTTCATGTCGCTTTCACTGACACCAAAATGGTTCTGAGCGAATGAGATACCGGTAGCTTGATCTGTTCCATTTCCGGTACAACTTCCCAGGAATGAGGGAGCCGCTAATGATCCAAGCATAACCATACCTCCTGTTTTGATAAAATCACGTCTATTGATTTTCACGTTATAATTGATGATTTATAATTAATTCTTTAATTCCTTAATTCTTTAATTTTTAATTCCATCCTCCCTTGCCCATCGCATAACATTAGCAGGTGGGCGCTCGGCCAACAATTCTTTTTTCATGAAATCCATGTAAGGAGCCACATGCTTGAAAAATTTCTTGTAACCATTACATAGATAGTTCAATCCGGGTTCGCCGTTTGCCGTATGGAGGAAACGGTTTTTGGGGCATTCGCCGTTGCAGGCAAACAAGTAATCACACTCCTTGCACTGGGTTGGGAGTTTTTCATATTTGTCTGCTCCGAACTTCAGTTGGCGCTGGCTGTACATCATCTCGGTAAGCGTCTGGGTATGGATGTTACCCAACTTGTATTCCGGGAATACGAAGTGGTCACAGGCATATACATCGCCATTGAATTCCATCACTCCGGCATGTCCGCAAGTACGTGCCAGCGTGCAGACACCCGGTTGCTCGCCTACCCAGTTTGCCAGTGTAGAATCGAAAAGTTGGATATAATAATTACCGACATCTTCTTTCAACCATTCGTCGAAGACCGCGCAAAGGAAGTCTCCCCATTTCCCGGCATCGACCGTGAAAGGGGCCAGTTTGATATTTGCATCCTGCTGTTCCGGCGAGATGAGCAATGTCCCGTCCTGATGGAATCCGAGACGTTCCACAATCGGGGTGAACTGGATATAGTGGCAATCTATTTCCTTGAAAAAGTTATAGAATTCCAGCGGATAATCTACGTTATAGTCGTTGACGACTGCCATCGCATTATATTCCACACCATGTTTCTTCATCAGTTCGATTCCCTTCATCACCTTATAAAAAGAAGGAAGACCTTGCTTGTTACGGCGATATTCGTCGTGGAACTCTTGCGGACCGTCAATCGAGACTCCCACAAGAAAGTTATTCTCTTTGAAGAAATGGCACCAGTCATCGTTAAGCAACGTCCCGTTTGTCTGGATACAGTTGTCGATCTGGCGTCCGCGGCCATATTTGCGTTGCAACTCCAACGCTTTCTTATAGAAGCTGATCGGGCGCATCAGCGTTTCACCGCCATGCCAGGTAAAGAGAACTTGCGGCATCGTTTGACATTCCAGATATTCCTTGATGAATTTTTCCAGTAGCTGTTCGCTCATGATATGATTTTTCACCTCAGGATAAAGTTTCCCCTTCTCAAGGTAATAGCAATATTCGCACGCCAGGTTGCAAATCGAACCGACGGGCTTCAACATTACATATACGGGTTTTGCGAACGGGGATATATACGGACTGTTCATGGTATGTCTAAAACGATATTTTATTTAGTTTCGTATGCAAATGTAGTCTTTTTAACGAATGAATGTTTTTTTTCATCGTGTTTTTTTCCTGTAGCGGTTGTAATCGGTGACAAATCCTTCACAAAGCCAATTCGCGAGTGCCTGTCGGTTATCACTCAAGATGATTCGTTGCTGGTCGAAACTGTTTTGGATATTGCCTAACTCGACGAAAACGGAGGCTGGTGTCGTATGTCTCAACACGTATAGGTTCCGTCCGTCCACCGTTCCGGTAAACCCTCGTCCCGGCTGGTGCTTCTTGTATTTATGGGTGAAAGTCGTCCGCATGGTTTTTGCCAGATGCTTGCTTTCGGAGTTTTTATTCTGGTGATAGAAAAAAACATCGGTCTGGTGTCCCTTGTTCCGGCTGTCCACATGTACGAAGATAGCTCGTTTGTAGGCGTATTTATCCTGCTTGAACAAGGAGTTTATCTTGTCACTTCGTTGTTTCAGGCGGCGAACCTGATTGAAAGGGATCGGACTGCCCATGCAGGTTTCCCGTTTGCTGTTTTTCAGGTATTTATCGTCCCGTATACCGTCTTTGGCATCCTGGATGATAATGTGGACTTTGGCTCCTTTCATCATCAGGTTGCGTGCCAGTCGAAGCACGATGTCATAAGCATATTCGTCTTCGTGCAACTCGATTTTGCCAATCCGTCCGATTGCCCCCGGATCAGGACCTCCATGCCCACTGACCAGATAGAAACAGGCTCCTTTCAGTTCGGACGATGTTACTTTATAGGAGGCCAGTTCTTTACCGAACAACGGTTCATAGTTCGCTCGTTTGGCGGCGGCTGAGACAGCTTCTTTTCCTTGTAAGGGGGGAAGCGTATATTTGACTCCCATCCTAAGGACGTTTCCTTTGCCTAATTTCTTTTTATTCAGCTCGATGAACTGTTTCTGATAGGCGGCTCCTGTACGGTTGTGACGTTTGAGGAACAGGGTGACGCCTTCGCCTTTCTTGGGAAATGCTTTCTCCTGGGCCTGTAACCGGTTGGCGCAAAGTATGGTGAGGAATAATGCGAATATGATACTAAGTTTGAACTTCATTGGTGATATGTTGCTAATGCGAACAAAAATAATGCTTTTTCGGGATTATGCAATACGTTGTTATGCAGAATCAGAAAAATATGACAATATCCCCCTTGAAAAAGGTGTTTTTGACACCTGTTGAAAATCAGTGTTATAGCATGTATAAGATTATTAAAAAATATTACCCTTGCATGAAAATCTATTTTCTCGGGTATGAAAATAGATTTTCATGCCTGTGTGTTTCGATTTGGACGAATGGGGATTTCTGGGAAAATAAACAATAAGGCATAGAGTTGGGTAAGTCTCCTTTCTCAGATCAAATGATTCATCGCCATGTATTTCCAAAGTGGGGCGGCATGGAGCGCTTGTTTGATCCGGTCGTCGAGGAGTAATTCTTTTACTTCATCGAGCGTCAGGAGATGGACACTCAGGTCTTCTGTCGCTTCAAGGTGTTGGACTGTGACGGGTTCGACATCCGTGGCAAGATAACAGTAAGTCTGGTTGGTATGGGTGCTCGGATTGACACCTATTACCATCAGTTCGCTCCAATTTCCGTTGCCGTAACCGGTTTCCTCGAGCAATTCCCGTTGGGCGGAGATGAGTGGGGAGGCGTCTTCCTTTTCGCAGACACCGGCGCAAAGTTCGTAAGCCGTAATACCCAGGCCATGACGGTATTGGCTTACAAATACGAATTTCTGCTCTTTGGTGATTGCGATCACGTTGATCCATTCCGGATATTCGAATATATAATATTCGGGGATTCTGTTCCCATTCGGTAATTCCACTTCTTCCTTGCGCACGGTGAACCAAGGTTGGCGGGATAGATATTCACTTTTCAATACTTTCCAGTTTCTGTTTTTCGGAGTTTCCATATTTGTTGTTTGTTAATATGTAATAAATAATGGTGTCCCGTAGGGGCGGGGTTCTACTCCGCCCAATGCAAATAACGTCCGTTTTGTCCGGGGTCAATGGATGGTACCAATATCCGGATTCAATGGGCGGATTCAATGGGCAGAGCAGAGCCCTGCCCCTACGAGTGACAATTATATAGTATGACCATGCCATCCATATCATCAATATAAATATGAAACGGCCGAGTTTGTAATAAATTGCGTTTGTTTCTTATCTTTGTGGCTTCGAAAGAGAGGAATTAGATGAATAAAGATAATAATTTCGGCAGGCTTTTGCTCCTGCTACTTATTGCGTTAGGTATCTGTTTGGGGCTTTATTACTTACCGGACCAGCTGTTCGGCATGAAAATAAAAAAAGTTGATTTGCTTTCCGATCTCAGGGTAAAGCCTGAATCCCTGTCTATGGATTCCTTGCGTATGCAATTGGAACAACCGGATACGATCCGGATAGATTCGGCCGCCATACGCGATTCGATCCTGAAAACGACAGGTATCGATTCCGTCGCTCTTGCGTTGCGCGATTCGCTTTATAAGGTCATGTATGCGGATAAGGGAGCCGATTCACTGGGAACGCGTATCGAGGATTACTCCGTCGGCCATATCGGTTTGAAGCGGTTCTTTGCCACTTTAAGAAATAGCAGGCAGGCGAGTCGTCCGGTGCGTATCGCCTTTTTGGGAGATTCGTTTATCGAAGGCGATATCGTGGTGGCTGATTTCCGTTCAGGAATGCAGGAGCAGTTCGGAGGACGCGGAGTCGGTTTCGTTCCGGTTATGTCGGTAGCCGCCCAGTTCCGTCCGACGATCGAGCAAAAGGCAGAAGGCTGGACTACCTGGTCTATGCTGACGGACCATTATCATCGGTATACACTTTCCGGAATGACGTTCGAACCGAAAGGAGAGAAGCCGTCTATCTCGGTTAAGACGACAGACCGTTATCCGGAGTTGAAAACGGTTTCTTCCCTCAAATTCCTGTATGAAAAGAATTCCCGCACACAGATGACTTTGGTTTGCAACGGCACGCAGGACACGATCCGCGAAACATTGAAACCGACATCCGTCATCACGCAATACGAACAAACAGGGACCTTCACGGAGGCCTCTTTCAGCTTTGCCGATACGGCCGGTTTCCGTGCTCTCGGAGTCGCGCTTGAAGATAATTCAGGGGTGATCGTGGACAATTATTCCTTGCGTGGCAATTCGGGGATGATCCTTTCGAGGCTGGACAGTGCCCGTTGCAGGGAGTTGAACGAGATACGCCCCTATGATCTGGTCGTTTTGCAGTACGGGTTGAATATCGTCAGTGACAGCGTTCTCCAGTATGGCTGGTACGCCAAACGGATGGAAGAAGCCGTACGCCACGTACGCGTTTGTTTTCCGGATGCCGATATCCTGATGTTAGGTGTTTCGGACAGGAGCCGGCAAGTGGACGGAACCTTCGAAACGATGCCCGCCGTATTGGCCTTGTTGCACGCACAGCGGCAGGCAGCTCGCCGCTCGGGTGTCGCTTTCTGGAATGTCTTCGGGGCGATGGGAGGAGAGAACAGTATGGTCCGCTTCGTGGAAAACAACTGGGCCAGCAAAGACTATACACATTTGAGTTTCAGGGGAGGAAAAGAGATCGCTTCTGCCTTGTTGAAAGCCATATTATTAGAAAAGGAGTTTTATGATGAAGCAGACAAAGTGGCTCGTTAATCTGTCGGCTTGCCTGGTTTTGATGGCCGTCAGTGCCGTCGGAGCAAAAGGAAAATTGGCGGGCCCGCGCGGGGCGAGGGAACAGGGGGGCCTCGATACGATCCCGCTCCCTTCCCGCATTTATTCGATCGGGAAGGAGGTCGATTCGATCCAGTCACCCTCTTCGTTACAGCCCTTCTTTGCCGGACTGGATTCGCTCAGGGCGGGGAAGGATACCGTATTGACGATCGTCCATTTAGGCGATTCCCACATACAGGCCGGTTATTATTCCGGTAAGGTGATGCGTCTTTTGCAGGCGCAGTTCGGGAATGCCGGACGCGGATGGATCGCCCCTTTCAAGTTGAGCCGGACGAATGAACCGGACGACTATTTCATCTCTTCTTCCGTCCGCGAATGGGTGACGGGACGCTGTATCCAGACCAATAAGAAATGTCCTGTCGGAATCGGCGGGATCGGTATCCAGTCCGTTTCGCCCTCCATCAATTTGGATGTCCGGATAGCGCCTAACAACGGAGCCGGCTATTCCTTCAACCAAGCGATCCTTTACCGGGGGGAGAAGGCTATGCCGATGTTGCCGGCCGGTCCGCTTAAAGATTCCGTACAGACATCTTGGGCTACGGTTCCGGCTGTCGCTGGTGTCCTGGCCGATACCTTCCGCATTTCTTATCCGGTTGATACGTTGCAGTTGCATAGTACCCGGAGGAAACAAGGTACGGATAAGCTGCTTCCGGCCTCCACCTTCAAGAATATTTATTACGGTTTCAGCCTGACGAATGGCAATCCGGGCGTCCTCTACCATTCGGTCGGTGTGAACGGAGCGATGTATGTCAATTACACAGACGAAGCCTATGTCCGACAGTTGGCCCTGCTGAAACCTTCTTTACTGATCATTTCGTTGGGTACGAACGAGACTTTCGGTCGCCGCTTCCGTCCGGAAGAATTCGGCGGGCAGGTACGCGCGTTTGTTTCCCTCGTCAAGAAGCAGATGCCTGAAACAGCTATTCTGCTTACCACTCCGCCGGAATGCTACAAGCGGACGTATGTCAATAAGAAGCGGACGTATGTCCGTAACGCGAATACCCAGCTTGCTGCAAAAGCAATTGTAAAAGCGGCCCATGAAGAGGGCGTAGCCTGCTGGGACCTTTTTGCCACTACGGGAGGGAAAAGTTCTTGTATCAAATGGCATAAGGAGAAACTGATGGGGCGTGACCGCATCCATTTCACAAAGGAAGGCTATCGCGAACAAGGAACCTTGTTATATCGTGCCCTGATGCAATCTTATAATCAAATGTTGAAAATCAGAAAAGATGATGAATGATTTTATAAATAAAATGGGAGAATATTGGTCTCAGCTCTCATTCGACAAACTTGGCGATATATTGACCTACCAGCACAATGCACCGATACTTTTCAGTAGCGGATTGTTTTTCTTCCTTTTTATCGGTTTCCTGATTATTTATATGTCGCTCAGGAAGCACCTGCTGACACGTATCATTTACGTTACGTTGTTTTCCATCTATTTCTATTATAAGAGCAGCGGATTGTTTTTCTTTCTCCTGCTGTTTGTCGCGACATCCGATTTTTGTATTGCGCAGTGCATGGCCAAGACTGCTTCCCGGTGGGGACGCAAAGCATGGGGCGTCCTGAGCCTGTGTATCGACTTAGGGTTGTTGGGATACTTCAAATACTTCAATTTCCTGAGAGAGATCGTGGCTACCGTCGCTCATGAATTGGGGTATCAGTTAGGGAATGCCTCGTTGCAGAACATCACTTATCAGCCATTGGATATCTTTCTGCCGGTTGGTATCTCTTTTTTTACTTTCCAGACCATCAGCTATGTGATTGATGTGTACCGGGGCAGGATAGAACCCCTCCGGCGTTGGATCGACTATGTTTTCTATGTCTCCTTCTTCCCACAGCTGGTAGCCGGTCCGATCGTCCGGGCACGCGATTTCATTCCCCAGATTTATAGGACTCCGGTTGTTACGCGGGCGGAGTTCGGGGAAGGGCTTTTCCTCGTCTTGTGCGGGCTTTTCAAGAAAACGGTCATATCCGACTATATCAGCCTGAACTTCGTTGATCGCATATTCGATGCCCCATTGCTTTACACAGGGGTGGAAAACCTGTTGGGTGTGTATGGTTATGCTTTGCAGATCTATTGCGATTTTTCCGGTTATTCGGATATGGCGATCGGGATCGCATTACTGTTAGGGTTCCGCTTTAACGTGAACTTCGATTCGCCTTATCAGTCGGCGACTATCACAGAGTTCTGGCGGCGCTGGCATATCTCGCTTTCTTCGTGGTTGAAAGACTATTTGTATATTTCACTCGGAGGTAACCGGAAGGGAAAAATACGGACATACATCAACCTGCTGATAACGATGTTGCTGGGCGGTTTATGGCACGGGGCTTCTGTGAGTTTTATCCTCTGGGGTGCTTTGCATGGGGTTGCGCTGGCCGTTCATAAGTTTATGATGAACCGTTTCAGCAGTTTCAAACCGTTAGGGGCGGAAATGAAACCCTGGAGAAGAGTGATAGGGGTCCTGATCACTTTCCATCTGGTATGTTTCGGCTGGATTCTGTTCCGTGCCGACTCGATGCAGACGGTAGGCGAGATGCTGACGCAGATTTTCACGAATTTCCATCCGGAGGTCTTCACGCAGTTTGTGATGGGCTATAAAGGTGTGTTCATCTTAATGGTGGTGGGGTATATCCTGCATTTCATGCCGAAATCGGCGGAAAACAGCTTGCAGACGGTCGTCACTCGCTCTCCTTTGCTTGTGCAGGCGGTGATGCTGGCGATTGCGATTTTTGTTGTCGTTCAGTTTAAGAGTGCCGGCGTACAACCGTTTATTTATTTCCAATTCTAAAGGCTCTGTTTTTCCGTTCGGAGCTTTCGTTGTGTCTTTTTGTTCCTGTGCTCGACATGGGATCGCATTGAACCGACTTCTTCTGCGTTCCCATATCAAACATAGGGGAGGACAAATGAACGATTTAATAAGTATCCGCTAAACTCTCGCTGCGAAGTTGCTTGTCGAAAGTATCCTTATCCAGACTGGTCGTGACATGGATTGTGACCGGTTCGCCCGGCAACAGATCGAAATAGTTGTCGGAGAAGAAATTGTCTATGCCGTCAAGGCTTAAAAATACGCCGCGTGCAAAGACATCGCTGCTGACCGTCAGGTCGTAGCCGTCTCTGGCAGGAACGGATGTGATCCGGATATCGGCTTTCGGGAAGTCGATGTTCTTATAACGATCGAAGAAATAGTTGTTCGTGACGATCTTGCCCTCTTTTCCGTTTTCGGTGAAGCGAGCGTTTACAAAAACTTCGTTCGGTTTCTTTCCGCCTAAGACATTTTTGACGGGAGCGGAGAACTGTATCTTGCTTGTGTTGGGGGGCAGTGTCACATTTTTCTTCTTTTCAAAAAGGAGATTGCCTCTGAGGTCCATCACACGGATATCGAGAGTCCCTTTTGTCGCTTTCAGGCGATCCGAGACGATATATATGTCCAGCGTATCGTTTTCGGCGATGGGAGAAATCAGGATGTCCTCGAACGCTTTCCTCGCAAAATAGTGCTGGGCCTTCCAGCGTCCGTAATAGTCGCGGCTCGACCAGGAGGCGACAGGCCAACAGTCGTTATGCTGCCAGAAAAGGCTTCCCATGTTGTAAGGCATCATGCGACGATGCGCCTCGATGGCGGTCTTGATGGCATCTCCCTGAAGGAGGATGCTCATATAAAGAGTACTCGGAAAGTCTTTGGGCTTACGATATTCGTCTGCTGTAATTTTTTCGATACGTGAATTGGCTACCTGGCCGCCACGCTGATGCGCCATCATCACGTCGGAGTAGATATTGTGATCCCGTTCTTCCGGAGCATATTTCAGTACGGATTGGTATTCGGGAAACGATTGGAAGCCATATTCGGAGAAGAAGCGGGCTTTGATCTTGTTGAAATGGGCGACGGAGTCGATACCCTGCCATACCCCCCAGTAATGGGCGTCGCCGTTCGGGTTCCAGTTGACTGTCCCGCTTTCGCATTTGGCGTCCGGGTCGCCTCCGTATGGGGAGGAAGGGAGGTAGAACGTTTTCGGATCATATTCCTTTACGACTTCGGGGAGCAGTTTGTGGAAGAGCTCTTTGTCGTCTTTGCGCATTTCCTCTAATACGCCTAACTTCTCGTATTTCTGCATCCACCCCCAGTTGAACCAGGCGGTATGGTTCTCATTGTTGCCGCACCAGATAGCAATGCATGGGTGGTTGCGCAGGCGGACGATATTGTCGATAGCTTCCTGACGGATATTCTCCAAACGTTCTGCTGTCATCGGATATGTGCTGCAAGCGAACATGAAGTCTTGCCAAACCAGAATGCCGTATTTGTCACAAAGGTCGTAGAAAAGATCATTCTCGTAGATGCCGCCGCCCCAGACACGGAGCATATTCATATTGGCATCGACCGCATCGAGGATTGTCTTTTCGTAGCGCTCGGGGGTGACACGCGGCAGGAAGTTATCCTGTGGAATGTAGTTGGCTCCTTTGGCAAAAAGCGGTTTGCCGTTCAGTTCGAAATAGAACGTCGTTCCCGCTTCATCTTTGTCGCGAACGACGCGGAGGCTGCGGATGCCGATGTGAGTTGTTTCCGTGTCGGCAATCTTTCCATTCATCGTGATGGTGGCTGTGAACGGATAGAGATGCGCTTCGCCCAAACCGTTTGTCCACCATAGTTTCGGATTGTTGATGACAAGATCGGTTTCGATCAGGTTCTTTCCTTTCTTTACGGGAACAGTTTTCAACCAGGTGTTTTTGAGACCGTCGACTTTAATTATGAGGGTTGCTTCTCCCTCCTTGTCCGCCGTTACTTCGACACGGGTTTTGATATCGGCCCGTTTGGCGTTGACCTTTTCCTGGATATATTGGATGTTGTCGATACGGGCATCGTTCCAGCCGATCAGATAGGCGGGACGCCAGATACCGCTCGTGACAAGGCGGGGGCCCCAGTCCCAGCCGTAGTGATACCCTGCCTTCCGGGCGAAAACGCTTACTTTCTTATCGAAAACGCCACCATTTTCGGATTGGTCGTTACCGGCTTCGATCGGGTGCTTCAAGGCGTCGTAGTTCGGTAGGTCCGTTTTGATGGGAGAGTGGAAATAGATGCGTAGTTCGTTACCGTCCTTTTTCAACAATCCTTTTACGGGGATCAGCCATTCACGGAACATATTGTTCGCTTTCAGGATGCAGGAGTCGTTCAAATAGACATCGGCATAAGTATCGAGTCCTTTGAAGTCCAGGTCGATATTATCCTTGTCGAATACATCGGGAGCGACGTTTAAGGTCGTTTTATATTCCCAGTCTTCTTTGTCCACCCATTGCACGCTCCGTTCGTTCAGGCGGTAAAAGGGATCGTCGATGATCTTGTTGTCCATAAGATCCGTGTGAACTACTCCCGGCACAGTTGCCGGATACCAGTTATTGCCGCGGACCTGCTTGAAAGTCCAGCCGCTGTCGATGTTTTGTTTGGATACACCGTCCGCCATCGCCGGAGCTGTTGCCCAAAAAGCAAAAGCCAGGGCGATGGTGGAGGTTACAGTTTTGTAATGCATAATTATTTAGTTTAATGGCGTGATATGGCGATTTGTGAACCATATTGGGTTGTTATCCTAACAATAACAAATGAAATTGTGTTTTTGTCAATCTAATGCCTTTTTATTCTCTTCATTAAGCGGATTCTTTCCTTCCGGCGTGTAGAGATGGTCGATGCGGGAGGCATACGCTTTTTCTACTTTCCCGCGGACGATCTTCATCGTGCTGTTGACCATGCCGTTCTGTTCGGTGAATGGTTCCGGCAGGATAGCAAAGGCTGCAGGCAGCCAGCGGTCGGGGAAAAGGGCGGACAGATCGCCTCCCTTACGGAAACGGTCTATCTGGGATTGGATGATCCGGATTGCCTCTTCACGACCTTTATCGGATGAAAGATCGAGATGCTGGTGTGCCAGATGCTTTTTCAGCCGGTCTTTGTTAGGGACGACGAGGGCAACGGTATAAGGACTCTGGTTGTTATACAGGATCAGCTGGTCGATGCAGGAAGAATGTTCGACGAGCGCCTCCTCGATCCCTTCCGGACTGTATTTCTCCCCGTCACTACCGATCAGTAGGCTTTTGAAACGTCCGAGGACGTAGAGCAGGCCGTCATGCCCCATATATCCCATATCCCCGGTGTAGAGCCATCCGTTGCGTACGGTTTCGGCAGTCGATACCGGGTTCTTCCAGTAGCCGGCCATCACATTCTCGCCCCGTATGACGATCTCTCCCTTTTCGCCTGCCGGAAGTTCTTTTCCGTCGGCATCGCATATTTTCAAATCGAGCGGACGAACCAGCACGCCGCTGCTGCCGAAGGTATGCCGGTGCGGGCCGTTGGTGGAAATTACGGGAGTCGCTTCGCTTAGTCCGTACCCTTGGTACATCGGAAGTCCGATTGCATAGTAGAATTTTTGCAGGTCTTTATCGAGCAACGCGCCACCACCGATGAAGAACTTCAATTGTCCGCCGAAGTTTTCGCGGACTTTCGTGAAAAGCACGCGGTCGAACAGGCTCACGAGCGGTTTCAGCAGGAACCGGGCGCCGCGTCCCTTGTCTTCTCCGCCGTCTCCGTTATAGATGTAGGCCACTTTGAGGGCAAAGTTGAACAAACGGGTGACATGCTTGCCTTGGGCACGGATGCCCTGTTCGATATTCTTTTTGAAGTTCTTGGCCAGTGCCGGGACGCTCAGGATCAGGTAAGGCTTGAACTCTTTGATGTTGACCGGAATGTTCTTTAATGTTTCCAGCCCTGTCCGTCCGACTTGTACGGTTGCTACGGATGCTCCTTTCGACATGAAGATATAGAAACCGACCACATGCGCGAAACAATGGTCGAGTGGGAGGATTACTAATGTGCGCCATGTATCGTCGATATCGACACAAGATAGGGCTTGTTCCACATTTGCCGTGTAGTTACGGTGCGTCAGGATGACGCCTTTCGGGTCGGCCGTCGTGCCTGAGGTGTAGGTAATCGTTGCATAGTCGCCATTCTGCAAGGATTGTCCGACGGCAAGGAAGTCTTCCAGAGAATGAGATGCCAGATATTCTTTACCCATCCGGAGTACTTCGGACCACGATATTTCCTTTTCTTTATGTTCCGGCAGTTCGTCTATCACGATTACTTTTTCTACTAAAGGCAGTTTGTCCATGATAGACCGTATCTTTTTGAGCTGGTTGCCGGAAACCAGGATATATTTCACATCGGCATGCACAAGACGGAACAGCAGGTCGTTCGCTTCTTCGAGCTTGATGGATAGCGGGACGTTGGTTGCGCCGGCGTAGAACATGGCCAGTTCGCCGATGATCCATGCATTACGGCCTTCCGAAAGGAGTGCCATATTGTCGCTCTTCTTCACTCCGAGAGCGATCAGTCCGGCACCGGCAGTATAGACTTGTTGCTGAACTTCTTTATAAGTGGTAGGTTCGAAGGCATTCGTGGTTTTTTCCCACAGGAAAGGGTTATCGGGATATCGTCTTACTGAACTTTCGAAAAGGTCTATAATTGTCTTCTTCATATTTAATTTATTTTTGTATTTGTACTTTCCCGATCTCATCTAAGTAACCGCAAGCCGTTTCTACTGTCGGTACGTTTTTGATCACGATACTGCGTTTCCCGTTTTGTTCGCGAAGTGTGCATTCACGCGGATGCTTTTGGATGAAGCCGAGTAGTTTGTCGAAAGCTTCGCTCTCATAATAAGGACTTTCGGGATTGGTGACGAGAAAGATGCTCATCTGTCCTTTTTTCAGAATGACTTTTTCCATACCCAACGTCTTTGCCATACGGCGAAGGCGAACAACACGGATCAGCTCTTTCCCTTCTTTCGGTACTTTCCCGAAACGGTCTTTCAGACGTTCGGTAAAAGCGAGGATATCACGTTCTTCCTCCATCTTGTCCAATTCACGATAGAGGGAAACACGCTCGGAATCATTCGGGATATAGGTTGGTGGGAACATCAGTTCCAAGTCACTTTCGATATAGGTTTCACGGACATATTCGCTACCGGTGTCGGGTCGCTTTTCGGTGGCATCAGAATATAGGTCGGCAAATTCTTCCGCTTTCAGTTCGTCAACGGCTTCTTCCAGGATTTTCTGGTATGTTTCGTAGCCCAAGTCGGCGATGAAACCGCTTTGTTCAGCTCCTAACATATTACCAGCTCCCCGGATGTCGAGGTCCTGCATGGCGATATGGATACCGCTTCCCAGCTCTGAAAAATTCTCGATTGCCTGCAAACGGCGGCGTGCTTCCTGCGTAAGGCTTGACAGAGGTGGAGAGAGGAGGTAGCAGAAGGCCTTCCGGTTACTTCGTCCGACACGGCCGCGTAATTGATGCAGATCGGACAATCCGAACTGTTGTGCATTATTGATGATGATCGTATTTGCATTCGGCACGTCGATGCCACTCTCTACAATGCTCGTAGCGATCAGTACGTCGTATTCGTAATTGACGAAATCCAGAATGATTTTTTCCAGCTTGTCCGGCTCCATCTGTCCGTGACCGACGGCGATACGGGCATCTGGCACTTCGCGTTTGACAAGCGCCTCCATTTCATAAATATTCTGGATGCGGTTGTTGATGAAAAAAACCTGTCCGTTACGGCTCATCTCGAAATTGATGGCTTCGCGGATGATGTCCGGGTTGAAACGTTCCACCTCTGTTTGAACCGGGTAGCGGTTGGGCGGGGGAGTCGTGATGCTCGACAAGTCGCGGGCTCCCATCAGCGAGAATTGCAGGGTACGGGGAATTGGCGTGGCAGTCATGGTGAGCGTATCGACGTTGGCCTTCAGCTGTCGCAGTTTTTCTTTGACGGATACGCCGAATTTCTGCTCCTCGTCAATAATCAGCAGGCCGAGATCTTTGAATGTGACATCTTTTCCGACGATGCGATGGGTACCGATGATAATGTTGATCTTTCCTTCCTTCAAGTCTTTCAGGGTTTCTCTTATCTCTTTAGCCGTACGTGCCCGGCTGATATATTCGATCCGGCAGGGAAAATCTTTCAACCGTTCGGAGAATGTCTGATAATGCTGGAATGCTAACACCGTAGTCGGGACCAGTACGGCAACTTGCTTGTTGTCCGAAACAGCTTTGAAAGCGGCGCGGATGGCAACCTCTGTTTTTCCGAAGCCCACGTCTCCACAGATCAGGCGGTCCATCGGACGGTCGTTCTCCATGTCGGTTTTGACATCGGCTGTTGCTTTCATCTGGTCCGGGGTATCTTCGTAGATGAAGCTGGCTTCCAGTTCGTGCTGCATGAAGCTGTCCGGACTGTAGGCGAAACCTTTTTCCTGTTTCCGTTTGGAGTAGAGGAGGATCAAGTCGCGGGCGATATCTTTTACTTTCGACTTGGTACGTTCCTTCATTTTCTCCCAGGCTCCTGTTCCGAGCTTGCTCAGCTTGGGCGGTTCTCCACTGTCCTTACCTTTATATTTGGACAGTTTATGGAGAGAATGAATACTGACGAATATAATGTCGTTGTTCTGATAAATCAGCCTGATGGCTTCCTGCATTTTTCCGTTCACTTCGGTACGGACCAGCCCGCCGAATTGTCCGACACCATGATCGATATGTACGATATAGTCACCGGTCGTGAATTGGTTCAACTCCTTCAACGACAAAGAGAGCTTTCCGCTTCTTGCCTTGTCGCTTTTGAGGTTGAATTTGTGGAAGCGGTCGAACAACTGGTGATCCGTGAAAAGACAGACACGCAAAGTCTCATCGGCAAAACCTTCGTGTATAGTTTTGTTGACAGAAGTAAAAGGTATATTGTCTCCCCGATCTTCGAAGATGGCCCGGATACGGGTTGCTTGCTTTTCTACATCGCTCAGTATATATAATGTATAGCCGTCTTCTAAATATTTATGGAAAGATTCGCTTACTAAATCAAAATTTTTATGATAAATCGGTTGTGCTTCCATTGAGAAAGTCAGGGTGGCATCGGCTACTCCCGTCACCCGCGTACCGAAATGGAGCCGGCAGAAACCAAGTGCCGTACGTAAAAAATCCTCTCCGGTAATCAATTTGGCTCGTAGTTGTTCGATGTCGGCAAATGATTCTTCGTCTCCGATGATCGGCTCTTCATTCCAGATACTGCCGATACGCTCTTTTACCCATGCCAGATCTTTGCTGGCGAGTAGTGTCTCGGACGGCAGTGAATCCAGCAGGGACGAGTTGGTCCGGTTTCCTTTTGTCATTTCGGGCACGATATAGATACTGTCCAGTTTTTCTTTGGAGAGCTGTGTCTCTACATCGAACGAACGGATCGTCTCTACCTCGTTTCCAAAGAAGTCGATACGATAGGGAAATTCATACGAGAACGAGAACACGTCTAAGATACTGCCACGCATCGCATACTGTCCCGGTTCATAAACGTAATCTACCTGTTCAAAACCGTATTCGTCCAGTACGTCGGAAACAAACATATTGTCTAACTTCTCACCGACACTGATCTTCAGTGTGTTTTCTTTCAGGACCTCCCGCGAGATCACTTTTTCTGCCAATGCATCCGGATAGGTGACAATGACGAAGGGAACAGTTGGATCTTGCAATGTGCTGAGAACTTCTGTCCGCAGGATTTCGTTGGCAGGGTCCACATGTCCGTATTTGATAGCACGCCGGTAGGCAGAGGGGAAGAAGTAGATTCCGTCGCCTCCGGTGAGCTGCACCAGGTCATGATAAAAGTAGCCGGCTTCTTCCAAGTCATTTAACACACACACGTAGCTCCCCCTTCTTTTAAAAAAAAGAGAAGCTATTGTCATTGCGGCCCCTGAACCGTTCAGCCCTTTCAGAAATATATTGCGGGACGTTTTGCTTTTTAACAGGGTATTTAATGCTGCCACTTGCGGATGGGCGGCATATTGTCTAAGTAAATCTTGTACCTCCAATGTGATATGTTCTTTTCGCAAAGGTAGAGTTTTTGTTCAAAATAGTAGATATGCGTAGTATTAAATCAATTAAAATATGTACCTTCGCCCTACAAATTTAGAAGGATTATGTCAGACAGTATTGTTATTATTCCCACGTATAACGAGAAGGAGAATATAGAAAATATTATTCGGGTTGTATTTGGGTTAGAGAAAGAATTTCATATTTTGATTATAGATGATGGATCGCCCGATGGTACGGCAGATATTGTAAAACGGTTGCAAAAAGAGTTCCCCGAACGCCTTTTCATGGTGGAACGTAAAGGTAAGTTAGGTTTGGGTACGGCTTATATTTGTGGGTTCAAGTGGGCTATAGAGCATAAGTATGATTTTATATTTGAAATGGATGCAGACTTCAGTCATAATCCGAATGATCTTCCTAAATTATATGCGGCTTGTACGGAACAGGGTGGTGATGTCGCAGTCGGCTCTCGCTACTGCAACGGTGTGAATGTCGTGAACTGGCCATTAGGACGTGTGTTGATGTCTTATTATGCTTCCGTATATGTCCGTTTTGTTACCGGAATGAAAGTACAGGATACGACAGCCGGTTTCAAATGCTATCGTCGAGAGGTGCTTGAGATGATTGATTTAGACCGTATTCATTTCAAAGGATATGCGTTCCAGATAGAAATGAAGTTTACGGCGTATAAGTGTGGTTATAAAATTGTGGAAGTTCCCATTATCTTTATCAACCGTGTATTAGGCACTTCTAAGATGAACTCCTCTATCTTCGGGGAGGCACTGTTTGGTGTATTAAAATTGAAATGGTGGAGTCTGTTTCGTAAATATCCCCAAAAAGGAAGCCGGAAAGCAATTACCGGATAATATATATGAAGCAAAAGGGGATTTTGACACACCTCCTTTTGCTTTATATATGCTATTTTTGTTATTCTTGATTCAACGCTTTCAAGGAGAAATAGAAGGTGGTGCCTTTCCCTTCTTCGGAATCGAACCACAGCTTGCCGCCGAGCTGTTCGATAAAGTCTTTGCACAGCATTAGTCCCAAGCCGGACCCCTTTTCGTTATTCGTCCCATAAGAAGTAAAATGAGTGTTTTGCTTCAGCAGCTTACCCTGGTCTTCCTTTTTGATCCCTTTACCCGAATCTTTCACACTGACAACAACAAAATCCCCGTCTGTTTTGGTTGATACCGCAATCACCCCTTTTTCGTAGCTGAACTTAACTGCGTTGGAAACCAGATTGCGGACGATTGTCTTTACCATATCGATATCTGTCGATCCCATCAGTTCTTTATCCAGACCTTCAAGTGTGATGGATATGCCTTTCTGGGTAGCCATCGGAATAAATATCTCGGCAGTGCTGTTGACTATGCTGTTGATGTCGACTTGCTGTCTGTAAATGTTCTGTTTGTTCAGGCGGTTCTTCGCCCATTTCAAGAGGTTGTCGAGAAGTTGGAATATCTCTTCCGATGTCTTGTTCATCATCTGAAGCATTTCATATACCTCGTCGCTAACCTGATTCTTATCGACCATCATCAGGATGGCATTATTCATCATCTTCAAAGAGCCGAGTGGAGAACGCAAATCGTGTGCAATAACGGAATAGAGCGTGTCGCGGGATTCAATCGTGTTTTCAAGTTCCTGCTTGATACGTTTAATACTGAACAGTTCGTAACGGTGGGCGACACGTTTCACCAATTCTTCCCGTTGAAAAGGTTTTGTTACATATTCTGTTGCCCCCAATTGATAACCTTTTACAATACTTTGCATATCACTCAAAGCTGACATGATAATGACAGGAATGTTGTTGGTCTCCGGATTGCTTTTCAAATGCTGCAGTACCTCATATCCGTCCATCTCCGGCATCATAATATCGAGCAAAATAAGATTGGGATGCCTTTCCTGGGCAATGCGTAGCGCTTTAGCTCCGCTGTCTGTCGTCAGTAGCGTATAACCTTCTTTTTTCAGTATCGCTTGCACAAGCATAACGTTAGTTGGCACATCGTCTACCACTAATACAGTATATTGTGATGCTAAGTTTTCCATTCGATTCTGTACTTTTCTTGATATTCAAATACTATCAATGATACAAATGTATTTAATTCTGTCGATATAATCGTCTTTTTCCCTAAAATAAATTCCATTTCTGAAAAATATTTCTTTTATATATTAAGTGTACACAGCTAAAACGCTTGATATAGGATGAGATGGGGCTTTTTATTGAAATTATTCTTTAAGTTTGCACCATGAAAGTGAATTTGGTTCTTTTAGCACTCATATTAGCCGGGTGTCAGCCGGAAATGCCTGTAACATCTTCTATTCTGGTAGAGGGGGATGGTTTGACAATACCTGTGAATAAGGAACTGTATGGTTTGACCATTGAGGAAATCAACCATGCGGTGGATGGCGGTATTTATGCGGAACTGATACAAAACCGGAGCTTTGAAGATGGAGTTCCTCCCTTGAATTGCCCATACGATCCTGTCCGCCGGGTTCTGACTACCCCGAATGGATGGGTTATTCCCTTCTTACGTTCTGATTCGGTGCCGGGGTGGCGCCGCTTTTCTGCGACGTCTTATATGTATCCCGACACTAAGGAATTGATTAATGACAAGAACCGGCGTTCCCTGCTGGTTTCGGTGTCCGCTTCAGCCGAGTCGGGAAAAGGAGGTGTCATCGCCGAAGGATATGGAGGGATACCGCTTCGGAAAGGCGAGAAATATGATTTGTCTTTTTATATGAAAGGCGCTTCTATGGTTCCGAAAACTGTAAGCCTGACTTTAGCCGATTCTACCGGTGAGACAACCTTCAGCGAAGTGTTCCGGGTGGCACCAGCCTATGAATGGAGGAAGTACAGGCATACTTTTACTGCAACCTCGAATACGAATAAAGCCGTGCTGGCGATAACGACTGACAGCTCGGCTGTTTTCTGGCTGGATGTCGTTTCCCTGCTTCCACAAAAGACATGGAAAGGCCGTCCGAACGGATTGCGTCCGGAACTGATGGAGCTGATTGCTGCATTGAAGCCTGCGTTCATTCGCTTCCCTGGCGGAAGTTTTGTAGAAGGATATACGGCCGGGACCTATCCGGTTTGGCGTGAGACGGTAGGAGATATTGCCGAACGTAAACATTTTTGGAATGTATGGGCATACGGTACGACAAACGGTGTCGGCTATCATGAATATCTCCAGATGTGTGAAGATTTGGATGCCGAACCAGTCTATGTCATTAATAGCGGTGTGACCAACCAAAGCCGCCGTCCGCGTTATGAAGATATAACGGCGATGGGGAAATTGGTACAGGATGCCTTGGACGCTATCGCTTATGCCAATGAACCGGCCGATTCCGTTATGGGAGCCTTGCGGGCTGCTCATGGACATCCGGAACCTTTCGGATTGAAGTATGTGGAGATCGGCAGTGAAAATTACGGACTGGAATATACCAAGCGTTTCGAGTTGTTTAAAAAAGCGATCCAGGAGGCTTATCCGGACATTACGGTGATAAGTAGTTCTGACGTAAGAGGAAAGAGCAGGAATGAATGGTCGGATACTCATTTTTATTCGAGTGAATCATTTTTGATCTCTAATCACAACCGTTTTGTTGCCGGACGGTATACGCGCCGGATGCCTCCTGCCTTTATCGGAGAATTCAGCTTGTCCGGCGGGGCTGCTCCCGGAAGTTTACGAGCTGCCATCGGGGAGGCTTGCTTTCTTGCAGGAGCAGAGAACGGGCAGGAGATCGTGAAGCGTTTAGCTTATGCCCCGGTTTTGGGGAATACGAAATACAAGATGGATCGTTATCCGGCTATCTTTTTTGACGGTGAACAAATCGCTCTTTCTCCTTCTTACCATCTATTGCAAATGTTTGGCAGCAACAGGGGAGACGAGGTGTTAAAGACTGAAGTCCGCACCTATCAGAAACCCCAGGTTATCTTCGGACGTGCCGGTATCGAAATGTTCGATAATAGCTATGAGTTTAAGGAGGTGAAAATAGATAACTTGCCGGTTAAGGAAGGGGCTGTCATGACCGGAGGCTGGACAGTTGGACAGGGTACGTTGATACCGGTTGCAAACAGGTGGAACTACATTCTTTTAGGTGATCCGTCTGCCTATGACTACACCTTCTCGGCGGATATCAGGAGGACGAAGGGGAGTGGACAAATCCAATTCCGTGTGCGTGACAACGGGTTGCCCGGAGAACAGAATGACTATATCGGATTGACGATCGGTTCTGGTGCTGTCGAGTTCTACCGCCAGGCGGGAGGAGTGAGGGACACGTTGCGTACACCTGTCCTTTATCCCTTCCAAAGCAATCGTTGGTATAATGTGAAGATCGCTTGCAAAGGCGAACAAATCGGTTGTTTCGTGAATGATACGCTGGTCCATGAGACGATACTTCCCGGCATACCTTCATTGGTTTCCACTGCAGCGCTGGATAAGGAAACGCATACGATTATACTAAAAGTGATCAACACGACCCAGCACGAAGAGAAAACGGAACTGAACTTGCAAGGTGTCAGTGTCAAAAATACGGCGGAGATTATTCAGCTCACAGGAGATCCCGAAGCGCGTAACACCTATGACAAACCTGATGTGGTCGTACCGAAGACAAAAGAAATATCCTTCTCATTGAGTGGTCCCAGAGTATACAATTTTCCTCCGAACTCGATTACGATAATGAAACTGAAGATCGACTGATGGGATGACAGGCATCGGACTCAAAACCGATGCCTGTCGCATATCCAATCGATGCTTGTCCGTTAACTATCGGATGCTTACCTGATAAAATAAGAAAGGCTGCCTCTTATTCTGAAGCAGCCTTTTTCTTTTGATATCGTATTGATTAATGGACTAACATTTCAGGAGTGATCTTAACAAACTTATCGGTGTCGGCTTTGCGGAGCTTCACGCTACCGTCGTTCCAGTTTGAAGGCCAACCACCAATGATATGCCCCAGGAATACCACCTTGATCTCATGCAAGCCTTTCGACAATGCAGCCGAACTGTCGTGGCGGGAGAAGCGTTTCACTTCACCACCGTTGTTCACTAACAATTTGCCGTCAATCCATACTTCTTCGTTATCGGATGAAATATAATAAACGCCGTCTTCAGGAATATTGACATAACCGGTTGCTATGGCAGCATATTGCTTGACACCGCGCATTGATTCGCTTGTTTTGACGACACTGGTGATTTCACGTAAATCCTTGATAACCGATTTCTTCCATTCTTTTACCTCTCCCAGTTTGGAAGAATTCAGGAACATACCGTCAGTCACTTGCATTTCCAATCCCGGAGTAGTCTTGGCAACCTCCTTAGCAGGAGCCAAGGATTGCTTTTCAACCGTGATTGTACGAGTTTTGCTCATCTTGCCGGAAGGCAATACGGAACGAATCTTCAGAACGCCGGATTCTGTGAATTCGATCGGAGCGGAATAGACAGTTGATTCCGGCGTCGGTTCGGTTCCGTCGATCGTATAAACCACCTTGATCGGACGAGTAGTCTTGAATTCCAGAGAGGCCTTGTCGGTGAAAGCGACGAAATTGCATGAACCGTTCGGTTGTTCTGGTTGTGGAATATGGTAGTTGATGTTAAGCTCATCCAAACGAACCAAGGCATTATCCAAGCGACGTTCGAAGTCTTTATAATCCTTACGTGCCAATGGAGTCCAGCCTATTTCAGCCAATGCCAGCACACGCGGGTAGGCGCGGTATTCCAGCAGGTCTGTATTGTACATATATTCGGACCACAGATTTGTTTGTACCCCCTTGATCAAGTTTGCCTTTCCGGTAGTAACCAAGGTATCGGGTGTTGGATTGTATGCATACACCCTTGACAATGGATCATAACCGCCGATAGAAACCGGTTCGATCTTCGGGTCACCTTGGAACTGGTCAATGTACATACCACCACTTCCAGGAGTCATGATTGCCTCATGTCCCATGTTTGCAGCAGCGATACCACCTTCTTCACCACGCCAAGACATAACAGTTGCGGAAGGAGCGAGGCCGCCTTCGAGGATTTCATCCCATCCGATGATCTTTTTACCATGTTTATCGGACAGGTATTTCTCCATGCGCTGAACGAAATAGCTCTGCAACTTTTCTTCGGCAGAGTGATTTTTGTCGGCTTTCAGACCTTCCTCGCGAATACGTTTTTGGCAGAGCGGGCATTCTTTCCAGCTTGATTTCGGGCATTCGTCACCACCGATGTGAATGTATTCGCCAGGGAAAAGAGGAGCGACTTCGTCGAAAACATCCTGCAGGAACTCGAATGGTTTTTCCTTCCCGGCACATAATACGATGTCTTCTACACCCCAGATAATACGCGGAGTGGTCGGTTCGCCTTTGCAAGACAATTCAGGATATGCGGAGATCGCAGCTAACTCATGTCCCGGAAGTTCGATTTCAGGGACGATCGTGATAAAACGGTCTGCAGCATATTTTACCACTTCCTTGATTTGCTCTTGCGTATAAAAACCGCTATATTCCGTCCCTTCACCATCTATACGTTTGGAACCTACTTCAGTCAGTTTCGGATATTTTTTGATCTCGATACGCCAGCCCTGATCGTCCGTCAGATGCCAATGCATACGGTTGATTTTGAACAGTGCCAATACGTCGAGATGTTTTTTTACGTTCTCTACCGGGATGAAATGACGGCAAGGATCCAGCATGATACCGCGATATTCGAAACGCGGCTCGTCTTTCACCGTTACGCAGGGAGCAGTCCAAGCAATACCGCTCACGACCGCCTGGCTTTCGATTTCGGCAGGAAGCAATTGCATGAATGTTTGCATACCGTAGAACAAACCTTGCGGGGTCTTAGCCTTAACTGTCACGCTTTGTGGAGTTACATCCAATGTATAGCCCTCGTCGTTTACATCCAGTGCTCCATCGATTACCAATGTAATACCGTTTGAACCTGCCTTGTCACTAACTGTTATTTGATAGCCGGTGGCGAGATTCATTTGGGCGGCAAAATATTCAGCAACTGTTTTAGCTTCCGGAGTAGAGACGGAGAAGGCTGTGTTTTTGCTTAGTTTAAAACTACCCTCGTTTTGGACGAGGCTTACTGGCGTCGGAATTACATTGATACCTTGGTTATAAGGCATCTGTTTAGTAGGTCCTTCGCTGCACGACGCAAGGATACAAAGTGCGGCGCCTGCACAAAGTGATAAAAGTGTTTTCATAAATTATTTATGTGATTTGATTGATTTAGAAAGAAAGAGGGTGTGTCAATTTGATATCACTGGACGCAGATGACGCAGAATACACAGACGGACGCAGATTTATTTTGCTGATAATTAATAATATCTGCGTTAATCTGCGTTCGTCTGCGTTGTCTGTGTCCCATGAATACCGATATTTAGCACACCCTCATCGTTTTACCAAGCGAAGATAGGATATTCCTTCATGATGCTGTTTACTTTTTCGCGAACAGCAGTGATAGTCTTGTCGCATTCAGGTGCAGCCAGCACGGTATCGATCAATTCGACGATCTCGGCCATCAACGGTTCTTTAGCACCGCGAGTCGTGATAGCCGGAGTTCCGACACGAATACCGGAAGTTTGGAAAGCCGAACGGCTGTCGAACGGAACCATATTCTTGTTTACAGTGATATCGGCGGCAACAAGTGCTTTTTCTGCAACCTTGCCGGTCAGTTCTGGGAACTTTTTGCGCAGGTCGATTAACATGCTATGGTTGTCCGTACCATCGGAGATGATCTTGTAACCTTTGTCCATAAATGCTTTTGCCATAGCAGCCGCATTTGCTTTTACTTGGGCCTGATAAGTCTTATATTCTGGTTCCAATGCTTCACCGAAAGCTACAGCTTTAGCGGCGATCACATGTTCCAGAGGGCCTCCCTGGATGCCTGGGAATACGGCGGAATCCAATAATTGAGACATCTTTTTGATCTCTCCTTTCGGTGTCTTCTTACCCCAGGGATTTTCGAAATCCTTACCCAGCAGGATGATACCGCCACGTGGACCACGCAAAGTCTTGTGAGTCGTGGAAGTTACGATATGAGCATATTCCAACGGGTTATTCAGCAGTCCGGCTGCGATCAGACCGGCAGGATGGGCCATATCGATCATCAGAAGGGCACCGACCTTGTCAGCAATCTCACGCATCCGTTTGTAGTCCCATTCACGGGAATAAGCGGAACCGCCACCTACAATCAATTTCGGTTTTTCACGTAAGGCAACTTCTTCCATTTGGTCGTAGTCTACACGACCTGTATCTTCTTTTACATTATATTCTGTAGCGCGGTATAAGATACCGGAACTGTTTACTGGAGAACCGTGAGAAAGATGGCCGCCGTGTGCCAGGTTCAGACCGAGGAATGTATCACCGGGATTCAGGACTGCCAGAAATACGGCTGCGTTAGCCTGTGCTCCTGAATGTGGCTGTACGTTGGCCCACTCCGCATTGAAAATCTGTTTCAACCGTTCGATAGCGATAGTTTCGCTCTGGTCTACTACTTCGCAACCTCCATAATAGCGCTTGCCGGGATATCCTTCAGCGTATTTGTTGGTTAGACAGCTACCCATGGCTTGCATCACCTGGTCGCTTACAAAGTTTTCGGAAGCAATCAGTTCAATGCCTTTCAGCTGGCGCTGATGTTCCTTCTCAATGATGTCGAAAATGATATTGTCTCTTTTCATTACATGTAAAATTGGTTATTGCAATGAGTCCCCTTCTTTTTTATAAGAGGATCGTTGGCAAATTTACGATAAAAAATCTATGCGGGGATAAAATAATATCGAAATATCCTTATAACTTCACCACATTTCCTTCTTTACAGCTTTCCCAGGCCGCCTCGATCAGACGGATGACAGGCAATACGCCGGCGGCATCCGTCAGGAGCGGTTCGTTGTGGCGGAGATGACGATAGATGTTGTCGTAAAATCCTGCGTAATTTCCGGCAAGGCTGGGGTATTTACGACGGACGACGTTGCCGTCTTTTTCTGTGTGAAGAAGTCCCCACATGCCTTCGTCTTCAACTCCCCAGCCAGGAATGCCGGGGAGTTGTCCGTCATTCAGATCCGCTTCCTGGCGGTCAAGGCCATATTTTACGAATGAACCTTCCGTACCATGTAAGACGAAGCGGGGTTCAGGTTCGCACATCAAGTAGCTGGATTTCAAGGTAACTTTGACATGTGGTGCCTTAGACGGACGGAGCAGGTGGATCACGAAATAATCATCTACCATGCCACCTGTGCGAATGATGTCGATATCAGCGAAAACCGCTTCCGGCACACCGAACAACTGAACCGCCTGATCAATCACATGAGCCCCCAAATTATAGGTCAGGCCACCGCCCAACTCTCCGGTTTCCTTCCACGTTCCCGGCTTTATAAAGTTGCGATAGCGAGGGAAAGTCGACTCGAACTCAACAAGACGTCCAAGTAGCCCCTTATCCAGTATTTCCCGAACTGTAAGGAAATCCGAATCCCAGCGCCTGTTCTGATATACACTTATAGCCAGCCCTTTGGATCGGGCGAGGTCGACCAATTCTTGTCCCTGCTCAACTGTTGTCGTGAAAGGTTTCTCGACAATCACATTTTTCCCAGCCTCCAGTGCTTTCCGTGCATACTCGTAATGCGTACTGTCCGGCGTGTTAATAACGACCAGTTCTAACTCATCTAAAGCAACGAGTTCCTCGAAACTGCGCACAATACGAGCTGAAGGATAACGTTCTTTTGACAGTTCCTTACTGCGCTCCGTGATTGCTGTCAGACAGAAAGCCGGGTTCGTGCTGATAAATGGGGCGTGAAATATTTGCCCTGACATGCCGAAGGCTGCCAATCCTGTTTTGATCTTCTCCATTTTTATGAAAGTTTATTTTTGCGAAGATATGAATTTATCGGTTACAATGATCTGTTTTGGTGCGGTTGCCTAAAGAACTTTAGAAACAAAAAAGGGGGTGTGTCAAAATTCCCCCTTTCTTTTTTTATGCTGGCCAACATATAAAGTA
>ENA-ORNK01000258-ORNK01000258.1-human-gut-metagenome-genome-assembly--contig:-NODE-258-length-81348-cov-4.647448_pt1 | contig 81348 bp, 80 predicted proteins | sample MGYA00242115_ERZ509022 | MGnify/ENA primary metagenome ERZ509022 (study PRJEB26280, sample SAMEA2338690) | human gut metagenome | biome: human gut; feature: human-associated habitat; material: faeces...
AAATTAATTTCATCTGACCAGTCATTTAGCGTTGCAGCAGTCACTTCTACAAAGTCGTAGAACTGGTTAAATTGGCCAGGAAGATTTCCTCTTAATGACAGCATTTGTCCATATTCTTTTGCGATTGGTTTGTTATCGTCCGTAGCAGACTCGCCAGCATTTTGTTGTGTACTTACATGCTGCTTCCATACATTCTTCTTACCGGTGTATTTCAGTGGTTCCGGATCCTTCGGCGCTATTTCCGTGCCATCTGATAGTCTTTGTGGGCCGCCATCAAGTAAGCCGTCATTATCGGTATCTTGTTTTGTAGGATCCGATTTCAGAACAAACTGGACTTGCTGGTTTCCACCAACAACTACCTGATATTCTTCTCCATTCAGCAAACCGTCGCCATCGTAATCACCATTCGCCTGAACATCTTCATAGCTTATACCTGAAAATGGATTTCTTGTTCCATTGATATATTTTCCACCCTCACACAAAAGCTTCGTGTAGTAATTAGAGATGCCATCATTATTTCCGTCTAATGTAAAATCAATCGTTTCATTTTCCGCATCCTTGAAAATGGTATCCAAATCTTCTGCTGCTTCCGCATAATAATACTTTCCGCCAGTTTCTTTTGCTACTTTTTCTAATATGGAAGAATTTACATTTCCAAGTCCTATTGTGTAGATAGTCACTTGATTTTCATTTGCTTCCGCAATCAGATCATCATAGCTATAGGATACACGATTGTCATCACCATCTGTCATGAACAGGATTACCCTGTCATTTCCACTGGTATCACTTTCCAATTGCTGCAGTCCGGTATGGATACCCGCTGCTCCATTTGTTCCGGAATCAGCTCCCCATCCATCATCATTTTTAAACTCATCAAGGCTTTCCTTAATCTGATTCAGATCATCTGTCAAAGGAGTGATAAGTTCATCTTTGGCTATAAAAGATACCAAGCTTCCGGCATCCCTGCCTGCTGTCATTTTATCAACAAACTGCTTAGAAAGCGTCAGACGCAAGCCTTTTGGATCATTATCTGTCATACTTGCCGAACGATCCAGTACAAAAGCAACGGATAATCCGACGTTTGCCTCATCAGATGGTTTTCTAATATCATCTCTCCACACAGTTAAAAATGCGGTCTTATTAAGCAGAACATATGTGGAAAAATGGCTTGTTACAGCAGTTGCTACACCATTTTCCATATCAACAGTCGTTTCTAATTCTTCCAACTGTCCTGTTTCTGCGTTCATATAATAAATGACCGGTTTGAAATCAGGATCATTTAATAATGATTTATCGAAAGAAAATTGCAAAGTAGCAGAATTGATTTCATCATCCACTGTAAAGTCATATGCCTGCCCTATGTATCCCGGCATATCTGTTGGAAACAAATCCGATTCATTCTGTTCAACTGTCAAAGACTCAATTTGATCACCTGACAAATTTGCCATAACAGATACACCGGTAATTCCATCGTTTCCTTCTGCTGAAGCCGACACATCAAACGATTCATTGGCAACCAGCGGGTCTGTACCAATTTCTATCTCTGTTCCATCAGAAGCTCCGTCTCCGTCTGTATCGGAATTTAAAGGATCTGTATGATGTTGTTTTACTTCTTCGTAATCTGAAAGACCGTCGCCATCCGAATCTGCATATCCTGGTTTTGTACCAAGCTGATACTCTTCCAGATTTGTTAATCCATCACCATCTGCGTCCTCATTGCCATCTTTTACGCCATTTCCGTCTGTATCCGGCTTTGTCGGGTCAAGTCCAAGGGGTTCTAATTCATAAGCGTCTGGTAATCCATCTCCATCTGTGTCCGTTTTGTTCGGATCCGAGCCATAAAATTCTTCAAAGGAATCCAAGATACCGTCTCCATCTGTATCCGTGTCATCATTCAAATTGATCCACTTCGCATATAACGTTCCATCCTGTTGTGGGACATAATCTTGAAAATTATACACATACTTACATTTATCATCTAAGTACCAGCCTACAAATGTATAGCCTTCTCTTGTAGGTTTATCCGGTTCCGTGAGTAATTCACCATATTTGATTGTTTGCGGTTCAACGCTCGATCCACCATTGGACTCAAATCTTACAGTTACATTTTCTGGATTAACCGTTTTTTTCACTTTGTATGTGTATTTTACTTCAATTTCTTTTTCCTGTGAATTTATCTTTATTGTTTTCTTTACAACATGTTCATCCGATGCATTCACAGTTAAACTGGCACATGGAATGCATGACAAGATCAAACAGAATATCAGAAAAGATGAGATGATTCCTGTTTTCTTTTTGCTATAAACAATTTTGATTATAACGCCTGCTGCTACTACAAACAAAGCCATATACAAAAGGATTGCTTTCGTATCGCCTGTGTTTGTATTATTTGTTTTCAATGACAAGGCATTCGGAGTATACTTTGCTTCGTAGGTTAAAGTACGACCGGCATCAAGCGAAGTATCTGTTTTGTTTACAGACAACTTGTATCCGTCGATATCCATAAATTCGATACCAATGTCCTCCAAATCACTCTCCGACTGATTTTTCAGATTGAATATTGTCTGAATTGTTTCAGTTTTGGAATAATCTTCTTTGTCTGTTGTCAGTTCAGCCTGAATCTGTCCCGATCCATCTGCAGCAAACACTGTCAGTGAACTGAAAAGCAGCATCAGAAATAAGACCACTCCGAATAATTTTCTCTTTTTCATTTTTGTTTCCTCATATATAAGTGGGTAAGTTACTATTTTATTATAACTTATATACGCAGAAATGCTACTATATTTATAATTTAATGCAGAAAAAAGAGACCCCACCAGTGTTTCATGTCTTTTAAGAGAATCAATATATTCTCTACTCCATTCTGGATTTATACGAATCACTTCTTCTTTTCCTATTTGCCATTTCTTAAATGTGTAAACATTTGAGCTGTATCGGTTTCCATCTTCATCCTCCCATACCGGTGAATATGTAAGATATGGTTTAGCTGATCCATGTTCTTTATGCTCATTTACGAGCACACATGTAACAGGCACTTTTTTTGAGCATTTTAACATCTGCACAAAATGTAGAGAAACCCATTGGCCTAGCGCCCAGAGTAATACAACTCCTGAAATCAAAACTGCTAAATAATTGTACAACATAATAATCTCTCCATTCATTTTATCTTTTGTTTGTTTTGACATTCCATTGCAAAAATCGAAACATCATATGGAGAAATTTTATTAGATAGCTGGGCAAGAGGTGAAGTTTATGTAAACGGACTCTACATTGAATGCCATTCGAACTTCACGTATGGGTATAATTTCAAACCAGAATATCTCACATTGGAACGGGATCGTAAAAAGTGCTTATACCAGATTTTCCGGTGGGAAAGTTGAGTAAGTATACTATAAGTATTTATTAGATGGAAATTTTGATGTAATCAAAAAGAGTATCACGTTTCTTCTTGTTCACGTGATACTCTTTCTTTCATGGCTTCTGACTGTTACTGTTGATATACGTTTTACTTTTTCATTTACAATCTGTTTTATTTTACACCATGGTCCACCTGGTACATATGCGAAATCAGGCGGAAGATCTGACTGGTATATCCCCATTCATTATCATAAAAACTGATCAGTTTGAAATCAGCATGTGTATGTTTCTTCTTATAATATACATTAATTGACGACTCAATAGAGGATTTTTAATAAAGCTGTAACTCCCCTGTTTCTCTGTTATGTCTTTCAACCTGATATGTCAAAACTACTGTAACAGCTACCATAATGCACATACAAACCAGCAGTCCGGCGATATTCAAGATCCATTGTTTTTCTTTCCCACCAATATTCAATACAAATCGAATAATATTAATACAATATGTGAGCGGAAATACAAGTGAAATCATTTTTGCCCAGAAAGGAAAACAGTTCCGTGGAATTCTTGAACCGGAAAACAATGTCATCGGTGTATCAAAAATATCCATAATGATTGAAGCATCTCTGGAAAACATAAAAATGGAATTCAACATTCCACCCCAGATTGTGGAAGACAGTAGCAACAAAAGAAAAATAAATGGCAAAATCAGTATGTTGTGGAATTGGATTGCTTTTGTATAAACCAGAATAAATACGCAAAAACAACAGAACATCCATACTTCCTGAATCAATGCGCCAAGTGCTCTCCCATACATCATAGCCAGACGGTTTGCAGGGGAAAGAAAAGTAATTTCCAAAGTGCCACCTTTTCTTTCCTGATTCGCCATCGACCATGCATTTTGTACCATCGACCAGAAGCATGTATAAGACATAAATCCGGTTCCTAAGAAAGCCAGTAATTCTTTGCTGTCAGAAATCCCCATATAACCGGTTAAGGAAAATGGTTTGTAAGTATAATAAACTTCTAAAAATCCAAGAATCGGCCAGATCAGCAGCGACAAATATACAAAAGCTGAATGATAATCATGTTTCTGTTGTTTTTCAATTTCTGCTTTTATTACCAAAAATATTTTCTTCACTGTCTTCTCCTCTTGATCTGTAAATAATTTTCATCAATATTTCTTCCAGTCCAGGTTCCTGCAAAACCATCTTCGGTTCACTTGCAAACAAATCTTTTAGTTCTTCTTTGGTACCCTGTGCAATCATTCGCCCCTTATCCAGAACATAAATATAATCACAAAGTTCTTCAGCCTCACTTATATAGTGTGTTGTCAGGAGAACTCCTTTTTTCCCCTCCTGAGCCAACTCTTTTATCATAGTCCGTATTTCCTTTGCAATCACAATATCCAGTCCAAGGGTTGGTTCATCCAGAAAAATATATTCAGGATCGTTAATCAGTCCTCTTGCAATCTGTAGCCGTTGTTTCATTCCTTTTGAATATCTTTCAACCGGTATATCTTCGGCTTCTTCCAACCCTACTATTTTCAATAATTCTGCAATTTTTTCTTTTAATTTAACACCACTCAAGCCATATAAACTGCCAAAGTATTTTAAATTTTCTATAGCAGTAAGTCGCCAGTACAGATTCCTTTCTCCACCGGAAATTACATTGATCCGTTCTTTTACCCAACGATGATTTTTAACTGCATCGACACCATTCATCGTGAGCGTTCCTGAGGATGGCGCGATAATCGATGCTAGCATACGGATTGTTGTTGTTTTCCCTGCGCCGTTAATTCCGAGAACGCCTATGATTTGCCCTTTTGGAATTTCCAAAGTGATATCCTTTACCGCGGAAACGATTTTCTTTTTTCGACCGAACAATGCACTTTCTTTTATCACGTAATTTTTTGCAAGATTTGTAGCTATAATTTTCTGTTCGTCCATGTCTTTTCTCCTATCTATCCAAATATACTTTCTACCAGTTTCCTCTCCATTGACTGATACCAGATCATACCGAGAACCAGATAAATGCCGGATAGAACAAGAATCTGTACAATCAGTAGATGATTGCTGATCAGATTTTCATGTCCGATCACCACATTTCGAAATAAAGTAACCGCTGGAGTCAATGGAAAAATCTGTGCTACATTCTGAACCCAATCCGGCAGATATTGAATCGGATAGGTAATCCCGCATACCAGGCTCATTGTAACAAATAATGTATTCTGTGTCAGATAAGTGTCTCTTGTATATAGCATAACGGAAGATAATAAAATTCCCATACAGAAAAAACTTAGTATTGCCAGTAAAATCGTAATCAATGCCCGGGCGGAAAGAAAATAACTTAATTTTGCTCCGAACAGTACCCCGACAATGAGCACAGTTCCAAACTCCAGAAATGCCCGTGTCGTCTGTTCCAGCAGACATCCAAAAAAGTATTCACTCCTTGGTGCGGGCGATAACAACAGCATTTCCAGTGTGCCTTCTCTTAATTCTGTAATCAATGCCCTTCCGATATTCATGAGCGTTGCAACTGCCAGAACATTTAACGCAGATCCCAGTACAATATAAGTGATATAATCTGCACCATTTACATATTTGCTGAATTCATTGTTTAAATTTCCATGCATAAAATAGCGATATACAAAATATGGAAAGATAATCTGAGTAACTCCCGTTATCACGCGTGATACCATAAATGACCATGGAACTGCCCTCAGAATCCCAATCCTGTTTTTATGATATGTTGAAAATATTACCTGCCACATCTATTTGCCCCCTTCTAGATAGTTATCATTTCGTAAAATTTGTAAGGAATGTAGTTAATCATATCTTCTTTAAATTCATATTCTACGAAGAATCCTTTTTTATTTTTATGAACAAGATCTGCTTTCCACATGATTTGCAGATGCTTCGACACTGCCGCTTCGCTGATTTCCAATTTCTGCGCCAGTTCTTGTGTGGTACAGACATTCTGCATCAAAAGCTTGATAATCCGTAATCGCGTTTTGTCTCCGAGTACTTTAAATATTTGCACCAAGTCTTCCGGAATATCACTCTCGATTGATTCAACAATAACTCCTTTTACCACTTCCAGTTCCTGCCTGTGCTTAAAAAGCCATAAATGAGGATACACAAAAGTACTGACTGTAAGAAATACCGTATTCAGCTCTTTTTTCTTATACTTAAATTCATGGTTTTTCAGATAAATGACTTCGGTTTCTTCAACCTGCAGACGTGTATGGATTTTTCCGATCCAATTCCACAATCCTTCTGCCTGACATTTTCGTTTTTCATTCTGAATTACTCTTATGAGATAAGGTCGTAAAATCATTTCTTCTTTGCGAAATACGGTTTCATAATACGCTTCCATAACATTTAATATTCTGTCACGCTCTTTCCTGGTCATTTCATTACCAGTTGTTTCCTTTACCCAATGATTCCACTGGTATATATTCTTTTTTCGAAAATAACGAATCATTTCGATAATTTCCATTTGTCGGATCTCACTCCATTTTTCCGAATCAATAATTAAAATCCATTCATTTGTCAAAGTTTTGAGATTACGGATTTCTTTTACCAGTTCTGGTAAACACTTTTCTTTTGACTGCACCCATTTTTGTCTGGATACATGATGCTCCGGATTGGAAAGTACGTGCATCGAAAAGAAAAATTCCCATACAGGCAGATAAGACACAACAACTTTTATATCTTCTTCACTAAACATATCTAAAATCATATTGTTACACCTTTTTCAATCAACCGATCAGTTAATCAAATCCTTTTTCCTTTTTGATGTAGGCATTATAGGGATGAAGGTCAGGTTTGTCAATGTTTAATTTGATTTTTCGTTCTGTAATTTTAAAATATTAAAAGGTGCTAATCCAGCAAAAAACTAAATTAGCACCTCAAATATCAAAATATTGTTTATCTTACACCTAAATCAGATTCTCTCTCCGTCTTATCTTTTCCCTGTATTTCTTTCATAATCGACTTTGTTATTTCTGGTGATCTCATCAAGCTCCTCCACAAGATGTGATGCTTTTCCACAGAGAATCCCATTCTCCTTGTCAGTGTGATATCTAAATGATGCAGAATCATTGGTCTTAAATGAGTGACTGAAAAGTTTATCAATGCCAAGTTTGCTTACGAATTCTTTGATAAGAAGTAAGCCTGCATTGGAGGATAAATCTCCTCCATCAAAATTTATTTTAATCTGTCTATTGCTTTCTAGTGATACAGTAATTATGTGGCTTTCAGTCACTTCACACGGCATAGCCGTGAATAATCTAGGTTAATCATTTAACAGGATTCTTATTTTTTTAACAAAGCGCATAAAAACAGACTTCGCCTATTCAGCTCTCCTGCCCCTCTATTACACTTGAGAGGGGAAAATAAAATCTCTTGATATCCGCACCGATACGTCCTTTTGTTATTTATTTTTTCTTCTTAATACCAGTGCTCCTGACGTTGCTGCAATCCCCATCAGAACCAGATACAATGCCATAGAACTGCTATCTCCCGTCTCCGGAACTTTATCCTTCGCATCTGAAGCCGGTGCCTTTGGTTTTGTATCGATATCTGTTTTCGCATCTGTTGCTTTACAGTGGTTTGTAAATATCGTTTTATCACCACTTATTTTTGCTGACAACACACCACTTCCATCATCTGTCACACTGACCGTAAGCTTGTACACGTTTTCATCATATGTAACACCGGTCTGCTTATCATTTACTTCTGAAATCGTGTATTCATAAGTACCTTCTGAATCAAATGTCAGATTTTTAAAACGAATTGCTCCATCTTCCTTATTTTTAACCTCCGTAATTGCTTTTCCATCTTTATCCTTAAGCTGGAATGTAAACTGCCCTTCCTTCAGAGTTCCTCCTTCCAGTTTCTTGACAGCTTCAATTGTTACATTCGCCGGTTCTGCCTTATAACTATTCTGGAAAGTAATTGCATTTTCTTTTTCCGGATTCATCTGGTCATCTTCAACGATTTCTGCCAGCACCTGATGTTCTGCCTTAAGCGTTCCATCACGATTATCTGTAATCATGGTATGAATCATGTAGGTCTGATCATCGTAAGTAATTCCGGTTTCTCCCTGATTCACTTCACGCACCGTGTAAATATGATTTCCCGGTTTTGTGTATGTAATCTTGTCAAATGTTACATTTCCGTCTGCATCATTGGTTCCTGTTGCAATCACACTGCTTCCTTCCAGTAGTTCAAACTGGAACTCTCCGTCTCTTAATTCTCTTCCAGTCAGACTCTTGTTAACTTTAACCTGATCTGTGACGCTGCTCGATAATTCACTGACGTTATAAGTATTCGTAAAGCTGAACAATGGTCCTTCTGCCGGATTTCTGGTCACGGTCAGAGTTCCTTCCCCGTCATCATGCAATATCAGTTTGAAGGTCTTACCTGTTGATGCACCAGTATCATTTGTCACACCGGAAACATTTCCGGATTCTGTAACCTTATATTCAAATTCCTTTGTTCGCGTTCCATTCTCGTCCGGTGTCACACCTTCCAACTGACTAAGAGAAAAAGTAATCTGTCTGAAATTGACATTACCTGACACATCATTTATTGCTGTCGTATTTTCCAGCATCGGAGCTCCTTCCGTCAGAGCCTCCAGTGTAAATGTGAACTTTCCTGCAATACTGTCCGGTGTCAGCCCTTCTTCATATGACAGAGTTTTATTTCCTGTAATCTCCACCGGAACACTGGAAGTACCGTACTGGTTCACAAACTCAAACTTATCCTTGCCATCCGGATAATTGGTCACTGCTATCAGCGTACCATTTCCATTATCTGTTACTGTCACCGTAAAATCATAAGAGTTCTTTACAGCGCTTACTCCATTTGGAAGAGTTCCTTCTGCCGCTTCCTCATAAATTCTATAATCAAGTGTATATACTGTGTTGCCATTCTGATCTGTTGATTTCACAGCATAACCATCTCTTACCGCCTGGCTAAGTACAATTGCAGTATCTCCGGCTGCGGTATTGGAAGTTTTATACTTCAATGAATCAAAAGAAATATTTCCATTTTCCTGGTTTTGTTTTTTCTGGATTACTGTTCCATTACTTCCATTTGTTGGACATGTTGCCAGCTCAAACAGGAACTCCCCTGCTTTCATCGGCCGGCCGTTCAGAATCTTGTTCGCCATAACTTCTGCACTTGTTCCGCCTTCTGCTTCTGTAGAACTGCTATAGCTGTTTTCAAATACAGCCTTATCTGTTGCAGTTCCGGCTGTGCCATTATTATAAGAAGCGGAAGCTTTTAATTTTCCAAAGTTCTCTGTATCACGTTCTACAGTAACAGTTGCCTTTGCAGTATGCGTATCATATGTCATGCCTCCTGTCTGTGTCTGCGGAACATTTTCCTTAATGTCAAATGTATAAGTTCCTGCCTTTGTAAATGTGACATCTCCAAACTGGAATTCTTTTGTTTCGCCGTCTTTTGCATCAGCAACAACTGCTTTATCTCCATTTTGAGCAATCGTCACCGCACCGTCCTGAATGGCTGTCTGAGTATTCTCATCTCCCACCGTTAATGTAAATTCAAAAGCTTCATTCTCCTTCATATCCCGTCCTGTAAGAGTCTTCGTTCCTCTAATGGCCGTATCTCCAGTCAGTGTTACCGGAGCATCCGGAACCCCCACAGCCAGACGTCCGTTATTGCCAAGATATGCAGTCACGCTTTTATCCTGATTATTCCATACAGGCTTGATGGATTGTGACGCCGTTCCTGTTACATTTGATCCTTCTACCTTATCTTCTGCAAAAGATGACAAACTTGTTGTTCTCGGCGTTCCTGCCGGAATGTAATACTCACCTGCAGCATTCTTTTTTGCATAATTGCCCAGTAACAGATTACTGTTTCCCGAAATCGTTACTGTATTACTTCCGCTTACAGCTTTTCCATCTGATCCCAATTCATAATAATCCCGCTGATAATAATATGTTGCTGCCCCACTGGTATCAATATCTGTTTTTACCGGATTCTTGCAGGCTTCGTCTGTATATAATACCGTATCATTCTGGAAATAATAAAAGTCATTTGTTGCCGCCGGTACGAACCTTGCATATGCACCCGCACCGCCGGATTCTTCCTTACTCTGGGTCTTGTCATACTGATTACTGTAGAAATATACCTGATTATTCTCATTCTTATTAGCGTTGATATAAGCCTTCATCTGTGCATCTGGATTTTTCAGCTCGTCAGCTACACCGGCTTTCAGACTCACATCATAGAACAGACGCATCGGATATGTCTCATCAATACTCATACTGCCATCTCTGTTGACTTCATAATATCGAAGTGGAATCAGATTTGCAGGAATCTGAACCGTAACAAGATCTCCTATCTGTAGTTGGTCATCTCCAATTGTCTTTTCCACTTTAATCCGGATATCCTGAAGATTCCCTTCCGGGTATACATGGTTTGTTTCCGGTATATCTTCTTTAAAAGTATATGTTACAATTTTTTTGTTATTTTCTGTCGTTTCACTCTTGTTAGCATCTGTGAATAACTGGTTTGCATATACCAGGGTATTGATATTATCCACCTGCATGTAATCTCCAAGCTGGTCTGTAATTGTTATATAGCCTGCCTGGCTTGGATTCTCACCTTGTCCCACCTCAGTCGGGGATTGGGCTGAAGAGATGATTTCATCTCCAATCTGAGTAAAAATATCTTTCAAACTTGATGCATCTGTTGCTTTATAATATGTTGCATCATTTCCATTAGTGTCTTTTGCACGGGTTCCAAGATTATCATAACTCTCTGCATTTGGATAATTGTTGGAAAGTCCATGCATAAATGCATTGGCCTTTTCTATATCCGTCCATTCTCCATCTCCTGTATGTCCTGTGATTTTTGCATCTGCATTGTTAAATATACCAATTGTATAAATATCCGCATCTTTCTTTATTGATTTTGCTGATTTTATTGCTCTTTCTGCTACATCTTTATCAAAGTTGCTAACGCTTGCCGGCACTCCATCTGTAAAAAATATGACTACCCGTTTCACATTTTTTCGGTTTTCATTACTCGCTTCATCGGTTTTGCTTTGCTTTACAAGCTTCTGTGTCAGATTCATAGCATTATCTGCTAAAGTAGCGCCAGCCGGCTTGAGTGCGTTCACCTTTTCTTGCAATTCTGATTTATCACTACTCGTATATGCCTTATATCCACTGACAACCTGCGTAAAATTGTACAAATATTGACCTTTACGATATGTTTCATTTCCAATCTTGTCACTCTCTTCTCCGGCAAATTTTATAACTGCAATCCGGCTCTGCTTATTTTCATCAGCTCTTTTATCATTTTCCTTTGCGGATCTGTCAATAAAATCATTCACCGCTCCTTTAAGCCGTTTTATCCGTTTCGTACTGTCTGTCAATCCGGCAGGATCGTCCATACTTCCTGATACGTCCAGTACCAGCACAATATCCAACGGAACTGTTGTCTCTCCCACTATCTTAGCAGTGGAGGAAAGCGCAGAAAGTCCTACCAGAAAATCCGAATCTGCACCTTTCTTAATTGTGACTGATTGTGACTCATTCTGTCTGCCTGTAAGTGTGACGTCCCCTGTGGATACAGATTTGTCCGTCCATATGCGTCCCACATTTTTCGTACTGTCATCAAGGGCATTTGCATCATGCCAGTTGTTGATCGTCTCACTATCCGCCACTGTACTTTTTGTAATATTGTCTGCCGCATTTACCTGCTGCTGTCCAAGACCAGACAACATAACCACAATCATGATAAATGTGACGACTTGTGTAATCTTTTTCATCTTCCTGTATCCTCCCTGATCTACTCTGATATTTTTAACACATGACAATAAATATTTTATTCCTTCTAACTATCTAACTATTTTATCTCCACACTGTTCACCTTTACAGGCTCTTTTCAGGCAAAAAAAGTGCCTTTTTACATAATCCGCGTAAAACAGGCACTTTTCCGCATCTTATTATTTTATTGATTTACAAAATCTTTAATCTTATCACGTTTATCAATTTGTAGTTTTTCCAGGATTCCGGAGACATAGTGTTTGACCGTATTCACGGACAGTCCCAGATGTTCTGCAATTTCCTGGTTCGTCCAGTCCCTGCACGCCAGCATGGCAATGGAAAATTCCAGGGGGCTCAAAAGATCCGTCACTGCTTTTTGCATCTTGGAATTGTGAATCTTCATCCATCCACGGCTGAATGCGAGTACACCATCTACCAGCTTCTTGTACATTTCCGGCTCTTTTTTCCGGATACAGACTTCAAGAACTCCTTGAAGCAGACCGTGATATTCGATAAATGGTTCTATGAATTTGTCAAGTCTTGCCCGCTCCCATGCCTGGGCAACCGTCTGAATCGCCTCTTCTTGTTCTTTCAGATTGATCTGACACATTGCCTGCACACAGCCCAGATAAATCATGGCGATCGGGTAAACTCCGTCTGTCATCAGAAATGCACCCTGCACAACACCTTTTGCCTTAGCATAGTCTTGTCTCAGATAAATCTCATGCGCCAGAAGGCTCACCGCAAATAACCGCTGTCCGATCGGCAGATACGGAATGTACTGCTGAAGCGGCGGTGTTCCCTCCTCTGGCAGTATATGAAGAAATATGTTGATTACATAAAATGCGAACAGACAGGACGCCTTTACATTCACAGGTGCGTTCTCCTGCATTGCACGAGTCAGGCACTGCTGTACATCTTCCCTTGTACACTGTGCTGCCTGAAGATTTCCAAGGGTAAGATTCGCAAATGTATAAAGCATATCCGCCGATAGCCGAAGCATCACATCATCGTGATCCAGATAATCTTTTACCGTCTCAACACATTTTTCCGCCTGCGCTGAGAAGAAATAATATTCTCCCTGCGCAATCTGCGCCAGTTCCTTATCTTCTATTTTTTCAATTGCTTCTGCTGCCTTTCCCGGTTGAAATGCACTTCCAACCAAAGGAAGGATGACTCTGTCAGATATTTTCATCTCTTTCACCACTTCTTATAAATCTTCACATCTAGAACTTTTTCACAGTAATGTTATAACCGACCATACTCTCACCAGTCCAAGCAAAATCGCCACTCCCCCAATTACAAAACAGATCAGACTCAGAAAATGACTTCCTCCACCTGTTATGTCTTTTAAAGTTTCCGTCACATCCTTCGGATTCTCCGGATCTTCCATTGTTTCATTGAATAAAAATCTATTCAACAGGTTAAGTTTTGAAAATCCTTTTCTTTTACTCATTTGTTTCGCCTTTCATCGGATGAAAATATTCCGAAAGGAGAAATATTTATATAAATATATTAGCATATAGTTGCAATATGTAAAAGAGGCGATCTCAATTCGGACTTTTTCAGTTGTAGAAAGGAGCTGTACTACAACATATTTCCGCTTCTGCTTTCAGCATCCTGGCTTCCAGATTCTCTCCACCTTTTGAAATATATTTTGCAAACCATAAATATCGCTTCCAGCCCAGTGAGCTGATCGTCTTACGAACAAAAGTGACCACCGATTCGAACGGATACTTTGTATCCGGTGTGGTAATTGCGATATATCCTTCATGCCGCTTGGAAGTCGTATAGAGCATTCCTGCCTGCATACACGACCTTGCAAAACCAATAATATAATTTGTCCGCATTTCTTAACAGAAATCTTTTTCTTTCCACTTTGTGGAATATCTTTCTTAATTAATCGTTTTTTTAATTTTTCAGGCACAGATTGTCCTGTTCCAAGTAAGACAACCGCTTTTCGCCTATTTCTTCTTTTTATTGCCGAATCATTAGAATCATATCCCATAAGGTCAATTCCCAATGACGCAGCTTCTTTATACATTTTCTTTCTAGCAGTTATTTCTTCAGCCGTTGGTTGCAATTTTATCTATATATTTCAACGTGTTTTTATACATTTCTCGAATTTCAAAACAGAAAAACCATGATTTACGTTTTTTGTAAACCATGGTTTTAGAAAATTTCTAATATAAAATATATTTGAAAATAATCCCATATAAAACAACTGTATATAAAATGCTATACAACGTACCAATTAAATAATATTCTGCAAAAGCTGGATTTTTTGTTATCTGATCATAACGTGCAATTGATTTTGCAGTCATTGTCAATCCAACCGCAGAATATTGTCCAAGAACAATAAAAACTGCACACAGGAACCGCTCAAGAATCCCTACTAACGCTCCTGCTCCATTCTTTGTTTTCGTGCTATTATCATCCTCTTGCTCAGATTCAGGTTTTACCTGATAAGCTGAAAAAAGAATCTTGAATGTAATATTGGCTGGTTTTGCTATACATAAAAAATACAGCAGATAAGGAATCGGTTTTATTATATATTCTGGAAAATAGTAAACCAATATAGAAGATTTCCAGATAATTAAGAAGAAGCTTAAAATATGAAAAATTAAAGAACATACATATATAACATTTGTTACGTTTATTGGCAACTTATTTGTCCGAATATCATAATTCTCAATCCATCTTTTTATTACTTCAATTATAAAGTGTATGCAAATACATTCCAGACAAATTTTCCCAATATTATATCCATATATATAAAACAACATTCCTATGATTATAAATGGAATTATATATGCTAAACAATAACAGAATATTTTCTTTTTATCTTTCTTTTTAACAATATATTTATTGGTTAAAAAATACTCTCCAATTATATGTCCTATACACAATACCATAAAAACCGAACTTTTTTGCACCTGTTATCATCCCCATTTCTCCTTAAATACATTTTCTAAGCCACATTTGGTATTTACATAAACCGAAATACCTGTATTTTTTACTTTACTGTTTACAAGCTGAGGTGAAATATCTAATTCCTGTGCCAATTCTCTTTGGTTATATTCGCCATTGTCACCGTACCGATATGTTAATATAATTCTTCGTACAAATTCATATTGTGATTTCGTCCATGAATTCGCATATCTGTCGCATAATTTCAATGTTTTATTCGCAGCGTCTAAAAGAACTTCCTCTTCTATCGAAGCACTATATTTTTGCAGACACACTTTAGCGTTTCCATAATCGTTTTTTTCATGGATTTTTTCAATAGCATTCCGTGCTGACCAATATGCCGGTCCATCACTTCCCATACTGGTTTCCTGGATTATTTCTGTGTTCATATCACCAACACCTATACCAAACCGTATTTTTGTAGGATACAGTTGAAATTGGATCGTATCAAGTAACTCAAATAAATGCGCCGCACTATGAAGCAATCCTTGAAATTCATCCCCTAATGTGATTGAAAATCGGGAAGCAATATTGCTTTTATATTCTTCGTTTACCTGATCCAGGATCCTTTTTAAATGATTCTGAACTTCCGATCTATTTGAAATAGTTTTTGACGCAATGATGTCTCCTATAATTGCAAAATACATACTCAAACCTCCTTGTCACTATTATTATACTTTGATATTTGCAAAAATCAAATGAATTTGTTTGATTTTATAATTATCAAATGAATTTGTTTGATATAGAAAACATCAATAATTTTTAATCTTCTTTTTTAGCGTTGATGGAACATGTCAATATTCAAAATCTCCACGCAAAAAAGCCATGCTCTACATCCAACATGTAAACCATGGCTTTTATCTGTACCACTATTTCAATTATTCTCCATCTTTGAAATGATATCTGCCCTTTTATTTCCCTATCTTCCGACACGTTCCTTCATTCTCATAATCCTTGTGAACCCCATCATCGTCATACAGCAGATACTCTGCCTCATCAAATCCGAGCATGGTAAGTGTCGACAGATCAATCTGCTTCACCGATTCAGCCACTTCTGCGACCGGGATGCATTTTCCTTCCCGGATGAACAGCGGTACTTCGTTCAGTGCGATCATGATTTCATTTCCGAGCATCAGCGGGATAAATACACCAAGCGCCAGGTGGCGCAGCAGAAATTCTCTTGCCGTATCCGCGCCGAATCCGCCCAGATCAGCACCCGTATAAGGGAACCCACACATATTGAGTGACGGCATCATTTTCAGATTCAGCAGAATATGAGACCACCAGGACTTGTTATCTCCGGTCCAGATTCCACCATAGCGGTGCATTCCGATATTCTTGTTGATTCCGCGGTTTGATTCACCAACTCCGTAGAAAATATCGTCTTCATTCATTCTATAAGTAAAGGAAAATCCTTCTTCCTGTGAGATCGTACCATACTCCGGATTCCCTTCTGTCTTTTCAATCTTTTCTATAACAGCTTTTGTGTTAAAGGGTGTCCCTTATTCGTATCCTTTTATTTATTCAATCCCCATTACTTCTCCTAGTGCAAGCACCGCATTTCTTACGCATTCCGGACATTCACAGAGTACCTTTCCTGTGCCGACGCCCTTCAACTCCCTGCAGATCGTTGCTCCGCATTTTTGCTGAAACTTTGCAAGGATTTCTTTGGAATAACGAGGCGTTCCGGCTCCGTCTGTCAGGATTCCGGCGGTCATCACAGCTCCAATGAGTGCCCCGCAGGTTGCTTCCAGACATCCCATTCCAGCTGCATAGCCTGCGGTTAATTTCATCAGTGTCTCATCGTCCAATGAAAGCTTATCTTCAAATACTTTTACCACTGCCTGGGAACAGTTGCATGCTCCGGCAGCTTTTAAATCTGCAGCTTTTGCTGCGCGTTCTTCGATTGTCATATTCAGTACCTCTCTTATTTTATTCAATCTGGTAAAATTTTTTCAAAGGCTTCGTCTCAGTCTTAGCTGCTCTCTGAAAAAATTCCGGTATATTCTCCATATACCTATAAATATACACAAGGAACAGACTGATGCCTGTTCCCTGCCTGTTAATTCCTATTATAACATAAATCTGTTAGAATCCCATCCACTTTTTCAGAATACCGGGACACATTCTTTTAAATTTGATACATTCTGAATCCTAGATCATCTCTAAAAATGCAGCAATTCGTGTATCCAGCTGTCCGATATCTGCCTGAGAATAATCGGTCTCTACATGGATATACGGAAGTCCTTTAGATTTTACAAATTTCTCAATGCTCTTTGCCTCAATATTGTAAGTATGACATGCCTGAAGTGTCATTTCTACTACACCCTCGATATTATACTCTTCAAGGAGTCTTCCCATCAGTTCAATACGGTTGTTATCTGGTGTCATAACGGAACATCCGATTGCAAGATATCTCTCTGCAATTGCTTTGTAGATGTCCTCTGCATCTTCATCGATGAGACGGTCAACAGATTTTGCACCTCCACAGTTTTCATAGACTACAACATTTCCACCGTGTTCTTCGATGGCTTTTACAACCTTCATCGGTGCACCGCTGCTTGGACATCCGGTTAAAAGGATACGTTTCTTTCTCTCTGGTTTTTTCTTTTCTTCGTATTCTTTCATCAGCTTTTCACGAAGGGCATCAATTTCTGCCGGCATTTTTTCTTTGTCGAATTTGAACTGGCTTCCATAGAGAACACCGAACAGCTGGGAACCGTTCATCGGAGCTGGATCATTTTTCATAACTTCGTAGAATTTCTTCAGTGCAATACGTCCCTGGTTGGATACATGAACAGCATGGCGCACTTTTTCTTCTGTGATCTCTACATTAAATGTCTTTTCCAGATATTCTTTGAAACGGATGATCTCTTTTGTCCACAGTTCCAGGGAATCTTCTCTCTGTGAGTTTGGAAGTTCCATGATATAGACATTTTTGAATTCTTTCATCAGTTCGTACATCTTTTTCTTTCCATCACAGGTTGTCTCTCCGACTACCACGTCTGAGAAATAGAAGAATGGACATTTGTCAGATACGGCAAAACCGTAACTTGCCTTTACCATCGGGCACAGATTCTTCGGCAGATCCTTTTCTGCGATCGGGATCGTTTCATCGGATGTAGAGCAAAGTCCTACGGTAACTGCTCCCATAGCCATTGCGATTTCCTGTGGGAAGTAGGTACAGTACGCACCTACAACCGGAATTCCTTTGTCCTTTACTTCTTTCATTACCAGGAAAGATCTCTGTCTCTGCTCTGCAAATTCTTCAAAAATCTCCGGCAGCTCTTTTACTAATTCCATTTTTATTTTCCTCCTTTATTGTATGCATTTTAAGCATTGAATACATATTTATCCAGACGGTCAAATGCTTCTTTCACTCTGGATGTCGGCAGTGCTAGGTTCATACGGATATACCATTCACCATGGAATGGCTTTCCGTTCTGCCAGAACACACCTGCTTCATATCCCATCTTCAGAACGTCTTCCAGGCTCTTATCATGTGCCTTGCACCATTCTTCACAGTTAACAAACAGCATATAGGTTCCCTGCGGTCTGGTTACGGAAACACCTTCAAAATGTTTGTCGATATAATCACATGCATAAGCGACATTTTCCCCGATCACTTCTCGAAGCTCGCCTACCCATTCCTGTCCTTCCGGTGTATACGCACCCATCAGTGCATGCATGGACAGCACATTCATCGAATTGTAATGGCAGAGGGAGGACTCTTTTAAAACTCTGTCTTTCAGGCGTTTGTTGTATATAATATGATAGCTTCCGATCAGTCCGGCAAGGTTGAAGGTCTTTGACGGTGCGTATAAAGCAATCGTTCTGTTTCTTGCATCTTCAGATACAGACTGGGTTGGAATATGCTCGTTTCCATATAAAATAATATCGGACCAGATTTCATCGGAAATGACGGTCACATCGTATTTTTTATAGATTTCCATTGCTTTCTCGATTTCCCAGCGCTCCCATACACGACCGGTCGGATTATGCGGTGAACAGAAAATGGCTGCATGGATCTTGTTTTTCACAATCTTCTCTTCCATATCCTCAAAGTCCATCCGCCAGATGCCTTCTTCATCCTTTTTCAGCGGACTGTGGATGATATGGTAGCCATTATTATTCAGTGTGCCGGTAAATCCTATGTAAGTCGGTGCATGGACAAGGACATTATCACCCTGTGAGCAGACCGCGTGAAGTGCACTTGCCACGCCGCCTAAAACTCCATTCTCATAACCGATATGTTCTTTTTTCAGTCCGGTCACATGATTCCGTTCTTCATGCCACTTGATGATGCTGTTGTAATACTCATCTCTGGTAATAAAATATCCATAGGTCGGATGTTTCGCTCTTTCAATGATCGCTTCGGTGATCTTCGGGAGTGCCGGAAAATTCATGTCCGCAACCCACATCGGAATGTAATCCAGCCCTTCTCTTACTTCTACTTTTTTCCCCGGCCCAAGCATATTTGGAAGGATATCCACTGCAAGGGCATCTTTTCCTTTACGGTCAATAATACTTGTAAAATCATACTTCATTTTTTCTTTCTCCTCTGTTACATACACTTTTTTCTTTTAGTCATCATACAGGTGACATGCCACCTGGTGACCTTTGGATACTTCTTTTAATTCCGGGCGGACTTCCCGGCAGATATCCATACATTTGCTGCATCTTCCGCAGAAACGGCAGCCTTTTGGTGGATCAATCGGGCTTGGCACATCTCCGGTGAGAAAATGACGTCCCCGACTTTTTGCCAGATCCGGATCGGCGATCGGAATTGACTCCAGAAGTGCCTGCGTGTACGGATGATACGGCTTTTCATATAATTCCGCAGCCGGTGAAATTTCCACCAGCTTTCCAAGATACATCACTCCGATATTATCGGAAATATGCTTTACCATGGCAAGGTCATGGGCGATAAACAGCATCGTCAGATGCCGTTCTTTCTGCAAGGTCATCAGGAGGTTCATGATCTGCGCCTGGATAGATACGTCAAGTGCTGAAATCGGTTCATCACAGAACAGAAATTCCGGGTTAACTGCAAGTGCCCTTGCAATTCCGATTCTCTGGCGCTGTCCACCGGAAAATTCATGGACATTTCTGGTAGCATGCTCGGCATTTAAGCCAACCATCTCTAGAAGTTCCATCACCCGTTTCTGCTCTTCTTCTTTACTTTTTGTCAGATGATGGATCCGCATCCCTTCACTTACGATCTGATACACTTTCTGGTGTGGATCCAGCGAAGCATACGGATCCTGGAAAATGGTCTGCACCTTCTGTGTAAATGCATTTCTCTCTGCTTTACTCATCTGATGCACATCTTTTCCCTGATACAACACCTGTCCGTCTGTCTTCGTAAGGATTCCGGTACAGGTTTTCCCGCAAGTCGTCTTTCCACATCCTGATTCTCCTACGATTCCGAAAGTTTCTCCTTTATGAATCGTAAAAGACACGTCATCAACTGCCTTTAAAACACGTTTATGACTTGCCGGAAAATATTTTTTCAGATTTTTTACTTCTAATACAACTTCTTTTTCTATCATGCGTCTGTCCTCCCGAACGGAACACCGCTTCTGTCAGCACGTGGATCCATCAGCCAGCACGCAACGCTGTGCTCATCCGTAATGTGCGTAACTTTCGGTTTTTCTTCTTCACAGATTTTCATTGCATATGGACAGCGCGTGCAAAAACTGCAGCCTTTTGGCGGGTAGATCATATCCGGTATATTTCCCTCAATGGTATTTAAAATTGTTTTGTCTTCATCATCGATCCGCGGAACGGACTGGAGAAGTGCCCATGTATACGGGTGCTGCTGGTGATAAAAGATATCCCTTGCCGTTCCTCTTTCCACGATTTCTCCGGCATACATGACGATGATCTCATCAGCCATATCTGCAACCACTCCAAGATCATGTGTGATAATAATGATGGACATACCAAGCTTTTCCTGCAACTCTTCCATCAGCGCAATGATCTGTGCCTGTATTGTCACATCCAGTGCTGTTGTCGGCTCGTCTGCGATCAAAAGCTGCGGATGTGTCACCATAGCGCAGGCAATCATCACTCTCTGACGCATTCCACCGGATAACTCATGGGGATATTTGTTCATACACCCTTCCGGATCCGGAACCCCGGTCTGCTTCAGCATTTCCAACGATTTCTGATAAATTTCTTCCTTCGAAAGACTACTCTCGTGATTCTTCAGATTTTCTGCAATCTGCTTTCCAACCTTCATCGTCGGATTTAAGGATACCAGTGCATCCTGGAAAACCATCGAGCATTCTTTTCCACGGAAGGTATTCCACTCTTTTTCCGTATACCCGGTAAGCTCTTTTCCCTGGTAAATGATCTTACTTTCCGGCTTTACCTTTCCCGGTTTCTCGATCAGTCCCATCAGGGATTTGGCAGTTACGGATTTTCCACATCCTGATTCACCTACCAATGCAGTTGTCTTTCCTTTTTTTACATCAAATGAAATTCCTCTTACAGACTGTACTTCGCCTGCATATGTAAAATAGGATACAGATAAATTCTCTACTTCCAATAATTTTTCCATCTTCTATCCTCCAGGCTTACTTTACAATCTTTGGTTCCAGTGCGGTTCTAAGGACATCACCAAGTAAATTGAAACTCAGTACTGTACACAGAATCAGAACTCCCGGAAATACCGCAAGTCTCGGTGCATCCAGAATATGTCCCTGCGCACTCTGCAGCATACTTCCCCAGGAAGCTCTTGGAATCTGTACTCCAAGTCCAAGGAAACTTAAGGACGACTCCATCAGAATCGCATTGGCAATTCCAAGGCTTGCCGCTACGATGACCGGTCCCATAATATTCGGTACAATATGTTCCACTGCAATCCGGAAACTTCCGGCTCCCAGATTCCTTGCGGCGGTCACATAATCTCTTTCTTTGACAGACATGGTTTCCGCCCTTGTAATTCTCGCCACCTGTGCCCAGGAAAAAAGACTGAGTACTGCGATCAGAGTAAACAGGCCCGGACGCAAGATCGTATTCAGTACAACCATCAGAAGCATACTCGGAAGTGCCAGGAAAATATCGGTGAAGCGCATCAGGAACATATCCACTTTTCCACCAAAATATCCAGAAGTAATACCGATTGCCGTTCCGAGGATTACAGTCATGATCATCGAACAAAAACCAACCGTAAGAGAAATACGTCCTCCGTAAAGTGCTCTGGTAAAATAGTCTCTTCCGTATTCATCTGTCCCGAAAATATGCTTTGCAGAGATTCCCTGCAGTTTTTCAGCAACATTGATCTTATTCGGATCATATGGACTAAGCGGTGCCAGAATGGAAGCTATGATAATGATCAGGAGAATGACGATACTCACCAGTGCAATCTTATTGGAAAAAAGCTCTTTTTTGATATCTTTCCACACACTGTGATCATATGAAATCAACTCCTGGGTTTTCTTTTTTTCAATTCGTTTAAATCTAGTATCAGTCATTTGCCATATCCTCCCTCTTGATTCTCGGATCTGCAAATGCATACAGAATATCTGCAATAAAGTTACCGACAACCAGAATAATTCCGGACAACATGACGTATGCCATAATCACCGGATAATCACGGACACCGATCGCAGTCATTGCAAGGGTACCTATTCCCGGCCATCCAAAAACACTTTCAATGATAAACGATCCACAGACTATGGATGCCAGATTCATTCCAAGCAATGTGATGATCGGAAGCAGTGTATTTTTCAAAATATGTCTTTTTAAAAGTTTTCCACCTGTCGTTCCTTTTGCTTTTGCTGCAAGAACGTATTCTTCTCCAAGCTGTCCGATCGTATTAGAACGGATATAGCGGATAAAGACTGCCAGGTTGGAAAGGCTCAGGGTGATACATGGCATGATCATATGCTTCACCGTATCCAGGAACGATTCATTTCCCACCGAATGCATACCTGATGATGGAAGAATATGAAGTTTCGCCGCAAACACAATGATCAGCACCATTCCAAGCCAGAAAGACGGAATTGACATACCAATATAGGAAAGTCCACTGATGATATTATCAATCCAGGTATTCTTGCGGTATCCCGACCAGAGTCCGAGTGGGATTGCCAGAAGCACAGAAAGAACCAATGCGGCTCCCATCAGCTGCAGGGTTGCCGGAAGACGCTTGATGATCTGCTCAGATACGGAAGTATGGTTTGCAAGAGAAATTCCGAAATCTCCTTTCAGTACTTCTTTTGCCCATCCCCAATACTGCTCCGGCATACTTTTGTTAAGTCCGAGATTCTCTCTGATTGCTTCTTTTTCCTCATCTGACATCTGTTCATTCAAATACATACCGGAAATATCTCCCGGTGCTGCATAGATCACGGCAAATGAGAAAAAAGAAATCAAAATCGTGACAATAATCAGCTGAATCCCTTTCTTTACGAAATATTTTGCCATATTTCTTTTCTCCTTTAAAAGAGGGACCGGCACAAAGGTCATCTTGTGCTTCAGCCCCTCTTCGTCTGCTAAAATACAATATAATTAGTCTACTTTGATCTTCAGGTAATCAACGAATTCCGGAACAACCGGTACTGCATCCAGACCTGTTACATTTTTCTGAGATACCATCACATAATTGGTGTAAGTAAGTGGGTATTCCCAGTATTCTGATAAAGTCAGATCCTGCAGATCATTTGCAAGCTGCTTTGCTTCGTCTTTGTCTGCTGCTGCGTTTACCTTTGCTGCAAGCTGTCCGGCTTCATCACTGAATCCCCATGCTTTGGAGCTGCTGTTGATGTAGCTGTAAGCCTGTCCAAGACTGCTTCCACGCTCAGAATCCCATCCATTTGTACCAAGATCCCACTGATCTTCTTCCCCTGACTGGAACATAATTGCGAAGAATCTCTGGAAGAATGCGTTGGAATCCAGACCTTCTACATCAAGCGTTACGCCGATTTCTGCGAGCTGCTGCTGAAGAACTGTTGCAACTTCTTCCATGTTTGGACGGTCTGCATTGTAAACATATTTCAGAGTTGTTCCTTCGATTCCTGAAGATTTGGCAAGTTTCTTTGCTTCTTCAAGATCCTGCTCGTAACCTTTACAGTCTTTGTTGTAAAGAGACTGATCTGGTGTCAGAAGACTGTTTGCAACCGTTGCAAGTTCGTCACTTCCGTATGCGGTATCGATGATCTCATCTGCATTGATTGCAAGGAAGATCGCTTTTCTTGCATCTTCTGTAAGTTTGTCTTTTGCAGGTCCGTAAGGATTGATCTGCAGGTAATTCAGTCTTGCTTCTGAGAAGGAGCTGATATTGTAATTATCGTCACCTTCATATTTTTTCAGTTCTTCCGGAGTTGTAATTCTCATGTAAGAGATTTCTCCGTTTTCAAATGCAACCTGTTTGGTGCTTCCGGAACCGATCGTCTTCATAACAACTTTCTTAACGCTCGGTGTTTCTCTGTAATAATCATCACGTGCAGTATATACGATACTGTCATCATTGATCTCTGCTACCGTGTAAGCTCCGGAAGTAGCCATATCTGTGGAATTAAAGTATCCGCTTCCTTCTACTTTTGTATAATCATTGTCAAATGCGTGTGACGGATAAATCATCATTCTGCCAATTGCTGCTGTATAAGTTGCATATGGTTCAGGAAGGACAATTTCCAGTGTCTTATCATCTTTTTTGTTAAATACAACTTCCTGTTTATTGATTGTATTATAAGAAGATTTTCCACCAGAATTTCTTCCGGCATAATTCATTGTAAATAAGATATCATCTACAGTAACCGGTTCGCCATCGCTCCAGTTTGCTTTCTCATTCAGATGAATGGTGTATGTTTTGGCATCTTCTGAAATATCAAGCTTATCTGCCAGATAATATTCGATTCCATCCTTTGTTTCTACAAATAATGGTTCAAAGATCGGACGAACCAGAGAGGTCTGGTCATCACTGGCTGTACTTGGCTCCAGAGATGTTGGCATATAATTCAATGCAACTGTAAAAGTCCCATCACTTTTTGCCTCTTTCTTCGTGTCTTCTGTCTTTGCGCTGCTGTCTTTCTTGTCAGAACTTCCACCACATCCGGCAAGCATACCGACTGCTAAAATTCCTGCACACAATAATGCGAGTGCTCTTCTTTTCATTTTCCTTTTTCCTCCATTGTATTTTCCTTAAGTTGTTCTGTCTGTGTATCCCCTCGTTAACAACTCTTCAAAAATACTACCAAAATGTTTTTTTCTTTGCAAATTGCTTTTTTCTATCAATTTTTGTACTTATTGATATCGTTTATCAATAATTCCAGAAAACGCTGATTTCCCGTTATTTTTGTATCTTTTAACAATTTATTGCTTTTATCTATAGTAAAAAATACAACTTTTTTACAATTTCTTTTACCTTTTTTGCAATGTGTATTGTATAATGATTACAAAAGATTTGTTAAATTTTATTCAACATGAAAGGTTTATAAATGAAAAAATTATATGAGCAAAGCCCTGAAATGCAGCTGTCCGGCAAATGCCAGCTGCGCCATGTAAAATGCACGCACCACAAAGGATATCTGATGGAAGATCTTTCCATGATCAAAAGCGGATTTTATGAGATCAGCTTTTGTAAAAGCGGAGATTTTCTGTTCCGCATCGGCCAGAAACGGCATTTTATTACAAATGGCGATATTCTGGTTATTCCACCGGATATTCCACACTACTTTACTTCCAGTGATCTCGTTGCAAACTATTATGATTTTATCACTGTATGGCTGGAAAAATCATATATTTCCAATCTGAAAAGCCAGCTTCCGGCCTTAAGGAATCGGTTTTCAATATTGACACACCTCATCTTCTTCATACTACCAATAAGCTGTGTAATTTTGAGGAAGAATTTGAAACCTTTTACCGGGAATATGCTTCTTATGGGGAGCTTTCTGAAACCTATGCCTGTGGTGCATCCACCTGTCTTCTGGTAAAAGTCATTAACTATGCCCTGAAATATTCCAACGAATTTATTGAGATTGAATCCGATCAGACCAATCAGATCGTCCGCTATCTGGATCAGCATTTTCTGAAAGAAATCGGTGTGGAGGATCTGGCGCGTACTTTCCACATGAGCAAGAGCAGTCTGAACAAATTTTTTCAGAAACAACTGAATACGACCTGTCATCAGTATATTTTAAAGAAACGGCTGGCACTTGCGGTCTCGCTGATCCGGCGGGATGTTCCGCTTAAAACGGTTGCTGTCCAGTCCGGTTTTGGAGACTATTCTTCATTTTTTCGTGCTTTTAAGAAAATGTATCATATTTCCCCGACCGAATGTCAGGCAGACAATGAAAAACTGAAAAAGATCAAACATTAGCCGGGAGAATGACTTGTCTGAATAGTGTAGACATGCAAAAAACTTCGGATATTCTGGATTTTCGCCAGTGATCCGAAGTTTTTCTTGTTTAATATTTCTTTTTTTGATTGTCTTTATTTCACCAGATATACTTCTGCCTTCTTCTCATTCAGCTTCTGTGCAGTCTCATGCTCATTGACATAGATGCTGATATGTTTTTCTTTGCAGGAAGTATCGTAATCTTCAGCAGTAAATACATGTCCGTCAATGATCACCTTTGTTCCATACGGAATCTCATCCGGGTCAACCGCAATGGTCTGCCCTTCAACAACCGGAGTTCCGGTTGCTTTGACTTTGCTTGCCTTCGCACGGCAAGTCTCGCAGGAACAATAATAATCAATGGTATACTCACCAATACTGTCTCCATACTGTTCGGCTGTAGCGTTCTGTTCGTTCACATCCGTGCCTTCCAGATTATAATTTTCTTCCAGGATTCTGGTTGCCCAGACAGCTTCCGGAATATATACCGTTCCGGAAATGATTCCCTGGTCTTCATTTGCAGCTTCGATGGTCTTTCCGTCTCCTGCATACATCACAACATGATGAACATAACCGTCTTTTGCATAGAAAATCAAATCCCCCGGCTGTGCGTCTTCAACCGGAATCTTGGTTCCATACTGGCTCTGATCTTCGGCTACTCTTGGCAGATTATAGCCAAAATTCTTATAGATCTGCTGTACAAATCCGGAGCAGTCCGCCCCTTCTGTCAGGCTTGTACCGCCCCATACATAAGGATTGCCAATGAACTGTGCGGCAAAATCCAGCATTGCCTGGCGGATCGCATTCCCCGGTGTTCCCGGCTTTACAGAAGCATAGCTATAATAAAGTGCCTGGTTATCTTCCGGTGCGATCAGTTCTGTAGCTGTCTGGTAAGCACCTTCGCCTGCTACTTCTACCTGCGCTTTTACTTCATCCCCAGTCTGAACAGCCTCTTTAGAGACAAACCCACGGACATCCCCGGACTCCACATAGATCCAGTCTTTCTCTGCATCCGCAAGGATATAACACAGATTACCCTGGGACATGGTTCCGATCACACGTGACTGTCCATTTGCCTCTTCCTGGATTGCTACAGTTCCATCCGACTTTGATGCATCTGCCAGTGCATATTTTTTCGTAGCCAGTGTCTGATTTACGGTTGCACGTACATGGGTAAATGCCTGATTTTCATTTGCCGGAACCGTTTCTTTTGCAAGGGATGCTGTTCCTTCGATTCCAGTGTATGCAATCTTGGCTTTTTTTGCAGCTTTTTTTGCCTGCTTCTGGTATCCACTCAGCAGTACCTGTGCGGCATCTCCGATATAAAGCTCGGATTCTTTTACAAATCCTCTGACCTTTCCGGATTCTACATACAGCCATCCATTCTTTTCTTCTTTCAGAATGTAGAGAAGTCCATCCTGTGAAATTTCTCCGACAGAACGCACCTTTTCGGTCAACTGCCGGGATGCAAGGGACGCATTTAAAGTATCATCCTGCAATGCTACGGCAGTATCCGAGTTTAAGGATGACTTCTTTTCCGAAGTGTCTGCTGTGTTTTTTAATGTCCCGGCAGAAAATGTATTAAGCTGTACTTTCTTTGCTGTTTTCGTCTTTTTCGCAGAAGATTTCGTCTTTGATTTCTTCGCCTTTACAGAAGTTTCCTTATGAAACAGTTTTTTAGCATCAGCTGTTGCTTCCTGAATATCACTTTCTGTCCGATCAGTATCAACGGCTCCATTGATATCCTCCGGAATTGCCTCACGTATGCTGATCTTTGTCTTTGCAAAAGCATATTTTCTCGAAACTGTCCAGAAACGGAAATCTTCTTCGTATTCCGGAAGACTGACGATCTGCTGTCTCTTGACCAGTTCTTCATTGGTCATCTTGTGTTCACTATCCTGCGCATTTTTTTCCTGCTCCTGCGCTTTGTTTTCTTCTGAGTCTTCTGTCTGGTCTTCCGAAGGCTGCTGTTCATTGTTCACATTGCCATCTGAAGGCTGTTGTGGTGTATCCGGATTGACCGGATCTGTCGGTTGCTCCGGCGTAACCGGCACATCTGGATTAGCCGGGATTACTTCTACTTCATCTCCTGTTATCGGATCAACCTTCCATCCTGTTTTCGCTGCATCACGCAGACCGGTATCTTCCAGATATCCAGTCTCTTCATTGTATCTGATTTCTTCATTATGAATCATCTCCAGGACAAGATCTGATACTTCTGTAAGTGTATCACGCCCATCAATGGATTTTGCCTGTAATTTTTCTCCATTTTCTGATCCATTAGAAGTAACCTCTGTAAGACCACTCTCTGCCGCCCAAACTGTTGCCGGAGCGCTGAAAGTAAGTCCGAAAACAAGTAATCCTGCTAGAATTTTTACTCCTGTCCTTTTTGCTACCTGTATATTTCTATATTTCAAAATCTGTTGCTCCTTCTTACAAATTCTGTAAAATGCAGTCCTTTTAGTCGAAACGCGACATTTTTATTTTACTACTCTTTGACAAAACCGTCCATATTTCATTAAAAATATTTCTGATAAAATTTTTCAAACTCAGAGAGTAATTTCTTTCGGAAAATATTTTGGTAAAATGAGAAAAAGGAAATGTCCTGACATATTTTACGTCAGAACATTTCCCTGTTTTTATGGCTTTAGATAAACTCCGAAAGAACAAATTATCCTTCGCTTAATTTTTATTTAGCCAGATAAACTTCTGCATTCGTCACGCCGAGAGCAAGTGCTTCTTCATGGCTGTTCACATAGACATCAATGTGGTTTTTCTTGATCGCACCACCACAGTCTTCAGCAGTAAATACATGTCCGCCGATGATGACTTTTGTTCCGTAAGGGATTACACTCGGATCCACCGCAATGGTCTGTCCCTCAATGACCGGAGTTCCGGTTGCTGTGATCCCGTCTGCTTTGTTACAGCAGATTTCACATGCACAGTAATATGTAATCGTAAAATTGCCAAGATCTGCGCCGTACATCTCTTCTGTCGCATTGACTGTTCCGATTCCGCCACCTGCAACAGTATAATGATCGTCCAGGATCCGGGTTGCCCATACTGCATCTTTGTTATAAACAGTTCCGTAAATGATTCCCACATCTTCATTTGCTGCTTCGATCGTCTTTCCATCTCCAGCATACATCACAACATGATATACATAACCGTTCTTTGCATAGAAGATCAGGTCTCCCGGCTGTGCGTCTTCTACTGGAATTTTGGTTCCATACTGGCTCTGATCCTCGGCAACACGCGGAAGATCATATCCGTAAGCCTTGTAGATCTGCTGTACAAATCCGGAACAGTCCGCCCCATTTGTCAGACTGGTTCCGCCCCACACATAAGGATTACCGACAAACTGGGATGCATATTCAATCATTGACTGGCGGATCTCACCACTCGGCGTTCCTTCTTTTGTAGAAGTCAGCGTATAATAAAGAGCCTTATTATCTTCCGGATCCATGTTTTTATCTGCTACCGAATAGGAATCAGCTCCTCTTTCTGTCACCTGTGCTTTGGTTTCAGCATCTGATTTCAAATACTTCTTTTCCGCAAAGCCTCTGACATCTCCGGATTCTACATAAACCCAGTCTGAATCTTCATCTGCGAGAATGTAGCAGAGCTCTCCTGCTGTCATTGTTCCGACAACTCTGGAATCCGCATTCTTCTCCTCCTGAATATCCAGGATTCCTTTTTTATCAGTATCTAGCTGATCGCTTACCAGTGCCGGTTCTTTATCTGCAACCGTCTGGTTCACCGTCGCACGGAGATAGGTATATGCCTGATTATCTTTAGCCTCTATCAGTGCCTGTGCCGTCTTTGCGGTTCCCTCGATTCCGGTATAGTCTTTGTTTTCTTTGGAAGCTTTTAACCTGGCCTGTGTCTGATAGACATCCAGAAGTTCCTGTGCCGCATCTTCCGTATAAATTTCAGACGCCTTTACAAATCCCCTGACATTACCGGATTCCACATACAACCAGCCATTGTCTTCTTCTTTCAAAATATAAAGAAGCCCGTCCTGCGAAATCGTTCCGACCGAGCGGACCTTTTCTTCCATCTGCTGTGCTGCCAGGTCAGCAGTCACTTTTGCCGCCTGTTCTTCTTTCTGCTTCTGCAGATCCTTCTCAGCCTGTCTTGCTGCTTCAGCTCTTTTTCCAGCTTTCAGATTGGTCTGATTCGGCGCCTCTGTTTTTAATTTCGCTGATGAAAAAATGTTGAGTCCGGTCAGTTTGATCTGTGTAGATTTTTTTACACCTTTTGCCGTTTTTGTACGTTTCACTTTTTTCGTGTTGTATTTTTGATTCTCTATATCAAATCCGGCTCTCAGCTCTTTTGCATCTTTTTTTGCCGCTTCAAGCTCTGCTTCTTTGGCTTCCTCGGAAGTATCTGCCCTGCCATCTGCAGCTTCCGGAATTTCCTCCCGTACATTGATCGCTGTTCTGGCAAATGCATATTTTCTTGCCACAGTCCAGAAACGGAAATCCTCTACCATCTCTGGCTGCTTCACAATCTGCTGACGGTTGATCAGTTCAGAATTACTGACTGCAGTTTTTGATTCGTTCTGACCGGCTGCTTCTTCTGCTTTGCTGATCTCCTGTGTATGGTCGATCTCACTTCCCGGAATTGGGTCGGTCTTTGTATCTTTCCGGTCTTCGGAAGAATCTGCCTTATCAGTATCCGGTTTCTGAATCGGATCTTTGGAATCGGATTTGCCGGAATCCGGGCTATCCGGATTTTCCGGAGTGCCTGGTTTTTCCGGTGTCTCTGGATTTTCCGGTGTATCCGGCTTTTCTGGAGTTTCTGGTTTTTCCGGTGTATCCGGTTTTTCTGGAGCCTCTGGAATTTCTGGATTCTCCGGGGTTTCCGGAGTCTCTGGATTTTCTTGATTTCCAGGGGTGTCCGGTATGACTGGTGTCTCCGGAACATCCGGTGTCTCTGTCAGGCGTTCTCCTGTCTCCGGATCCACTTTCTGACCAGTCGAGGTATCTTCCAGATAGCCGGTTTCATCATTCAGCCTGACTGCTCCTCTTTCCATCATTCCCCGTACATAATCAGATACACTCACAAATACTTCCGATCCATCTGTCTTTTTTGCCTGCACTGTATTCTCTGCCACAACGGCCGTTTCTCCATCATCGGCAAATACCGCCATTGGCGAACCAAGAGCCATTCCAAATGCCAGAAGACTTGCCAGTGTCTTTGTCCCGATCCTTTTTGATATAAATTTGTTCCTAAACTTCAATAATTGATCCTCCTCTCGTAAATAGACTATAAGTTGTATGTTAATTTTTGAAGTTTTCAAAAAATTCTTCTTCGCATTAACAATTGCATTAATAAAATGTATGAAACATTAAATTTAGGAGTTCCATTCATCTTTTGTTTGATTATTTTTAATTATAGCACAAATTTAACCATATGTGGTGTTTTTTTGGTAAAAATACACAATTTCTACATTTATGGTTCCTATTCATATTAATTTGTCAATAAGTTACCTTGTTATGATCTGGATGATCGTCTTATCCGTTTCACGCATTCCCTTCTTTGCAAGCTCTCCGATATTGCGGATTGTATTTTCTACACCTTTTTCTACAAGTCCGTCTCCGCCATAGAACTGCTTTCCTATCTTCTCTTACCATTTTCCACCCATAATATCCGGTTGGTACTCAATCTGTGACACGATCTGTGAGGGCGTATATTTCCAGATTTTCTCTCCTGTATAATCTGCCGCCACAAACATCCCAAAGATAAGGAAACTGATAAACATCCGCGCAAAGAAACTGCTTCCGCCATTTTCTTCTGAAGAATGTTCTCCATATAATCCCCTGTATACATGCTGATACCTTGGATGCACCGCCGGGATACTGCCCTTTCTCCATTTTTGACGTGACATCCTAAGCAACTCCTCGCGGCGTTCCTGTGATTCGTTCATTCCAATCTCTCCCTTCTGCTAAAGCATCCAATTAAACTGAATGTGCCTCGGTGCATTCTACACCGAACGCAGTTACTTGCAACATTCTTCTTTGCGCGAGTGCACATCTTTGGCAGGTAGTTCTTTTCATTTACCAGAAAGTTCTTTCCCAATTTCAGGCAAACAAAAAGGACATATACCTTTACCTCAGTATATGTCCCTCTTTTTTTCAAATATGCTATTTTTACCGTTTTGCCATCTCTTCCATGATGTCATCCCAGGTGATCCCGCGTTCTGCCATCAACACCATCATATGATACAGGAAATCACACATTTCATATTTGACTTCTTCCGGGTTCGGATTCTTCGCTGCAATGATGATCTCGGCAGCCTCTTCTCCAACCTTCTTCAGAATTTTATCAATACCTTTTTCAAACAGATAGTTCGTGTAAGATCCTTCCTTTGGATGCTCTTTGCGATCCATGATCGTATGATACACGCTCTCAAATACCTGCTGCGTATTGATTTCTTCATACTGATCCCCTACGATTGGCTGGAAGAAGCAGGTCGGATTGCCGGTATGACATGCCGCTCCTACCTGATCGACTTTTGCAAGCAGGGTATCTTTGTCACAGTCGATGGTCAGAGATTTGACATACTGAAAATGTCCGGATGTCTCGCCTTTTGTCCAGAGACTCTGTCTGCTCCGGCTGAAATAGGTCATCCGTCCGGTTTTCACTGTTTTTTCAAATGCCTCCTGATTCATGTATGCCACCATCAGCACTTCGGACGTCTTATAATGCTGTGTGACAACCGGAAGTAATCCATCGGAATTTAATTTAAATTCGGAAAAATCCATCAGACTCTCAAAGGATGTCATACGAATTCCTTTCTGGCTGCACTCTTCTTTGAAATCAGCACAATTGATTTCTCTCTGACTCACATACATTCCAGAAAGTCCTTTCACACCCGGGCATTCCAGGATCTTAAAAAGCTCTTCCTTTTCCAGTGTATCGGTCACAACCACACACGGAATATCCGTAATATTTACAACGGAATTCAGATCCAGACGGTGCATAAATACAATCTGGCTACTGTAAGTCTGGATCAGATGCTGCTGCTTAAATAATGCATCAAAGTCATTCAGTGACACCGCGATCTTCTCTTTTCCAAACCGCTTTGCCACCTCTTCGATCAGTTTCTGTGAATCCGGCTTTGAAAAATTCAGCATGGCACGCTTTGCACCGGTGTAGAGGATTTTCTTGACATCCTCCTGCCGCTTTACATTTCCTCCGGCAACCATCGGAATCCGAATCACGCGGTTGATCTTTTTCATCAGTTCAATGGACTCATCATGATCCTGGTCCGTATTTGACAGGTCAAATACCAGAAGTTCATCCGCCCCGTTATCGCTGTACTCTTTTGCCAGCGCGATCACATCTTCAGATACAACTGTCGGGTCATCAAACCATTTTACCGCCTTCCCTCCAAGGATAAAAATGCAGGGAATCAATCTTTTATAACTCATACGAGAAACTCCTTTTATCTTTTTACAGACTGCCTTTTGTAGACCACACTTCTTTCATCCGTGGTTCTTCGGATACAGCCATATCAAGCGCTTTTCCAAATGCTTTAAATAACGCCTCTGCCATATGATGGTTGTTGCCGCCATCCAGGACTTTCAGGTGCAGGTTCATTGCACCGCTGTAGGAAACAGCATAGAAAAATTCTTTCACCATCTCCGTGTCCAGTTCTCCTAATTTGTCACAGGTAAATGTGGCGCCAAAATTCAGATATGGTCTTCCGGAAAGGTCGATTGCCGAAAGCACCAGCACCTCATCCATCGGAAGCATAAAATGTCCATACCGCTTGATTCCTTTTTTATCTCCCAGTGCTTTTGCAATGGTCTGCCCCAGCACGATTCCGGTATCCTCGATCGTGTGATGGCTGTCTACCTCCAGATCTCCGGTAACTTTGACAGTCAGATCAAAAAGTCCATGTCTTGCAAAGCCGGAAAGCATATGGTCAAAGAAACCGATGCCAGTAGAAATGTCAGTCTTTCCTGTTCCGTCCAGATTCAGTGTCATCTCGATCTGTGTCTCTTTTGTCACACGACTGCAGGATGCAACTCTGCTCTCCATCTTTTAGTCCTCCTCTTCAAAACGTACATGGATCGAATTGGCATGCGCAGTCAGCTGTTCCGCTTTTGCAAAGCTTTCGATATCCTTATGTACCTTCTGCAGTGCTTCTCTTGAATAAGAGATGATACTGGATTTCTTAATGAAATCGTCTACAGAAAGCGGGGAAAAGAATTTAGCGGTTCCGTTTGTCGGAAGGATATGGTTTGGTCCGGCGAAATAATCGCCCAGTGGCTCGCTTGCATATTCTCCGATAAAGATAGCTCCTGCATTGCGGATCTTCGTCATCACTTCAAATGGATTTTTTGTCTGGATTTCCAAATGCTCAGATGCGATCTCATTTGCCACGTCGATCACATCTTCCATCGTATCGGCAAGCAGAATATATCCGTAATTATCCAGAGATTTGGAAATGATCTCTGCTCTTGAAAGTTCTTTTAAGAAACCATCTACCTGATCGGATACCTCATGTGCCAGCTTTTCACTTGTCGTAACAAGAATTGCGGAAGCGAGCTCATCATGCTCTGCCTGGGAAAGCAGGTCTGCCGCAACATATCTCGGATTAGCTGTCTCATCTGCCACAACCAGGATTTCACTTGGTCCTGCAATGGAATCAATGCTGACATGACCGTAAACTGCTTTCTTTGCAAGTGCTACATAGATATTTCCAGGTCCTACGATCTTGTCAACCTTCGGGATACTCTCTGTTCCGTAAGCAAGGGCTGCAATTGCCTGTGCACCGCCGACCTTGTAGATCTTATCCACACCGGCTTCTTTGGCTGCAACCAGTGTATTCGGACTTACTTTTCCATTTTTTCCAGGAGGCGTTACCATGATGATCTCATCCACACCGGCAACCTTTGCCGGCATCACATTCATCAGTACCGAAGACGGATAAACTGCCTTTCCTCCCGGCACATACACGCCGACTCTGTGAAGCGGAGTGATCTTCTGCCCAAGAATGGTTCCGTCCGGTTTACTGTCAAACCAACTGTTCTGACGCTGTTTTGCATGATAACTTTCGATATTGTCTTTTGCTTTGCGGATGACTGTAAGAAGTGTATCATCAACCTGCGCATATGCTTCTTCAATTTCTGCATCTGTGACTTCAATCGTATCTGCAGTAAGCTCTGCTCCATCAAATTTGGCAGTGTATGCAAAAACTGCCGCATCTTTTTCTTCTTTTACTTTATCTAAAATTTCTTTTACGCTTGCCTCATACTGTCCATAATTGTTCGGACTTCTTTTCAGCAGATCTTCCAGCAGATTTTTCTTTGTATCGCTGTTCAGCTTTTGTATTCTCATGTGCATTAAGCCTCCCTTTTTAATATACTTCTGAGTTTATAAAGAAGTTCCTTGATTCTGTCATTTTCCAGACGCATGCTGACCGGGTTTACGATCATACGTGCTGATAACGGGCAAACCTCATCGAGAACTACAAGTCCGTTCTCCTTCAGGGTGGATCCGGTTTCCACGATATCCACAATCACCTCTGAAAGACCAACGATCGGTGCAAGTTCAATCGAACCGTTCAATTTGATAATCTCTACCGTCTGGTGTCTGGTATTATAAAAATAATCCTTTGCAATATTCGGATATTTTGTTGCCACACGGATCAGTTCGTGATTCTCCAGATATTTTTTCGCATCTGCCGGTCCGCATACGCACATCCTGCATTTACCAAAACCAAGATCCAGTACCTCATGTACCTTCTTTCCCGCTTCCAGAATCGTGTCTTTTCCGACCACGCCGATGTCCGCCGCACCATATTCTACATAGGTCGGTACATCCGGTCCCTTCGATAAGAAAAATTTGAGTTTTAATTCTTCATTCACAAAAATCAGCTTTCTGGAATTTTTATCTTTCATTTCCTCACAGGTGATCCCCAGTTCTTCCAGAAGCTCCAGTGTCTGTTTTGCGAGCCGCCCCTTACAGAGCGCAAATGTCAAATATCTTGTGTCTTTCATCGTCTCACCCCTACCCTACAATTTTCTCTTCGCCGGTCATCAGGTTCACCATCTGCACATCTCCTTTGCTGCGAAGATACAGCATGCTTCCTGCAAGACTGCGTTTTCCATAATCCACATAGAATTCCAGCGACTTATCCGATGCTTTCTGAAGGATCTGGGTATTCTTGTCCTTCCCTCTGAATTCCATGGCAAGCTGGATTGCATCCTTCAACCGTTCTTTATCATATAAGATCAAGGAACTCTTCTCGCCACTTGAGATCTGGATCTTCTGGCGGGAAAGTGCGCTCATCAGTTCATCTACTACGATCGCAAAACCGATCGCCGGCTCTTCTTTTCCAAACTTTTCAACCAGGTGGTCATAACGTCCGCCTTTTACAATGGCATCCCCGGTCCCAAAAGTGTATCCCCGGAAGATAATACCGGTATAATATCCGTAAATTCCGCTCATGCTCAGATCAAACGTAATGTACTGTTCCATTTTGTAGACAGATAAGATCGCGTAGATTTTTTCGAGACGCCGGATTGCTTTCATCGCTTTTTTGCTTGGCGCTACCTTTTTCGCCTCCTCCAGGATCTCCACACCACCGACCATCTCTGAAAGTGCAGAAAATGCTTTTCTTGACACCGGTTTTGCATCAGCCTCTTCTAAAAGTTCGTCGGCACCGAAAAAGTTCCGGTTGTTAATCAGCTCACGCAGACGTTCTTCTGTCTCATCATCAATCTCGGATTCCTCGATCAGACTCTGGAAAAAGTCTACATTTCCTATACTGATCTGAAATTCTTCCAATCCGGCATTCTTCAGACAGTCAATGACAAGTGCCAGCATCTCCGCATCAGCGTCCGCCGCATCCAGTCCGATCATCTCCGCGCCCATCTGGGTACTTTCCTTTAATCGTCCCTGATAACTGGAATGATTGATAAATGTATTCCCCACATAGCAAAGCCTTGCCGGGAGCTCATCATCCTTAAATAGAGTTGCCGTCGCACGTGCGATCTGCGGAGTGATATCCGGTCTTAACACCAGTGTGTTGCCGTCTCTGTCAAAAAATTTATATAATTCCCTTGAAGGAATGGTTCCGATCTCTTTTCTGAATACATCAAAATATTCATACATAGGAGTCTGGATATCATGATATCCGTACAAATGCAGAGTCTTATGAAGTCGGTTCTGAAGTGCCAGCTTTTTGGCGCATTCTTCGTGATAAATGTCTCGGACCCCTTCGGGTGTATGTAATAACTGCTCCATAGATTGTAACTCCTCTTTTTTGTTTATTTGTCACTTTAGCATGTTACCATATTAAAATGTGACCTTGTTGTATTATACGAACTTTGACGCGGCTTGTCAAGCCTGCATACTCAGAAGTTCTATCCTGCTAATCTCTTTTCCATGCTTCTTATCTTTCTTCCCGGTGATCCAGATCCTTCTGGAGCATCTCCAGATACGGAACGAATACGCCCTGCCTTAGCTGCATAAAATATTCCTCATCCAGTTCTTCAAAGCGTACGCTTTTCCGTCCGCCCTGCTTCATCCGCTCCCAAAACACTTCTATTTCTTCAAAACGCATGTAATAAAGCAGGTTTTTTGTACTGTAATAGATAAGAAAAAAGGAAATTCCATCCTGTTTTTCAAAATCCCGCATAAAGTTCATCTGGTGTTCATGGATATTGTGTAGTGGAAAGGTATCCATACTGCACTCTTTTGCGTCAAAACATACGGGAATTCCCTGTACTGCTCCAATATAATCGACCGTACTGCGCTGGTCAAAATAGGCCAGCGTGATCTGGCGGTGATCTTTGTCCATTCGTACCGGAGTGATCGGTGTCGGGATTTTCTGAATGAGCGCCAGTCCCTGCTGCTGATAGCGTTCATTCGTCCGATTAATAAAATCCTCCAGGGTTGAACCTCTTAGCCCTCTTGAATTCCAGGTTCCCATTCTAATCCTTCTCCTTTTATGATGGTTGTAAATCCTTCCGGAAGAGGCGCGGTAAGCTCCTTTTCCGATACCTTTGCAAGCGCATCCTCTCTTTTCGGGAACTGCATTTTCCATGCATGTAAAAGTTGATATTTTAACGCATATTTTTTCCTGAAAATAGAATTGACCTTTGGATTACCATACTTGCTATCCCCGATGATCGGATGACCGGTCGAAGACAGATGTGCACGGATCTGATGGGTCCGTCCCGTGATCAGATGCACCTTCAGAATCGTCTGCTGACCATTATCCGCAAGCGGAATATACTCTGTGGCTATCGGCTTTGCCTCGCCTTTTGCTTCTTTCAGAATTTTCACCTGATTGGTCATCTCATTTTTCAGAAGATATCCTTCGATCTTCTGACGGTCTTTTATCACCCCATCCACGATCGTGAGATAATATTTTTTCACGGTCCTGTCTCTTAAAATCTCGCTGAGCTGCTGTAATCCCGCAAGGCTTTTCCCTGCGGTTACAAGACCACTGGTATTCCGGTCCAGGCGGTTACAGACAGATGGGCGGAAAGTAGCAAGCTCAGCTAGTTTCAGATCGCCTTTTTTCAGCAGATAAGCGATCATATATTCATTCAGGGAAAGGTCAGACGGTGCTGCTTTCTGGGAAAGCATGCCTGATGGTTTGTTCAGGATCAGAATATCCGGATCCTCATAGATTACCGACAGCCGAATGCTGCTTTCCATTGCCCGTGCAAGATCTGCCGGAAGCTGCTTTTCTGCTCCCGGTGCCCCTGCGAATTTCTGCCAGGTATCATCTGAGAGAAATACTTCAACCTGGTCTCCTTTTGTCAGTTTTTCATTTCCCTGCGCTTTTTTCCCGTTTAACTTGATGTTCTTTTTCCGCAGCATCTTGTAAACAAAGCTCATCGGCGCATTACTTAAATATTTTCCAAGAAGCTTGTCCAGACGCTGTCCTGCTTCATTTGACGAAACGGTTATTTTCTGCATGCTTTTAATTCCTCCTGCTTTTTACAGTGAAATGTCCAGAAGGAGTCCTTTGATCATCTCTTCGTGTTTTCTTGTATCCTGCTGTTCTACAGAAGCAATGTTGTTCATTCCCTCGGCGCGGGTCAGAAATGCTTTGTAATCATGGAAAAGCTTGACCACCACCTTGTCGAACTGGTTCTGCTTCATAATGGATTTGATATGCTTTGCGGCATAGTCCACATCCACTTTTTTCACCGGCACATAGCCGCAGATCGTATTGTTGTAAATTGCAACAGCTGCTACCGGCATTGCCTTTTTCTCACTGGTGATCACAAGATCGTATGCAACGGTAAGTTCTTCGGTGACAGCCGAGATTTCAAGCTCAGTTGCCTCATCGATGGAATCATGCGGCATGACCATGATCAGATTGACCAGGATCCGGCTTGCCGGAAGACATCCGAGTACCGCTACTACAGTGAGCAGATTGAGCTTTGTCTTTGTTGTTACATAACCGGCGATCACCAGTGCGGCAACCAGTCCAAAAGAGACAACAGCTTCCAGTATCAATAATCGTTTTCTTCTGCGCAGATAACCTGCATCTCCTTTTTGTATCTTCATCTTGTCTTTCGCTTACTCCTTCGTTATTTTCTCCATCATTGACATGGCTTTTAAGATCATTCCATGCGGAAGCACTTTGGTTGCTGCTTCTGCCCCTTTCATTGCCGTGCCATATACAGAAACCTCTTTTTTGTATTTGGCATCAATGAGCGCCTGCTTTACAACCTGTACCGGATCTGCCATCACAGCCTCTTTCATGCCACCGGGCAACTTCCCTGACACTTCAAAAAACGGAGTGTCCACAGGTCCCGGGCAGACCGCTGTGACGAAGATTCCTTTTTCCTTAAGTTCAGCTGCAAGGCTCCTTGAAAAGCTCAGTACATACGACTTTGTCGCTGCATAAACTGCGAATTTTGCCTGCGGGCAAAAAGCTGCTGCGCTTGCCAGGTTGATGATCCTGGTTCCTTTATGCATCCAGGGCAGACAGGTACAGGTCATCTCGGTCAGTCCCCGGCAGTTCAGGTCGATCATGCGGAGCTGAAGTTTCTTGTCTTCCTTTGCAATCTCCTCTACTGTCCCGGTCTTTCCGAATCCTGCTGCATTGACCAGCATACGGATATCAGGATTCTGATTCTCCAGTCGGTTTTTCACCTGCTTGTATACCAGATCCTCTTCCATGTCCCCTGCAAAGATCCGGATATAGGTCTTGTGGCTTTTCTTGATCTCTTCCAGCTTCTTTTCACTGCGGGCAATCACCCAGATTTCGTCCAGTTCCCTGTAAAAACGTTCAATCTGTCTGACAAATTCTTTTCCCATGCCGGAGGATGCCCCGGTAACAATCGCAATCTTCATAAGCGGTTCTCCTTTCTTCTGTGACTACTTCCGTTTGTGTACATTACGGATGGATTTCTTTTTCTGCAGTCTTGACGAGGACTCACCTCTGCCGTTTCCTGTAGATGCAGGCTTTGTATTCTTATGCCCTGCATTTGAATTTTTATAATTTCCGTTTGTCTTTCCTGGATTTTTGTTATTTCCATTCGGGTTTTTGCTCTTTCGCTCCGTGCCGCCATGGTTTCTTCCGCTGTATCCATTCTTCTCCTGCATTTTTTCCGAATGCAGTTTTCTCGGACGGATCAGACATTTCTCATCGAATCCTACCAGATCCATACGGTCTGCGATTCGCAGTGCCTCCATGACCAGATCATAATTCTTCGGATTCCGGTACTGGATCAGTGCTCTCTGCATTGCTTTTTCATGCGGATTCTTCGGCACATACACCGGCTTCATCGTCCGCGGATCTACACCGGTATAATACATACAAGTGGAAATCGTAGACGGTGTCGGGTAGAAATCCTGTACCTGCTCCGGCATATAACCGAGATCCCGCAGGTATTCGGCAAGCTTTACCGCTTCTTTCATAGTAGAACCCGGATGGGACGACATCAGATACGGAACCAGGTACTGTTTAAGTCCAAGCCTTTTATTGATCTCTTCGTATTTGTGGGTAAAACGTTCATAAACTGCATTTTCCGGCTTGCCCATCATCTGAAGAACCGGGTCTGCTACATGCTCCGGTGCAACTTTCAGCTGACCGCTGACATGATACTGACACAGTTCTTTGAAAAACGTGTCATCCGGATCCGCCAGCAGATAGTCAAACCGGATACCGGAACGGATAAATACTTTTTTGACTCCAGGTATCTTTCTGAGATCCCTGAGAATGCTTAAGTATTCTTTATGATCTGCGATCAGATTTTTACACGGCTTTGGAAAAAGACACTGTTTGTTCGTACATGCCCCATATTTTAACTGTTTCTTACATGCCGGTGCACGGAAGTTCGCGGTCGGTCCGCCTACATCATGAATATATCCTTTGAATTCCGGATCTTCCGGAAATGTCTTTGCTTCAGCGATCAGTGATTCCTTACTTCGTGTCTGAATGATCCTTCCCTGATGGAATGTCAGTGCACAAAAACTGCAGCCTCCAAAACATCCCCTGTTGCTGATCAGACTGAATTTGATCTCCCGGATTGCCGGAACTCCACCTGCCGTCTCATAAGATGGATGGTAGGTCCGCATGTAAGGAAGTGCGTAGACATCATCCATCTCCTGCTGGGTCAGCGGTTTTGCCGGAGGGTTCTGTACCACATACAGATGATCCGAATAGGGCTCAACCAGCCGCTTTCCGGAAAATGGATCTGTGTTGCAGTACTGTCTGTAAAAGCTTTTGGCGTACAGAAGCTTATCTTTTTTCATCTCTTCATACGGTTCCAGAATCTCTGCATCATACACACTGTCCAGATTCTTGACCTTGCAGACTGTTCCATCGATATAGGTAATGTCCTTGATATCCAGTCCGGCATCCAGTGCCTCTGCAATCTCAATGATCGAGCGTTCGCCCATTCCATAAGAAACCAGGTCTGCACCCGAATCCAGAAGAATGGAACGCTTAAGCTGATTGGACCAGTAATCATAATGTGCAAGTCTTCTAAGACTCGCCTCGATACCACCCAGAATGATTGGTGTCTTCTTATATGTCTGACGGATCAGATTGCCGTACACAACCGCTGCATAATCCGGTCTCTTTCCCATCACTCCGCCCGGTGTATAAGAATCCTGCTGCCGTCTTTTCTTTGATACAGAATAATGGTTGACCATGGAATCCATATTTCCCGCCGACACCATAAATCCAAGCCGCGGCTCTCCAAATTCTGTAATACTTTCTTTATCCTTCCAGTCAGGCTGTGCAATGATCCCCACGCGGAAGCCATGTGCCTCTAAAAGGCGGGTGATGATCGCATGTCCAAAAGACGGGTGGTCTACATAGGCATCTCCGCTTACATAGACAAAGTCTACCTGATTCCACCCCCGTTCTTCCATCTCTTTCCTGCTGATCGGTAAAAATCCATGATTCATTATAATACCTCGTATGTCTGATTGGTAATGTCTTCATAGCTGTGAATAAAATAGTCGGCAAGTTCCCGCTTTTTCGCATCCTGTGGGCGTGAAAACCAGTCGTCCACCGCGCATACACGCATTCCTGCATTTTTCCCGGCAAGGATTCCCATCGGAACATCTTCAAATACCAGACAGGCAGAAGGATCTGCACCCAGCTGCCCAGCCGCCTTCAGATAAACATCCGGTGCCGGTTTCCCTTTATTCACTTCGCAGCTTGTACAGATCGTATCGAAAAGATGGGTGATCTGCCTTGCCTTTAAAAATTCTTCCACCAGTTTCCGGTCATTGCTGGTTGCGATTCCTGTCCGGATTCCTTTCTCTTTCAGCATCTCCAGAAATTCCTTTACCCCTGGCTTTAGTGTGACCTCTTTTGTATATTTATCCACAGACATATCATACCATTCTTTTTTGATCTCCTCCACAGTATGCGGAAGCTCCGGAAAAATTTTCAAAAAGTACTGAGCTGTCTCGGTATAGCTCATCCCTTCCATTGCCTCATGAAAATCTTCCGGCGGATTCAGATGATATTTTCTGATATAATCTTCATCTATCGCTGTCCACACCCACATGGAATCTACCAGAGTCCCATCCAGATCAAAAATGACAGCTTTAGTATGCTCTAACATAATTTTTTTATCTCCTCTTCGGTCAGTGACCGGTATTCTCCCTTTGTAAGTGTCTTATCCAGAGCAAGGCTTCCCATAGAAAGCCGCTTCAGATAGATTACCTCTTTGCCGACTGCATGAAACATCCGCTTCACCTGATGGAAACGTCCTTCAGTGATCGTAAGCTCGATTTCCGACTCCTTACCACTTTTCAGGATTCGAAGATCTGCGCTTTTAGCCGGCGTATCGTCTCCGATATCCACTCCATCTGCAAATGCTTTCACATCAGATTCATCTACCTTTCCCTGTACTTTCGCATAATACACCTTATCCACATGCTTTTTTGGGGAAAGCAGGCGGTGTGCCAGTTCTCCGTCATTGGTGATCAGAAGAAGTCCTTCCGTGTCCTTATCCAGACGTCCTACCGGGAACAGATCATTTCTTTTTTTATCTGTGATCAGATCCAGAACTGTCTTGTCCCGGTCATCTTTTGTCGCGGAAATAACACCTGCCGGTTTATGGAGCATATAATACTCTTTTTTAGCGTATCCAATCTGTTTTCCTTCAAGACTTACTTTCTGTGTGGTCTCATCGATTTTAAGTTCCGGTTTTTTCACCGTCTCTCCATCAACCATAACACGTCCGCTGCGGATCAGCTTTTTGATTTCACTTCTGGTTCCCTGCCCCATCTCGGCAAGATATTTGTCTATGCGCATCATGCAGACTGATTCCTCCATCCAGGCAGATATTTGTTCTTCAAAGTTCCGTTCGTGACCTTTCCCCATCCAAGCGGGAAACCGTCTGTACAGACCAGATGCCAGCCTTTTGCCTTAGCCGGAATCAGATCCTCCACATCGATTGTCTCACCTTTCAGATAACGCATCAGTCGGTTATCATCAGAAGACAGGTTCAAAGTATGCGCGTACTCTTCCATTTTCAGGTTCATCGCCAGTGCCTGGCTCGGTTCAAAACGCTTTTTCTTCAGTTCGCCAAGGAGAAGTCCGCTTCTTAAAAATCTTGCGCCTTTCAGTTCCGGAAGATTCTCCGGCATATAGTACACGCGTTCTCCATGGATATCCAGTCTCCACGGCTTCAGATCCCACTTTACATCACGGAAGAATTCCTCCAGCTCTGCCGGGATTTTCTTCGCTTTCTGCTCTGCGACCGGGGAAGACGGGCAGATTGCATCCTCACTCTTTTTCAGCAGTGCGAGGTAATGTCCCTCCCCTTTCATATGATGTGGAAAAATACGGACAGTCTTAGCAAAATCCGGATCCTTTGACTTGGTTACTTCCGGCCTGCCCGGTGCAAATCCTTCATATCCTGCGATATCCTGAATCTCGAATTCCGGATATTCACCGAGCAGATATTCGATCGTCCCCTCATTCTCCAGTGGATCAAACGTACAGGTTGAATACAGCATCATGCCACCCGGCTTTAACATTCTTGCCGCCTGGGTGATAATGCTTCTCTGCAGCTTCGAGAAAAATTCCGGTCCATGTTCTTCCCAGGCGCGTACCATCTTCTTATCCTTACGGAACATCCCTTCCCCGGAACACGGCGCATCGATCAGGATCTTGTCAAAATAACCGCTGAAATAGCGTTCCAGTCGTCCAGGTTCTTCACTCATGACCAGCATATTGCCGATTCCGAAAACTTCCAGATTCTTTAAGAGTCCTCTTGCTCTGGAGCTGCTGATATCATTTGCGACCAGAACACCTTCGTTCTGAAGCTTCGCCCCAAGCTCTGTTGCCTTTCCACCAGGTGCGGCACAAACATCCAGTACCCGGTCCCCCGGTTCTACCGGAAGACGGTTCGCCGGTGTCATTGCACTCGGCTCCTGCAGGTAATAAAGTCCTGCAAAATAATACGGATGCTTCGCAGGAGATATCTTCTCTCCGTCATAGTAAAAACCGTTGTCGATCCACGGGATCGGTGTGATCTCAAACGGACAGATCTTCACAAAATCCTCCACAGAAATCTTCTCTATATTCACACGAAGTCCGTAATATCTCGGCTCGTCATAACATTTTATATAATCCTCAAATTCATCTCCGAGGAGTGCCTTCATCTTCTCTTCAAATTCATTTGGTAAATTTATCATTCTTTCGTCCTCCATATCATTTAAGTATAGCATAGTTAGAAAGAACAGGAAAGTTTTTTCTCCCCGGCAAGTCTTAAAATCCAATAGGGATTGTAGCTGGTTTCTTCGCCGTCCGGATAGAGATAAATCCCCAGATGCAGATGCGTGGCAAACATCCCTTTCGTCCCCTCCGGACCATATCCGGTATTTCCCATAAATCCAATGATATCCCCTGCCTTCACCTCGTCCCCCTCCTGATAACTTCCATAAGAGTCCAGATGTGCATAATAGAAATATGCACCGGACGGTGCGGTAATCCCGATCCTGTATCCTCCCTTTTCCAGCCAGCCTCTTGCCGATACTACCCCATCTGTCATACTCACAACCGGATAGAGACCGGGGATATCTTTCGATGCCATCAGATCACAGCCTTCATGTCCCCTTTTTCCTCCGTAGGTGCGCTCTCCCATCCAGCTGTCCACAAAAGATACCTGATACTGTGGATGTTTCGGTGATTCCGGAACAGGAAAATAGCGGATATCATTCCAAAGAGCTGTACAAATCTTTTCAAAAGATTTCCACTCTTCTTTTTCCGACCATTTTTCAAACAGCTCTTTTTCGTTATCCTGTGGAAACAGACTGTTTTCCAGAAAATAAATGGCATAAAGTCTTCCTCTTTTTTCATGATCTGTCTTCGCAAGAACCTGGAAAAACGCCTCCTCCATCCCAAGCTTTCTGAATTCTTCTGTGCTTCCTGTTTTTAGGTTCAATCGGTTTTTTTTAGCTTTCTCGTTGATCTGTATGCTTACTGCCACGCAAAAAATCAGCAATAAAAAAAGGAGCAGAAGCGATCTGCGTTCCAGTCTTTTTTTCAAGATTTCTCCATTTTTCTTTTATTCTATTCACACTGAATCTCTTCTATGCACATGTGCCCCGGTATATCTGTCTGCGTTTTTTCATAAACTATTGCAAAAGAATACGGCAGGTATACACGATGAAAACAAAAAAACTGTCTGTGTTTTTTCTGATCGGACTTTTCCTTCTGATGCTTTTTTCCCCGGAAACCGTTGCCACAGGTGCCGCAAACGGACTGCTGCTCTGGTATAGGCAGGTGCTTCCGGTGCTCTTTCCTTTTCTTCTTATAACCGGTCTTTTGATCCGCACAGAGAGCATTTCCCTGATCAACCATGCCCTTTCTCCAATTCTGAAGCCTTTTCTTGGCATTTCTGAAAAGGCTTCTTTTTCGGTGGTCTGTGGATTTCTCTGTGGCTTTCCAGTAGGGGCAAAATCCTGCTCTGACCTGACTGATAAAGGGGAAATTTCTTCTGCTGAAGGAGAATACCTGCTTTCCTTCTGTAACAATGTCAGTCCTGCGTTTCTGACCGGGTATGTGGCAGTACAGAGCCTCAAGCAGCCTGAAATGGCGCAGATCTGTCTGCTTTTTCCTATCCTTGCCACACTGTGCTGCTCCTTTTTGTTCCGCAGATGGTATCTGCCGCGGAATCCTTTTGCGGTCGTAGAAGAACAGGCTGATCCCAGACAATTTCTTCCTTTTTCCGAGGCTCTTGACGAAAGTATTCTGTCAGCATGTGATTCCATCACGAAAATCGGCGGATATATAATCGTTTTCTCAGTGCTCATTTCTTTTATGGCAGAACTTTCCTTTCAGAATTTCTTCTGGAAATTGTTGCTTCTTCCCGGAGTGGAACTGACCGGTGGAATCCGCATGCTCTGTCAGCTGGACCTTACTTCTGAACTGCGGTTTCTTCTCATCATGGCGCACTGTTCTTTTGGAGGAGTCTGCGCGCTTTTCCAGACAAAATGCATGATCCGATCCCAGAACTGGTCTTTTCCTCGCTATATAGCAGAAAAGCTGATTACCGCAATGGTAACCAGCCTGTTCGCTTTTTGCTATATGAAATTGTTCGGATAAAGAACTTATTCTCTCTGTCCCTGGTCCGTCTGTCCGGCTTCTCCGCCGAATTCTGCTTCCAGTCCGCGTGAGGACTTATCCGGAACTTCCAGTTCTGCACGGTTGTTACGGACAACATCATAACATTCCTGAAGGGATGTTACCAGACTGTCATACTTGCTTGTGTAACTGTTCAGTGTATGACCGATGATGCTTTCAGCATTGGCAAGAAGATCATCTGTATACTGCACTGCCCCGATACGAATATCGTTGGCATCATTAGTCGCATTATCCAGAATCTGCTGTGCCTGGTCTGTTGCTGCCATAACGATCTCGTTTGCCTGTGCGTATGCCTGCTGCATGATCTCATGCTCGCTTACCAGTTCACTTGTCTGTGCATGTGCTTCTTCAATCATGCTTTCTGCTTTCTGTTGTGCATCCGCAAGGATCGCATCCTTGTTCGCAATGATCTTCTGATAACGCTTGATCTCATCAGGTGTCTTCATACGAAGTTCACGGAGAAGTTCATCGATCTGGTCTTTATTCACGATAATCTTTGTAGTTGATAATGGCTGAAACTTACAGCTGTCAATGTACTCTTCAATTTCTTCAATAATCTGCTCAATACGGCTGCTCATAATTTTGCACTCTCCTTCTTGTCACAGACCTACTGTGACATCTTTTCTTTTATACTTTTGGCGACAGTCTCCGGCACGAACTGGGAAATATCCCCTCCGAAAGCTGCGACTTCTCTTACGATTGTAGAGCTAAGGTAAGAATACTTGAGATTGGTTGTAAGGAACATGGTTTCTACTTCCGGCTCAAGCTTATGATTCGTCTGTGACATCTGGATCTCATATTCAAAATCTGTGATCGCACGCAGTCCGCGAATCACAAGACGTGCCTTTTGCTGTCTTGCAAATTCTACAAGCAGCCCGTCGAAAGGCACTACTTTCACGTTGCCGAGATCTTTTGTCACTTCCTTTAACATTTTAACACGTTCTTCTACAGAAAACAACGGGGTTTTTGCTTTATTCATCAATACTCCGATTATAAGTTCGTCTACAATTTTACTGCTCCGGGTAATAATATCCAGATGTCCGAAAGTTACCGGGTCAAAGCTTCCCGGATAAATCGCTCTTATCATGAGTCTACTCCTCCACAGATATAAATACATGCATATTGGTCTTGTATTTCTTTTGTTTGATCATTAAAAAACCAAGTTCCTCCAAATAAGAAAAATCAGTCGCCAAAGATGCTTCCACAATGATCAGTGCATCCTTTTCCAGCAAGTCTGATTTTGCAAGATAAGTAAGCACCTCTTTTTCCAGCATATGGTTGTACGGTGGATCCATAAACACATAATCGAATTTTTCTCTTCCATCCAGCCTGCGAAGTGCCGAAAACACATCCTCCCGGATTACTTCCGCCTGGTCTTCAAGCTGTGTCTTTTTCAGATTCTCCATAATGCACTGGATTGCATTCGGATTGTTTTCCACAAAAACCGCCTTTTTTACACCTCGGCTGATTGCCTCAATCCCGATTGCCCCGCTTCCGGAAAAAAGATCCAGAAATGTACAGTCGCAAAGTCCGTGTGCAATCATATTGAATAAGGTTTCTTTGGTTCTGTCGGTTGTCGGACGTGTCTCCATTCCTTTTACCGTCACAAGTGGTATTCTTCTGGCTTTCCCTGCTATGACTCTCATCTTATCGTTCTCCTGATTTATGATGTCAGAAACTACTCCATCATTTCAAAACATAGGGTGTTTTGTCTTTTAACCCTGACAACATATTATACTTATTTGTGATTATTTTGTCAATTTCTCCGCTTGTATTTTACCAGATACATTTTTTATATCTGTCTTTTTTCAGATACAAAGCTCTACTTTTCCGACTCCATATGTGCCTGATGGACAGTGATCTGCTGATATGGAATAGCAATATGATTTTCATCCAGTGTCAACTTGATATTTTCCAGCATCCGCCATCTTGTCGGCCAATACTCTTCACTTTTTACCCAGGCACGGACACCAAGCACCACTGAACTGCTTCCAAGCTCATTTACAAAGACATTATGTTCCATACTCTGGATGACGGACGGATCATTTTTTACAAGTCCCTGCAACAGTTTTTTGGCAAGGCGCAGATCCGCTTCATATGCAATATCCACCTTCAGATCCAGCTGACGGTAATCTTTGTCCGTCACATTGGTAAGGCTTGTGTTGGCAAGTGTTCCATTCGGCACAATGATCGTCTTGTTGTCAATGGTGGCAAGCTTAGTGTAGAAGATCTGGATCTCTTTGACCGTTCCTTCATTGCCATGGCTGTCTTCTATAATATAATCCCCGACAACAAAAGGCTTCAAAAATAAAATCAGCATCCCACCGGCAAGGTTGGAAAGACTTCCCTGCAGGGCAAGACCAACTGCCACGCCTGCCGATGCAACCGTTGCTGCAATCGATGCAGATTCTACACCGAGCGAATTGATAATTGCCAGAAACAGCAGAATATGAAGTCCGTATTTCAACAGAGAATCCACAAACTGTCTTGCACCGGTATCCGAATTGGCGCGTTCCATGGATGCCCGCGTAATCTTGCGGATCCAGTTGATCACCTTATGGCAGATGATGAATATAAGCAGCGCCATCAGAATCCGGATTCCAAACGCAATCAGGTCCGGACCTTTCTCCTGAATGAATTTGTTAAATCCGGTGATTGTATCCACCGTATCCTGCACGGTCGCCTCTACCTCACTTCCTGCGGCTGTCTGTGTCAAAAGCATGTTTTATCCCTCCTTCAGTGCAATAAATGCTGCAAGATTCCCCCTCTTTCCTTTGGATGCGCGATGGGAAAATAAAAGCTCCGGGTTGCAACAGGTACACACATTAGTAACCGCCATATGTTCCGGTCTGATCCCTGCTTCTGTGAGAACCAGTTCATTTGCCTTCCAGAGATCCAGCTGGAACTTTCCATTCTCCTTGGCATAGAACAGACGGTCATATTCAGACTCTCTGAAATTTGCGCGGAACATATCGATCACATCTTCACTGACTTCATAGCATTCCTGACAGATGGACGGTCCCACACAGGCAAGGATATTCTTTGGATCACAACTGAATTCTTTCTGCATCTTTTCAACCGTCACCTGTCCCATCCGGTTCACGGTGCCTCTCCAGCCGGAATGGCTGGATGCTACCACCTTTTTCACCGGATCCAGAAACAGAAGCGGTACACAGTCCGCGTAAAATGTTACCAGACAGATCCCCGGTACATTTGTGATCAGTCCATCTACATCTGTGTAATCTTTTTCTCTTGTAACACCTTTGCCGGCATCTTCTCTTGTCACGATCCGTACGTTCGTCGTATGGGTCTGATGCGTGCAGACCATATGCTCCGGCTTCACGCCGATTGCAGCTGCCATTCTTCTGTAATTCTCGTCCACATGCGCGGGATCATCCCCTCTGGTATAGCTCAGGTTCATGCTTCCCAGGAAACCTTCACTCACTCCTCCAAGTCTGGTCGAAATTCCATGTTCTACAAGCCCTTCCTTTTCAAGGATCGGATATTTGAGAAATGGTACGCCAGCACTTATGCATTCGTCAAAGATATGCTCCTCGTTTTTATATTTTAATCCTATTTTCATCTGTACTCTCCCGTATTGTGATATCTGCAGGCAGCCATTTGCCTTTCCCCGGTATCATAACTCATACAATTCCAAAATCTCCGCAGTACTCAAATGCATTTTTTCGCAAAGAAATCTTATTCCCCGCGATTCCTATTACATCGAAGCGGCATGGTATCTCTGTGCAGCCGTCCTTCATCAGATAATAAACGGCCGCTCCGGACAGGCGCATCTGTTTGGGCACAGATACCGCCTCCAGAGCAGCCGAAAGCCCTCCTGTTTTGCGAAATTTCACCTCACAAAAGACCAGATATTCTCCGTCTTTTGCAACAATGTCAATCTCCGCATAACGGCAGCGGAAATTATACTCCAGTATCCGATATCCTTGCTTTTCCAGAAATTCACCTGCTATTTTTTCATATTTTGTACCGGTCCTTCGCCGGTTTTTTTCATTCTCCAATCGCCTTTTGGATCTGATCTTCTACCTGTTCTGACGGATTTTTATACGAAGTGTCCGATAAAACTTCTTCTGTGGATCGGTGTCTGTCCAAGCGTCTGAAGCGCTTTGATATGTTCTGCTGATCCATAACCTTTGTTGGACGCAAATCCATATCCCGGAAGTACCTTATCATACTCTTCCATCAGACGATCTCTTGTTACCTTTGCCACAATACTTGCTGCAGCGATGGATACGCTTTTCGCATCTCCCTTGATGATTGGAACCTGTGGAATCACAACCTCCGGAATGGTAACTGCATCATTTAAAAGCAGATCCGGCTTGACTTTCAAATTGCCAATCGCCTGACGCATGGCTTCGTAAGTTGCCTGCAGAATATTGATCTCGTCAATCCTTGCAGGGGAAGCCATCCCGAGACCTACCGCAACCGCTTTGTCCATAATCTCATCATAAAGCTCATCTCTTTTTGCTGCGGAAAGCTTCTTGGAATCATTTATATAAAGGATCTCGCACTCTTTGGGCAGGATCACGGCTCCTGCAACCACCGGACCCGCAAGTGGTCCCCTTCCCACCTCGTCAATTCCACAGATAAACGCATAATCAGCATATTTTTCTTCGTACTGACGCATTTTCGCAAGGCGCTCTTTTTCGGCAAGCAGCTTTTCCTTCTGCTTTCTGTACTTTTCCAGAAGCTTTTGCACACCGGCTCTGTCATCCGGCGCATAGATCTTCATCAGCTGCTCCCTTTCGGCATCCTCTGCCATTTTTAAACGGCTGTCGATCTCTTTGATACTTTCTTTACTCATGCTTTATCACTCCGATTTTGTTGAACGGATAAATTCTTACCCAGGCACGTCCGATCAGCATATCACGGGTAAGTACACCCACACTTGCCACACGACTGTCCGAGCTGTGATTCCGGTTATCTCCCAGGACAAAATATTCATCATCTCCCAGTTTAATCGGCTCTGCTGCAATTCCCGGATCTTCCATCACCTCTGCACCATAATGTTCATCCAGCTTTTTGCCATTAATATACATATATCCATCGATCACCTGCACAGTCTCACCGGGCAGTCCAATGATACGTTTGATATAATAGGTATTCTCTGCATGCTGGTAAGGGAATACAATAATATCATATCTTTCCGGATCGCGGAAGCGGTAGCTGAGCTTATCCACGATCAGGTTATCTCCGTCTGAAAGTGTCGGCTCCATTGAATGACCGTCTACTTTTGTGCGCTGTCCGACAAAGGTGACGATCACCCATGTCAGCAGAACAATGACCAGAAGATACAGAAGAGTTCCTCCCAGTGATCTCCATATACTCTGCTCCTGCTCCGGAGCTTCTTCCTTGTTGTCTTCCTTACTCATTTGTATACTCCTTTACAAATTCAAGTGTGATCCTTCCAAGTCTTCCATTTCGGAAATCATCCAGCAGCATACCAGCTGCTTTTGCGGTATCTAATTCATTTCCACGCACCAGACAATGGCGGCTCTCAGCAATTGCTTCCAATACGCTGTAGCTGTTCTGCTTTTCGTTGATCGTATATTTCTCAGCAAGAACACCCGGATAAGCATCCTGCATAAAGCTGATCAGCTCCGCCGCAAGCTCTTCCAGATTCATGATCTCATCCTTGATCGACCCGATAAATGCAAGGTGCAGTCCCACCTGCTGGTCCTCAAACTTCGGCCAGAGAATTCCCGGTGTATCGAGAAGCTCTACGTTCTTGTTTAGACGGATCCATTGCTTTCCTTTGGTCACACCCGGTTTGTTACCGGTCTTTGCACAGGCTTTTCCGGCAAGTGCATTGATAAAAGTAGACTTTCCGACATTCGGGATTCCGACTACCATCGCACGGACCGGACGGTTCAGAATCCCTCTCTTACGGTCACGCTCTGTCTTTTCTTTACATGCTTCCTGGATTACTCCCTGAATAGACTTAATCCCACCGCCTTTACGGGAATTAACCTTAACTGCCGAATATCCTTTTCCGCGGAAATAGCCGATCCACTCTTCTGTCTGCTTCTCATCTGCAAGATCTGCCTTATTGAGCAGGATCAGTCTTGCTTTATTCTTTCCAAGTTCATCGATGTCCGGATTCCGGCTGCTCATCGGAACTCTTGCATCAACCAGTTCGATCACAAGATCGATCAGTTTGATATTCTCCTGCATCATCCTTTTGGCCTTTGTCATATGCCCCGGATACCATTGAAAATTCATCCAGTTTCCTCCTTCTATTTACCAAGCAGTCCGAAACGGTCTTTCGGGGAAAGGATAAACCATACTTTCCCTTCAATCTCGGAACGCTTTACATTTCCAATATCAGCCATCCGGCTGTCTTCACTGCTCTCCCGGTTGTCGCCAAGGACAAAATACTCATCTCCACCGAGAACGATCTTCTCACTGGCAATACCTGTATCTGCAATTGCAGTAGTCTCATACTTTTCATTCAGCTTTCTGTTGTTGATATAAATCTCTCCATCCCTGATCTCAACACTTTCGCCCGGAAGTCCGATAATCCTTTTAATATAGGAATGAAGGTTCTCATTCCCCTTTGGTTTGAACACGATAATGTCTCCTCGCTTCGGTGTACTGGCATCATATACGATCCGGTTTACCAAAACCACATCCCCATTCCGAATCACCGGGTTCATGGACTCTCCGATATTACTGATCTGATGCCCGAAATACCACACAAACACAAATGCGCACAGGCAGACGAGCACAATTTGGAATACCCATCCAAATACTTCGGGAATCCATTTCAAATTGATATGTTTTCTATGCTTTCTGTCAAATCTGAGTTCTTTTCTTTTTCTATGTCTCATCTGTTATCATATCCTATATTAGCAAAAGGGACAAGTACCTGTCGTATTTGTCCCTCTTTAAGCATTTACTATTTTACTAATTCTTTAACTTTTGCTCTCTTACCTACACGATCTCTTAAGTAGTTCAGTTTTGCACGTCTTACTTTACCTTTACGAACAACTTCTACTTTTTCAACGTTTGGTGAGTGAAGCGGCCATGTCTTCTCAACGCCGATTCCGTTAGAGCTCTTTCTTACTGTAAATGTTTCTCTTGCTCCGCCGCCCTGTCTCTTTAATACAGTACCTTCGAATACCTGAATTCTCTCACGGTTTCCTTCTTTGATCTTACCATAAACTTTTACAGTATCTCCTACGTGGAATTCCGGAGCATTTTCTTTTAACTGAGCTGCTTCAATGTTCTTAATAATTTCGTTCATGTGTGAACCTCCTTCATATTTTGACGTTCTTAATACGCTTTTCTATCGTATCAGAGGACCATCTCTGTTTTCATCACAACGTGCTATATATTAACACATTATTCTTCATTTTTCAAGTCTTTTTCTCGATTTTCTATAATCTCTTCTGCAAGTTCTCTTTCTTTCATGGTAAGCTCTGCGTCTTCCAGAAGATCCGGACGCCATTTTGCAGTACGGATCACTGACTGCTCTCTGCGCCATTTCTCTACATTGGCATGATGACCGGATAAAAGGATTGGTGGAACCTGCCTGTCGTGCCAGATTTCCGGTCTGGAATACTGCGGATATTCCAGGAGATTGTCCTGAAAACTCTCAAATTCGGCAGATACATCATTATGCAGAACACCCGGGATCAGGCGGGATACCGCATCCACGATCATCATTGCCGGAAGTTCACCGCCTGTCAGTACATAATCGCCGGCTGACACATAATCCGTTACGATCTCCTCCAGCACACGTTCATCGATTCCTTCGTAATGTCCGCACAAAAGCACCAGTTCGTCTTCTTTCGCAAAATCTTCTGCCATCTTCTGGTTAAACGGCTTCCCCTGCGGGGAAAGATAAATCACACGTGGTCTCTTTCCTTCCGGGAGGGCTGCTTTTTCCTGAATGGCAAGATAGGTCTGGTAAACCGGCTCTGCCTGCATCAGCATTCCTGCGCCGCCGCCATACGGATAATCATCCACACTGCTGTGCTTGTTAAATGCGTAGTCCCGGATATTCCAGGCTTCAATCTCAAGAATTTTATTCTTCACGGCTCTTCCGTTAATACTGGTTTCCAGACCGTTCATCACCATCTCCGGAAAAAGCGTCATGATATCAAATCTCATATTGTTCTCCTACTATTCTGTCGCTTAAATCAGTCCGTCCATCAGATGAACAGTCATTTTTCTATTCTCAGTATCTACATCCAGAATACAGTCATGGATTGCCGGAAGAAGCACCTCTGTGTGCGCCTCTGTCGATACCACATAGACATCATTCGCCCCGGTTTCCATAATATCTTCCAGGACACCAAATTTTTCACCGTCCTCAGTGTAGACATCCATGCCGATGATATCTGCCATGTAATACTCATCCTCTTCCAGTTCCACGGCATTCTCACGAGATACAAGAAGCGGCATCTTTCTGTATTTTTCAATATCATTTATGTTATCGATCCCTTTGAACTTCAGAATCACATACTGTTTAAAGAATTTTACACCTTCAATTTCAAGGGGAATCTGTTCTTTTCCTGTATCAAGAACCACATCTTTCAGAGCACGGAAGCGGTTTGGATCATCCGTTGTCGGAAATACTTTGACTTCACCTTTGATTCCGTGGGTAGATGTGATCACGCCAACTTGCAGGTAATCATTTTGTTGCATACTTTGTCCTTTCTTAGCATAAGATAAACTTTACACCGAAAAATTCTGTTTTAGTCTTTTGAAGCGACTTTTTCTCCATCCCCAGATACAGTGAATCTGTCATTGGCAACTTCACTTGCATACTAAGGTATGATAAAAAACGCAGATAAAAATAAATTTACCTGCGTTTTATTTTTATGCTATTGCATAATTTCAACCACGACTTTTTTGTCTTCTTTGGCCGCGGCTGCCTTTACAACGGAACGGATTGCTTTTGCAATTCGGCCTTGCTTACCGATCACCTTTCCCATATCATTATCTGCGACATGTACTTCGATCACGGTAGTCTTGCCTTCCTGTTTTTCCGTAACCACGACGCCTTCAGGATTGTCCACAAGTGCTTTCGTAATTACTTCTACTAAATTTTTCATCACTCGCACCTCCGCGAAGCAACCTATTTTTCAATACCTGCTGCCTTAAAGATTTTTCCAACTACTTCTGTAGGCTGAGCACCGTTGTTTAACCATTTCTTAGCTGCTTCTTCATCTACTTTGAATACGCTAGGATCCTGAGTTGGATCGTATGTTCCGATTTCTTCGATGAATTTTCCGTCTCTTGGTGATCTAGAATCAGAAACAACGATTCTATAGAAAGGAGCTTTCTTCTGTCCCATTCTTCTTAATCTGATTTTTACTGCCATTTTACTTTCCTCCATAAAACAATTTGTATTTATAATAGTTTATCTATATATCACGCATGGTCTGCGGAATATATCTCCTTTAGAAAGGCATCTTGAACTTGCCTTTTTTACCTTTCCCGCCCATCATTCCCGGGAAAGACTTCATCATCTTGCGCATCTGCTCGAACTGCTTCATCATCTTGTTGACTTCCGAAATGTCAACTCCAGCTCCTGCTGCGATTCTTCGCTTTCTCTGCGGAGTGATGATGTCCGGATTCTGACGTTCCTTGATCGTCATGGAATAAATGATTGCTTCGACTCTTGCCATCTTCTGTTCTGCATCATCCGCATCGATATCGGGCATCTTGCCTTTACCAAGACCACCCATGCCGCCAAGTCCGGGAAGCATATTCATGATACTTCCAAGACCGCCCATCTTGCGCATCTGTTTCATACTTTCCAGATAGTCCTCAAAATCAAACTGCGACTTTTTGAGTTTTTCCGTCATCTTACGTGCCTGTTCTTCGTCGATCTCTTCGCCGGCTTTCTCGATCAGGCTGAGTACATCCCCCATACCAAGGATTCTGGAAGCCATACGATCCGGATAAAACTGCTCCAGATCTGATAATTTCTCACCCATACCCACATAAAGGATCGGGCATCCGGTGACTGCCTTGATCGAAAGTGCCGCACCACCTCTGGTATCGCCGTCAAGCTTTGTGACGATTACTCCATCTATACCAATCTTCTCATTAAAGTTCTCTGCAACATTCACGGCGTCTTGACCGGTCATTGCATCGACAACGAGAATACTCTGATGAACCTCGACCGTGTTCTTAATCTCCTGCAGTTCTTCCATCATCTCTTCATCAATATGAAGACGTCCTGCAGTATCCAGAATAATCACGTTGTTGCCATTCTTTTCAGCATGCTCCAGTGCTGCTTTAGCGATATTCGCCGGCTTCTGGTTATCTCCCATGGAGAACACTTCCACACCCTGCTTCTCTCCGTTGATCTGCAACTGTTTAATAGCTGCAGGTCTGTAGACATCACATGCTACCAGAAGAGGCTTCTTACCTTTCAGCTTGAACTTTCCTGCAAGCTTTGCTGTGGTCGTTGTTTTACCTGCTCCCTGAAGACCCATCATCATAATGACCGTCTTCTGGCTTCCCGGCTGGAATTTAATCTCCGTTGTCTCAGAGCCCATCAGATTCACCAGCTCGTCATTCACGATCTTGATCACCATCTGTCCCGGATTCAGTCCGCTCATCACATCCTGTCCGACTGCACGCTCCTGCACACTTTTTACAAAATTTTTGACAACTTTGAAGTTAACATCTGCCTCCAGAAGAGCCATCTTAACTTCACGCAGAGCCGCTTTTACATCATCTTCTGTAAGTCGTCCCTTGCTTCTTAAATTCTTGAATACGTTCTGAAGTTTTTCTGTCAAACTGTCAAATGCCATGTTATAACTCCTCTATGATCTCTCCCGAAAGCTTTTTCACTTTCTTTATCAGTTCTTTTTCGTCCTGCTCTTCATAATTCTCAAGAAGCAGATCGATCTCATGGACTTTTTTTTTCACAGACATGAACTTCTCCACCAAATGCAGCTTCGCTTCATAATCCTCCAGACTCTTGTTACAGCGCCGGATCATATCATGAACACCCTGTCTGCTGATCCCCGCATCTCTTGCGATCTCGCTGAGCGAATAATCTTCAAGAACTGCCTGTTCATAAATCTCTTTCTGATGTTTTGTCAAAAGCTCACCATAAAAATCATATAATAATGTCTGCTTTAAAATCTCGTCCATCACTTATCACCTGTGCTATCATATAACAGATTTTCATTGGTGTCAAGTATTTTTTCTTGACATTCAAGAAATCTTTCTACATGCAAGTTCCCATGTCCCTGTCTCTGGTCATAATACCTGCCCTTTTCACAGGAATTCCACAGTCTGTATTTAAGTTCCAGATTACACATATCCGGGTATTTCTGCAAAACCAGAGCCGCTGCCCCGGACACTACCGGAGTTGCCATAGAAGTCCCGGTTTTCGGAATATAGGCATAAGGGCTCCGCACCGGATACAGGTAATTGCAGGAATAGATCCGGTTCCCCGGCACGGCAAGATCCGGTTTTTTAATACAATCTCCGGTCGGCCCACAGCCGGAATATTTCTTTCCCAGTTCTTCATCCGCCCCAACTGTGATCACCCTCCGGCTGTTTCCCGGTATCGTGACGCTCCCTTCCTTTGGTCCTTTGTTTCCTGCCGCCGTTACGACTACCAGACCGGCATCCCAGAGCCGTTCTACCCAGAACAGGAACAATTCATCTTCCGGATCCTTCTTATGAGGAAGAGTTCCAATCGAAATATTGACGATCCGGATCTTCATTTCCTTTTGTTTTAACAACACGTACCGGATCCCGTTTATCACATCCCGGATTTTTCCACCACCTCTCTGATTCAGCACCTTGACAGCAAAGATCTGCGCCTCCGGTGCCATTCCGCTGTACAGGCCTCTTCCGCTTTTTCCATTTCCGGCAAGAATTCCTGCCACATGGGTTCCGTGTCCGTTGTCATCATATATGGTTTTCTTCCCCTGTACACAGTCCTTCCATCCCACGATGCGACCGACAAGATCCGGGTGCTGTGTGATCCCTGTATCCAGAACGGCACAAACGACGCCCTTTCCAGTGATTTTGTTTCGCATTGTATCCGAACACCAGTAGTGGATTTTCCGTTTCAAATCTTTCATATTTAAAATATCCTTTTTCTATTAGAATATTCTTTCTGAAATCAGATGCCAATTTCTTCGGAACTTTTTTGAAACACTGACATGCCTCCTTACATATGATGAAGTGTAAAGAAACCTTACTGGAGGCTATCAAATATGAGTGAATTAAGTGCAACAAACTGCGGATGTGGAAATTCTATGGATAACTGTGGATGTGGCTGCGGAATGTCTTCCTGCGTATGGATCATTCTTCTCCTCTGCTGCTGTGGTGGATGGGGACGCAATGGCGACGGATGTGGATGTGGAAATGACAGCTGCCTGTGGATCATCCTTCTTCTCTGCTGCTGTGGTGGATTCGGTAACGGATTCGGTAACGGATGCGGTAATGGATGCGGATGTGGAAACGGCTGTGGCAACGGCGGATGCGGCTGCTAGTTACGAAACTCAGATCTTATTCGTTCAGACAGACCAGAGGCGGGGCAAATTATATCCCCGCCTTTTTTATGTTTTGTTTTTGCGCTTCTCCTGTTGCTTTTCGTGTTCCTCTTCCTGCTCCTTTTCCTTTTTCTTTCGCAAACATTCTTCATCCACTTCATAGATCGCATTCCCATCAATAATAATCCGGCTGCTCATTTAATAAAATCCTTCCATTAGTTCTTCCTTTGCTTTATTATATGTGGATCTCATATTTTCCGTCTTCTTTACATATATATTTATAACGCTGAACCGTGGAGGACATATGGAAAAGAAACCGCCCCTTGTCATGACGCCATTTGACGAGTCTCTCACGAATGATTTTCTGCAACTTGTCAAAATCATTCTTCCCTATCTGCCCGATCACGTTCAGCGTATAGCTGGCATTTATGTGAAACTTACGGAACTTATGAATGCCTTTTACTGTTTCCAACCTCCTTATTATCATAATCGCAGAGGGCGGCTACGAAAGCAGGAGAAAGATCCGGGCAGCATGTTTGAAGCAGTTGTACCCTATCTTTCTCCTGAAAAAAGAGAAATGTTTGATTCCTTTTCCGGAATATGGCAAATGATGGAAATGATGAAAGAGATGGACTTTGGAGATCCTGCAAATATGGCAGATATGATGAATGGATTTCAGGCAGCACAGGATATGACGGATATGATGAGTGGATTTCAGACAGAAAGGATGGATGAAAATGAACGAATGGATGGAGCATCCGGATCTTGCGAATCTGGATCCGCTGAAACAGGAGCTGATCCGGACAGCAGCGTTGAAAGCCGGCGGCAAGAACGGGAAAGCACTGGTCCCGGTGATGATGTCACTGATCGCCGGTGCGAATAAACGGGGAATCCGGTTTACCCCTGATGAGATTTCGCTGATTCTTTCAGCGATCAAAGAAGGGAAAAGCAAACAGGAGCAGGCACAGATCGACCAGATGGTGCAGATGATCCGGACAATACAGGCAGGAAAACAGCCACCAAGGTCCGGAAGGCAATAAAAATTGCCTTGCCCGACAATCAATGCTATAATGAACGGCAGAAATGCACTTCAGGAGGAGCTTATGACAACGATCAAACTTACCATAGAATACGACGGAAGCCGCTATCCGGGCTTTTCCACAAAGAAAAAAAGCACCAGTATCGAATCAAAGCTTACACTGGCGATCAGGGATGTAACCGGACAGTCCACACAGCTTTTTGCTGCCGTAAAGACGGAACCGGGTGTTCACGCAACACACCAGATTGTAAGTTTTCAATTAGAAAAAGAATCTTTTTCAGGCAATACAGAACTGTTAAAAATGAAATTAAACGCAGCTCTTCCGGCGGATATTGCAGTCACCTCGCTGGAAATCGCAGATGAACGTTTTGTGGCTTCTCTCGCGGTAAAAAGCTGTACCTATACCTGCCGGATTGCCACAGATCCTGCCGCAGCATTATTTTCCCGTCCGTACACCTGTGTTGTAACCGAGTCTCTTGACCTGGAATCCATGCAGCAGGCAGCGCAGCTTCTTACCGGTACGCATGACTTTGCCGCATTTTCAAACGGACGTACCAGAAAAAGTACAGTGCGCACTGTAGAAACGATCAAAATTAACCGCGAAGACCAACTGATACAGATTCAGCTGACTGCAAATAGTTTTCTCCGGCATATGCCGCAGCTTCTTGCCGGTACCATTCTCACAGCTGGAAAAGAAAAAAAGACAGACGGAACTACGCTGACTCTCGCTGGTGTAGAATCAGCAGCTCCTGCCTGTCCTTCGCATGCATTCACCCTGACGGATGTACAACTCCGTTAATCTATCCTTCGATGATCTTCACATAAAAGGTACGGTTTCTTGGTCCGTCAAACTCGCAGAAATACAGATCTTGACAGATGCCAAAGACGATCTCTCCATCATGGATGATCAGCGTCTGTGACGGTCCGACCACCGTCGTCTTCATATGTGCATGCGAATTTCCTTCTGCATGCTGGTAGAAGAACTGTTCTGCCGGAAATACTTTTTCAAAGCCACACAACATATCATGCACCACATCCGGATCTGCATTCTCATTGATCGTAAATCCGGCTGTCGTATGTGGTGAGAAGATCACAGCAATCCCTTCTCTTACACCGCTTCTTTCGATGTCTTCCCTTACCATTTCTGTTACCTTTGTCATTTGCTGTGATGCGTTTGTCGCAATCTGATGTTCGTACAGATGCATATGCACACCTCCTTACTTTTCCAGATAAGCTTTGAGTCTCGGAAGCTCTCTTTTCATCATTTCATAGCCATGATCGTAGAAAGCCATCAGCTTATCATAATCTTTTTCCAGCCTGGATACCGGCTTCATTTCCGGGCGAAGGACGAAGATATTTCCTTCTTTTTCCAGCTTTTCTATGTATTCTTCTGTCCGGTTATACATCACCGGTCTTCGGATACAGGTGCGGACAAGTGCCGGATATTTGCTGTACATCTTCCGGTATAACTTACCGACCGCTTTGGAAGTTGGGTTTTTGCGGTAGCCTTCCGGTCTCGTCAAAATGAGAACTATTTTTTTCAGTCCCTTTTCCTGCACATGCTTTACCGGAATGGAATCGGCAAGTCCACCATCCAGATACGGAATCCCGTCTATATTTACGATCGGACATACAAGTGGCATACTGCTGCTGGCGCGGCAGATCTTCATCAGCCGGTCACTGTCATTCTCTTCGGTCATATATTCGGCATTTCCCGTAAGACAATTGGTTGTCACAATCTCACAGGTCATTCCATTTGAAAAATAAGTATCAAAATCAAACGGAAAGAGTTCATTCGGATATTTATTGAATATCATATCCATATCCAGAAGACTTCTTTCTTTTACGAAATCTTTAAGTCCGTAATAATAGCTGTATTCCTTTCCTCTGTGGATCATACAGTCCCTTGTCCTGCCAATCTGCTTTGAGACATAATCGACTGCGTTACAGGAACCTGCCGATACGCCGACCACGTATGAAAAATACAGATCTTTTTCCATCAAATAATCCAATGCGCCGGAAGTAAATACACCTCTTGTTGCACCGCCTTCCAACACCAGTCCTGCTTCTGTCAAAACACTCGCTCCTTTCGTCCTACCATGCTGTATATTTCGTGTATGATTTATAAGTATACCACAAATTCTTCCTTATGTTAATGCTTATTCTCTTGCGAAAATTGTGCAGTCATGTTACCATAATGAACGTAATGCAAAAATTGAAACGATAATTCTATTTGAATAAGGAGAATTTTTATGATTAGTACAAGTAATATCACCCTCCGCGTAGGGAAGAAAGCCTTGTTTGAAGATGTAAATATCAAATTTACAGAAGGCAACTGCTACGGTCTGATCGGAGCGAACGGGGCCGGAAAATCTACATTTCTTAAGATCCTTTCCGGGCAGCTTGAACCGACCAGCGGAGAAGTCATCCTCACACCAGGTGAGCGTCTTTCTTTCTTGCAGCAGGACCACTTCAAATACGACCAGTATCCGGTTCTTGATACTGTAATCATGGGAAATGCCCGTCTTTACGAGATCATGAAGGAAAAAGAAGTGATCTATGCCAAAGAAGATTTCACAGACGAGGACGGGATCAAGGCAAGTGAACTGGAAGCAGAATTTGCAACCCTGAACGGATGGGAAGCAGAATCTGATGCCGCATCTCTTCTGAACGGACTTGGAATCGAGACAGAGCTTCACTACAATATGATGAGCGAGCTGACCGGTGCACAGAAGGTCAAAGTCCTTCTTGCACAGGCACTTTTTGGTAATCCGGATATTCTTCTTCTGGATGAGCCTACCAACCACCTGGATCTGGATGCGATCGCATGGCTGGAAGAATTCCTGATCAACTTTGACAATACCGTTATTGTTGTTTCCCATGACCGTTATTTCCTGAATAAGGTCTGCACACAGATTGCCGATATCGATTACGGTAAGATCCAGCTCTACGCCGGTAATTACGACTTCTGGTACGAATCCAGCCAGCTGCTGATACGTCAGATGAAAGAAGCCAACAAGAAAAAAGAAGAAAAGATCAAGGAGTTACAGGACTTTATTTCCCGGTTCAGTGCCAATGCGTCCAAGTCCCGTCAGGCAACTTCCCGTAAGCGCGCTCTGGAAAAGATCCAGCTTGATGAGATCCGCCCATCCAGCCGTAAATACCCTTACATCGATTTCAAACCGAACCGCGAGATCGGTAATGAAGTTCTGATGGTCGAAGGCTTATCCAAAACCATCAACGGGGAAAAAATCCTGGACAATCTTTCCTTCACACTGAACCGGGACGACAAAGTTGCATTTGTCGGTGGAAATGAATTTGCCAAAACTGTTCTCTTCCAGATCCTGATCGGAGAAATGGAGCCGGATGAAGGTACTTATAAATGGGGAATCACCACTACACAGGCATATTTTCCGAAAGACAGCGGAAAAGAATTTGACAATGACGATACCATCGTAGAATGGCTGACTCAGTATTCGGAAGAAAAGGATGTTACCTATGTACGAGGTTTCCTTGGAAGAATGCTTTTCGCCGGCGACGACGGTGTAAAGAAGGTTAAAGTTCTTTCCGGTGGGGAAAAGGTACGCTGTCTGTTATCCAAGATGATGATCTCCGGTGCCAACGTACTGATCCTCGACGAGCCTACTGACCACCTGGATATGGAATCCATCACTGCACTCAACAATGGAATGAAGAAGTTCCCTGGCGTACTTCTGTTCTCTTCAAGAGACCACCAGATCGTTGAAACGACAGCAAACCGTATTATGGAAATTCTTCCGGGTGGAAAGATGATCGACAAGATCACAACTTACGATGAATACCTTGCGTCTGAGGCTACGATTGAGATGCGTCGACGAGCGCTTGATTTGCCTGAAGATAACTTAGACAAATCCTAAGAAAACCCAGTAAAATCAAGGGTTTCCGGCATTTTCGAACAACGTTCGAAAAGAAGCCGAACAGGCGAACATACGTTCATCTTTGATGCTATTGCTACAGTTCACTTATGAAGACGAGGCTGATACATATACCTAAAACAATAGATGGAATGCCGTCACACAGCCTCAAATACACACAAGATTTCTCTAGGAAACCCAAAAAGGGTTTCCTTTTTTAGTGCCTGTTTTTCTTACGCCTACTTTTTCTATCAAGTTATCCTCTCTCTGGGAAACAGAAAAAGAAGTCCCTGTGCTACCATAAAAAAAGAAAGGGGCCTTGCGGCCCCGGTAAGTTGAAAAAGCCCAAAGTTTTGGCGAACGGACAGGCTCTTTCGGAAAGCGAGCTTCTTTGAAAACTCAATGAGGCTCAAAGGTGGCTCTTGTTGCTTCGAGTATACCACACTCGGTAAGACAGGCCTCCTTTTCCGAAAGTTCAAATGACCTAACGGATATGGAACCAAGACGAACGATAACGGCTGCAGCAACGTGATAGCCAGCCTTTACGGACGTGACAACTTCACTTCATATCTCGCCCGTGCTGCAAACGAGGAAAAGATCCTGTATATCGATTCTGAGAAATATGAACAAATGGAAAAAGAGCTACCCCGCTATGGTGGGACACGATTCCCTCCGGCGCTTGCAGCTCTTTCAATGGATATTATAATACCTTCATCCTATATTTGCAAGATGAAAGCGGAAATAAATCCGAAGCTGTCCGATCGCGAAAGGGAACATAATTCCCTTAACCGCACCATGCATTTCAAGGTCGCGGACAGCAGGCGAAATAGGCTCGCGCAAGATAGGGATAGACCGCGCAACATCACTCTCAGATATGACGACGACAACCGCAATTCGCAGTAAAACCATTGAAAAGGAGAATTAAGAAATGAACACGCTTGGCCTGGTAAATGTCTTAAACAATGATGGAAACGTACTGATCGATGTGGCTCAGATGGCCGATAACCATATCCAGAACGTCGCCATCCACAATGCGCTGGCTGAATGGAACGAAACGGACGATCCGTTCTCGCCTGAAACGACGCAAAGGCTGATCGGTAAACTCAAAGGCGAGATGCCGTCGCTTATCGCATGGCTGTCGGAAGGGAACTATCCAAAGAGCAGCCTGGTGCCGGAACTGTTGGCTTACGTGAAGATGCCCCATCCGCTCCAGGTCTATAAGAACCTCGATCTGGATATCACTATCGAAGATTCCGAAAAAGGGCCTGCATTCGATGTAAAGCTCTCCTATGCGGGTAACGCGGAGCATTTCAAATACGCCCACCTGCCCGTTGAAACAGATAAGACATCCGTCGTATTGAGCATCATCGACGCGCATGATGACCTGCAACTGAAAAACGATCCGGAGCATCCCAGTTACAGGGAAGCGGTCGAAACGAACTATTCAAAACTCACGAACCTCATCGGAAAAGACGGAATCGACTCGATCAGGGACTTCCATGAGGGCGTGGAGACCGGCAAGTATTTCTCGGATATGGAATTTGACCTAAAAGACCCGGATCCCTCCGCGAAACAGATTCTCGAGTGCCTTGGATCCCTGGAGAAACCCGTTCAGAAAGCGATGGATAATTTCGCACGGGTAACCACCTTCCGCAATCTCGCGGAAAAGAACCTCCTGCGCGAAGCGACCCTGTTTACCTCCGGCGTGCTAGAGGAAAAGAACGGTCGCCTGATCGTCCCGCAAGGATATAGGCCCGGAATGTCGAGTGAGGAATATCAGGCATGGCATCCATCGGCGAGGGGAAACACCGCCATCTCCGTGGATACGGCGATCTCGGCAAAGCAGCTCGGAAGGCTGGAAGCAATCGCCGCATCCCAGAAGCCGCAGCAGATCGTCATGGATGTCCTCTTCCTCGACCCAGGTGACCATCTGTCTCAAAAATCGGATCCCCGAGATCCAATGGACGCGGCGTTTGTCGATGAAAGCCACATCGCGGTACCGATCAGCCCGGAATTCGCGTCAATCGTGGCTTCGGATATGAAAGATTCAATCGATGCCAAGCTGGCTGGCAAGCGCACGAAATGCGACATTTCCCAATGGCATACGCTCGGGAAACAAGCCCGTGACAAGCTCGCCGAGAACAGTAAACATGACCGCTCTCTCGCTGCCGTCAGGGATGCCAAGACGGCCGTTGCCGACAAGGTCAACGAAGGGCATCAAGCTAGTTCCGTGCACGATAATCCGAGTCATTAAAGATTAAGGCTGAACAAATTTTTGATTGAAAGGACCTTTCATGTATCCCGGTCAGCATATGTCCGTCGAGGATAACATTTTCTATGCAAAGCGAAATATCGTTGACAGTATTTGGAAAGAAGCCACTATCGAAGGAATCGATATCACGTTCCCTGCTACAAAAGCTGTTTTCGAAGGTGCTAAAATTGCTAACCTAACGCAAGACCAAAGCCCACTATCTTGCCGATACCCAGAAACCTGTCAAAATGGTCGCACACCTATCCAGCACTAAATATGGAAGCAAGGATGTGGAGTTCAGTTCGGGACTCCCAACTTTAAACGATGGCCTTTCTGACAGGACCAATTTCTGTTATTCGGATAGCGTCAACGGAATCGTAACCGGTAACCCGTGGAACTTTGACTAATGCGACAGCCGATGGTTTCCGCGATCGGTTTGATACAATTGACCACAATGCAGTCAGTAAATGATGTCCAAGCTGAAGCCGGAGATCGATAGAAAGGAATTTCATTATGGAAGAAAAGACCGAAGCCGTTAAGGGCGAGGAAACTACGGTTGGTTTGACTATGAACTATAACCCGTTTTCGTTCATTTCCTGCCAGGAGGACGCCTTGGTGCTGGCGGGGTGCATCTCACATGGCTTGGATGCAGATGTCATCAAGAAAAGCGGGGACCTTTTCGCGACGGCTCGCGCCATGCTTCTCGATGCGTGTGTCTGCCTGCTCTATCGCCAGGGCGGCGATTCGATGAGCATGCAGGGTCTCGTCGATCTTCTGCAGAATGACATCAGCCATAACGAGGACAGAGCTCAGTACTGCGCTAAAGCTGTACGGTTATAACCCTTGCTCGGTGAAATACGATACGACCACCCGCAGCAGCGTGCTGGACACTTCGTATAACTGGTCGACGGACGCCGACCTTGGCACCGCGCTCGATCTGTCAGCTCTGTACCCACAGGACGAAATCGTTAAGTATGGGACGAAGCTGACGTTTGCCGGTCCGTGGTCCGCTTGGTGCGAGGATGCCGGAAAGACACGCTGCGTGTCCAGCACGCCCGGTGTATACGCTACCTCGGGCGCTAGCGGATCCCCGATCCTCTCGGCGACCATCAAGGGCAACACGACGGTCTACGTCGATTGGCCTTGGAGCGGCTACGACGGCGTCATGAGCGCCCGGTCGTAGCGGATATTGAAAGAGGGGCAGATGGAGTTTCATCTGCCCCTCTTTTTTACTATGAGTTTTCAAACGTGAATATTAAGACAAAGAAAAAGGGCGAGACCTAGAGCGTTTGGCCGGGATCCAGTTTCCCGAATACTACTCTAAGTCCGCCTCTGATACTATTATACAAAACCATCTTTGTATTTGCAACCGCGGAAACAAGCCGGTCTCCTCTGCCACTAATCCATAGGTTGAACAAGGAAAAGAATACATGCGCTCTATTCAAGAAATGAAAAAGCCTCATCTTTCATTGCAAATGAAAGATGAATCCACCCGTTAAAATTCGCAAGCGCTTGCGAATAAAAAAAGAAGAAGGCTGCGGAGAGAGACCGCAATCTTCTTCTTTTCCTGTATAAAAATAGGCTGATGCCGGTAGATAGGAATACCGGCCAACAAGGTGATTCCCGAAGGAATCTTCGAAAACAATACTACTATAGCATAGTATAGGCAGTTTGTCTACTTCCTCTGTCGCGCCGGCAGGACATCGTCGGGATCGATCTCATAGAGCCCGAATGCCGCCGCGATCTTCATCATGTCACGCATACCGGCAAGATAGGCCGTATCGACCTGGTCGCAGGCATGGACGCGGACAGCGCGGATAAAGCGATCCGTCACATCCCGAAGCTCCTGCGGAATCTCATGAGAGATCTTGAGCCAATCCTGCTCCGCAAGATGCTCTTCCATCTCACTTTGTCGGAAGCCAGGGTCACGCTCGCTCAACTCGACCATCGACCTGTCCTTCAGCTCAGACAGGGCCGAGCGCAAAGCGACCTGAAAGCTATTTTCCTCCATGCGTATCCTCCTTCCGTTAATGCAATATGCTAGTATTATAGCACTATGACAGCCGAAAAGCAACCGTATGTTCGAGTATCCAAAGTATATCGCGCCTTTCAAAACCGATGCAGACTATAGCCCGATTTTTCCGGCACGAGCCCGTAAATGCTTTTCGGAAAATACTCTTCAACTGGGACTGATTCCCTTGCCGCATCGAAGAGGCCGGATTTCAAGGCATGAATTATCCGCTCTTCCGGCAACTACCGCCATGAGCTCGCAGTTACTCAATGCGAAGAATATGATCTTCTCCGTGCCGAATAATTTGACGGCACTCTCCCATACCGATGACAAGAGCAGCGACGAAGCCCCTCCAACTCCCCCGCTCAGCCTACCGATCTCCAACATAGCGAGCTGCCCCGTTGTGCCGGTGAAGCCGATCCGTATATCCGATTTGAGGTTACGGGATGCATATTCGAACAGCTTCCCTCTCGGCAAGCCGAATGTATCGAGATTGTCATACGTCACGATTGCGGCCGCGTAGCCGTCCGTTTCGGATTCACCCTCGACGACGTAGGTGACAAGCAGATCGAGATAGCGATCGTAGATGATCCCCAGCTCGTCATAGCCGTCAGCCTTCCAGGCCGGCGACAGCACCGGATAGATCCTGTACGGTATGACTTCTTTAGCGGGGACCTTATATATCCCGTATTCCATATCAAGGTCGCATATCGGCTGCCCCACATCGAACACATCAACCATTTCATTTCCCATCCGATCTCCTATCGGATGGAAGCGGCGATACCCACCGCGCCACATCCTTCCCATATTCAATTCCTCCTGTAATGCTTTGTGTAATAGTACTATAACATCAAAAAAGCGTATTGATACAGCCGACTACATTTACGATGGCTTTCGGTACATTTCGATGAGATCCTTCCCGATACTTCCTATAGTCGCTTGAAACAGGGAGGTACGACGAACGCTAAAAAAGGGGCAAAAAGCCCCTTTCATTACCGTTCTCTTTCAGGTCTTGAAACTGAGTCATTCATCCGCGGTGTCTGCAAAACCTTATCACGCTTGACACGCAATGGCTCCTTTTGCCCGACTGCCAACTTTTCAATATGCCGTTGAACACCGCCGATGTTTCGCTCGATGCGACTTTCGATAACATCAAGTCGAGCCCGGATACCATCGTTCCCATGGGACAAGATCTCCTTTGCCTCAAGAGGGAAACCGACAAGCTTGTCCCTATCGAACCAGCTGTAATTTCTGAAAAGGCTGAGTTGCTTGTCCGGAGCCATACCTTTCGGTCCAAACGGTTTCGCGATATAGCTATCTTCAGCGAGAATGTTGTAGGCGTGACACCAAAGGCTTGTCCCATTATCGAAAATCGGCGCAAGCCTTGTAAATTCAAGTGTTTCAACATTTCGGATTACCCCGAAGTTACGCCAGTGCCGGTCTTGATTGGCAAGGATATAATCACAGGTGAACATTTTTGCCAGACCTTCCTCTACATTTTTGAGACCAAGGCTCTTGTAGGTGTCCACCAGAAAGTCATAGTCACTTATAGAATCAGGTTTCTTTCGTGTTGAAAGTACGTCATATGCGGTGACTAGCTCCTCATCCTGTCCGAGCATGTTCTCACATGCGGAATAGATTCGGCCATTCTCCTCAAATAGGAAGTAAGGAACGTAATCGTTTCTGCTTAGCAGGCGGTTATACAGCGCCGTCGCCACAACTTCGTTCAGAACCTCCTGTCGTGTCGACCCAGTCCCGCCTTTCACGAGGAATCGCTTGCCATTGACGATTTTCCATTTTTTATTGAGATCGCCGCCAAGCGTCGAATTCGGCGACATCAGGTTCGGATTGCCGGACGATTTCTGTCCAAGAGTCAACATTCCAAGATCGTCTGTAAAGTCATTGTCGAAGAAATTGACATCCTCCCATTTCAAAGGATTCCTACTGTCGTTGATCCAGTAACAATCAGACAGCGAAAGTCCAAAATTCTCCTCCGCCAGTTCCAACGTGCTATTGAGATTCAAAGAATCGAGAAGTTGCTGAATCTGATGTCGGGACGCCGGAATCGCACGCCGCCGCCACCAGTCGTTGAGCGCACGCCTGGTCACGATACCTTTTGAATCAGCGAGAGCCACGGGTGCATATCTGAGATCATGAACATCAACAATCTTCACCACTGCGTGAATATCGCGGTCGTATCTGAAAGAAACAACGGGGTGGTTCTTGTTCATCAATGTGTATTCAGCCATTTTCATGATTTCCCCTTTCGATATACTAATACAATAATACCATTACCGGCACGACGATTCAATCTCGAGCGCTCGACTTGATTCTAGACATTCGAGCAGCGCGAATCAGATGCCACCCGAATGCCCCGAAGGGGCTCCGCCCCTTTATCGAGGGCGGATAACTGAAAGACGGTACTCGCCGTCCGCAAGGCGCATCGGATAGATACTGTCCGTAAGCCGTTCCTCCAGCGCGACTTCCATCTCATTGATTTCATGAACCATTGCGAGAAGCATTTCCGGTTCACCGGCTGTCTGCGGTACAGCAATGACTTCTGAAATGCTCGATGGAAGGAAGACGAGGCTGTCGGTCCCGAATATCTCTGCAAGTCTCCTGCGAACCGACGGGAGCAACATCGCCGCGGCCCCACCGAACTGCTTATCTTTCCTGGCCACCGCAATCATCTTGAAGCCGGACGCGTCATCACGCAGCGTCATGAAATCGACAATCCCTTCAAGGTTTGCAAAAGCAGCCTTTCGGATTTTCTGACGGGAAATTCCGAAAGTCTCAAGATGGCTGTCCTGAAGTCGAATCGTTCCGATTCCATCATTCATCTGCATCAGTTCGACGCGATATGTAATCAGCATGTCGAGATATCGATCGAATGTGATACCGGCCTTCGCAAAGCTTTCCATATTGTTTTCGGATACGACAACTGGATAGATTTTCTCGAACAGCTCGCCGCTCTTGAAAAAGGCGTTCAGCCTCTCCCCGATCGTCTCCTGGTCTTCCGTCACACAGTATCTTCCATCGAGATCGTTTAGGGTATCGAAAAGCTCCTCGTCCGGCATCTGCGCCCAGCGCTCGTTCTGGTAAACGTTTACAGACACCCTTGTTCCGGCATCCAAGGTGTACCCACGTTCGATACCATTGTTTAGCGTCTTCTCAGCGTAGCGAAGCCTGAATTTGGCATCCCTCTGTTCCGCAATATGATTCAGCGCCGGCAATCTCATCTCCAGCTCATCCCTGGTCATCATTCTCTGTCCATTCATTTCTCTTCTTTCTTCCATTTGGTTTTCCTCCTTGTTTTTCACCTGCTGTTTTCTTTGGTGCTCTTGCAGGTTCGGCACTCAACATCCGCTCTTCCGTCGGCGCTTCCGAACCCTGTTCAGTTTTCAATGTGCTGGCGATTTCCCGTCGCCGGTATCCGTTCAAGACCACGATGGGACTGAAACGACAAGGGACAAGTGAAACGATGCGCCGTAGGGCAGCCCTTGCGTTTCCGGACCTCGGTGGGCTAGGAAACCCGCGAGCGACGGGGACCGCTCACATGGAACTAACAGGGATCGGTTGCAAAGACGACCTGATATTGCGGCTTTGACGGAACCTGCAGACCTTTGCCAAAATACAGTTCAGCAAAAACATGGAGAGAAACGTGATGGTCAGATAAGAATGAGTGGTAGAATCTTACAAAACAGGGAAGGAGGTGAGTGCTTGAGGGAAATCATCGTCGACAGGGGAAATGGAGCCAAGGCATTCGTCCTATTCGAGCTCACCAAAGGCAACATCGCGGAAATCAAAGACCGATACATTCTGGAGCAACTGCGTTCCGCAATCGATAGTCCATGGAGCACTGCCCTTCCCGACGGAATTCGCTCAGCTCTGATACGTTCGGTTTCAGAAGAGATGGAAGACAGATTCCTTCTTGAGAACATGGACAAAGATACCGATAGGAGCGTCAGGAACGCTATCAGGAGTGCCGCGATAAAGGTCAAAGACCAGCATGGAGTCAAAAACGGACCCTGGACCGATGCATACGGCGATGCCGATGTCCTCGATTATGCCTACCAGGAGATTTTCACGCGATTCAGCGATGGTCCGGGCGTCCTGCTCGATGAAATCGAAATTCCCGAAGGATACCGAATTATCTCAGGTGAGAAATGGGCAAGCGACCTCTCGGGAATCGGACGGGAATGGATCGACGACATCAAGCCCTTCCTCCTGCTGGCGGATAAGACCGGGGAACTCATGATTTGCGACATCATGTCGAAGCAGACCGTGCCAGTCGTCGCCGTCAGAAGCGATTTCGCAGAGCGGTTTGACAGGCTTGCCGACGAAGACGGCATGATCGGCGATAAGTTCTGGACATATGCCTGCATCGCAGAGGCCAGGGGTCGCAATATGACTTTCGATTTCCGCGGTGCGGTATCGAGGGCATTCGAATTGAAGGGGCGAGTCGAAAAAAGCGATTCGCCAGGGCGAGACGATGGAAAGTTGACCGTGAAGGGCGAGATCGCGCGAGCGGGTGCCGATAAACTCGCCGAAGAGGCCAAAAAGAAGGGTGAATTGTTACTTGACGAGTGATGCAAAAAATCGATTCGATTTGCCGGACGAATGGCAACTCGAATGGGCGATGCGTACCGCGACCCGCATTCCATGCGGTGCCTGGCGGCACCTATGATCCGCTCGCCAAAGCTCGCTCGATGGATAGATTTTCAGGATCAAAACGACTAGAAGGAGACGACAAATGACAATGACTAAATTCTCCCGCATCAACAAGCAGCGCGAAGAAATCACCATGCGTGTTCTGGAGGACATGGAGAAAGGCGGTAACGAGTGGAAGAAACCGTGGGTAGAGGCCTCCCCTCTCCCACCGCATAACCCGGTCTCCGATACCCAATACAGCGGACGCAACTTCCTCTACACATATGTCTACGGCATGATGCGAGGATATGCCGACCCGCGTTGGGCTACCGAGAAGCAGATCAAGGAAATGGGCTGGAAAATCCCAGAGAACCTGCAGAACGGACGCGGTGGCATCAATGACGAACTCGGCGTAGGCATCGAGCACTGGGGCATGTACGCCTACATTCCGCGCGTCAAGAAAGACGGAACGCCGCTTACCGACAAAGGGGGCACGCAGAAGTTCACCAGGGTCCGCGCCGTCAAAGAGAACGGCGTCTGGGGACGCTACCGTAAAGGCGATAACGGAAAATATGAATTCGAGCAGCTGCCGAGTGGCGTCCATCCGCACCCCGAATGCGACCGCTACTTCAAGGTATTCAACCTCTCACTTATCGAGGGCGTCCCGCCGCTTCCCGTTCCCGACCTCGCGCCGAATGACGATATCGAAGTCGGGCTCCTTGCCGATGACGTGATCGCGTCGAGTAGGTGCGAGGTGTTCGAGGGGAGCACCGACGGCGCCTACTACAACTTCGTCAATGACAAGATTTCGGTTCCGTCCCGCGAGGCGTTCAACAGCAATTCCTCGTTTCTCGCCTCACTGCTCCATGAGATGGGCCATTCTACAGCGCCCGCACTTGACCGTCAGATGACGGGTGACATGCGCAGCAAGGAATATGCACACGAGGAGATCGTCGCTGAGCTAAGCAGCATCTTCAGCTCCGTCGATCTTTGCCGTCAAGGCCGAGACCGACCCCGAGGCCGCCGGTTATGGCGAGCATGTCGCCTACCTCGAGTTCTGGAAGGGGCGTCTCGACAGCGTGACCGGCACGGACGAATATGAGGCGACCAAGGAAGAACTCTGTGACGATTTCTTTGCCGCCGCTTCCCAGGCATCGCAGGCGACCGACTTCATCATCGACCGCTACGAGCAGGAAGTCGGACATCCGGCAGCCGGCAAGGAGATCGTGCAGAAGCTCGATATGCCCGAAAAGACAGAGCAGGAAGATCTCGCCGGCCGCAGTCTCTCGCACAAGAAGGAAACGGCTCGCGACGCGTCTGCCCACATACAGGGCGACCGCGCAGACCTTGTGAACATGCGCGATGAAAATGCCATCGACTCGACTGTCTGATGAGATCGGTGTGAAGCCCTGCACACGCGATGAAGGCACCGTCGGCGACAGCTGATCAGCGAACGGAGGTCTAGGGTTATGACGCAGGTGGTATATGGACAAAAAGGCTACTTAGGCTCCTCAATGAGCGTACGTGCAGCCGAGGCGTATGAACAAGGCGAGATGCCGATCAGCAGATGGACCAAGACTGCAATCATTCAGGCGGTCAAGGGCTACTGTTTCGATTTCGATCTGGCTTACGATCCGGATATCGAAAAGAAGACGAAAGCCGAACTCGCTAAAGAATTCCTCGAGTATAAATCTTGGCATCATTCCAGCCGTACCGCCCGCGAGGTCGAGTTTTTCGGTCTCAATGAAGATGCCGTCTGCCGGAGTTTCGAGCAGATGAGCGAGGAGCAGATCATCGAGCGAGATAGGCAGATGGCGGCCGAGCAGGCTGCACAGGAAGCACGACTTCAATTCATGAATGCTCGTGAAAAGGAATTCGAGCAGAAATTTGGATGTAACCCATCGAGCGTTCTGGCCTATGAGGCCGTTCATCCCGAGATGTGCACGCGGTTCATCGCACGACGTAAGAAAACCGAGATGATTTCTTACCGATTGCCAGCTGAAGCAGTCAAGGCCGGTATGAAAGAAGAACAGGTCTGCCCTCTCGCATATGCCGAGCATAGCCGTGTCGGCTATTTCGACGTCTTCATGCAGGGAACAGGGAAGAAACGGCATTGGGAGGATGTTGACTTCGAGGCTCTTACTGAAAAATTCGATAAGGCTGCCGAGAAGGGGAAGCGTGCGAAAATGCAACCAAAGGCGAGACTCGATGCAAAAAAGACTTGCGTCGATGAAGCGATGAGGGTGATGCGGGAACAAACCGACAATTCAGGCGACAAAGCAAAGTGCGCGCGCATTACTGATATCTCGCATAATTTCTCAATGCGCCCGAAAGATGAATCATTGACACATGATGGTGAAAACACTAACAGGTAAGTAGAGGGAAGTCAGATTGGGGGCTGGCTTCCCTCTTTTTGCGTTCGTTGTAACTGACATGAATACATGGTATAATAGTACTAGCTGCAAAACATAGGGAGGAACGCAAATGAACAAGTTGGAACTTGAGCTGGATGAGAAAAAAGTGCTTGCTGATGGTGAGTATAACCTTGATGAGCTTTACGGATATATCGACTACATCGCCGTGACCGAGAAAGGGCTTCGTAAGGAAGGGAGCTTCTACATCGAGGATGATCCGGTTGACGACGGTTTTGGAATGATTGCTGCTGTCGAGCTGATTCTTCTCCGGAACGATTGGTTCCGGAAATACGTGAAGACACTCAACTGCTACTGGTGGGATGAGGAAACAAACAGTTTCGATGTTGAGGATGGGATTGAGGAAGCCGTGAGAAATTGGGGTTCATTTCATTCGGGCACCTATTCCTTCCCCACCGGCATCCGGAAAGATGCGATTCCGATGCACAAGCTGGAACTCATCTTGGATGAGCAGAGAATCATCGACGACGGGCTTATCAGGATCGATGATGTGAACAATTACCTCGCCAAGCTGATCGTCGAGACAAATGGTCTTCGCAGGGAGGGAAACTTCTATATCGAGGAGAATCCTGAAGACGGTCTGGGTGCAATCACCCATATCGCCCTCTGTCTCTCGAAGCAGAACTGGTTCAGGAACTACGTGAAGGTCCTGAAGTGCTATCGTTGGAATGCCGATACGCAAGATTTCGATATCGAGGATGCGATTCAGGATATGATTTTTGCCGATTTTCCAGTCAGCTAATATTTTGGAGTGCCCATGGGAAAGACGTTAAAGAAATATCTACTTTTTGATCTTGACACCACCGCTCTTAAAGAAGAGTTCGGACCAAAGAGATATACAGTTGCCTATTCCATGATCAGACAATTCCTAGAAAACTGTGGCTTCGAACACAAACAAGGGTCTGGATATCTTTCCACTGAACCGATCTCTCTCAACCAAACAATCGCTATCTACCAAGCCATGACAGAAGAAATGCCATGGCTTGATTCGTGTTCCAAGACAATGGACGTCGGAAACGTCAGGGGATTTTACAACCTAAAGACGTTGTCGCAAAACCTCGTCGCCGACAATGCCGTCGATAACTCACAACTTGAGCTTGCTGATTTTGATAGAGTTTTTCCGACGGTCGGTATCTCTCACGATGAAAGCATGTCCTTAATACGCTCGCCGGACTTCAGTTTGATATTTTTATTCCAATCATCCTTCCAAAACCATCGTTCACCCCTCCAGCAAGTCGTCTCGCTGGTCGGCTCGCCCTTCGCATCGCAGATTGCAACGATCTTCTTCCAGTCGGCATAACGTGAGCCGAATTTCAGCGCGTCGTGCACATCTGCGTACTCGCGCATCGTTGTCAACTCGATAACCGGACGAGCGCACAGCCTTTTCTCCTCCATGTAGGCTTCTTTTCTCTCTTCAAGGTTCTCACCGTTTGCCCAATGCATATCAAAGGCAGGGCATCCATGCCGTATGGCATCTCCGACCTTCTGAACAATCTCTTTTCGTGTTTCCCAGTCATATCCATCGGACCATATTGCGGCACAGATCTCGTCATAACTGTGATAGATGGTGTCCGTCTCAAGACAAATCATCTGCACATTCAGATCTACAAGTCTTCCTACTTTCCCGTCCCAATCCCTCACATATGAAAATCTCTTATTCTGAGGCTTGACCTTGTTTTTCACATGGTCTAGAACCACCGACCTGCTTGTCCCGGCAGCCTTTGCCGCTGCACCCGTAGTCGGGAACATCTCCCCCGTTTCCAATATGACGATCCATCCGGCAAGTCCTCGAATCTCTGTCAGATCCATATCCGGCGAATACATCGACTCAAAACAATAGAACTGATTTTTGATCGCGACCCATTTGCCGTTCTGGGCCATATTGCACACATCCGACATCCAGCCCTGGGTGATCCCAAGCTCTTTTTCCGCTGCACTACAGCTCGGCCACTTCTTGCCATCGTCGATTCGAACAACCGATTTTGCCGTTCTGCGAACAGGAGTATCGAATGGAAACTCGGCTTCCTTCAACTCGACAATTTGTTGGTCGGTCAGCTCCCCCGCACGATAAAGACGGCGAAGCTCGTACTCCAGAGTCTTTTTCTGTTTGAGCTGATTATTTTTCCTGTCAGTCATCTGCTAAAGCCCCTTCCACAGCGCTATCTTCTCATCGATTGTCAGTTTCCCAGATCTTAGCGCCAATCGCCGTTCAAGGTTTTTAGCCAGATTCCTTGCGTCCTTCTCATGATCGATGACCTTGAAAGCTGAAGGCGGAATGAGTTCTTCCGGATCATTTTCTCCAGATAGCCGGGCGTAGCTTTCCGACATCATGCTTACGATCTGCTCAATCCCGATCATCTCGAAATTATCGACCAGATCGATAACCAACGGTTCGAAGTTGCCTGCGGCGGTCAATGCACGCCCAAGCTGCTGATAGAAAATCGTCGGCGACGAGGTACGACGTACCATAATGACGGCATCCACGCCCTTGATGTGAACCCCCTCGTTAAGCTGGTTGACGCAAAGCAAAAGCTTGATTGCGGTCTCATCATCGTCCTCTTTGAACCCATCGTATTCACTCGTCCCGAAGGGATTCGAGCTATGGACAACATAGGTATGAACGTTACCGTTTACTCGGGAAAACCACCGCGGGCACATCTTCTCGATTTCATTCAGCTCGAAGACATTCGGGCAAAAAACAATCACTTTCTCTATTCCCTCAAAGTACTTTTGAAAAATGGCCGGAAGGTTCGCTGCCCTGCTCGCGCAATCTCTCAGCTCGTTAAAATCAGCCAGCAACTCTGCCCGCCTGCCTGCACTCTCTTCCTTTGCGATGCGCTCGCTGAGGTCTTCAATGTATCCGTTCCCTTGATGACCTTCGCAGAAAAGGGCACCATATCGGTGCCTGGGTCAGATATGGTTACATGAAAGACCCGAACCAAAAAGGACATATCATTCCCGATCCAGTTGCCGCCGCCGTGGTGGAACGAATTTTCAAGATGTACCTTGAAGGAAACAGTAGAGCAGACATCGCCCGCATCTTAAATTCGGAACAAATCCCGCCACCGGGACTATACAAAATCCAACAGGGGGATAAATATAAAAATGCCTTCATGGCAGGTGAGTGGGATTCCTGCTCTATTTCGCGAATCCTTAAAGAGGAAATGTATATCGGCAATATGGTTCAAGGCCGACAAGCATCCGAATCTTATAAAACAAAAAAACTTCGAACGTTGCCAAAAGAAGATTGGATTCGTGTCATCGGAACACATGAAGCGATTATATCGCTGGAAGCTTGGAATCAAACCCAGGCACTACTCGCTGTCGGAGCGCGTTCTTTTACACGATCGGAGGAAATAGGCCTCTTTTCCCGAAAAGTTTATTGTGACCATTGCAACAAATTGATGAGAACCGGAAGGTCAAAAAGAAAATCTGGTACGTACTACAATTACGTAATATGCGTCAGAAGGCACCCTGAAATCAATCCTTGTCCTGTACATGCGGTCTCCAACGCCTTGATGGAAAAAACCATTCTCGACCAATTGGATATCCTCGCGGCCAAATACAAGGATGGCTCCTTATTTTCAGAAATAATGGATGAAGAAAGTACTATAGGCATTGAAATAAAACGCTTAAAAGCAGAACTTGCCCAACACAAAAAGAAACTTGTTGAATACGAGAGCGGTCTCAAATGTCTATATTTAGACAAAGCATCAGGAAGTATCTCAAATTCAGATTATCAATTCCTATCCAGAGAGCTGTCAGCTGGAAAGGAATTGGCAGAACGTAAAGTGGATCTTTGCACTGAGAATTACAATAAAATTCTTCGCTCGCAGGAAATCTTAAGAGAAAAAGCAGGTGTGCTCGAATCCTATTCGCGTCCGAAAGAACTCACGAGAAGTATGGTGGAGACTTTCATCGACCATATCGTCATATGTTCAAGTTCTGATGGTACTTCTAAACAAGAAATCAAAATATATTGGAATTTTTAAAACATCCTATGAGAAATCCTGCCCGCATCGGTCATTTCCGGTGCAAATCTCTTCTCAAGTCGAGTGGAGCAGACGCAACTGCCGCAAAAAGACAGGCAATCCTGGATCTGAATACAGAAGAACAGGATGACTAAGAATTTATCTTGTCGGTACATTTGTGCTGATGTATAATAAATCAGGACTAAAACTCAGGTAGTTCCCCCGAACAATTGAAGTTCGGTCCGACACCCGAGTTTTAGTCCTTTTTTATCCTTTTATATTCTTTTTTTGCTCTATATTACAGGCTTCCAACAAACCGCTCAAATGCTGCCCTGCCTTCTTCTGTCTGCTTATAAACACCGGCATCTTCCAGCACCTGGTTAAACACCTGTCCGATTTCCTCATGGAGAATGTCCATGATATTTTCTTTCGTAATGTCTGTATATTTTGGAAGGAATTCTTCTACCCAGTCTGCATGCTTTTCAAGCACTTCATTGCTGCGGATGTCCTTTCCTTCAAGGATTGCATCTGCAAGCTGTTCCATCTCACTTTTCAGTCTTGACGGCAGCACTGCAAGTCCCATCACCTCGATCAGACCAATATTCTCTTTCTTGATGTGATGTAATTTTGCATGCGGATGGTAAACGCCAAGCGGATGTTCTTCTGTCGTAATATTATTTCTGAGAACAAGATCCAGCTCAAAATACCCATCCCTGATTCTGGCGATCGGAGTGATCGTGTTGTGCGGTTCTCCGTTCGTCTCGGCAAAGATAAATGCTGCTTCGTCTGTATAAGATCTCCAACACATTAAAATGTGGTCAGCTGCGCTGATCAGACGTTCTTTGTCTTTGCCCTGCAGACGGATAACAGACATTGGCCATTTTACCATTCCGGCGCGCACATCTTCATACCACGGAATCACATATTCTTTAATAACCGGAGCTTTTGCCATTGCAAATTCATGATTTCCACCCTGGAAATGATCATGGCTTAGGATCGATCCTCCTAC
>ENA-ORNK01000259-ORNK01000259.1-human-gut-metagenome-genome-assembly--contig:-NODE-259-length-80945-cov-12.242205_pt1 | contig 80945 bp, 65 predicted proteins | sample MGYA00242115_ERZ509022 | MGnify/ENA primary metagenome ERZ509022 (study PRJEB26280, sample SAMEA2338690) | human gut metagenome | biome: human gut; feature: human-associated habitat; material: faeces...
GCGTCGCGCAGATCGTGCAGACGCTGCGGGAGCATGACGCGCTGGCCTATACCATCGTCCTCTGCTCGTCCGCCAGCGACTCCGCACCGCTGCAATACATCGCGCCCTCCTTGGTGCTTTTATTTCTTCCGATGTGCTTCTGCATATTGCTATTACGCGCAGGATCGTATATAATAATTTCGTTAAAAGTTCGGAATTCTCGAGTATTTCAGCGACATTTCGATAAAAATTACATATTGGAGGAAGAAAATGACCATATATTTGCTGAACAAGGAAGTGGATTTGGATAAGGGTGAGCTTCTTCTCTCGCTTCCGTTTGCCGACGCTTCCGATCTGGAGCAGCTGGAGCTTGCCAGCGGAAGCTGGTGCATCGAAAACGGAGCGCTGGTCGGCCGGTTCCGCGGAAACGGCGGCGGGATCTGCTACACAAAGGAAAGCTTTCCCGGCGATATTCTGATTGACTTTTATGGGACCATGCTGTCCCCCTGCAACAACGATCTGAATTTTGTCCTGAAAGCCGAAGGCTGGGATTATGAACGGAACGACGCCGCGCGCGGCTTCATCGGCGGGCTGAACGGCTGGTACGACAAAAAGGCCGGGTTTGAGAAATACCCGCTCTGCGACACGCAGGCGCTCGTACCCTTTGCGGCAGCGTCTGATCGGGAGTACCACATTCAGGCCGGTTATTGCAAGGACACGCTGTTCCTTGCGGTCGATGGCCAGCTGCTGGTCGAAATGCGCGACCCGGCCCCGGAGGAATTTGCCGGATTTGGCCGGATCGGACTTGGAACCTATTGCTCGCAGATCCGCTTCCGCGATCTGAGAATTCTGCGCCCGTCGTGGCGCTCTGTCTCCCAGAGCTATCAGGCGGACTTCTAAACTGTAACATAAGATCGGGGCTGCCGCGGATCTCTGCGGCAGCCCCTTTCGTTTATTCTACGTTTTCACAGTATCTTTGCAGGATCGCCGCGACCTGAGCGCGTGTAGCAAGGCCGGACGGGTCGAGCTTTTTGTTCGAGCCGTTGATCAGCTTCTCGCCGCAGGCCCAGCGCATCGCCTCGAGCGCGTAGCTGCTGACGCTTGCCGCGTCGGAGAAGCTGTCCAGCGAGGCCGACGCCGTCACGTCCTTGTCCTGATACTTTGCGTACCGGTACAGGATCGCCGCCAGCTGTTCGCGGGTGATCGGGTCTGCGGGGCCAAAGACCGTTTCGGAATAGCCGTTGACGACGCCGATGCTTGCCGCCCAGCGGACTGCCTCCTCATAGTAGCTGCCGGAGACGACGTCCTCGAAGCGCATTGCGTAATTGACGACGGGCTTTCCGGCCTGACGCCAGAGGATCGTCACGATCATGCCGCGCGTTGTCGCCGCATTGGGGCTGAATTCGGTACGGCTCGTACCGCTCATCAGGCCGTTTTCGTAGACGTAGGCGACTGCATCATGATACCAGTCGTTTTTGCTGACATCCCGGAACGGATTATCATTCTTTCCGTCCGTCCCGGTTCCCTTGCCGGGCTGGATCGGCACAGGCGTGGGCTTCGGCTCATCCTGCCGCTTTTGCAGCGCGTCGATCGCCTTGCGCAGCGCCTTGACCGCCTCATCGACCTCGTTCTGACGGTCTGCCGCGGGTGCTTCCGCCAGCAGAGCCTCCGCCGCGCGGATGGCCTCCTCCAGCACCTTGACCGTTTCCTCGGTGTAGGCCGACGTGTCGATCGACTTTGCCTCGGTCAGCGCCTCGTTCAGCGCGGATACATCTGCATCCGGAAGCGTAAACGCACCGTCCAGCAGGATCAGGCTGCCGAATTTCTCTGGATGCCGTCCGCTTGCAATGCCGCCGTAGTATTCGATGAAGTAGCGGCTCCACTGTCCCGGCTCCTTGCCCTCGGTGATCGCCTCGTCGCGGTCGTTGACCACGATGTCAAAGCCGATGGTCTTACCGGCAGGGGCCTCACTGAGGCCGAAGAACTTCGACCACGAGATCGTCAGCTCATAGGTCGTCGTCTGCGTCTGCTCGTCGCGCGTGATGACCGCAGGCAGAAGATTCGTGCTCATGGCCTTCCCCTCGCGGGAGCCGATGGTGTCATTGTCCATGAACATCCGCACTTTTCCGTTGTACCGGCCGATGGTGAACACAAAGTAACGGGAATTGTCGGTGCGGTCGGGTGCAAAGCCGATCTGGAGCGAATCCCAGTCCCACAGCTCGTCCTTATTGAGGCAGTCGAACTGCACGTCGTCGGTGACATCGACCTTCAGATAGAGGTTGTTTTCATCCCACGCGAAGCGTGCGTCCGCAGCAAGCGACTCGCCGCGATCCGTTCCCTCCTTGCCGATGGCGGCAGCCCTCTGCCACTGGATCTCCGTGCCGTCCGTCTTGATGGCTGCGTTGAACGTCGCCTGAAGGTTATACACGCCGCCGGCGCCGTCCGTGCTGACGTACACATCGACCTGCGCGTAGGTCTGCCTCGGCGACAGCTCGCCCGGAAGCGTCTTTACCGGGAAGTAGAGCTTCCGGCGCTCACCGGCGGCCAGCGTGACGGACGGGATCTTCTGTCCGTCGGGAAGCAGACCGGCCGTCGTCGTATCGGCAAAGCGCATGTCAAACGTCTGCCGGGCATCGGAAATATTCTCGATGGTCAGCTCAAGCTGCCAGCCGCTTTCGGTGTAGACGGTGTCCGCGCTGAGCACGGCGTAGTTGCCGATGGGCAGGCTGTCCACGTCGGTGCCGTAGACCTTGCGGGACTGCGCCGTGATCGTGATGCGGGGCTGCGCGCCCGAAGGATAGGTATTGCCGGAAATCTCCACGTCGTATACGCCGTCCACGCGCACGCTGGACGCGGTATCCGCCATTTCACCCTTTCTCGTGCCGAAGTCGTTGTTCAGGACCTTCACGCGCTGCGCGCCGTTGATATAAAGCGCATAGTCGGTGCAGCGCTCACGCACGACGTTGCCCTCGATCAGGATATCCTGATGCATCAGATAGGCCGGGTCGGATGTGACCTGACCGTCGCCTGCGATGGCAATGGGCGAGCCCTTGGGCTGGTTCTTGAAGAAGCCGTTGTTTTCCAGCAGGTTGTCCGTGATCTCCAGCTCCTGCACATAGCCGCACTCGTTCCAACCGTCGTCGATCTCCGGCCGGACGAGGATCGCCGCCATGCCCGTGTTGCGGATGGTGCAGTGGCGGATCGCGCCGCCGGGCGCCTTGAGCAGGAAGCCGCGTGCGCGCGTCGTATCGACAAGGCAGTTGTCAAACAGGAAGCCCGCACCATTCGCGGAGAGGTTTTCGATCAACGTGCCGCTCTTGATCGTCACGGCCTGATCGAGCGTCAGACGGTATACCTGATACCCGGCGCTTTCTACCGCCTCGACCTTGGCCGTCGCCAGAAGCTCGCCCGCGCGCGTAAACAGCACTGCCGTATCGCCCACGCGGAATTCCGCCGGGAGGCCCTCATAGTAGTTATCGCCCTTCTTATAGGTGATCTGCCGCGTCTCGGCGTTCGCGCCGGTCACGCAGCCAAATTCGCCGCTGATGTTGGTCGCGTCGTCGGTCATTTTCTCGAACAGGCAGTTCACGACCTGCGGGCCGCGGCGCATATTGGTGCTGTGCGTCGCATCACAGGTGGACAGCAGCGGCTGCGGGCCGCGCAGACGTCCCTCCGCGTCCGTCCAGATCAGACCGCCTGCGTATTTGGAGGTATCGAAGCCCTCCGGCAGCACCGGCGCGGCTTTTGTGGTGATCGCAACGCGATAAAGCTCCGTGCCGCCCTCGCCGTTGCGCTCCTGGAAGCCGAAACCCGCGCCGCTGATGATGCTGAAATCCTCAAAGCGCACGCCGTCGCAGTCCGTCAGCACCACGACGCTTGTACCGCTGCCGCGCAGTGTGATCTTGCCGCCGACCGCAAGCTCCCGGCTGTTGGCGCTGCCGAACGTACACTTGTGCCGGCCGTCGCCGAGATATTCTATGCTGGAGAACTCGATATCCGCAAAGGGCACCGTCTGGCCCGGATGGAACGCCTCCACATAGCGGGAATCCGCGGGATAGTATTTTTCGTCCGTCAGATCGGGCAGATAGCCGGGGTCGGTCTGCGCGATCACATACTCGTCGGTCCTTTCGACGATGGTCGCCTGCCCGTTGGCATTGTTGATATGGCTGATATACATGCCGAAGACGCCGATGTCCTTGCAGCCGGACATGGTAAAGACATTTCCGGAATAGGACTTGAATTCCACATCCACGCCATAGGCGTAGACGTCGTAACTCTCGATCCCAGCCAGCGCCAGCGCGTCCGCCGTATACAGTCCCGGCGGCACGATGGCATAGGTATTGCTCCGCGCCGAGACGTTGAGATAGCGTTTGAGCGTCTGCACGCCGTTTTCCGTCCGCACGTCGGTCCTGTGGGTCATGCCCGTAAAGACCTCCACGTTCGTCTTGGGCAGCAGGTCCTCATTGACGCCGTTTTCCTTGCGGACAGTCGGGTCAAACAGATCGTCGCCGTAGGTATCGGTCGAGCCGCTCGTATTCACCGCACCAGAGAACGTGTTCCCCTGCATCAGCAGATACGAAACGTTCCGCGCCGAAGCACCTCCCGCAACGGTATTTTTTACCAGCGTCAGGCTGACGCCTCCGTCCGCAGAAAGGCTCCCGGCCTCGTTCATCAGAATGACGGTATTTTTGCCGTTTTTCGCGGTAATTGCACCGGTCGTCCGGTTGAGCGCGGCCAGCGTGTTCACCAAACCGTCGCCGAGATCAATCTCGCCGGTGACTGTGTTGCTCTGCACCACCGCGTCGCTCGAATGCAGCTTCACAGCCGTACCGTTCGCAGAAAGGATGTTGTTCATCACGAACGCGCCGGTGCTGCCGAAGTCCTCAACAGCAGCCGCACCTGCGGCGGTATTGCGGATAAAGCTGCCGGTGACGCTGGCTTCGCTTCCCTCATGCACGACCGCGCCGTTTGCAAACGCGCCGTCGATGCGGCAGCCGCTCAGGCTCAGCGGCGTTCCGTTCGACGTGTGGACGGCATAGCCCGCCGTGCCGGTGATCTGCACGTTCTGGAGCGTCAGGCCCGCGCAGTTCCATGTATTGACCGCTGCCTCCGGCTGTACGTCGGAGCCGTCCCACTTGGAGACCTCCAGTGTGAAGTTCCGGAGCGTCAGCGCAGCGGAGGTACCCTCGACAAAAATCGCAAAGCGTCCATCCGCTTCCTCCGTCGGCCATTCCCACGCATGGCCGCTGGGGCTCATGCGGATGCAGATGTTTTGCAGATCGTAGACCGTCGGCTCGGAAATTCCGCCGAAATAGAGGCCGCCATGATCCGTGAGCTCATAGACCGCGCCCGCCTCCAGCTTGCCGCCGGTGATGCGCTTCATCAGCTCGTCCGCTGTGATTTTGTAGACCTTTGCGTCTGTATAATTGCGCGCAGCCGCCGGGAATGCGTCGTCCTTCAGGCTGCTGCCGGGCGTAGGCATCCTGCGCATCTCGGCCTGTCCCTCCTCAATGCCGGGATCGTCAAAATCGATCTCGGCGTAGTCAATTGCGGGCGAAAGCGACAAGCTGTCATGCCAGTTGTTGGCCTCGCCGCGGTTAACGCGAAAATAAATATATTCGTTCTTCTTGACGCTCAGGAGCATCGGCTGGAAGTCCACCTTGCCGCCGTTCGGAATGTAGGTCAGCGGCAAAAGGTCGGTGACGATGCCGTCACTGGACAACTGCACGCCATAGTAGCAGCCGTCGCCCGCGTCGGACGCGCCGGTGCTGTCCGCCAGCCACATGCCGTCCTCCATGTACAGCTTCAACGTGCCGGTGTAGGGCGCCTTGAACGCGATGATCGCATCATACATGCTGCCCGGCAGAAGCTCAGTGTTGAACATCTGCGGAACGTTGTAGCTGTCGAGATCACCCGAATACCACATTGCCCAGTCGCTGTAATAGGCAGGCAGCTGTGTCGCCTCGTTCTCGCCGATCGGCGCATAAAGATAGTACCAGTTGTCCTTGCCCTGCGTTCCGGAGAACTGCTCCTTGTAGGAATAGTGCGCCTTGCTGGTGAACTGATATTCCTTATCCAGATTTGCATCATATTCCAGCGAGGTATATTCCGCCGACGGCAGAATATTCAGACCGTATTCGCTGCCGCTTTCCATGAGCGAGGCCCGGATGTGGAATACATCGCCCGCTCTTGCAGCGGAAACAACATCGTCCAGCTTCAGGACCGTGGTTTCCCACGCCGCCGCGTCGCTCTGGACAATGTATGAACCGGTCTCTGGCCAGATCTGGACATTGTTCTTGTAGACAGCCAGCTTGATCTGGTTGCTGCCCTCGCCCTGCCAGAAATCCGCGTAGTCGAAGCGGAGCTTCAGAACGCCGTCGCGCGGTGCGAGATAGCTCAGCGCAACGTCTTTGCCGTCCGCTGCCGGACTCAGGCAGACGGCATTGCAGACCCACTGATCGTTTTTGACCCCGGCGTCCACGGTAATGACGCCGTTTTCCCACGGGATCTCCATCGCATCGGAGCCGTCCAGCTCACTGTTCGGATTTTCGGAATAGAAATAGCGTGCGTTCGTCCACTCCACGTTCCAGCCCAGCTGATTCATGCGGCGGTAGGTATCGCCCTCAGCCGCGTTGAAGCGCCAGCCGTTTCCATGGTCATAGGTGTTGTCGCCCGAGCCGTTAAACGGGATCGCGTCCTTCAGCGTGGCCGCCTCCGGCAGCGCCAGCGCCGGGTCGTTGCCCGCGTCATAGGTATCGTTCACATACGCGACCGTCGGCGACCAGTAGATCTGATCGTCCAGCTCGCTGCCGTTGCAGTCCATGACGAAGTAGAGCTTCTCCCCTGCCTGAATGCAGATCTCATACGGCTGGAACTCATATTCATGTCCGTCCGTGCCGTCCGCGCCTGCGCTGCCGCCCAGCAGCTTCCAGCGTTCGCCGACCGGCCAGACCGGGATGATCGTGCCGGACTGGTTGGACTTATAGACCGCGATGCGCATACCGTTCGGGCTTTCGCCGCCCCATTCGCTGGCGTCCCACCACGGAACGTAGATCTTCGCAGCCGCCGCGATCGAGATCGTGCCGCTCTTCGGCGCGGTATAGATCATCGCGGGCATTTTTCCGCTGTACATGATCTGGCCGTCGCTGAAGAAGTGCGAATTGCCCCAGTAAACAACTGCGGCGTCCGGGTCATAGCTGCCGGAAACGCCGGTCGTGACCGCCCACTTCTGATAGGACTCGACGGAAACGTAGTACAGCTCGTCCATGACGGTAAAGCTCGTCGTACCGGCGGGTGCCTGCGCAAAGGCCCAGTTTCCCGACGGCGTGTAGCTTTGCAGCTTGTTCGTGCTCAGTCCGTCCGTCGCGGGATAGTGATCCCACGGGCTGTCCGGCTTGCTCAGATCCTCCGCCGGATCGGCTGCCAGCGCGCCTCCCGCGCATGACAGCACAAGCACCAGCCCAAGCGCAAGCGACAGCAGTCTGGTCAGAGCGGAACGCTTCCGCTTACTGCCGCATCTCTCTCTTCTGATATCTTTTTTCACTCTCTCCTGCCTTTCCGCCGCTTTCACGGCTGTTTTTATTTTCTGACCGGCGTCATTCCTTGATGCCGCCGATCATAACGCCCTTGACAAAGTGCTTCTGCACAAACGGATATACACACAGGATTGGAATCGTCGTGACCACGATGGTCGCCATCTGGATCGCCTGTGAGCTGACCTTCTGCGTGTGGTCGCGCATCATCTGCTTGGCGATCGCGGAAAGGTTGTTGCTCATGCTGATAAGAACATTGCGCAGGTAAATCTGAAGCGGCTGAAGCTCGGTCTTGTTGATGTAGAGGAACGATTGATACCACTCGTTCCAGCGCTCCACCGCGTAGAACAGGAAAAACGTCGCCATGAACGGCATGGAAATGGGAACGATGATCCGGAGCAGGACCGTCAGCTCATTCGCGCCGTCCAGCTTCGCCGCCTCAAGGAGGCTGCTCGGCAGAGAGGCAAAATAGTTCTTCATGATAATCAGGTAATAGGTGTTGATCGCCGTCGGCAGGACCATGACCCAGATGTTATTGACCAGTCCCAGATCCTTGGTCACCAGATACGACGGGATGACGCCGCCGCTGAACAGCATGGTGAACAGGATCAGCTCGAGAAAGAAATTCCGTCCGATGAGCGTCTTGCGCGAGAGCGCATACGCGCCGGTCACCGACAGGAGCATGTTGAGCGCCGTGCCGACGAACGTCACGAACAGCGTCACGCCAAGAGAACGGTAAAACGCCGGGTCGTTGAAGATCGTCTGATACCCCGTCCAGTCGAACGTATAGGGCAGCAGATACAGCGGATGCGTCGCATAGGTGACCGTATTGGAAACGGACACGATCAGGACGTAATAAAACGGGTACAGCGTGACGAGCGCCATCAGTCCCAGCACGATCAGCAGCACCACATCAAAGGCGGAGGTGCGGTTATATTGATTCAGCGTGCTTTTTTTCTGTTTTTTCATGGTCAGCTTCTCCATATCCTCTGCGGGCGCTCAGAACAGCCCGCTTTCACCTGCCTTTGTCACAGCCTTGTTGCAGACGGTCAGCATAATGACGCCGATGACCGACTTGAACAGGCCGATCGCCGTCGTATAGCCGTAATCCAGACCGCCGGTAATGAACGATTCGCGGAATGTGTAGGTATCCAGCGTATCCGCCACGTCGTAGACCGGTGCGGAATAGAGATTGAAGATCTGGTCGAAGCCGCCATTCGTCAAAATCGCGCCGACTGCCAGGATCAGCATGATGCAGATAGTGCTGCGGATGCCCGGAAGCGTGACGTGCCAGATGCGCTGCCCACGGCTTGCGCCGTCCACCGCCGCCGCCTCATAAAGGCCGGGATCGATGGATGTAATCGCCGCCAGATAGATGATCGAATCCCAGCCAACCTCCTTCCAGATGCCGCTGATCCAGATAAAGGTGCGGAAGGCCTTGGACGAGGTGATCGGCGCGATGTTGCTGACGCCAAGCGCGGAAAGGATCTGGTTGACCGTTCCGGTCGAGCCGAAAATGTTCATCAGCATACCCGCCAGCACGACCCACGAGATAAAGTGCGGGAAGGTGACGATGGTCTGCACCGTCTTTTTCGCCCACTTGAGCCGAAGCTCATTGAGCGCGATCGCCAGCAGGACCGCGCACGGCATCTGGAACGCAATGCGTCCAAGGCTGAAAATAATGGTGTTCTTGACGGCGCGGAAGAACAGCGGGTCGCTGAACATCTTCGTGAAGTTCGCAAGACCGATCCATTCGCTTCCCCAGAGTCCGCCCTTGTAGCTGTAATCCCGGAACGCAAGCGTCACACCCGCCATCGGCAGATAGCAGAAAATGATGTACCACGCAAGCACCGGCACCAGCAGCAGATACAGCAGCCAGTCGTTGCGCATCTGCTTCAAAACGCGCGAACGGCGCTCCTTCCAATTGTTTGACATGAATGTGTTTCCTCCTTTGCCGCCGGATCCCTTTGCCCACCGGCGTAATGGCTTCCGGCAGCTCTCCGCAGCATATTTCTTTACGGATTTCATTGTAACAAAATTTTTTTCCGTTGAAAATGTCCGTTTATCTTCATTTTTCGGATAAAATCTCAATATCTCCCCCATCCGGCGCCGAAAAGCTGAGAAAAATCCATATACCTGAGAAACGGACAGAAATACATGACAGACCGTGCGCCGCGCCGTTGTGCCGATTGCACAAAAAGGGCCGGAAGCGTTCGCCTTCGGCCCTCCGAAAAAATTTTTACCGCGCCGCGCGCAAAAATCGCCCGTCTCCGCCCCCTCTTGACAACGCGGGAGCCGAACGATATAGTTAGCCAAAAAACCGCCCTGCCGCAGAGAAAAAGGAGGAAATTTCATGCGAGAGGTATTCCCGTTCAACCGCGACTGGCTCTTTATCCGGGAGGACGCCGCGCCGTCCGCGCAGCCCGAGGCCGTCGAGCTGCCGCACGCAAACACGCTTCTTCCGTACAATTACCTCGATGAAACGGCGTACCAGTTCGTTTCCGTCTATACCCGAACGCTGTACGCGCCGGAGGCATGGCGCGCGCGGCGCGTATTTGTGCGCTTTGAGGGCGTGATGGCGTATGCGGAGGTTTTCTGCAACGACGCGCCGGCCGGCGCGCACAAGGGCGGCTATACGCCGTTTACCGTGGAGCTGACAAGTCATCTGCGCATCGGCGCGGAAAATACGCTGCGCGTCCGCGTGGACTCGACCGAACGGCCGGACATCCCGCCCTGCGGGAACGTGGTCGATTATCTGACCTACGGCGGCATTTACCGCGAGGCCAGTTTGATCGTAACGGAGCCGTCCTGCATCCGCAGCGTTCAGGTCAGCCCCCGCAGGGACGATACCGGCGAAACGGCGCAGGTCGCCGTCCGCTTCGGCGAGGCGCTGTGCGCGCCTGCCGAGCTGCGGGTGCAGCTGACAGGAAACGGCGAGAATCGAATTGCAACGCTCCGCCTCCCGGCCGGGGCCGATGCGGCGGAGGCCGAATTTCCGCACGCCGAGGCGCTCCGTCACTGGTCGCCGGAGGATCCGGCGCTCTATACCGTCACGGCGGAGCTGTATCAGGAAAATTTGAAAACTGACGCCGTCAGCACGCGCTTCGGGATGCGCTTCTGCCAGTTCCGGCCGGACGGCTTTTATCTGAACGGGAAAAGGCGGAAGCTCCATGGACTGAACCGTCATCAGGGCTTTCCCTACGTCGGTGCGGCCATGCCCGCACGGGTGCAGCGCCGCGACGCGGAGCTGCTGAAGGAGCTCGGCGTTAACCTCGTGCGGACAAGCCATTATCCGCAGAGCACACACTTTCTTGACCGCTGCGACGAGCTTGGCCTGCTGGTCTTTGAAGAGATCCCCGGCTGGCAGCACATCGGCGACGAAGCGTGGCAGGATATTTCCGTGCAGAACGTCGAGGAAATGATCCTGCGCGACTACAACCATCCCTCCATCATTCTCTGGGGCGTCCGCATCAACGAATCGCCGGACAGCAGCGCGTTTTACCGCCGCACAAATGAAACGGCGCACCGCCTCGACGCAACGCGCCAGACCGGCGGCGTCCGCTGCACCGCACGCGGCGAATTTCAGGAGGATGTGTACACCTTCAACGACTTCACCCACAGTGGCGGCGAAAAGATCTTCCGCACGCGCGAGGAGATCACCGGTCTTGCAGAGCCGGTGCCGCTCCTGATTACCGAGAGCAACGGCCATATGTTCCCGACCAAGCGGTTTGATCCGGAGGACCGGCTTGTGGAGCACGCCATGCGCCATCTGCGGGTGCTGAACGAGGCGCTCAGCCGCGGCGATCTGGCCGGCGAAACGAGCTGGTGCGCGTTTGACTACAACACGCACGCGGAATGCGGCTCCGGCGATAAGATCTGCTATCACGGCGTCTGCGATATGTTCCGCATTCCCAAATACGCAGGCTTCGCGCTCATGTCGCAGCGTCCGCTTGCGGAGGGCGCCGTTCTGGAGCCGCTCTCCGTCGTATCGCGCGGTGAACGAAACGGCGGCGGACTGATCCCGATCTGGATCGCCACAAACTGCGACTGCGTCTGGGTCTATAAAAACGGCGCGCTGGTCGGCGACTTTTTCCCGGAGCGTTCCATGTTCCCAAGCCTCCCGCATCCGCCGGTGCGCATCAATCATCTGATGCCGCAGGAGCTGGAGCTGCCGCTGCCGGAAGCACTTGCTGCGGAATTCCGCAGCTTCATCGCCCGGCGCACAGAGGAAAACATCCTGCCCGATCTTCTGCCGGAGGACTATCCGTGGCTGGAAGCACTGTCGCTGAAGGCCGGGCTTGCGCGCAGCGCGCTGACAGACCTTCTGTTCGCCCATGCGGGCGGCTGGGGGCAGGAGGGCAATCACCTGCGCTTCGAGGGGATCGTGGGCGGCAAGATCGCCGCCGTCCGCGAAGCCGGGGAGATCAAAGCCTTCTCCCATCTGGAGCTTCTCGCCGACGCGCCGGTGCTCAAGGCAAACGGAGACACCTATGACGCTGTGCGCATCGTCGTGCGCGCGCTGGACACGGACGGCAATCTCTGCCCGTTCTACGCGGCGGGCCTTCGCATCCAGACGGACGCGCTTCTCTCTGTGCTTGGCCCGGAGCAGCCCGCGCTCATTGGCGGCTGCACCGCCTTCTGGGTGCGCACACGCGGCAGGACCGGAAGGTCTGTCATTCGCGTCGAAAGCGGCGGCAGGGCGTATGCGCTTCCCATCACCATCGAATAAAAATCGCCGCGGCGGACGCAAATGCGTCCGCCGCGGCTTGCGTCAGTTGACGGGGACAACCACGGTTTCTCACGGAGCAAAACAACGTCTGGCGTCGTTATCCTCGTTGGCGGGCGGCAAAGTCAAGGACGATAACGCCGCAGATGGCGTTCCAGTCCGACCCACAAGTGCGGGTGTCCTTGTCAACTGACGCTTCCTTTTATGCTCACAGATCGAACCAGCGGATCTCATTTGCCGCAAGGGACAGCGGGAGATGCCTGCCGTCTGTGGTGTAGACCTCCGTGGTCTGCGGCTCGTAGGTGTTGTTCACCACGCAGTATTTTCCGTTCTGCGGATAGGCGTGCACCTCGACGCAGAAATTCTCCGAGAACCAGGTATGCAGCATCGACTCGGCATGGCTGCTCCACAAAATTGCGCGGTGCAGGAGTCTTGCGTTTTCAAAGCTGTACGGCAGGCCGGACAGGTAGACTGCGCGCCCCTCGCCGTATTCGTGTACGGCCATCTGCACCTCTTTTTCGCGCTGCACCAGAACTTCCGTACCGTCCAGCGCGTAGATGCTCTTTTTGCCCTCGCCGAAGTTCACCTCGCCTGCGCAGTCGGCCAGAATGAAATGGTTCGGATGTTCGTCCCAGTTATACTTGTCATAGCCGAGCGTGAAGCCCGTCTCCTTCTCCACGCCGAGCACCGAAGCCAGCTGGAGATAGTGTCCCTGATACTGGTGGCCGGACGGCTCGCCGATACCGATCAGGCCGCCGCCCTCGGCGACGAAGCGGCGGATGGCCGCGGAAACGTCCGCGTCCTCCCACACTGCGCCGCCGGTGTGCGCCGTGTCGCCGTCGCCGATGTTGAGCAGCACATCCACGCCGCGCAGCGCGTCGGGGTTCTCCTTCAAATCATCGAAGCTGAGGAACCGCACGTCGAACGCCGCGCCGGAAAGCGCCTCAATGACACCCGCATAGGAATAGTTCTGTTTCTGATAAAGCGCGTGGTGTACCATATGGCAGCCCCATGCGCGCATCCTTCCCCAGCAGTTCAGAACGGCCACGGTCTTGAAGCAGTAGGGCGTCGTGCCCTTTACGTTCTCATACAGCTCTCGGAACTCATGACAGACGCTTTCGACGTAGTCGATGAAGTCCGGGAACTGGCACGCCAGCTTCAGATAGCCGCCGTAGCCGATGCGGTCGATGGGCTTGCGGAGGATTGCGCGCCGCGCCGTGACCCAGTTTTCCTTCGCCTCGCGCACAGGGTCGCCGCCCGGATGGAACGTATCCGGGAAGAAATACGGCAAAAACCGTCCCTCGGTATAGCGCACGCCGGGAATGTCGGCGATCAGGCGGAGCGTCGAGCCATTACCGACGGAGCCGACCACGCTGTCCAAGCCAATGCCCGCAAACTCCGGCATGAACGGCTCCGTGCCGATCCAGTGGTCGCCGAGGAACATCATGGCCTCCTTGCCCAGCTCGTGTGTGATGTCCACCATCTCTTTGGCAACCTTTGCGACCTCGCGGCGCTGGAACGCCTGAAAATCCTTGTATTCTTTGCTCGGAACCCGGTACTGATTGTTGTAGTAGCCCTGATCGATGATATACTCGGGCCGGAATTTGTATCCGGCCTCCTTTTCAAACTGCTCGAGAATATACGGCGAGACAGACGCGGAATAGCCGTACCAATCGACGTATTTTTCCCGGCAAAGCTCATCAAAGACCAGCGTGAACTGGTGGAAGAACGTCGTGAAGCGCAGCACGTCCACATAGTCGTGCTCCTGAATGAAGCGCCGCAGGCGCTCCATGGTAAAGGCGTGCGTTTTCGGCTGGCGCACGTCGAAGGTAATCTGGTGCTCGAAGTTTTTCCAGCCGTTGACCACGGCGTTATACATATGCACCGGGTCCCAGATGAGATACGCGAGGAAGCTCACCGTGTATTCGTGATACGCCTCCGGCGCGCCGATAACAACACAGCCTCTTTCCGCGTCATAGCGCCACGCCTCCGGCGGAAGCGGCGCTCCCGTGCTGCGGTCAACGACCTCCCACCAACGGCGGATATCGTCGCGCGTATTGACCTGCATCAGCTCCGGGCTGATGCCCTTCATGAGCGGAATGGACAGCGCCCCGTCCTGTGCGGTGTAAAAGCCCGTCATGATATAGCACTGCTGCACCTCCTCGGGGTGCGCCTTGGCCCAGTCGTTATCCTTGCGGGTCGTGTAATAGGTGGCGTAGACCTTCGCGCCCGTATCCCGCAGCTGCTGCGGGAAATCCGTGCCGTCGCAGTCGCGGATGGCGTCCGCGCCCCAGCGCTTCATGATCTCCAGCGTCTGCGGCACCACGTCCATATCCGTCGGGATCGTCACCCGGCCGGTCATTTTTTCTTTCATTTTGCTTCTCCCCTGTCCGTTTCATCGCTTTGCTCCAGCAGCGAAAGCAGATGCGCATAGCCTTCGGCAAACACAGCCGGATCATCGTCGTAGGTGCTGTTATTGGTAAAAACACGCGCGATCAGCGCGTCATACACGGCCTCGTCACGTTCCCGGAGCATGGCCAGCAGCGCCGCATCCTCCGCGCCGCGTCGGGACGCTTCGAGACGCATGCTGAGCAGCGGCCCATTCTCGCCCGGATAGACGAGAAAGCAGTCTCCGCACGGAAAATTCGTCCCGATGCCCGTGTGGTTGGGGCAGCTTGTTCCCTGGAACGGGTTCATTCCCTCAGGGAACTGATTGAAGCCCCAGTGCAGATAGCCGCCGATGCGGTTCGCCGCGCAGCCCCAGAACAGGAGCCGCCCGTGCAGCAGCGGCTGATCGAGAAAGCGGTTGAGCCAATGCCCCTCCGGCGAACAGCAGACGTAGGTCCACACCTGCTCACCGAGCGCGATCAGCCGCGCAAATGCCTCGCGTCTGCGCTCAAAGGCAGACGTGACCGGCACCCAGATATCCACGCCGCCGTAAAACGTGTCGCTGTCCACCGCCTCGATCACGCGCACCCCCGGCAGCTGGCGGCGCAGGATATTCGCCGTCAGCAGGTATTGTGTCCGGCGCGCCTCCAGCGTCTGCGCGTCGCGGTAATGCACATCCGGCTCGTCGTGGATGTGGAACACCACGCGGTTTTCCCATCCGTTTTCCCGCAGGAATGCGGCAAGCTCCGCGACGAAGTGCGACATCTGCGCATACCCCTCCGGCGAATCCACCGCAAGCTCCGGCGCGAAAATGCACTTAAAGGTATCCGTATACATATCCGGCATTCCATCGGGCAGAATGCCCCGGCTGAGCAGCGGTCCCAGCTCGATGGTCTGCATACCCTCGGACAGGAAGCATTCGATCAGCGGCTTGAGATCGTCAAACGTAAATTCCAGCGGCTCGCGTGAGCGGACGCAGGCTTTTCCGTCAAATTCCAGATAGAACATCGTCTGGTGCGTTCGGCGCATGGCCCGCGCGTACTTGCGCACCATCGCAATGTACTCCGGGGTGCCGTCCGTCACATGGTGGAGCCGCCGGATCGCGTCAAGGCTGAACCAGTTCGTGACCGGGAATGCATCCTGCGGCACGCGCACGCCGTATACGCGCACATCCAGCGCGCAGCAATATTCCCCCTCCGCACACTGCGCGCGGAGCGTCAGCGTATAGGTTCCCGGCCTGCACTGCACATCCGGGCAGAGGCAGAGATAGGCGGCCGCAAGGCTGTCCTGCGCACGGATGCAGCCATCCGGCGCCTCGATCAGGCAGTCATAGACCCAAAACGGCGCCAGCCGCGAGGCGTAGTCCGGCTTCTGCGCCGGACGCTGCTCGAGGACCATCGTGCCGCCCTGCTGCGTGCCGTCGCCGGTATTGTACTCCACCGGGACTGCGCGCATGGCGTAATATTCCGCCGCAAAGCCGCCGCCCTCCAGCGTCAGCCGGATAGCCTCGCCGCCCGTCCGAAGCAGCAGCTGGACGCCCGGCTTTCCGTCGAGCGGCAGATCAATACGGAGCCGCTCCGGCAGCGCGTCCAGCGCCATATCCGGATAAAAAAAGACCTCCTGCGCGCTCAGCGCGCCGTAGAAAGCAGGTTTGCTCATAAATCGCTCCTTTAAACAGGGCACAAACCGCAGCTGCGGTTTGTGCCCAAGCTTCCGTATGTTTGGTGCTCAGCCCTGATAGCCAAGCTCCTTTGCGGTGTCGTTGACCTGCTGGATGATATCCTCAAGACCGGCGGCCTTGTAGCGGTCAATGATCTCCTGCCACATTTCCTCGACCGGACGGTCGCCCGTCATGATCGTCAGCATATCGTCGCCGAGAGACAGGCCAAAGTCCGTGCCCATCGAGACGAAGATATCGGTGTAGCGGCTGTCAAACTCGGGAACGGGCGCATTGCGCGCATTCTCGATGCGGGCCTCCGTGACCGCCAGAATGTCCTCGGGAATCAGAGAGATGTACTCATACGGCTCGACAGGCGTCCATGCCACCAGGTCGTGGAACAGGTTGATGCTCGGGAAGACCGTTCTGGCGTCCGGACTTTCCTGAACATACTTGCCGTCCACGATCTCATAAGTCTCGCCCTCTACGCCGTAACGGCTGAGCATGACACCCTCGTCGGAGAGCAGGTAGTCGTAGATCTGAAGGATGCGGTCGAACTTCTCATCATCAACCTTCGAGGAGAAGTAGGATTCGCTCCATGCATAGTCCCACATCCAGTAGTAGGCGTTGCCGTCAACGCTGGGCATCAGATCGAGGCACTTGACAACATCGGTGTAGTTCGTGCCGTTGACCTCTTCCCAGTACTGAATCATGCCGTCCCACGGACCTGCATAGCCGGTAGCCAGCATCGCGGCGCACTGGCCGTTGAGGAACTTGTTGTATGCCTGATCGTTGGTCGCAAGCGCGATATCAGCCTCGATGGTGCTTTCCTGATACATGTCGCGCAGCAGCTGCCACGTTGCGACCGCGTCGTCGCCCAGGTTCTTGCCCGCGAAATAGGCCGGGACATAGGTGCCGTCGCCATTGTCGACCCAACGGAACGTATTGCCGCCAACGACTGCCGCAGGCATGCTGTAGGTGAAGAACACGCCGACCAGATACTCCGGGCCGCAGGCCGTCATACCCTGAATATTCTTGCCCTCAGGGTCGGCCTTGATAATCGCCTGAATCATTTCGCGGAATTCGTCCCATGTTTTCGGCTCCTCGGTGATGCCGGCCTTCTGGGCAAGATCCCAGCGGTAGACGATGGAACGGTCATCGACCGTTTCTGCCTGCTCTACATAGGTCTGACGGAAAATGCAGTACATCTTGTCGCCGACCATGCAGGTGTCAGACTCAGGGCTGTCCAGATACTTGGCAAGATTCGGATATGCGGACAAATCAGACGGGATCTCATGCAGCAGCCCGTCGTTTGCCCATTCGGCGAACGTCGCCGTGGTACGCACGTCGGACGCGAAGATGTCGGGCAGTGAATCGCTGGAGGCCCACAGCTGGAATTTCTGGTTGTAGTCATCCCACGTTACGTTGACCGGCTCAAAGGTCACGTTGAATTTTTCCTCGATGGTCTTGAGGACGGTGTCGTTCTCGCGGTTCGCAAGCGCGGCGTCCACATCCCAGTAGCCCACCGTGATGGTCAGGTGCTCACTGTTCTTTTCCGTGTCTGCGGCGGGCGTGTCCGCTGCGGGGGTATCCGATGCCGGAGTATCCGCCGCGGGGGTGTCAGCCGCGGGCGTCTCGCCCTGCTTTGCGCAGCCGGCCAGTGCTGCGAGCAGCATCAGAAGACTCAGCAGCAGCGCAAGCGCTCTTGTACTTTTTTTCATTTCCTCCTGCCTTTCTGCCGCGCGCTCTGCGCGGCCTGCGTTTTGATCTGCGAGCGGCGCGGCGTGCGCATTCATCCGCCCTTGTACGCTGTCATTATAGCAGAAACCTGCGCCTGCGCAAAATGAGCATTTTGTGTGAGTTTTCTCCGCGCATTCTTTCTTTTTTTCATTTTTTGCATACGCACTGAAAAACGTCCATATTTCTGAGAAATGGACAAAAATTTTTCACAAGCGCTCCGGCGGCCTTTTCAGTTGCTTTTCACAAATCGTCGCGCAGGCCGTTGCAAGTTTTGCCGTTTTGCCTTAAAATAAACAATACATTATGGCAAAACTGCGCAGGAACGGATGGAATATGCAATGAGAAAAACGGAGCGCGCCGCGCGAAGCGTAAAAACACAATTTCTGATCTTTCTGGTGACGCTGTTCGTCTTTCTGCTGATCTTCTGCATTCTTCTGATCTACACGGCCACGCAGGCCATGCTGTCTGAAAATCTGCAATACATTCAGGAGGATCAGACGGAATTCCAGACCGCGCTGAACGAGATGTCCAGTCAGGCCGCGACCGCCGCCAAGCGCATCCAGTACGATACCGCATGCCGGACGTTCCTGTCCGCCACACAGTGGAATCAAATCTCTCCCTCGCTCATCCGCGAGGTCAACGCAGCGATCGGCGCGGCGCAGCTTGGCGACAGCATGCTGGCGGAGATCGCATTCGTCAGCGACCTTGTCAACTGGTCGAGTCTCTTTCTTCCGTCGCAGCTTGCCGAAATGCAGCAGGCAATGCCGGAGAAACGGGAGCTGGTTCCGCTCGGCATCTACACGCCCGGCAAGCCGAGGAGCGCTTCGTATTTCGTATTCGGTTATCGTTATTATATCGGCCGTGACCGGGATGCGGCGCTTTTCCTCTCCGTTGAGCTTACGGGCGCCGGCTCGCAGCTTCCTATTTCGCAGATCCCGGGCTGCCGCTTCATTCTGACGGACGCCAAGCAGGACGCCTGCCTGTTCGGCACGGATGACCGGGAGCTTCCGGTGCGTCTCGGCGGGCTTCAGGAGAAGGCTGCCGCCGCAGACGGCGGGCTGGTCCGCACGAGTCACTGGCTGGTGCAGTGCACGGAGCTGCCGCAGATCGGGTGTACGCTTCTGTGTGTCGTAGACCGGTGGCAGAATCAGCCGTCCATGAGCATTTCCTATCTGATCACGGTGATTTTCCTGCTGGTATTCGCGGGGCTTCTGGTGTTCGGCATCGGGATGTTCTACCGCAGCGTCATTTCGCCGCTCAACGAATTCAGCCGCACCATCGCCGTGATCCGTGAAAAGAAGCTGCGCAAGCTGGACGAGCCGCTCGTTCTCAGCGGCTGCTCGGAGCTTCAGGCCGTCGGCCGCGATTTTTCCGAGCTTCTGGTCTCCATCAATACGCTGACTGGCGAGATCTTACAGAAATCCAATGCGCTCTATGAGGCGGAGGTGCTGCGCCAGAGCGCGGAGCTGGATATGCTCCGCAGCCAGATCAATCCGCATTTTCTCTATAACACACTGGAGCTGATCCGCGCGATGGCCATCAAGGGCGACATCGATCATGTCTCCATGATCACGAGCGCCATGGGCAAGATCTACCGCTACACGGCCAAGGGAGACTCCCTCGTCCCACTTGCGCAGGAGGTCGAGATCGTCAAATCCTATATCAGCATCCAGCAGGCGCGCTTTGAAGGGCGCATCACCACGCTTTACAGCATCTCACCGGAGGCAGCGCAGGTTCCCGTGTTCAAGATGCTGCTTCAGCCGCTGGTGGAAAACGCATTTATCCACGGGCTGGAGTCCCGCCCGTCGGACGGCACGCTCTATCTCGGCGCAAAGGTGGAGGGCAATGTGCTTTCCATCACCGTCCGCGACAACGGCGCCGGCATCACGCCGGAAAAGCTCGCGGAGCTGGAAGCGCGCTTTTCCGCAAGCGAGTACGACACGTCCGAGCATCTCGGCCTGGTCAATATTTCCGCACGGCTGCGCCTGCAATACGGCGACGCCGCCGGACTGCACATCACCGGCGCGCCAGGCGACGGCACATGCGTGAGCATCTGCATTCCTCTCTCCAAACGCCCCGGAAAGGAGTAAGCCATATGTTTCAAGTTCTTCTTGCCGACGACGAGCCGTCCGTGACCGACGCGCTCCGGCGCTCGATCAACTGGGCCGCCTGCGGGCTGGAGGTCGCTGCCGTCGTGACCAGCGGAGAGGAAGCCCTCGCCTGCATCAATGAGCGTCCGATCCACATCGTCATTACCGATATCCGCATGGCAAACACCGATGGGCTTTCCCTCTGCCAGCAGATCTCCCGCATGAATCGCGGCATTCAGACGATCATTATCAGCGGCTTTGCCGAGTTCTCCTACGCGCAGAAGGCGCTGAGCTACGGCGCGCTTGCCTACTGCCTCAAGCCGTTGGAATACGACGAGCTCAAGCGGCATTTGCAGCGCGCAGTGCATCGCCTGCGTGAGGCGTCGCATCTGCCCGATCATGACGATCTGCTCGACGCGCTGCAAAACGGCGGCATTCCCGAGCTGCGCGCGACGCTGCATGAGCTGGGGCTTCCGGGCGATGCGTTCTATGCCGCCGTCTGCGTCGGCAAGGCGGCCTTCCCCATGCTGCCGTCCGGCTGCATCACGCTTCATCTGGGCTATCGGAAGGATGCGTATATCAGCGCGGAGCCGTTTTCCCAGCAGGGCGTCCGCGCCTACCTTTCCGACCCCGCAAGCTGCGGCCTGAGCTATACCATCAGCGCGGTGAACGCTGCCGCCCTTCCCCGCACCATCAAAAATCTCAGCAGCGCCGCCTTCCGCTTCTTCGTCACTCCCGGCCGCAAGCTCGCGCCAGAGAAGCAGGAGGATCACGCGGCTCCTTATCTGCGTGAGATTGCCCGCGCCGCTGCGCTGGGCGACGCCGTGCGCACCGTGTCTCTTCTCGACAAGCTGCACGGCCCCGCAGGCCAGTCCTTCACGCTGCATTCGGTCTGGCGGCTGTATTCGATCCTGTTTTCCTGCGACGCCTTCGGCGCGTCGCTTGCGCCGGACGATATTTACAGCCCGGAGCAACTGGTATTCCGGTATCAAAGCTTTCCGGAGCTTCTGACCACGCTGCGTGAGCGCATCTGCGCCGGCGCGCCGATCTCCAGCGGCGAGGGGCTTTCCAACGCGGGATTTTTGCAGATGATGCGCTACATCGACACGCACTATGACCGCCGCCTGTCGCTGAGCGAGCTTGCGAAGGAAATGAACCTGAACGCGAATTATCTCAGTCAGGTGTTCAAAAAGGAGACCGGCAAGACGTTTTTGAAGTATATCACCGGGCTTCGCATCGAAAAGGCCAAGGAGTTGCTCGACTCCGGCGATTACTCCATCAGCGACACCGCCGCCGCGCTCGGCTTCAACGACTACTTCTATTTCCTCAAAACCTTCAAGCGCGTGACCGGCCTGACGCCGAAGCAGTACCGTCACGGCTACACCGCAGAGGATGTCGCGGCGGGCGAGCTGCCGGACGAGGACGCCGAGCTGGACGACGAATAAGAGGTGTTTTTTGCAGGATCTCCAAAGTGCGCGTAGTGGCGGACGGCTCTGTCCGCCACTACAAAGCTGGAGCATATCCATAACGCCAAATGCCGCAGAGCAATGCTCTGCGGCACAGTTTTTATATCGGACGGGATACGCCGCCGTTTTATGCGTCAGACCAGCGGCGTTTTGGCTTTCCGGTTCGGGTCGGTGTAGGTTTTTACGGTCGGGCTGTCCGCCAGAGACTGGCACACGCGGAAGCCGGTCAGGTAAATTTCACCCGCGTCGGCGCACGTTTTTTCTGTCCGCACACCGATGACCGGGTCGTCCGGCCACGGGTTTTCCACGATCATGCGGAACTGTGTCGTGCCGTCGGGCTGCAAAAGCGGAAGCGTCGTCGCCGTGACCTCGGCCAGCGCCGCGTCCAGATCGTAGCAGTCCCACTCGCCGTCGCGCACACGATCCCATTCACGCGCCTGATTCATGATGTTGACGCCGTAGACCAGCGGAATTTCCAGCGTGCGGCCGCTTTGGAACGAGATCACATACTTTCCGATCTGATCCTTTTCCGCCTGCATCGGCGCGCTGGTGATATAGACGTGCTCGCGCCAGACGGTCGTCATGTGCGTAAATTCCAAATGCGGCACGCGGAGCGTATGCGCGTTGTGATAGCGGTACAGCTCCTCCATGCTGACCCTTTGCAGCGCGTCGAAGCAGTCGTCCGTGTAATCCGTCCGCCAGAGCAGATATGCGCCATAGACGATCGACAGCAGAACGCCGTTCCGCTGCATCGTGACCAGCTCGGCCGTCGTCCAGTGCGACGGCGCGCCGCCCAGCGCACCGGCCTCCACACGCGCCTGCCAGTTGACCATCCCGCGCGGATCCCAGTTGCCGTAGGTCATATCCATTCCGCGCGAAAGGAACCGCTGATCGTGCGATTCGCGCAGCGCCCAGTACCAGTTGTGCGCGATGCAGTCGCGCGGGATGCGGTCGAGCGCCGTCCACGTTGCGGGAATATGGTCTACCGTGCTGCGCGAGCAGCGGCAGACGCGCTGCGCGCCGCCAAGCCCCTCGCCCCAGCTCGTGATGTGGTTGAGCATTTTCTCCGACCAGTACATGAGGCGGATGCCGCGCTGCGCGAGATAATCATGAATTTTCGTCAGATCCTCCGCCAGCAGCTCGCCCGCGTCGCGCTTGCGGCAGGTCTCACAGACGCAGATGCTGTAAATTTCATCGTGGCCGACCTGCATGACGCGCGGCTGGAACACGTCGATGACCTCGTCCATCACGTCGAACAGCAGCTTGTAGCTGTCTGGATTCGACGGGCAGTAGGTGTCGGGGAACGGGTCGTAGCTGCGCTCGGCAAGCTCCGGGTGCGCGTTGAGCAGGTAATCGGCGTGACTCAGCGACGGCACCTCCGGAATGACCTCCATGCCGCGCGCGCGGCAGTAGGCGATCAGCTCCCGCACGGTATCCTGCGTCAGCCAGCTCCCGCCGCCGTTTTCAAAGTGGATGGAGTTTTTCACCCATCCGAACATATTCTGCACCTCGTCGGCGCGCTCGGGATAGCGCGCCATTTCACGGCAATAGCTCTCCCAGCTTTCGTTGATCTCCGGATGGCGCTTGTATTCCATCGCGCCGCCGACCTCTAAGATCACGGTATTGTAGCGGTAGTACAGCAGCATGTCCACGATCCGGTAAAACGCGTCCAGGCCGTCCTTCGGCGGCAGATAGAGCTTCAATCCGCGGAACGGGCACTGCGGCGCGGCAAAGCGCAGTCCGCCGGAAATTTTACCGCCGCCCGTCTGCGCGTCATGCAGCAGCTCACACGCGGCATAAAGCCAGCCGTTTCGCGTATTGGCCCAGATCGTAAGCGCGCTCCCCTCGCCCAGCACCGCAAACGCATCCTCGTTCTCAAGCGTCTTTTCCTCCATGCCGGCTTCCAGCAGCTGCGCGCGGATTGCAGGAGAAAGGCCCTCTTTCAAAGCAAGCTCCGTCCAGCTGTCCGCACCCTCGCCTGCAAGAGACGCCGTCTGCTCCAGAATTCCGCGCAGGACCGCATCCTCCATGCCTGCGGCGGCCGTCGCAGAAAGCGCTTTCTTTTCGCCCGGCTGTACGACTCGATTCAGTCCCAGTTTCAGATCCATCGCTTCTCTCCTTTTCAGATACGGCAGGTGCCTTCCTGCGCAAGCAGGCGAATAAACAGACCGCCCTGCACCGAGCGGTGCATCATGTAAAAATACTTTGCAGTCTTTGTGCTGTACCAGTCGGCCATTGGCACGCGGCTCTCCATTTCGTTGAAATAGCGCCACACCGGCGTCATGAACGCCTCAAATTCCGCGCTGTCCTTTGCCAGAACGCCCGTCCACGCCTGCCAGTCCGACTTGGACGTGCTGCCGCGGCTGTCCAGCGGCGTACCGTAGCGGTTCGTATACTGATGATAGGACGCGAATTCGTCCGCAAGCTCCTGCTCGGTAAACAGTCCGGTGCCGAACAGCTTATCCCAGACGATGTTGTATTTCAGGCTGAACGTGTCCGGCTGGTCGAAGGCCAGACGGAAGCTTCCGTCGCCCTTTGCCGCGCGGCTGACCCAGCTGCGCGCCATGGTGCGCGCAGTATCCCGATAACGTGCCGCCGCTTCGCTGTCTCCGGTTCGCGTCAGCAGGATCGCCATGGACGCAATGCCCATGATGGCCTTCAGGCCGAGGTTGCAGTTATGCGCCAGATGGCGGAAGAAATCGTCGGTGCAGATCTGGTCGGCGGGGTCCTCGCCGTGCGCGATCAGATAGTCTGCCCACTGCGCAAACAGCGCGCGGTTTTCCGCAAACAGCTCCGTACCCGCGCCCGCCGTGACGGCGGCAGCCGCCATGACCAGCATATTGCCGCATTCCTCGATCGGCATCTGGTGGCTGGGGTCGCTGTGCGCGCAGTAGACCTGCCCGTTGACCTGCGGATAGCAGCCCACGTCATGCGGCGCAAATTCAAACGGCCAGTCGGCGCTTTTCGCGTAGTGCAGAATGGGCCGGAGCATGCCGTTTACAAGCTCCGGGTTATAAAGGAGGTACATCGGCATACTGGGATAGCTGACATCCGCCGTCGCGGCGCAGCCGTTGGACAGGCACTCCTTCGAGATATACAGAAGTCCGTCCTGCTCGTCCTCCACCAGCTTATGTGCTGCCATGACCTGCCGGTATGCAAGCGTCAGCATATCCGCGTAGATCTCGCCGCCAGCCTCCGTGGCCTTGCGTGTGAGCGTCTGCGAGAATTCCCGCTCCCGCGCGCAGAGCGCGGGATACTCGGCGAATGCATCCGCAATTGCCTCTTCGATGGTCTTTCCGCTGCGCTTCCAATAGGCCTTCAGCGGCTTTTTGAAGTATTCAATGCTGTCGATATCGTCGTAAGCAAACGCGAACAGCGCGCTTCCGTCCGAAAGCGCGGCCTCCGCCGTCACAAACGTCTCGCCCTTGACCTTGCGCCAGCCGGCTTTGCCGTTCTGCACGCAGAGGTAGAAATAGCCCCAGTCGATGCGTGTATCGTCGCCCGCGTTTTTCAGGATCGGCTGCGTCGTGCCGCCGATCTTCACGGCTTCGATCCCGCTGCCGCAGGACACGGTCTCCACCGTGACCGGCTCCTGCCGCGCCGTATCGAGGCAAAGCTCCTCCGACGCGCTGAGCTCCGCGCGAAGCGCGTGCGCGTTCCCGTCCAGTGCCTCCGTCTGGAGCGCCAAATAAGAGACCGGGCGGCTGCACAGCAGCAGATCGTCGGCAAAAACGGGCGTAAAGAAGCGCGCCGTCAGGCGGACGCCATGCGCCTCAAAAACATACTGCGTGGCAAGCGCCGTTATTTCCATGGAAATCTGACGCATCGGGATGCCGCCGGCCTCTTCGCCGCCCATGAAGCGGTATTGCTCGCCGTCGATCCACAGCATGCCGTTGATGGTGTTGCAGTGGCCCGTCCAATGACAGGTCGCGACCTCGTTGAGTGTATCCCGGCAGGACCAGACGCTGAAATAGGGATCGACTGTGATCAGGGGAACCGCAGGTGCTCTGAGCTTCATAAAATATCCTCCGTTTTCTGAAAGGTACGTTCTTTTTCTCATTTTGATTATAGCAATCGGAAAAGTCGCCGTAAATGGAGGAACCCTTGCAAAAACTATGGAAGAAAATCAGGCCCGCGAGAGAGTCTTTGCGCCTCTCCGACGGTAGGATGCGGCCATGTCGCCTTTTATGCGCAAAAGCGCCGCTCTTTCGAGCGGCGCCTTCGGTATCTCCTGACGCTGGTAGAGATCATTGATGCCTTCGGCCCATGCCCTGCCGCATTCTGCCGCTTACCGCCGAGCGGATGGCAAAGATGATCGAGGACACCATTGCCGGGAACCAGAATTGACGGCGTACAGACTCCGACAAGATATGCTTCTGCACCCGGGTAAGACACGCTTTTGCAAAATGCCTTGACAAGAGTCCGAAAACGAACTAAAATAAAGTGTAGAGTCCGAAACAGGACTCTTGCTTTTGCTTGGAGGCATTTGGAATGACGCAGCAGAGAAAAAATCTTCGAAAATATATCCTTCCCGCCATGATCGGCAACCTCAGCTTTTTTGTCCTCACGATTGTGGACGGGATGTTCGTCGGAAACGGCGTCGGGCCGGACGCGCTCGGCGCGGTCAGTCTTGCCATGCCGTTTGTAAACCTGATCTGGGCGCTTTCGACACTGTTTAATATCGGCGGCGTTGCTGTCGCTTCCGTGCGCTTGGGCCGTGGAGACACCGAGGGCGCGAATCTGGCGTTTATGCATGCACTGTCGGCAAACCTTGCCGTCTTTTCGATCATCAGTGTGACGGGAATGCTGCTGCACGAGAAGATCGTACAACTGCTTGGCGCAAATGAGACCTATTTGAAAATGGTTTCGGATTATGTTTTCTGGTATTCCGTGTTTCTGATCCCATCGACGCTTGGGCCGTGCCTGAATACCTTTGCAAGGAACGACGGCAACCCGAAACTCGGGCTTATCATGTCTCTTTCCTGCACGGCAACCAATATTTTCGGCGACTGGCTGATGGTCTATCCGCTGCAAAAGGGGATCGCCGGCGCGGCCATTGCGACCGGTGTTTCCGGCTCGATTGGGTTTCTCATCGTATTGTCGCACTTCATTCTGAAAAAGGGAAAGCTCAGGATCCGGCGCTTCCGGCCGAAGGCTTCTCTTTATCGGAAGGTCATGCTTCGCGGACTGCCGGAAATGATCTCGCAATTTGCAAACCCGATCATTTCCTTTTCCATGAACCGTATGCTCATCACCCACCTCGGCAATGCGGCGCTCAACGCCTACTCGGTGATCGTCTATGCAAGCTCACTGTTCTCGTCTCTCATGTGGGGCGTTGCAAGCGGCTTGCAGCCGCTGTATGGTGCAAGCTACGGCGCAAAGGACGACAGGAGTCTGAAATTCTACTTCAAAAGCGGCCAGATCATGGCGTTTGCCGGCGGCGTGTGCATCTTTTTGCTGACCTTCTTTGTCGGCAAGCCGCTGTGCGCAATTTTCGGTGCGGACGCGGCATCGGTGCCGATCGTATGTGACGCGCTCCCGAAATACTGCCTGAACTATGTGTTTGCCGCCGCTACCGCAGTCATCGCATCCTATCTGTTTTCCACCAAGCGGACGCAGTACGCGATTGCCATCAATGTATGCAGAAGCATTGTGTTCAATTTTGCCTGCATCAATTTTCTGCCGCTCATCTTCGGCTATGAATTCGTATGGTACACCGTGACGGTATCGGAAGGTATCTGCATGGGGATCGCTATGGTACTGAGAAGAATATCCGAGAGAAACGGCATTATCTACAGATAATACGGGGAGGCGCACCATGGAGATCAGAGACGTGATATTTCGTATCGAGCAGGAACGGAAGGAGCAGAACGCCATCTATCACGCCGCAGCCGCAAAATTCGGGCTGACGGACAGCGCGTTGTGGGTCTTTTACTGTATTTCCGAGTCCGATGAAGATCAGACACAGCAGGATCTGTGCCGCTGCGGCTGTTACGCAAAGCAGACCATCAATACGGCAATCGCCGGGCTGGCAAAGGACGGTCTTGTGGAGCTGATCCCCGTCCCCGGCACGCGGAACCATAAAAAAATCCACCTGACCCCGAAGGGCCGGGCGCTTGCAGAACGGACGGTTCGGCCGCTGAAGGCTGCGGAGGATCGGGCCTACGGCAGAATTTCCGAAGAGGAGCTTTCGGCGTATCTCAAAGCCATCGGCAAGCTGAACGAATACCTTCGGGAGGAAATCGAAAAGCTGTAAAGAAAGGAACGCTATGATGAAAAAAGTATTGATCTTAGAGGGCAGCCCCCGCCGGAACGGGAACTCCGCAATTTTAAGCGGGGAATTTGCCCCCGGCGCGGAGGAAGCCGGATGTAGTGTGGAAAAGGTCCAGATTGCAGGCAAGAAGATCGCCGGATGTCTGGGTTGTAATGCCTGTTACCGCAATGGCGGCGTGTGCGTGCAGAAGGACGATATGGTGGAGATTCGGGAAAAGATGCTGGCGGCAGATGTGATCGTGCTGGCTTCGCCCATCTATTTCTACTCCATGATCGCGCAGATGAAAGCGGTCATCGACCGCAGCTATGCGTTTTATCAGCAATTGGCAGGAAAGACCTTCTATTTTCTTATTACCTGCGGCGCACCGGACGCAGCGTTTACCGAAACGATGCTTGCCGCCCCGCGCGGCTTTACCTGCTGCATCCCGAATGCAAAAGGGGGCGGATATGTGCTGGGAACCGGCGCAATGGAAACCGGTAAGATGCGCGGCACGGCGGCAATGACCGAAGCTTACCAACTGGGTCTCAGTGTTTCTTAATTATTTTTGTTTCCGCTTTGTTTGAATTTGCTTGCGCGGCAGTTTAAGAGCGTCTTTTACAATGACGGTGTTCATTGGGAAAGACGCTCTTGTTTTGCCCTAATTTTGTGAACTCCATTTGAAACGCTTCTTTACGCTTTCTCAGGTAACCGATGATTCAATCGGCAAGCGTTATCGGAGAGAGATTTTGCCGCAAGGGCGAGTAGGAAGCCGATGTACGGCAAGCATACCGTCAGCGCGGCAAGCAGCGTTTTCTTGCCGTTGCCCACTGCGGCGTTGCCGCCCTGTGCGGCAAGAATGGCAATGGTCAGATGTCGTGCAGCGTCATCATGGTACTGAGCCGCTCCAAATCTTCATCATCGTATTGCCACGCACCCATCACTTTCTTTACCACACCGCACAGTCCCCAGCTCTCATACTCCTGCAAGATGGAAACCGGGATATTGATACTTTTTCAGCGGACGGATGAGGCTGTTGTACTGGTCGTATTTGGTGCGCAGGATTCCGCGCAGGCTGCGGATCAGGTGAAGCTGGTGCATGAAGTGCACGGCATAGCGGCGCATCTCGATCAGGCTGTGATAGGGCTGGAACGCCAGCATGGAGCTCCAGTAGTACCAAAGCTGGCTCTGGAATAACGCAGGGCTGAACCACTGCTCGATGGTCACATCTTCGAGCTGATCTTCTTCGGTCAGCATCATTTTGATCATCTGCTCCTCAATCTCCGGCGTGACGCCCATCGTGGATTCATCGTGGGGGCTGGAAGCCCTGCTCCCACAGGCGGTGGTTGGAGTCGATCTCCCAGTTCTTGTTGCACTCGCGGGTCTCGTCCAGCACGGTGCGGCCTTCCTCATAGAGAGAAGGAATGCTGCCGAACAGATCCCACAGGCACTCCATGTACGGCTCCAACTCACGCTCGCCGCGGGAGACATAGCCGGTCTCCGATGCTCCGGCACAATCCATCGAGCCGCCGAACACGGGGAGCTGGTCATAAACGGTGATGTTCCTACCGGGCATCTGCGCATCACGGACAAGGAACGCCGCTGCGGACAGACCGGCGATGCCGCCGCCAACAATGTAAGCCTTTCTTTCCTCAATGCCCTCCGGCTTGCGAGGGTGGACACGATCATAGTTTCTCATAATAGTTCCTCCTTACAGGCATCTGATTTCATACAGGTGTTGTTTTTTGCTTCTGGATGCAGTATAGTTGGAAACAGGAGCACTGACAACCAGCAGTCTTTGAGGAAGTATATAAAATCCGACATCTGTATTAAAATTGATGGCTTTTGAAGGAGAGCATTATGGGGCAGAAGGCAGAATACCGCAGCGCGATCCGTTCCCGGCGCATGATCCGGGACGCCTACACGCAGCTTTTGAAGGAAAAAGGCCTGTCCAGAATCACGGTAACCGATATCGTGACGCGGGCTGATCTGAACCGGGCGACCTTTTATGCGCACTATCCCGATGTGCGCGGCGTGACGGAAGAAATCGAAAACGAAATTATCGCAAAAATGCTGGATGTACTGGAGGAATTCCGCTATACCAGCTTTTTCCGCAATCCAGCCCCGCTGCTGCTCAAACTCAGCCGCTATCTGGAGGAGGACGCGGACTTTTACCGCACGCTGGTGCGCGCCAACGGCTCGGAGATTTTTATGGAAAAGCTGAAAAAGGTGTTCACTGACCATATGCTGCATGACAGCGATATTCCAGACGATATGCACCATTCCAAAATGGTCAGCCTGCGTATCTGCTACTTTGCGGGCGGGATCGTTAATCTCTACAAGCAGTGGTTCCGCGGTGACTTGGACTGTACGCTCAACGATATTGCGATGGAGGTCAGCAAGCTGCTGCATCTGGAAGCGCAGGAGCTGTTCGGGTCCTGATCCCGAACAGCTCCTGTATGGCATTCTCCAATTCAGATTTTCAGACGCTCTGCATGATCTGGGCAGCCGCCGTTTTGACGGCATTCCGGCAGACGTGAATGCTCCGTTCGACGCAGTTGATGTCCTCCCACTTGATCGCGCAGCACTTGCCGCACAGATTTTTGACATGCACCGCACAGATTCTTGACATGCGGCTTCTTGACATATAAGCGGCTTATTTTATAATGTAATAATATCGTTATGTTGAATCTGAGAGAATGGAGCCGATGGAGGGCTATGTATGGGCGACAATTATTTTCTGCTGACAAATCTGCTGTCGGAGGACGAGCGCAAGGTAATCACCAGCATCACGGCGCATATTGAGCGCGGCGAGAAGCGCGTGGGCATCCAGCAGATCGCTGCGGAAAACTATCTGTCCACGGCGAGCATCGTGAAGATGTGCAAGCGGCTTGGCTTCGACGGCTACAGCGAGCTATACTATCATCTCAGCCGCCAGCTCGCCGCCTCCGAAAAGCCGACGGAGGAGACGCTCCGCAGCCTGATCGACAACTATTCCGGCGACCTTGTCAGCAGCTTCTGCGCGCTGCTGCACGAACGCAGAAAGGGAAAGATTTTTACGACCGGCGAGGGCTTTTCCAACATTGTAGGATCCTATATCGTCCAGCGCATGTCGATCTGCGGCTTTATGGCCTTCAGCAACGTGCATTTTTATGACTACATGATCTTTCAGGAAGCGCATCAGCGCACGGACGCGGACGAGATCGCGGTCATGTTCGCCGTCAGCCAGAGCGGTGAGACCGAGCCTGTGCTCAACGACGTGCGGCACGCCAGACAGCATGGTCAGAAGATCGTCTCCTTCACACGCCGGAGCGACTCCACGCTTGCGCAGCTTTCCGACCTTGTATTCGTCGTGGACGGTACAAAGCAGACGCTGGCAGGCAGTCTGCCGAATCTGTTTTTCGGGCATATCATCCTGATCTTCGAGGAACTGATGGCGCGGTTCTTCTCGCCGGAACCGGCTGCGCAATAAATACTTTTTTTACGAAAGCAGAAATTTTTTTCCTCCATGTATGTGCTATAATTACGCTGCGGAACGAGGGGTTGCTCCCTGCCGCAGTCCATCGCCCCAAGGCTTCTGCCGGAAGGGCGGCAAAACAGAAACAGACAGTTTTAATGGAGGAATTATCAATGAAAAAAATTCTTGCGCTTTTGCTTGCGCTCGTGATGCTGCTTGGCGTTCTGGCCGGCTGCACCGCAAAGAGCACGGACGCTGCCAACAACGGCGATCAGACCGCACAGGACGCGCAGACGCCCGCTGAATCCACCAACAACACCGACGACACGGCTGTAAAGACCATCGAGACGCTGAAGGTCGCTTTCGTTCCCTCCCGTGAGCCGCAGGAGATCATCACCGCGACTGAGCCGCTCAAGCAGCTGCTCAAGGACGAGCTGGCCAAGGAAGGCTACGATGTCAAGGACGTGGAGATCTCGGTCGGCACGACCTATGAGGCAGTCGGCGAAGGTCTGGAAGCCGGCACCATCGACGTCGGCCTGATCCCCGGCGGCACCTATGTCCTGTATGACGACGGCGCGGAAGTCATCCTGACTGCGACCCGCGACGGTCTGAGCAAGGACTCCGACAACGCAAAGGACTGGAACGACGGTCAGCCCACCGAGGCTTCCGACAAGCAGGCCGTTTCCTACCGCGCCCTGTTCATCGCCGGCCCGTCCGAAAAGGGTCAGGAGCTGGCCGCCAAGGTCAACGCCGGTGAAGAGCTGACCTGGGACGATCTCAACAGCGCCAACTGGAGCGTCATGGGCACGTCCTCCCCTGCCGGTTACATCTACCCGGCTCTGTGGCTTCAGGATCGCTATGGCAAGGGTATCTCCGATCTGAGCAGCGCCGTGCAGTCTGATTCCTACGCAAGTGCATTCGCACGTCTGGCCTCCGGTCAGGTCGATGTTCTCGTGACCTATGCCGACGCCCGCCGCGACTATGCCGAGCGCTGGAACACCGAATTCGGCCGCGAAGGCTCCATCTGGGAAGAGACCAATGTCATCGGCGTCACCGCTCCGATCTACAACGACACCATCTCTGTCAGCAAGAATTCTGAGATCATGGACGCCGATCTGATCGCAGCCCTGCAGAATGCATTCATCAACATCGGCAACACCGAAGAAGGCAAGGCCGTCATCGCCATCTATAGCCACAATGGCTATCAGAAGGCGCAGGCCTCCGACTATGACAACGAGCGCGCCGCGCAGAAGCTCATTCAGGAGCTGACCGCAGCGGGCTGATATATCGAACTTTCCCAACGCGGGGAGGACTTGCACGGCAGATACCTTCCGCTGTGCGGGTCCTCCCCGCGCTTGATATCGGGACGCAGCCGAAGCCTGTCGGCACGCCCCAGAAATGAGGACGCTTTATGATCGTATTTGACCATGTATCCAAAGTATATCCCAACGGCACGGTCGGCCTTGACGACGTCTGTCTGCGCATTGAGGACGGCGAATTCGTCGCCATCATCGGCCGCTCCGGCGCGGGCAAATCCACGCTGCTGCGCGCCGTCAACCGGATGCACCAGATCACGTCCGGCACGCTGACCGTGAACGGCACCGATGTCACCGGTCTGTCCGGCAAGCGCCTGCGGCAGTTCCGCCGCGGGATCGGCATGGTATTTCAGTCGTTCAATCTGGTCACGCGCACAAGTGTAATTAAAAACGTGCTTGCCGCCTGTGTGCCGGATATGCCGTTCTGGCGTGTCCTTCTGGGCGCGTTCCGCAGGGAGGACAAGCTCAAGGCGCTCGAATCGCTGGACAAGGTCGGCATTCTGGACAAAGCCTATATGCGCGCAGATCAGCTTTCCGGCGGCCAGCAGCAGCGCGTCGCGCTGGCCCGCACGCTGACGCAGGATCCGCATATCATTCTCGCGGACGAACCGGTCGCCGCGCTCGACCCCGTGACGGCCAAGCAGGTCATGGAGGACTTTGTACACATCAATCAGGAGCTGGGCATCTCGATCCTGCTGAACATCCACCATGTGGAGCTGGCGCTGGAATACGCCGACCGCGTGATCGGCATCCGCGCCGGTAAGATCGTCTACGACGGCCCGTCAAAGCAGGTCGATCAGGCCGTTCTGGATGCGATCTACGGGGAGGATGCCCCGGCGGAGGCCGCCGTATGAGCCTGTATGACCGCATTTTCCGGCCCCGCCGCTACACGCTTTCCGACGGTACTGTCGTCGAGGAGAAGCGCAGCCGCGCACCGCTGGTAATTTTGATCCTGGTGGCTTTGACTGCCATTTCCGTCCGCGTGACCGGCTTCAATTTCTCCGTTCTGGTGAAGAAGGGAAGCAAGTTCTTCGACATTCTCAAGGCCATGTTTCCGCCCAACACCGCGTATCTGGGCAAGATCTGGCAGCCGCTGTGGGACACGATCAAAATGTCCTTCCTCGGCTCGTTTATCGGCGCGGTGTTGGCCATTCCGTTTGCCATCGCGGCGGCCAGCAACATCGTGACAAACCGCGTCGTGGTTTTTCTGGTGCGCCTGTTTCTGAGTCTGGTGCGGACGCTGCCGACGCTCGTCTGCGCTCTGATCGCAACGTATATTTTCGGCCTCGGCACGATGGCCGGTACCTGCGCCATCGCGGTCTTTACGTTTGCCTATGTCGGCAAGCAGCTGTTCGAGATTATCGAGACGGTCGATATGGGTCCGTATGAGGCGCTGGAGGCCCTCGGTGCAACGCGGCTGCGCGCATTCGTCACGGCTGTCTTTCCGCAGGTGCTGCCGACGTATCTCTCCGTTTCCCTGTTCTGCCTGGAGGGCAATGTGCGCTATGCGTCCATCCTCGGCTATGTCGGCGCGGGCGGTCTGGGCCTTATTATGAATGAAAAAATCGGCTGGCGCGAGTATGACAGTCTGGGCATGATCCTGATCGTGCTGTTTATCACCGTCATGATTATCGAAGGCGTCAGCCACGCGCTGCGCAAGCGTCTGACGTAAGGAGGAAACGGCCATGAACGAAAAAATTCTCAAAGCCTATGCCTCCGCGCCGAAAACGTGGATCTGGAAGCTGCTGGCAGCCTTCGCTGTCGCATGCCTGCTGGCATGGTCCGGCTCGGCGGTCAAGGTCAGCAACCCCACCGGCAACGGGCTGGAGGTCGCGGGCAACATTCTCTCCGGCATTTTTCACCCGTCCGCGAAGCTTCTGTTCACACTCGGCACAGACGGCGTGCCGTATCTGCTGCTGGAGACCTTCTGCATCGCGTTCCTCGGCACGATCGTCGGCGCGGTCATTTCGCTGCCGCTGTCGTTCCTGTCGGCCAGCAATCTGGTGCCGAAGGGCGTAGCCCTCATCGGGCGCGTGCTCATCGCCGCGATCCGCACCATTCCCGCCTTTGTCTATGGTCTGATGTTCATCCGCGTGACCGGGCCGGGGCCGTTTGCAGGTCTGCTTACGATGTCGCTTTGCTCGATCGGCATGGTGTCGAAAATGTTCATCGAAAGCATCGAGGATCTGGACAAGCGAATTCTGGAATCCCTGGACGCCGCGGGCTGCACGACCTTCCAGAAGATCCGCTACGGCATTCTGCCGCAACTGACTGCGGACTTCACCTCCACGATCATCTACCGCTTCGACATGAATCTGCGCGACGCGACCGTCCTCGGTCTGGTCGGCGCAGGCGGCATCGGCGCGCCGCTGATCTTCGCCATGAGCTCCTACCGCTGGAACGAGGTCGGCGCGATCCTGCTGGGGCTGATCGTGCTGGTGCTCATCATCGAGTGGATCTCGGCAAAGATCCGCGTCAAGCTGGCAAGGGGGTAACGATATGCAGGAACGAAAGCTGACGATCTGCTTTACCTCCGATCTGCACAGCTATATCTATCCCACAGATTACCGCAGTCAGGAAGAAAAAAATCTCGGTCTGTTCAAATGCGCCAGCCAGTTCCAGAAGGACGGCAATACGCTCGCCATCGACGGCGGCGATCTTCTGCAAGGCTCGCCGTTCGGCGCCTTCTGCCACGATACGGTTGGCAGCGCGGCGCAGTTCGCGGAGATTATGAACCGCTGCGGATACGACTATGTGACGCTCGGCAACCACGACTTCAACTACGGTATGCCGTATCTGGACAGCTATCTGAACACGCTCCGGGCACGCTGCGTCTGCGAAAACGTCCGCTGGGACGAGGGCGGCGTCCGATTCCCCGCGCGCGTGCATGTGCTGGAAAACGGGCTGCGCGTCGGCATCGTCGGTATCGTCACCGATTATGTGAATATCTGGGAACGTCCGGAGCATCTGGCCGGAATTCGGATCGAAGATCCCATTCCGGTGGCAGCCGCCGCACTTGCAGCGCTGAAAGGAAAGACCGATCTGACCGTATGCGTCTATCACGGCGGATTTGAGCGCGATCTTGCCAGCGGGCGGACGCTTTCCACAACGCATGAGAATGTCGCCTACCGCATCTGTCAGGAGCTGGACTTCGACATTCTCCTGACCGGCCACCAGCATATGTCCGTACCCGGTCAGATGGTGCGCAATACCTTCGTCGTGCAGCCGTCGGACAAGGGTCAGGAATTTCTGCGGGTGGAAGCCGCCGTGTCGGACAGCGGCACGCAGTTTTCCAGCCAGACGATCCATGCGGGCGGCCCGTGCCGCGCAGAGTGGCTCGCGGAATTTTCCGCGATGGAGCGCGGCGCACAGGACTGGCTTGACCAGGTCGTCGGACATCTGGAGGCGCCGCTGACGCTGGATACACCGCTGCATATGGCCGCGAACGGGACGCCTCTTGCGGATCTGTTCAACACCGTGCAGCTGGCTGCGAGCGGCGCGCAGATCTCCGTCACGAGTCTCGCCAACGATGCCTCCGGTCTGCCGCAGACTGTGCGGCGCCGGGATATTCTGAACGCCTACCCCTATACGAACACGCTGACCGTGATGCAGATCACCGGCGCAGTCCTGCGCCGGGCGATGGAGCGCAGTGCGGAGTATTTCACCCGAAACGCAGACGGGACGCTCTGCATTTCCGATGCGTTTTTGAAGCCGAAGATCGAGCATTACAATTACGACTACTATGCCGGTGTGCATTACGTCTTTGACTGCTCCCGCCCGGTCGGCAGCCGCGTCACGGAGCTTTGTGTAAACGGCCGTTCCGTCGCGGACAGCGATGTTTTCACCGCCTGCCTCAGCAGCTACCGCGCCAGTGGAACCGGTGGCTACGACTGCTACGTCGGCTGTCCTGTTCTGCGGGAGATCGGCACCGAAATGTCCGACCTGCTGCTGGATTTCTTCCAGTCCAACACCGCTCGTCCCCCTCTCGCCCACTGCGATTTCCGCGTGATCTGAAAAGCAGAAAGAGTGCCGCATTGCAAGGTAAAAACGCCATGCAATGCGGCACTTATTTGTTTGCCAGAGGAAAAATGCTGTAATCGGTTTGATTTTCAGCTGCGGAGCATAACCTTCGCGGAAAACGCCGTCCTTCTCGCGAACCTCGCCGTCATAGGCGTTTTCGACCTCGATCAGAAGCAGACGTTCGGCGTGAAGATATGCGATAACAGCGATCTGCCGCTTGCCCGGTGCGGTGCGAAGGCTCGCCTCCAGCGCGTTTTCCAGCAAATTGGAGAGCACCAGACACATGTCGATTTCATCCAGCGGAAGCGATTCCGGCAGATCGAGCTGCGCGTGGAAGGGAATGTCCTCCCGCTTTGCAAGCGCGCAGTAATAGCCGACGACGCTGTCCGCCGCGCGGTTTTCACAGAAACGCATATCGAGATTCGGGATGCGGGAGACGGTTTTCGCAAGATAGGCTTTCAGGCCATCCAGATCGCCGGTCTCGGCCAGCGATGAAATTTGATTTAATTGATGGCGCATATCGTGCCGCGCCTGTCTTGCCTCTTCGATGGCGTTTTTGAGATTGTCGAAGCGCTGCTGCTGCATGGAAAGGAACTGGTTTTCCTGTTGAAGCCGCGCGTTGCGGTTGAGGCTGTTCGCCATCAGCAGGAAGATCGTGTTGAACCAGAAAAGCAGCGCCAGAAGCGCGATGCTGAGCACCATGTAGCCTTGCAGCACGCGCCCAGTCTGAAGCGTCGTCTGATAGCGCGGGATCATGAACAGATTCAGCAGGATGAACACCAGCGGCAAAACCCAGAACACATACCACGTCCGCGCAAAATTGTCGTCCTCGACCATTGCGCGCACCGCGTGGGTCGAAGGATAATATGCCGCGGCCACGGCCAGCCAGCAGACCGCGTTATAGAAAACGCAGGCGCCAAAGCAGAACCACGGCTCGTCCAGCGGCAGCTGCATCCGCAATACCATGGCGGCGCTGACAGCTCTGGACAAGCTGTTCACGCAGGCAAACACCGCGCAGACCGACAGCGCGATCGTTCCGGATTTCCAGAGGGAGATCCGGAGCATTCTGATATACAGAAAAACTGCAAGGGGCGTCAGGAACGCCGAGGCAAGCGCGGTTGACACGCGAAGCAGACAGCAGAGCAGTCCCCCGCCGACGCAAAGAGCGAGCAGCAGCGGCAGCAGCCACGCGGCGAGCCTTCCGGGCGTCTGCTTCAGATAGGATCTCACAGGGAAATACGCAAGCAGCAGTCCCGGAATGACGACGGACAGCTCAAGAATCGGACGCAAGGCATCTCTCATCAGCCACGCCCCCTTTGCAGCAGAAATTCCATAAACGCCTGCCAGGCAGGCTTCAACAGCTCCTGGCTGACGTAGACACGGCTGCCGTCCGTCATGCAGAAGGCGGCGTCCTGAAAATCAGCGGCGTGCTCCAGATTGACGATCACGCCGCGGCCGCAGATGAAAAAACGCGCATCTTTTCTGAGAGGCTCCGTAAAAACCTTGAAGCTCTGGCGCGTGGCAAGCGTTTTTCCGGCGGTCGTGCGGATATTTATTATGTGGGCGAAGTGTTCGGCGGAGACAATGTCCCGGTAGCGCAGGCGAAGGTCGCTGCCGCTGACCTTCACGGTAAGAACTGGCTCCGGGCGCGGAAGTCTTTCGAGCATTTCGTCGAGCAGACCGGAAAGCTCTTCCTCGGAAAAGGGCTTGACGAGATAGTGCAGCGCCCGTACCTGAAAGCCCTCGAGTGCGTGGTCAGTCGAGGTCGTGGTAAAGATCAGGAAGCAGTCCGCATCCGTCTTTCGAAGCTCCTTCGCGGCCTCCATGCCGCTGACGCCATCCATATAAATATCCAGAAACGCGGCGGTAAAACGCCGCTCTTTTTCTGCCGCAAGAAAGCTTTCTCCGCTTTCAAATTCTAAAATCTCCGCCTCCACGCCGCGTAGGCTCAGCTGCCTCAACAGGCGTGTGTGCAGCCGCGCATGTTCTTCGGCGAGATCATCTACAATTGCGATTCGCATATCCGGATATATTCCTGCTCCAACTTCTCACGTTCCCTGCGCCATGCGGTGATGGGCAGCTTGCCATCCTTGAAATACGACTTTAATTTGCGCTCTGCCATGTAGAACGTCCGCAGCTCATCATCGTGTTCTGCTTTGTACTTCTGCCGGGACTTCTCAACACGGATGGATTTCAGCTTAAGTTTGCTTCTTGAATCGTTCGGATCCATCTTTCCTGCGACAGAAAAACCTTGGCATGGCGGTCCGCCAAACAGGACATCCACTGTCCCACGATACCGAGCAAGCTCCGGCAGAATCTCTGCAATATCGCCTTCTCGCATTGCATTGCAATTCTTGACTCTATTTGCACGCCAAGTGCAAGCTGCATCGTAATCAAATTCATTTGAAAGGACTATTTGAAAACCTGCTTTTTCAAACCCTATATCAAGTCCCCCTGCACCGGAGAGCAGGGAGATTGCTTTTTTACCGCACATAGATATTGCCCCCGTCCTTGAAGATTATTGTGCTGGAAAACTACCTGGCGTAGTTATTCCTCATCTAACCGTTCTGTTGAGGTTAACGCAAAGTCATTGGCGTTTACAATCTGAACAGTTCCGTTGCATACAACAAATGAGACCTTATCGCCGGGAGCCACACCAATAGTTTCTCTTACCGATTTTGGTATTGTCGCTTGCCCTTTTTGCAGTAATTTTTGTAGTTTCCACAAAGGCTTTCCCTGACATCCTATAGCCTCCCACCTCAAGAGTATTACTTGTAATACTCTTGAGGCGTATCACACGTTTACTCAAAATTCAAGTAGTCGTATAAGTAAAACATCTTATTTTTTCGTCTTTGCCACACAATGTCATATCCCAGCGCGTCCGCCAGCTCCACCGCCTCGCCATAGCGAAGCGAGCCGCGCTTGCCGGAGAGGTTGGGAACGCTGCGGCTCCAGCCGTATTCATCGGAAAAGATTTCCAGCGTTTCATGCTGGATGCGGAGATTTACGTTGACCGGATCGCAGATATGCGTGTCAACGACATGAACGCCGTGCTGGAAGCAGTCCGACAGATGGCATTGATGAAGAACGGCAGCGAGGAAAATGACCTGCACCTGCGGACACTGGAAGTCGCGCAGATCAGAGAGGACGAGTATTTCGGAAGCTTGATTGCAGATGACCTGAAAGGTATTCTCCATGATATTCGGAACGACCATCGTCCCGACACCATGACGGCGGACGAAACATCCCTTGTCGCAACCGTACAGGGTCAGTTGCAGGATGCGATGAACTTTGAGGGCAGTTCCGAGGAAAAGCAAATTCGGTCGTTCCTCGCTACCTTTGGCATTGATTATGACAAGCTCTCGAAAGAGCAGTTCGTCTCACTGCTCGAAGTACTCAAGCTGTCCAAATACTTGAAAAGTCCCATCAACCAGTGCGGAAAGGCAAGACCGCAGTTGTCGCACGGAAAGGGCAAAAAGAAACGCAAATAAGAAAAATCGGCACCTGCTTTTTAAGGCAGGTGCCGATTTCTGTTACCCTATAATGCGCTTGAATTTTTGGCGTAAGTGGCGTAAGTTTGGCGTAAATCCGCTTTTGCACACTCAAAAAATCAAGCAATTTCAAGGCTTTGCGGTGTCTCTTAGTACATGCCGCCCATGCCGCCGCCCTGGGCTGCGGCAGACGCCATGGCCGCGTCCGCCTGAGGATCGGGCTTGTCGGTGACGAGGGACTCGGTGGTCAGGACGCAGGCCGCGATGGACGCAGCGTTCTCAAGCGCGGTACGGGTGACCTTGGTCGGATCGACGATACCGGCCGGGATCATATCGCAGTAGGTCTCGGTGTAGGCGTTGTAGCCGTAGCCGGCCTTGCGGCTGGAGCGGATCTTGTCAAAGACGATGGAGCCGTCCACGCCCGCGTTCTCAGCGATCTGACGGATCGGAGCCTGAAGCGCCTTGGCGATGATCTGCGCGCCGGTCTTTTCGTCACCGGTGAGCTTTGCAGCCAGCTTCTCGACAGCGGGGATGGCGTTGACATAGGCAGTGCCGCCGCCGGCGACGATGCCCTCTTCCACAGCCGCGCGGGTCGCGTTCAGAGCGTCCTCAACACGCAGCTTCTGTTCCTTCATAGCGACCTCGGTCTGTGCGCCGACCTTGATGACGGCGACGCCGCCGGACAGCTTTGCAAGACGCTCCTGCAGCTTTTCCTTGTCGTAGTCGGAGGTGGTGACAGCCAGCGTGTTCTTGATCTCGGCAACACGCGCCTTGATCTCATTGGCATCGCCCATGCCGTCCACAATCACGGTGTTGTCCTTCGTGACCTTGATCTGACGTGCGCGGCCAAGATCGGAGATCTGAACATCGGTCAGAGCCATGTTCAGCTCACTGGAAACATAGGTGCCGCCGGTCAGAACGGCGATATCCTTGAGCATTTCCTTGCGGCGGTCGCCGAAGCCCGGAGCCTTGACGCAGACGCAGTTGAAGCTGCCGCGCAGGCGGTTGACGAGCAGTGTGGACAGTGCGTCGCCCTCGACGTCCTCGGCAATGATGAACAGCTTCTGGCCGCCCTTGACGATCTGCTCGAGCAGGGGCAGGATCTCCTGGATGGAGGAGATCTTCTTATCGGTAATGAGGATGTAGGGATCGTCCACGACGGCTTCCATCTTCTCGGTATCGGTGACCATGTAGGGGGAGATATAGCCGCGGTCGAACTGCATACCCTCGACAACGTCCAAGCCCGTCTCAGCAGTCTTGGACTCCTCGATGGTGATGACGCCGGAGGCGGTGACCTTCTCCATAGCCTCGGCGATCAGCTTGCCGACGGCCTCGTCGCCGCTGGACACTGCGCCGACTCTTGCGATGTCGTCGCTGCCCTTGACGGTCTCAGAGTTTGCCTTGATGGCTTCCACGGCGGACTTCACAGCCTTTTCCATGCCCTTGCGCATGACCATGGGGTTCGCACCGGCGGAAACGTTCTTCAGGCCCTCGTGTACGATTGCCTGCGCCAGAACGGTCGCGGTGGTGGTGCCGTCGCCGGCAGCGTCGTTGGTCTTGGTAGCGACCTCGCGGACGAGCTGCGCGCCCATGTTCTGGAACGCATCCTCCAACTCCACGTCCTTGGCGATGGTCACGCCGTCGTTGGTGATGAGCGGAGCGCCGTACTTCTTGCCGAGCACAACGTTGCGGCCCTTGGGGCCGAGGGTGACCTTTACGGTATTGGCGAGTTGATCGATGCCGGACTGAAGGGCCTTGCGGGCATCCTCACCATAGATGATCTGTTTTGCCATAATGCATTACACTCCTTTATTGATGGGCGGCTGTCCGTTATTCCACAACAGCCAGAATGTCGGAAACCTTGCAGATGACGTAATCCACGCCGTCGAGCTTCAGCTCCTGACCTGCGAATTTGCCGGTAATGACCTTGTCGCCGGCCTTGACCGTCATGGGCGCGTCCTTCGTGCCGGGGCCGACGGAAACGACCTCCGAGATCACGGACTTTTCCTTCGTCGCCGTGGACAGGATGATGCCCGACGCAGTCTTTTCTTCCGCCTCATGGCTCTTCAGCAGCACATTGTCAGCAAGCGGAGTCAGTTTCATGATAATTACCTCCTTGGAAATATGAAGAGCGGTTTCCCGCAGTTTTACGGGATCCTTAGCACTCATTGTCTCTGAGTGCTAACACGTATAATAATAGCCAATTCCGCCAAAATGTCAAGAGGCATTTCCGGTAAATTTATGTCGAATCTGTTAATTCTTATGCCGGAATTGCAGTCCCTTCGGATAGAAGAAGCGGACAGCCGCCGGGATCAGCTCGATCTGCGCATCGTCGGTATAGATGGCCTCGCCGTCCACATTGACGACGGAGGGCTTGTCGCTCCGGATGCGGAGCTTTCTGCACCGCACATGGCGGATGAGCTGCGGATAATCCGCATAACGTCCCTTCTGGTATCCGCCGATGACGCCCGGCACCTGAAGCAGCGTGACCTTTTTGACCAGCAGCACGTCCAGCAGCCCGTCGTCCGGCTCCGCCTCCGGCACCGGATTGAAGCCGCCGCCGTACCAGCGGCCGTTGCAGATACAGATCATGGTCTGCTCTGCGTCCACCGTCTCCGCCTCGTCGAGCGTCACAACGTAGTGCTCGCTCAGGCCATGCACCATATTGGCAAGGATGGAGAGGACATACGCCCCCTTGCCCGTCACGAGCGGCAGGCGCTTGAAGCGCGCGATATCCGTGCCGACCCGCGCGTCGAAGCCGATGGACAGAATGTTGATGGAATAGGTGTCGTTGCAGCGGATCAGGTCGAAGTGCGCCTCGTCCGCATCCAGCAGCCGTTCGAGCCGGAAAAACGGCTCCGTCTCGGAGAAGATCTTGATGGCATCGTTTCCGGAGCCGCCCGGGAAATGCGTGATGGCCGCATTCGGGAAGCCGACCACGCCGTTGACAACTTCGTTGAGCGTCCCGTCGCCGCCGCAGGCGTACAGCCGCACTTCTTCTCCGCTTTCCGCCGCCTTTCTCGCAATGTCGCGGCAGTCGCCGGGCTTCTTCGAGACGCAGATCTCATAGGCAAGCCCGCGCGACCGGCAGACCTCCTCGATCTGCTTGCGGAACTGCTGCGAATGGTCATATTTTCCCGCAGCCGGGTTTATGATAAAAATATGCTTCATGGAAGGAACCTTCTCCTCTCGGCTTCGTCTTAAAAATAGCGTGATATTTCCCGGGAAATCTGCCGGGGCGGCGCTTTCGGCGGAACGCAGCCGCTCAGAAATACATATAGACGTTGCATTGCAGCCGTCCGTTGTAGAGCTTGCGCTTTTTCGCCGCCGGCTTGCCGAAATAGTGCTCGAATTCCGGCTCGGAGGAAATGATGTACTTCTTCCAGCCGTCGGCAAACTTGATGTGCCGTCCGAAGGCCTGGTAGAGCCGCTGGGCGCTGCGCTGCTCGAGCATCCGTTCCCCATAGGGCGGGTTGCAGACAATCAGCCCCTTATCCGACGGCAGGCTCATCTTCGTGGCGTCCGCCTCGCGGAATTCGATCAGCTTCCCGACGCCCGCCTTTGCGGCGTTGGCGCGGGCGATCTCCAGCGAAGCCGGGTCGATGTCGGTGCCGAGGATGCGGTAGTCGCCGCGGAATTCGCGATCCATCGCCTCGCTGCGGGCTGTCTGCCAGACGGTTTTCGGCACGCAGGCCCACTTCTCCGCGCCGAAGCTGCGGTTGAGTCCGGGCGCGCGGTTGAGTGCGATCATGGCCGCCTCGATGCAGATGGTGCCGGAGCCGCAGAACGGGTCCCAGAAGAAATCGCGGCCGCGATAGCGCGCCAGATTCACCATTGCCGCCGCCATCGTCTCATGCAGCGGCGCGAGATTCGCCACCTGCCGGTAGCCGCGCTTGTGCAGGCTCACGCCGGAGGTATCAAGGAACACCTCGCACCAGTCCTTCATGATGGAGAAGCGGAGCTGATACGTCGCGCCCGTCTCCGGGAGCCAGCCGAGGCCGTACTTCTCGCCCAGCCGCGTGACCGCCGCCTTTTTGACGATGGCCTGACAGTCCGGAACGGAGTGCAGCTGGCTGTTCAGGCTGTAGCCCTTGACCGGGAACGCGCCGTCCTTCGGAATAAAATCCTCCAGCGGGATGGCCTTGACGCCCTGAAACAGCTCCTCAAAGCTCTTGGCCTCGAAGGCGTTGAGCAGGATCATGACCCGCTCGCCCATGCGGCAGCAGAGATTCGCCTTGGCCATCGCCGCAAAATCGCCGTCAAAAAAGACGCGCCGGTCCTCCACGCGGACGTTCTGGAGATCGAGCCGCTTCAGCTCATCGCCGACAAGGCCCTCCAGTCCGAACAGGCACGGCACGCAAAATGTCATATTTTCCATACTACAATGCTCCATAAAAACGATATTACGTTAAGTATAGTGGTTGACCGGCAAAATAGCAATTCATTTCTTAAGAAATTTTACATAATTCCCGTCGTGACTTTGCATATTCCCTGTTGTATAATCAAATCAGGAAAGGAGGGGATCTCATGTCAGGCGCAGTTTATATCTGGCTGGCAGCAATCATCGTATTTCTGCTGGTCGAGGCCGGAACGGTCGCGCTGGTATCCATCTGGTTTGCAGGCGGCGCGCTGCTGGCCATGATCGCCGCGGCACTGGGCGCAGGTGTTCCTGTGCAGCTGGCCGTGTTCGTTCTGTCGTCCGGTCTTTTGCTGGCGCTCATGTGGCCACTGGCGAAAAAGCGCATCAACGGCCGCCATGTCCGCACCAACGCCGACCGTCTGATCGGACGGGAGGTGCTCGTGACGGAACAGATTGAAAACCTGAAGGAGACCGGCGAGATCAAGGTCAACGGCGTGCTCTGGACAGCCGTCAGCGCAGACGGCTCCGTCATTCCCGAAGGTTCGCTTGTCCGCATTGAGCGTCTGGAGGGCGCGAAGGTCTATGTCAGTCCTGTAAAGGCATCCGCAGCATCCAATTCGTAACCCGTAAACGCTTTCATACCAAATATCAAAAAGAAAAGGAGAAAAATTATGGAATGGATCATCCCCGCGATCCTGGTCTTTCTGATCCTGATCGTCATCGTCCGCAACATCAATGTCGTCCAGCAGTCCCGCGCCTACGTCATCGAGCGTCTCGGCGCATTCAGCAAGGTCTGGCAGGTTGGCATCCACTTCAAGGTCCCGTTCATTGAGCGCGTGGCCAAAAAGGTCAGCCTCAAGGAGCAGGTTCTCGACTACCCGCCGCAGCCCGTCATCACAAAGGACAACGTCACGATGCAGATCGACACCGTTGTCTATTTCCAGATCACCGACCCGAAGCTCTATGCCTACGGCGTTGAGCATCCCATGATGGCGATGGAAACGCTCACCGCGACAACCCTCCGCAACATCATCGGCGACCTTGAGCTTGACCAGACGCTCACCTCCCGCGACGTTATCAACACCCGGATGCGCGCGATCCTCGACGAAGCGACCGACCCGTGGGGCATCAAGGTCAACCGCGTCGAGCTGAAAAACATCCTCCCGCCGCAGGACATTCAGAACTCCATGGAAAAGCAGATGAAGGCCGAACGCGACCGCCGTCAGGCGATCTTGCAGGCCGAGGGCGCCAAGCACAGTCAGATCCTCGTGGCAGAGGGCGAGAAGGAAGCCGCCATTTTGAAGGCGGACGCCGAAAAGCAGGCCGCCATCCTCCGCGCCGAGGCCGAAAAGGAATCCGCCATCCTCAAGGCCGACGGCGAAGCGCAGGCCATCCGCGCCGTGCAGAAGGCGCTGGCCGATTCGCTCGAAATGCTGAACGAAAAGGCGCCGAACGATCAGGTCATCAAGCTCAAGGCGCTCGAGGCCATGCAGAAGATCGCCGACGGCAAAGCCACCAAGATCATCATCCCCTCCGAGCTTCAGGGCCTCGCAGGTCTTGCCAGCGGCGTTGTGGAAAGCGTAAAGGAGACGAAGTAACATGGCAAAGGATACCGACCGTTTTGTCAGGATCCTCACGGAGGGCAATGCCTTCGGCGCCTCCCGCGAGGTCTGGGTCGATAAGCAGACCGGCGTCAACTATCTCTGGATCGCCAGCGGCTACGGCGGCGGACTGACCGTTCTGCTCGACCGCGACGGAAAGCCGGTCGTCTCTCCCCTTCCCATCTCGGAATAAAGCTTTTTATTGCAGCATAAACCCAGCGGGCTCCGGCGAAAGTCGAAGCCCGCATTTCATTTTCCCAAAAAACGCCGCCCGGCTCAGCCCTCGTAGCCGTTTGGGTTCTGCTTCTGCCAGTTCCAGCTGTCGCGGCACATATCGACAAGGCTCTTTTCCGCCTTCCAGCCGAGCACCTCGAGGCTCTTCGACGGGTCTGCGTAGCACGTCGGCAGATCGCCCGGACGGCGGGCAGTGATCTCATAGGGTACCTTCACGCCGTTGGCCTCCTCAAACGCGTGTACCATGTCGAGCACGCTGTAGCCGTGACCCGTGCCGAGATTGAAAATACCCTCGCCGGTGTGGCTCATGAGATAACGGATGGCCGCAACGTGGCCCTTCGCCAGATCGACGACATGGATATAATCGCGCACGCCGGTGCCGTCGGGCGTGGGATAGTCGTTGCCGAACACGTTCAGATGGTCGCGCTTGCCGATGGCCGTCTGCGAAATATACGGCATGAGGTTATTCGGAATGCCGTTCGGATGCTCGCCGATCTTTCCGCTTGCATGTGCACCGACCGGGTTGAAGTAGCGCAGATTCACGACCGACCACTCCGGGTCTGCCTTGGCGATGTCGCGCAGGATCTGTTCGCCCATGTACTTTGTCCAACCATAGGGGTTGGTGCAGTTGCCGGTTTTGGAGTTCTCTCGCAGCGGCATCTCGTTGTCTCCGGAGTAGACCGTCGCAGACGAGGAGAAAATGATGCGCTTGACGTTGTGCTTTGCCATGACCCTGCAAAGCGTCAGCGTGGCGTCCAGATTGTTCTGGTAGTATTCCATCGGCTTTGCGACCGACTCGCCCACGGCCTTAAGACCCGCAAAGTGAATGGCGCAGGAAATCTCATGCTCTGCAAAGATTTTTTCCAGCAGCGCCTCGTCACGCACATCGCCCTCGATAAACTCCACCGGCTTGCCGGTGATCTCCGCCACACGGCGCAGACTCTCGGGGTTGGAATTGCTGAGATTATCGATCACAATGGGCGTGTAGCCCGCCTCGATCAGCTCCACACAGGTGTGGCTGCCGATGTATCCGGCGCCGCCGGTGACCAGTACGTTCATTTTATATTCCTCCTGACCCGGATGCTCCGGCGCTGCCCATAAGCGCGGCCTCCGGGCGTCCTTTCGATTGGTTTTCTGCTTCCATCTTAGCGCATCCCGCCGGAATTGCAATTCTTTCTTTTCGCTTGTGTACGATTTGACAAATTCCGTAGAAGATTCGGAAAAGGCTTTCCCCGAAAAAAGCTCCGGCCCTCCGCTGCCTGCGAAGAGCCGGATATCCTATAAGATCAGCTGCAAAAGGATCACGCTGCCGCAGCACAGCAGCGACACCGGCAGCAGGCCAAGCCCGCACCATGCGCCCGCCACGCCGACCAGCATGACCGCCGCGCCCGCAATTGGGGAGCCGGTGACGGTCAGTACGGCGGGAAAGGTCATGACGGAGAGCGTCACATACGGAACGTAGTAGAGAAACGAGCGCAGGAATTCGTTTCGGATGGGCTTTCGGATCAGCGTCAACGGAAGCACACGGATCAGATAGGTCGTGAGCGCCATTGCGGCAATGTAAAGATAGGTTTTCATGCCGCGTGCGTGCCCTCCCGGAACGTGCGTTTCTCCTCCGCAGGCTCTCTGTGCGGGAACAGGACGGCCGCCGCTGCGGAGATCACGACCGTCAGCAGCAGGATGCGCATTCCCTCCGAAAGCGTCGGCAGCAGCTTTGCCGCCAGAAGGCTGGCCGCGAAGCTGACGAGGATGCAGCCGAGCACCGTCCGGTTTTTCTTTCCCTCCGGGACAATGATCGCAAGGAACATGCCGTAGAGCATCACGGAAAAGCCGCCCATGGCCCACTGCGGCAGGATGCTTCCCGCCAGCGCACCGGTCAGCGTGCCGAGGCTCCATGCCGGCAGTGCCACGCACATCGCCCCGAAGAAATACCACGCGCTCAGCGCTCCCGGCTGCGCAATGGCAAGGCCGAACAGCTCGTCGGTCACGTCAAAGCCGACCAGCAGCCGGAGCCGGAGCGGCGTATCCGGCTGGAGACGCTGGCTGAGCGCGCAGCTCATCAGCAGATACCGCGCGTTCACGATCAGCGTCATCAGCACGATCACCCAGATCCCCGCGTCCTCGGAGATCACCGTGATGCCGCCGTACTCTCCGGCGGAGGCGTTGTTGAGCAGGCTCATCAGGAAGCTCTGAAGGGCCGTGAGCCTTGCTGCGTGGCAGGAAATGCCGACGCTGAAGCTGACCGCAAAATAACCGAGGCCCAGCGGGATCCCATCCCGCTGGCCCTGAAAGAATTTCTGCTTGTTCATGAGGGTCTCTTTTCTTCTGCCGCACCATACGCTGCGTCCGCCAGTCCGGCGGGCGGCGCGGTACAGCCCTTTGTAAAATCGCCTGACGATTATAGCGCGTTTGTCCGCATAAGGAAAGAGGATTTTTCTGTTTTTTCAAAGAAAAAACGCGCGGATGCGTCGTTTTCTGGATGTAAAACCATATTCTGTATGGTGCTTGTCAGGGCCTGCGTTTTACACCGGAAGCCGTCATGCAAAAAGCGCCGCCGGAGAAGCAAGCTTCTCCGGCGGCGTCCGCATATTTACCTTTCGATCACGCAATAGCCGCAGCCGCCCAGCACCACGAAATCCTCCGTGCATTCGAGCAGTCCGCCGCCGAGGCGCAGCCTGCCGCCGTTCGGCAGCCGCCACGGCTGCTGAGAGCGGTTACAGCAGACGGCCAGCGTCTGCCCTGCCACCTTCCGAAGGAACAGCAGCCGTCCGTTTCCGGCCTCAACGACCGTAACATCGCCGCGTCGGAGCGCCGTGCTTTCCTTTTTCAGCCGCGCAAGCGAGGCGTAGAACGCCTGAAGCGGCTCATTTTCCTGCCCCCACGGGAAGCATCTGCGGTTGAAGGGGTCGCGGTAGCCATCCATGCCCGCCTCGTCGCCGTAGTAGATGCACGGCGCACCGGGCAGCGTGAACTGCAAAAACGCGGCCATCCGCAGCAGCTGGAGCGCCCGCTCGCGCGTCAGCTCGTCCATATGCCGCTTTGCAAGCTCCGCGCGGTCGGCGTCCGTCGGGTCGATCAGCGCCGTCAGCGCGCGGGCCGTATCGTGTGTGGACAGGATATTCATGACCGCGCTGAGCACATCCGGCGGATAATTCTCAGCAATGGTCATGATCCGCTCTCCCAGCGCCTCGCCGCCGTCCTCGCCGCGCACATAGCGCAGGATCGCCTTCTGCCACGGGTAGTTCATGACGGAATCGAGCTGGCGGCCAGTGAAGTACCGGCGGCGGACGTTGTACGCAATCTTGTTGGAGGCGTCCTCCCAGACCTCGCCGATCAGGATCGCCTCCGGATTCAGCTCCCGCAGACGCCTGCGCAGCCGCTCAACGAAGGCGTCCGGCAGCTCATCGACCACATCCAGCCGGAAGCCGTCCGCGCCCAGCCGCAGCCAGTGCGCCAGAACGCTGTCCTCGTCGTCAATGATGTAGCGGATGTAGCTTTCGTTCGACTTGTCCACGCATGGCAGGGTCGTGATGCCCCACCAGCTTTCGTATACGTCGGGATAGTGCTTGAACTGGAACCAGTCGCGGTAGGGGGAATCGGGGTTTGAGATCGCGCTCTGGAAATACGGGCTGCGGCTTCCGACGTGCGAAAACACGCCGTCGAGCACGATCTTCATGCCAAGCACATGAGCCGCCTCGCAAAGAGCGGTGAAGTCCGCCTCCGTACCGAGCATCGGATCGACGCGCTTATAGTCGTAGGTATCGTACCGGTGGTTGGAAAACGCCATAAAAATGGGGTTGATATAGAGGATCTCCACGCCAAGCCCGTGCAGATACGGAAGCTTTTCCCGGATACCGTTCAGATTTCCGCCGAAGAAGTCATTGTTGAGCATTTCGCCATGCTCATTCGGCAGATAGACCGGCAGCTCATCCCTGCTCTCATGCACCCAATAGGGCCGCAGCTTCTCCGCGCAGTCGCAGACGCCGGACTGATAGAACCGGTCCGGGAAGATCTGATACATGACCGCGCCCCGGAGCGCCTCCGGCACGGGATAGCGCTTCTCCACACAGCTCAGCTGCCAGAGGTCGCCCGCCTCCATATTCGTGTCATTCCCCTGCTTGAAGAGCCGGAACTGTTCGTTTGCGGTGGTGATACGGAAGCAGTAAAAATACAGCTCCGCCCGCTCCAGCGCAAAGGTGCAGCCGTAGCATTCGTACAACTCGCCGCGCTCCTGCAGGGACATTTCGATCTCGCGCTCCGTGCCGCAGTTTTCGCGCAGCAGCAGGAGCTGCACCCGCGTCGTGCGGCAGCTGACGGGGATCTGGATGTGCATGGTACACGGCTTTCCCGGATGCAGCACGCCGAAGGGCGTTTTGAACTGGGAAAGCTTGCTGTCAAATAAGATACGCATATTTTCCTGCCTTACAGATTCCAGATTCGGCCGGCATATTCCCGGACGGCGCGGTCGGACGAGAAGATCCCCGCCTTCGCCGTGTTGACCAGCATCATCGACGCAAACCGGTCAGTGTCCAGATACGTCTCCGACGCCTTCTTCTGGGCATCGGCATAGCTCTGGAAGTCCGCAATAGTCATATAGCCGTCCGCCGTACCGAAGCGATTGGTCAGAAGCGAGGCATAAATATCGTCAAAGCGCTGGCCGAGCACACCGGAGGTCAGCATGTTCAAAATGCGCTCCAGCTCGGGCGTGAGGAACTCGCGCGGGCTGTAGCCCCTGCGCCAGAGCGCCTCCACCTCGTCGGCGTTCATGCCGAAGAGGAACATGTTCTCGTCTCCGACCTGCTCCCGGATCTCAACGTTCGCGCCGTCGAGCGTGCCGATCGTGACCGCGCCGTTGATCATGAGCTTCATGTTGCCGGTGCCGGAGGCTTCCTTGCCGGCAATGGAGATCTGCTCGGAAAGCTCCGCCGCCGGAATGATGATCTCCGCCAGCGAGACCTTGTAGTCCTCCACAAAAACGACCTTGAGCTTGCCGCGCGTCTGCGGGTCGGAGTTAACGAGCTTCGAGACCGCGACGATCAGGCTGATGATCTGCTTGGCCCGGACATAGCCCGCAGAAGCCTTTGCCGCAAAGACAAAGCTGCGCGGCACAAACGGCTCATAGGGATGATCCTTGATCTGTAGATACAGGTGCAGGATGTGCAGCACGTTCAGAAGCTGCCGCTTGTACTCGTGCAGGCGCTTGACCTGCACATCGAACAGGCTGTCAGGGTCGAGCAGGACGCCGCTCGTCCGCGCGACATAATCGGCAAGCTGCTCCTTCTTCGTGTGCTTGATCCGCCGCAGTCCCGCAAGCACCGCCGGGTCGCCCTGATATTTCAGCAGCGCTTCCAGCGCGTTCGCATCGTCCAGGAAGCCGTCTCCGATCAGCTCCTGCAAATAGGCCGTAAGCTCCGGGTTTGCCTGACACAGCCAGCGCCGGTAGGCAATGCCGTTGGTCACGTTCGTAAAGCCCTGCGGATTCAGGTTATAGTAGTCGCGGAAAATGGTCGTCTCCAAAATCTCCGTATGGAGCTTCGAAACGCCGTTGACCATATGGCAGCAGGCCAGGCAGAGGTTTGCCATGCGCACCTCGCCGTTCGACACGACGGCCATATACTCCCACTTTCCGGGGTCGTTGGGATAGACCTGCGCCAGATGCAGCATCAGGCGGCGGTTGATCTCCTGCACGATGCCGAAAATGCGCGGCAGCTGCTCGCGGAACAGATCGATACTCCAGCGCTCAAGTGCCTCCTGCATAACGGTGTGGTTCGTGTAGGAGAGCGTCCGGCAGGTGATGTCCCACGCCTCCTCCCACGAATAGTCGTGCTCATCGACCAGCAGCCGCATCAGCTCCGGCACGCACAGCGCCGGATGGGTGTCATTGATGTGGATGGCGACCTTATCCGGGAGATTCCGGTAGGTATGATACTGCTTGAAATGCTGATTCAGGATGCTCTGGAGCGACGCGGAAACCAGCAGATACTGCTGCCGCAGCCGCAGGCGTTTGCCCTCGATGTGATCGTCGGCCGGATAGAGCACCTTGGAGATGGTCTCGGCCATCGTGTTGCGCTCGAGCGCGCGGACGTAATCCCCGCGCGAGAACGCGGCCATGTCAAGGCTGTCCGGCACGCTTGCGCTCCAAAGCACAAGCGTGTTGACCGCGTCGCTGTGGTAGCCGGAGATAAACATGTCGTGCGGCACCGCCGTCACGGCCTGATAATCGCTCTGCGCGGCGCGGAATTTCCCGTTTTCGTCCACCCATTCGTGGACATGTCCGCCGAAGCGCACCTCGACGGCCTCGTCCTTGCGGGTATGCAGCCACACGTCGCCCATTTCCAGCCAGTCGTCCGGGAATTCCATCTGCCAGCCGTCAATAATCTTCTGCTTGAAGATGCCGAACTCATAGCGGATGGAGAAGCCCGTGACCGGGTAGCGAAGTCCGGACGCCGCGTCCATATAGCACGACGCCAGCCGCCCGAGGCCGCCGTTTCCGAGGCCCGCGTCGGGGTCCATGCCGCACAGGCGCTCCAGCGAGAAGCCCTGCTCCTGCAAGACCTCGTCCGTCAGCCGGAGCAGGCCGAGATTGTAGAGATTGTTTCGCAGCGACGTGCCGACAAGAAATTCCATCGACATGTAATAGACCTGCTTGCCCTCCTTTTCGCGCACCTCGTTGCGGAACGCGCGGCGCTTCTCCTCCATCAGCACGCGCGTATAGAGGCAGACCACACGGTACATCTGCTTTTCCGTCGCATCCTCGAGTGTGCAGCCGAAGGTGTTGAGGCAGATCTCCTTCAGCCTGTCCAACAATTGCTTTTTCGTCAAATTTTGCGTCATTTCTGTCTTTATCCTCTGTCAGCCGATTGCTTTTTTGTAAAGCTCCATATATTCCTGCGCCGGAAGCTTCCAGCTGCTGTCGATACTCATATCCGCCTCCGAGAGCCGCGCCCACTTCTCCGGCTCGTCGTAGAACAGCTGGAGGCTGCGGTCGATGGCCGCGAGAAAATCGTCGGCGTTGTAGCTCTGGAAGGTAAAGCCGCGGCCCTGCTCGCTCGATGGGTCGTAGGGCCAGACCGTGTCCTTGAGGCCACCCGTGGCGTTCACGACCGGCACCGTTCCGAAGCGCATCGCAATGATCTGCGACAGGCCGCACGGCTCCGACTTCGACGGCATCAGGTAGATATCCGCGCCCGCGTAGGCGAGATTCGCCTTCTGCGGGTCAAATTCGAGACAGGCCGCCGCCCGTCCGCGGAAGCGGTCCTGCAAATATTGCAGGAACCATTCGTACTTTTCCTCGCCCGTACCGATCACCAGCAGCTGCACGCGCCGCTGCATCAGGCGCTCGCCGATGTAGCAGAGCAGGTCGATGCCCTTGTGGCTGGCAAGGCGCGTGACCATGACCGCCAGCGCGCAGTCGGGATCCTCGTCCAGACCGACGGCCCGCTGGAGCGCCAGCTTGTTGGCCGCCTTGCCGGCCTTCCGGGTCTTGGGCGTGTATTTCTGCGCCAGTCCCGTGCTCTTGTCCGGCCCGAACAGCTCCATATTGATGCCGTTGGTAATGCCGGAGAAGGCGTCTCCGCGCGAGGCCAGCACACCGGAAAGACCGTGCGCATAATACGGATACCGCAGCTCCTCGCAGTATGTTTTCGAGACGGTGTTGACGCGGTCCGCCGTAACGATGGCAGCCTTCATGAAGTTCGTGCAGTCGTCAAAGCGCAGAAGCTCGTCGCAGCTGGCTGGAAGGCCCAGCACATCGTAGTTGAAGTTCAGGCCGCATTTGCCCTGATACTCGATGTTGTGGATGGTAAAGACGCTCTTCGTGTTCGGGAACGCCGCGTGGTACTCCGTCCGGAGCAGCAGCGGGATCAGCGCCGTCTGCCAGTCGTTGCAGTGGATCACATCCGGCTGCAAGCCGATGAAGCCCATCGCCGCCAGAACGGCCTTGCAGAAAAACGCGAAGCGCTCTCCGTCGTCCGGCTCGCCGTAGACCCGTGCGCGGCAGAAATAGTGCTCATTGTCGATAAAATAAATTTTCAGCTTCTTTTTCCGGGACTTGAGCCGGAAAACGCCGACATATTCGCGCCGCCACGCCAGCGGCACATCGAAATACCCCAGGAATTCCTTCTCGAAGCGGTCGTCGTATTTGATCGCGCCGTAAAACGGCAGAAATACGCTCACCTCGTTCTTGGGAATCTGGGCCAGCGCCTGCGGCAGCGCCTCCATCACGTCGCCAAGGCCACCGGTTTTGAGAAACGGCGCGGCCTCGGAGGCGGCCATTGCTATTTTCATATGACAGCTCCTTTGTTGATGACCAGCGGATGATCCGGGGAGCCGAGCAGCTGCGTGCCCGGCTTGATCGTCACGTTCTTATCCAGAATGACGTAGCGCAGCTTCGCATGGGCGCCGATATGGCTGCCCTGCATGATGATGCTGTCACGCACGTCCGCGCCCTCCTCGATGTCCACCTCGCGGAAGATCACGCAGCTGTCTGCGCAGCCAAACAGATGGCAGCCGTCAGCCAGCACACAGTTCGGAGCCTGCCCGTTCTCGCCGAACAGCGTCGGCACCGCGTCGCGGACCTTCGTGTAGATCGGCACCTCGCTGCGGAAAAGGCTCCGGCGGACATCCTCCTTCAGAAGCGCCATGGAGTTGTTGTAATACTCCAAAACGCTCTCGTTGAACAGCGCCACGTTGTGGAACGGGTAGACGTTGACCTTCAAACGGCCCTCCAGATAGTGCTGGAGAATGAAGTCCCGCTCAAAATGATACTTTCCGTGCGGCACCATGTCGCGGATCACAGAGATGAGCTTTTTGCGCTCCATGATGAACATGCTCATGCCGACCAGATACTCCTCCGGCGCACTGTAGCCCGCAGCCAGATCGACCAGATTTCCGTTCTCGTCGAGCTTCATCGCCAGCTGCTGCGGCTTGACGCCGTCACACTTTCCGGCCTTGGAGACGACCGTGATGTCGCAGCCGGACTCGACATGCTTTTCCAGCACCTCGAGGAAATTGATCGTGCAGAGCACCGTCGTGTCTGCCAGCACCACATAATCGCTGTCGTTGCGCTCGAGCACCGGCAGCGCTGTCTGGAGTGCCTCGAGCTTTCCGCGGTACGCGCCGGTGTGGCCGGTGGCGTAGGGCGGCAGAAAGCGCACGCCGTCGCCGAGCTTGAGATCCCATTCGTCACAGTTTCCGAGATGATCCATCAGGGACTGATAGTTATATTTCGTGATAATGCCGATGTCGCGGATGCCGGAGTTCGCCATGTTGGAAAGGATGAAGTCGATCTGACGGTAGCGTCCGCCGAAGGGGATGGAGGCGGAAGTGCGCTCGCGGGTCAGCTCGCCCATGTTGTTGTCGTAGATGTTGGAGAAAATAATGCCCATCATATCCATCGTCGTATCCTCCCTTTCTCTGCGCTCAGACGATCGAGCCGGCCTCAATGACCGTGCCCTCCGAGGCGACATGATCCTTTCCGATCACGCTGATCTTCCGCTCCTCACCGGGGGTATAGTCGCCGACGCGCGCGCCGGCCTTGATGCGGCAGCCCTCCGCCACGATGGCGCTGCGCACGACCGCGCCGTTTTCGATCACGACGTTCGGCATGATGACGCTGTCGGTGATCTCCGCGCCGCGTCCGATGGTGCAGCCGGTGGACAGGATGGAATGGTTGACCGTTCCCTCCACCTCGCAGCCCTCGGCCACGAAGCTCTCATGGATCTCCGCGCTGCGGGCGATGTAGCTTGCGGGCATGGCCGTATTTCTTGCGTAGATCTTGTTGCCGTTTCCTCCGTAAATGTCGAAGGCCGGATCCTTGCCGAGCAGATCCATGTTGGCCTCCCAGAGGCTCCGGATCGTGCCGACATCCTTCCAGTAGCCAGCGAAGTCATAGGCGACCAGCTTGTGTTCGTCGCGCAGGAGCGAGGGAATGATGTTCTTGCCGAAATCATTCTCGCTCTTCGGGTCGGCCTCGTCCATTTCGAGATACTTTTTCAGCACGCTCCACTTGAATACATAAATGCCCATGGAGGCCTTGGTGCTCTTCGGCTTTTTCGGCTTCTCTTCAAACTCATAGATCGTCCCGTCCGGGCGGGTGTTCATGATACCGAAGCGGGACGCCTCCGCCATCGGCACATCGCGCACGGCGATGGTGCAGTCGGCCTCGTTCTGCTCGTGGAAGCGGAGCATCCGCGCGTAGTCCATCTTGTAGATATGGTCGCCGGAGAGGATCAGGACATTGTCCGGATTGTATCTCTGGATAAAGCCGATGTTCTGATAAATGGCGTTGGCCGTGCCCTTATACCACTCGGAGTTTTTGCTCTTGGCATACGGCGGCAGGACCTGCACGCCGCCATGGGACGAGTTCAGGCCCCACGGCTGGCCGTTGCCGATGTACTCGTTCAGCTCCAACGGCTGATACTGCGTCAGGATACCGACCGTATCGATCTTGGAGTTGACGCAGTTGGAAAGCGGGAAATCAATGATGCGGTACTTGCCTCCGAACGGGACGGCAGGCTTGGCCGTGTTCTCCGTCAATACCATCAGGCGGCTGCCCTGTCCGCCGGCGAGGAGCATTGCGACACAGCGTTTCTTCTGAAATTGCATAACGGTTCCTCCTGTCTGATTTCTCTGTTTGATCCGATCCTTCCGCGCGGGCCTTCTGCGCCCGGCGGATCATTCCGCCGCTTCCGGCTTTGCGCGCTGGAAGCGGTAATAGGTAACGCTCATCGGCGGCAGATAGAATTCCGCCGAATACGGGAGCTTCTGATACGGCTCCTTTTCCGCTTTCTGCGGCCGGGCCATAAAGCCGTAGCCGCCGAAGCGTGCCTCGTCGGTGTTGAGTACCGGCACATACCAGCCTGCCTTCGGCAGGCCGACCCGGTATCGCTCCCGCACCACCGGGCAGAAATTGCAGATCACGACCAGCTCCTTGCCGCTGCGGCTGATGCGGCGGAAGGTGACGATGCTGCGGTCGCGGTCGTCGCAGTCGATCCACTGGAAGCCGTCCCAGTCGCTGTCGTTTTCCCACAGCTGCGGATGCTCCAGATAGAAATGATTCAGCTCCCGGACAAACGCCTGCATCTGACGGTGCCGGTCATAGTCAAGCAGCACCCAGTCAAGCCCCTGTGTGTAGTTCCATTCGATAAACTGCGCCAGCTCGTTGCCCATAAAGTTGAGCTTTTTGCCGGGATGCGCCATCTGATACGCATAAAATACGCGCAGATTTGCGAATTTATCGTCGTAGTTGCCCGGCATCTTCCCGATCAGCGAGCATTTGCCGTGGACGACCTCATCATGGCTCAGCGGCAGGACAAAGTTCTCGGAGAACGCATAGGTCATCGAGAACGTCAGCGCGTTGTGGTCGCCCTTGCGGTACAGCGGGTCCAGCGACATATACCGCAGCATATCGTTCATCCAGCCCATGTTCCACTTGAAGAGGAAGCCCAGTCCGCCATCGTAATCCGGTCTTGTGACCAGCGGGAAGGCCGTCGATTCCTCGGCGATCATCATGACGGATGGGTTGACATGGAAGGCCGCGTTGTTCAGCTCCCGCAGGAACTCAATGGCCTCCAGATTTTCCTTGCCGCCGAAGCGGTTCGGCTTGTACACCTGCCGGTTATAATCGAGATAGAGCATCGACGCGACCGCATCCACCCGAATGCCGTCCACATGGAAGCGTTCGAGCCAGTAGCAGGCGTTCGACACGAGGAAGGAGCGCACCTCCGGCTTTCCGTAGTCAAAAATGCGCGTCGTCCAGTCGGGATGCTCGTTCATCATCGGGTCGGAAAGCTCGTAGCAGCACGCGCCGTCAAACTCGTAAAGACCGTTCTCGTCCTTCGGGAAATGCGCCGGGACCCAGTCGAGGATCACGCCGAGGCTCTGCCGGTGGCATTCATCCACGAAGCGCATCAGCTGCTCCGGCGTGCCGTAGCGGTGCGTCGGCGCGTAATAGCACGTCACCTGATAGCCCCACGACGGGTCGTAGGGATATTCCATGATCGGCAGCAGCTCGATATGCGTATAGCCCATGTCCTTGACATAGGGGATCAGCTCCGCCGTCAGATCGTCCCAGCTGTAGGCGCTCCCGTCGGCATGGCGCTTCCAGGAGCCGGCGTGAACCTCATAGATGTTGAGCGGCCGGTTCAGCGCGTTCTGCTTCTTCCTGTGCGCGCGGTACGCGCCGTCGTGCCAGACGAAGCTGTCCGGCGGCTCCAGCACGCTGGAGGTGTCCGGCAGCGCCTTGCAGCGCGTGCCGTAGGGGTCGGTCTTATAGACCTTCCGCCCGTTTTGGCCGGTCACGCAGTATTTATAGGCTCCGCCGGGCTGCGCATAAACAGAAAAAGCCTCCCAGACGCCGTCCGAGATCTTCTGCATGGGCAAATCCTGCTCATTCCAGAAGTTGAAATCCCCGACCACGCTGACAGACTCGGCCCTCGGCGCCCAGACGCGGAACACCGCGCCGCCGTCTGCGAAATGGCAGCCCATATACCGGAACGCATCCGCGCAGCCGGTGGTGTGAAATTGTTCGAGAAAATGCTGCAAGCTTTCCGTCATCCCACGCTGTCTCCTTTTGGTGGTTATATATCTGTTTTCATTATACAGTTTTCTTTGTAAATTCACAAGGTGTATTTTGTCATGCAAAGGAAAAAGCGTGACAAAATGTGGTTGCGGCGGTGCTTCTCCGCGCCTTCATGAAAACGTCCCCGCTTCCGGGTACCGGAAACGGGGAACGCTTTTTCTGCTTTCAGACAGGCTGACGCGAAGGAGCGCCTGACGGTCTCCCTTTGCGCTTCTCCCTCCGGTCAGCTCTGCGTTTTTGTTCCTGCGAGGTACCGAGCGAAGGTATGATTCTCAAAACTCCGCTGGATTTTTTGCCGCTGCCTCCGCTGCGGCGGCAGCCGCCGCCTTGGCCTTGCGGGAGGCGTCGCGGATGAAGAAAAAGGCTTCCATAATGCTGAATACAAGGGCGAAGCCGAGATCCTTCAGAACGCCGCTGCGGACATCGGGGTCCTCCAGAAAGGCCGGTGTGGCGGCAAGCGCATCGCGGAACGTGATTTCATATTCTTCCTTGAACACGTCAAAGACCTCCTTTGCCAGCGTGAAATACTCGGCGGCAACGATCATCAGCATGGTGAATACAATGGCAAGGATCGCGCCGTGTACGGTATTCTTCCGGCCGGAAAACAGGCCGTAGCCGAAGTAGCTGGCGGCCATACCGGCCAACGCGCTGATCGCCGCGATATAGCCGAGCTGCATCAGGCCGAAATGGGCCAGACCGCCGGCAACGGAGAAGAGCAGCGCTCCGAGTACGCCAAGCGCGACATTTTCGTTCCGCTTTACCGGGATCTCTGCCGGGTTGACATAGGGTTCGGTCATGGGTGTGTACCTCTCTTTCTTTTCTCTGCGTTCATTCTACCATGCCAAATCTGGAAAAGCAAGGATACAATGGAGCAGCCTGACAAAAAGCGCATGGACGCTTTTTGTCAGGCTGTCTATAAAATGCAATATACAAGGCCGTCCACGCGCAGCGCGCGTCCGCCGCTTATTTTGCCGGCTTGAAGCCGTCCTTGAGCAGGACGCTGCGGTTGAACACCAGATGCTCCGCCGAGCAGTCTCTCGAATCCATGCAGAAGTAGCCGACGCGCATGAACTGATACGGCTGTGCCGTCTGCGCGGTGCGGTCTGCGCCGAGGGCGTCATACTTCTTCGCGTCCTCGACCAACGCCGTCTCGACCTTGCAGCCGTTGAGGACGGTGAGCGAATCCGGCGCGAGGCAGTCGAGGAAGTTCTCGGCGGCATCGGGCTGCGGGTCGGAGAAGAGGTTGCTGTAGAGGCGCACCTCGGCGTCCACGCAGTTGGCCGCATCCACCCAGTGGATGGTCGCACCCTTGACCTTGCGTCCGTCGGCGGGATCGCCGCCGCGGGAGTTCGGGTCATACTCGGCGTAGACCTCTGTGACCTTGCCGCTCTCGTCCTTCTTACAGCCGGTGCAGGTGATGAGATACGCGCCCTTCAGGCGGCATTCGGGGCCGTTCGGGGTCAGGCGCTTATACTTCGGGACGGGCGTCTCCATGAAATCATCCTCTTCGATCCAGCACTCGCGCGAGAACGTGATCTCATGCGTGCCCTGCTCGGGATGGACGGGGTTGTTTTCGACGGTGAAGGTCTCGGACTGCCCCTCCGGATAGTTGGTAATGACCAGCTTGACCGGATGCAGGACGGCCATCGTGCGCTCGGCGGTATCGTTCAGATCCTCGCGCAGGCAGTGTTCCAGAAGCGCGTATTCGACGGTGTTCGCAGCCTTCGCCACGCCGATGCGCTCACAGAAATCCCGGATGGAGTGGCTGGTGTAGCCTCTTCTGCGCAGGCCGCAGAGCGTCGGCATCCGCGGGTCGTCCCAGCCGGAGACATAGCCCTGCTCGACGAGCTGGCGAAGCTTGCGCTTGGACATGACGGTGTGGTCGATGCCAAGTCTCGCAAACTCGATCTGCCGCGGCTTTGCGGGAACGGAGACGTTGTTCACGACCCACTCGTACAGCGGGCGGTGCGCCTCAAATTCCAGCGAACAGAGGCTGTGCGTGATGCCCTCAAGCGCGTCCTGAATGGGATGCGCAAAGTCGTACATCGGATAGATGCACCACTTGTCGCCCTGACGATGATGGTGCATATAGCGGATGCGGTAGATGACCGGGTCGCGCATGTTGAAGTTGCCGGAGGCAAGGTCGATCTTGGCGCGAAGCGTCTTGCTGCCCTCGGGGAATTCGCCGTTTTTCATGCGCTCGAACAGGTCGAGATTCTCCTCGACCGAACGGTCGCGGTAAGGCGAGACGGCGGGCTTGCCGATATCGCCGCGGTATTCCCTCGCCTGCTCCGGCGTCAGGTCGCAGACATACGCGAGGCCCTTTTTGATCAGCTCCACGGCGTATTCATAGTCCTTTTCAAAATAATCCGAGCCGTAGAAGAAGCGGTCGCCCCAGTCGAAGCCCAGCCAGTGGATATCCTGCTGGATAGCGTCCACATACTCGGTGTCCTCCTTGGTCGGATTGGTGTCGTCCATGCGGAGGTTGCACAGGCCGCCGAATTTTTCAGCCGTGCCGAAATCGATGGTCAGCGCCTTGCAGTGGCCGATGTGCAGATAGCCGTTCGGCTCCGGCGGAAAACGGGTGTGGACCTGCTTGCCCTCAAACTGTCCGCCCGGCGCGATGTCTTCCAAAATAAATGCGTCAATGAAATTTTTCGCTTCCATGACTCTGCGTTCTTCTTCCATGAGAGCCGCCCCTTTTCTCTTTGATACGATTTCATCATTATATAGGATGAATGCCCGTTTCGCAATCCAAAAATTCAAAATTTCCGCCCGTTTTGTAAAAAATGTGAAAACAATCTGCCGAATCCAAAATTTCCTCTTTTCAAGACGACGAAAATATTATAGAATACAGGCAAGAAACCAAAAGAGGAGTGGACAGTTCGATGAGCGAACCGAAATATAAGCGCGTGTTGCTCAAGCTCAGCGGCGAGGCGCTGGCGGGCGACGCGCACAGAGGTCTGGATTTTGATGTGATCGGCGGCGTCTGCGACGTGGTCAAAAAGTGCGTGGAGCTTGGCGTTCAGGTCGGCATCGTGGTCGGCGGCGGCAACTTCTGGCGCGGCGTCAAGGACGGCGGCGGCAAGATGGAGCGCACCCGCGCCGACCATATGGGAATGCTGGCGACGGTCATCAACGCTCTGGCCGTGGCCGACTGCCTCGAGCAGCGCGGCGTGCCCGTCCGCGTGCAGACCGCGATCGAAATGAATAAGATCGCCGAGCCGTATATCCGCAGCAAGGCCATTCGGCATCTGGAAAAGGGCCGCGTCGTGATCTTCGGCTGCGGCACCGGCAATCCCTATTTCTCCACCGACACGGGTGCCGTCCTGCGCGCCGCGGAGATCGACGCGGACGTGATCCTGCTTGCCAAGAACATCGACGGCGTATACTCCGCCGACCCGGCCAAGGACCCCACCGCCGTCAAATTCGACGAGATCACCTATGACGAAGTCCTGGCCCGCCATCTGGCGGTCATGGACACCACCGCAACGTCCCTTTCGATGGACAACCATATTCCCGTGCAGGTCTTTGCGCTCAAGGACCCGGAAAATATTTTGAGAGTCGTGATGGGCGAGCCCATCGGCACAATCGTTAAGGAGGAAGTATAACATGGCGGAACTCAAGGAATTCGAAAGAAAAATGGATAAGACTCTGGAGGTGCTTGCTTCCGACTTCGGCACCATCCGCGCAGGCCGTGCCAACGCGCAGGTGCTCGACCGCATCACCGTAGAATATTACGGCGTTCCCACGCCGCTCAATCAGGTCGGCACGATCTCCTCTCCCGACCCCAGAACGCTCGTCATCCAGCCGTGGGACACCACGCTGCTGCGCGCCATCGAGAAGGCCATTCAGGTCTCCGACCTCGGCATCAACCCGCAGAATGACGGCCGCGTGATCCGTCTGGCCTTCCCGCAGCTGACCGAGGAGCGCCGCAAGGAGCTTATCAAGCAGGTCAAGAAGTACGGCGAGGACGCCAAGGTCGCCGTCCGCAACGTCCGCCGCGACGCGGTCGATTATGTGAAGAAGGCGCAGAAAAAGGGCGAGCTGACCGAGGACGATCAGAAGAAGTCCGAGAAGGACATTCAGGATCTGACCGACAAGTTCACCAAGCGCATCGACGAGATGTGCAGCGTCAAGGAAAAGGAGCTCATGGAGATCTGAGCCAAAAAGCCTCGCAGAGTTTCGCCGCGCACGGCGAAAAAAGTTGTCGATCTGTTTTGTCCGGGGGCGTGTACCTCGGACAAAACACACTACGCGCTGCAAGTGTGAGATCTGGGTGCCTGCGGCGCCCAGATCATGCGCGCAGCGGCGTGCAGCCGTTTCAAACGGAAAACCAGCGAAGCGTTTTCCGTTTGAGCGCGTGTCAAAAATCTGTTTTGACACGCCTGAAAGCCGCCGAACGGCGGCTTTTGTTGTGAAAGGAAACGCAATGGCAGCCATTTTCTCAAAGAAAAACGAAATTCTTCCGCCGCCGCGCCACATCGCCATCATTATGGACGGCAATGGCCGCTGGGCACAGAAGCGCGGCCTTCCGCGCACTGCCGGTCACGCGGCCGGCAGCGAGACCTTCCGCCGCATCGCGACCTACTGCAAGAACATCGGCGTGGAGTATCTGACGGTCTACGCCTTCTCCACGGAAAACTGGAAGCGCTCGGCGGACGAGGTGCAGGCCATCATGGGCCTGTTTGAAAAATACCTGTACGAGGCCATCGACGAGATGGAGTCCGACCATATCCGGCTGAAAATTCTCGGCGAGCTTGGCCCCATCAGCCCGGAGCTGCGGCGGCTCATCGAGCGCACGGACGAGATCTCCACACATTATCAGGGCTTTCAGGCGAACGTCTGCATCAATTACGGCGGACGCGACGAGATCATCCACGCCGCGCGGCGCTTTGCCGCCGACTGCGTTCAGGGTCTCAAAAAGCCGGAGGAGCTGACGGAGGCGGACTTCGCGCATTATCTCTACACCGACGGCATTCCAGATCCGGAACTGATTATCCGCCCCTCCGGCGAAGAGCGCATTTCGAATTTTCTGCTCTGGCAGTCGGCCTATTCAGAGTATTATTTTACCAATGTGCTCTGGCCGGACTTTGACGAAAAAGAGCTTGATAAGGCGATCGCGGCCTATCGGAAGCGCGACCGCCGGTTTGGAGGCGTAAAGAAATGAAACAGAGACTTCTAGTGGCGGCGGTCGGCGTTCCGCTGCTGATCGTGGTGCTGGTGTTCCTGCCGCCCATCGCAGCGACAATCCTCGTCGCGGCCATCGCGGGCGCCGCGGCCTATGAGCTGCTGCACACCGCCGGAAAAAACGTCCCCCCCGCAGTCTACGTTCTGACCATCCTCGCGGCAGTGCTGACCGTGCTGTTCTGCGCGCGGAAGCCGTGGCTTGCGGCATACTCCGCGCCGGACTACCGGCCGTACCTCTACGCCGCACTCGCGTTTTTGTATGTGATGGCGCTCTTTTTCACCGCCGTCCATACGCACGGGACGGAAAAGGCCATGCCGTTCGCGTCCGTGGCCATCTGCATCGTCGCAGCGTTCCTTTTTCCGGCCATGTACAGCTTCATCGCGCTGCTTCGGAACATCGGCCCGTCGTTCGTGCTGATGCCGTTTGTCGTCGCCTTCATCGGCGACAGCTTCTCCATGCTCGGCGGCATGGCCTTCGGACATAAGAAATTCGCCCCGCGCGTCAGCCCCAACAAGACGTGGGCAGGCTTCCTCGCAGGCCCGGTCGGCAGCGCGCTCGGCATGATACTTCTCTGCCTCGTCTGCAAATGGGCATGGTCCATGGAGCTTCCCATCTGGTATTTCGCGCTGACCGGCGTGCTTGCCAACCTCTTCGGCCAGCTCGGCGACCTCTCGACCAGCCTCATCAAGCGCGAGGCCGGGATCAAGGACTACAGCCACATCTTCCTGACCCACGGCGGCGTGCTCGACCGGTTCGACTCGATCCTGTTCATCGCGCCGGTCGTCTACGCGGCAGTGCTCTGCATGGAGGCTGCGCTGTGACGAAACGGATCTCCATTCTCGGCTCGACCGGCTCCATCGGCCGCCAGACGCTCGATGTGGCGGAAAAGCTGCAAATTCCCGTCGCGGCGCTGGCCGCCTCGCGGAACGTGGAGCTGCTGGAGGCGCAGTGCCGCAAATTCCGTCCGGAGCTGGCCGTTTTGTTTGACGAAGCGGCTGCGGAGGAATTAAAGCGCCGTCTTTCGGATATGAATATCAAGGTAACAGGCGGAATGGAGGGGCTGCTGGCCGCAGCCTTGCTCGACTCCGCCGATACCGTCGTGACGGCGGTATCCGGCATGATCGGCCTGCGGCCGACGCTGGCCGCCATCGAGCGCGGCAAGCGCATCGCGCTGGCGAATAAGGAGACGCTCGTCTGTGCGGGCGAGCTGGTCATGCGCGAGGCGCAGCGCCGCGGCGCGGAGATCATCCCCGTCGATTCGGAGCATTCGGCCATTTTCCAGTGCCTGATGGGCTGCCGCGACCGAAGCGAGGTGCGGCGGCTGATCCTGACGTGCTCCGGCGGGCCGTTCTACGGCAAAACGGCGGCGGAGCTTCAGAAGGTGACGCGCGCGGACGCGCTCCGGCACCCGAACTGGAAAATGGGCCCGAAAATCACCGTGGACTGCGCGACGCTGATGAACAAAGGCCTCGAGGTGATCGAGGCGATGCGGCTCTACGGTCTGCCGCTCGAGCAGGTGACGGCGGTCATCCACCGGCAGTCCATCGTCCACTCGCTCGTGGAGTTCCGCGACGGGGCCGTGATGGCACAGCTCGGAACGCCGGATATGCGCATCCCCATCGGGCTTGCGCTGACGTATCCGAAGCGGGAGGAAAATCCCGCGCCGCCGCTCGATCTGCTCTCCTGCCCGCCGCTGACCTTCGCCGCGCCGGACGAGGAGACCTTCCGCTGCTTCCGTCTCGCAAGACAGGCAGCAAAGCAGGGCGGAACGGCCTGCGCCGTCCTCAACGGCGCGAATGAAGCCGCCGTCGGCCTGTTTTTGCAGGAGAAGCTGGGCTTCCCGGAGATCGCCGACGCGGTCGAAGCGGCGCTGGACGCCGTGCCGCAGTGTGCGAATATGACGCTGGAGGCGGCGCTGGACGCCGACCGGCAGGCAAGAGACATTGTTTTTGCAAGGTTTGGGTGATGCTATGTATATTCTGATCGCAATTCTGATCTTCGGCTTTCTGATCTTCATTCACGAGCTGGGCCATTTCCTGACGGCCAAGGCTCTGGACGTGCAGGTCAACGAATTTTCCATCTGCATGGGCCCCGCGCTTCTCAAAAAGCAGCGCGGCGAAACGCTCTATTCCCTGCGCTGCATCCCCATCGGCGGCTTCTGCGCCATGGAGGGCGAGGACGGCGATTCCGACAATCCCCGCGCCTTCACCAGCAAGTCCTGGTGGCGGCGGCTCATCATTCTGGCCGCAGGCTCGTTCATGAACTTCCTGACCGGCCTTCTGGTGCTGGTCATCGTCTATTCCTGCGCCGCACCTTCCTCGACCGCGCGCATCGACAGCTTCTTTGAGGACTGCCCGTATCAGTCGGAGGAAGGGCTTCATCAGGGCGACGAATTCTATAAGATCGACGGCCGGCGCGTATTTATCTATTCCGATGTCGCAATGCTGCTTGGCCGCAACGAGACGGGCGTGTTCGACCTGACCGTCCGGCGCGACGGAAAGCTCGTCGAGCTGAAGGACTTCAAAATGGTTCCGGTCGAATACACCATCGACGGCGTCAAGCAGACCAAGTACGGCTTCTACTTCGCTGCCGAAGAAAAAAACGTCGGCACCGTCCTGAAAAACACATGGAACACGGCGCTGGACTTCTCGCGCATCGTCTGGATGGGCCTTGGCGACCTGATCTCGGGCATGGTCTCCGTCAAGGAGATGAACGGCCCGGTCGGCATCGTCTCCACCATCGTGCAGACCGGTGAAAGCGCCGCGACGGTCGCGGACGGCCTTCTGAACGTCGCCTATCTCGGCGCGTTCATCGCCATCAATCTGGCGGTCATGAACATGCTGCCGCTGCCCGCGCTGGACGGCGGGCGGGTGTTCCTGCTGCTGGTGAATACGGTCTTTACCGCCATCACAAAGAAGAAAATTCCCGCAAAATACGAGGGCTATGTCCACGCGGCAGGCATGGTGCTGCTGCTGGCTCTGATGGCCTTCGTGATGTTCAACGATATCTGGAGACTGTTCCAGTAGGAGCGCAGCATGACAAAACAAATTCTCGTGGGCGGCGTCCCCATCGGCGGCGGCGCCCCCGTTTCCATCCAATCAATGCTCAATACAAAAACGACCGACGTGGAAAGCTCTCTGCGCCAGCTGCGGGAGCTTGCCGACGCAGGCTGCCAGATCGCACGGCTTGCCGTGCCGGACATGGACGCGGCAAAGGGCTTTGCCGAGATCGCGTCCGCCTCTCCCCTGCCGCTGGTCGCCGATATCCACTTTGACTACCGCCTTGCCATTGCGGCAGCGGAGGGCGGCGCAGCCAAGATCCGCATCAACCCCGGCAACATCGGCGGCGAGGAGCGCGTCCGCGCGGTCGTGGACGTCTGCAAGGAAAAGAAGATCCCCATCCGCATCGGCGTCAACGGCGGGAGCCTCGATAAACGGCTGCTCGAAAAATACGGCCATCCGACGCCGGAGGCGCTGGTCGAAAGCGCGTTTTCGCACATCGAGCTGCTTGAAGAATACGGCTTTTACGACATCTGCGTGTCGATGAAGTCCAGCTCCGTACCGCTCATGATGAAGGCGTATACGCTCTTCCATGCGCAGTCGGACTATCCGCTGCACCTCGGCGTGACCGAGACCGGCACCGAATACATGGGCACGATCAAATCCGCAATGGGCATCGGCGGACTGCTGTGCATGGGCATCGGCGATACGATCCGCGTGTCGCTGACGGCGGACCCCGTGCGCGAGGTCTATGCCGCCAAGGCGATTCTGAAAGCCGCCGGTATCCGCCGCGACGGCGTCAATATCGTTGCCTGCCCGACCTGCGGCCGGACACGCATCGACCTCATCGGCCTTGCAGGCCGCGTGGAGGAGGCGCTTCGCGGCTGCGAAAAGCCCATCACCGTCGCGGTCATGGGCTGCATCGTCAACGGCCCCGGCGAAGCGCGGGAGGCCGATATCGGCATTGCCGGCGGCGAGGACTGCGGCGTGCTTTTCGTCAAGGGCGAGCTGAAGGAGCGCCTGCCCTATGACGAGCTGCTTCCAGCGCTGCTGCGCTATGTTGAAGCGATGTAAAATGTTGTTCAGCGGATTGCTTCCGTCAGCGCTTCTCACACCCGCGTTCGTTTGTACCGATGGCGCACAGCACTTCGATGCGCCGTGGCCGCTGCTCCGCGGGCCATATCTTTTCTGCACCAATCGGTGCGGCATCGCTTCGCGGACATACTTTTTTCTGGCTTGTCAGAAAAAAGAGACGCTGGGGTACGAAATAGCGCTTACGCGCAGAAAAGGCATTTCGATTCTGCGTGCCATTCACTGAAAGCGTGTCCCGTAAGGAACGCCCTTCGGGCGGCCGTCTGATTGGGTTTCCCAAGCGCACGAAAGGCCGCGCGAGTCGTTTCATTTGTGTCCGTCGAATATTTGACGTATGGAAATCGATAGGCCGTCTTCCTTGCAAGGGCTGCATTGCGCATCACAAAAAACGGACTGCCGTTCAAGTCACAGCCGAAACAGCCGCAGAGTATTTCGATGACCTCGCCGGTCTGACAAATCTGCATCTGCATCGCGTTTTGCAAGCTTAAAATACACTTTCGCACAAGCCAAGCCCCGGGGAAAATCCAAGGAAGGGGGCCGCAGCCCCCTTCTTGGTCGTTTTAAGGGGGATTGTCAAGGGGGAGAATCGAAACTCCCCCTTGACTATGCTTTCTTTCAACCGTCAACGGCGCTTTCTTTCTCATATGAGAAAGAAAGCGGGGTTGAAACCGTTCTAACAGGACTGGCCGCCTTGTGGCCGTAAAACCACCGCCCTTCCGGGCGGCAAAAGGAGCACACAATGTCTCAGGTACACTTTCTAGACCTGTTTCTTGGATATGAGCCGCCCGAGGCGATCCGCGCCGAGGTAGAGATGCTTGCCGTTGAGCACGCGGGAATTGACCGCGAGGCGCGCACGATCTCGCTGCGCCTATCCTCCGGCGTTTACATCACCGAGGCCCTGCTCAGCCAGATGGCCTCCGAGTTGGAGGCGCGCTACGGCCTCCGGCGGCTGGAGCTTTCCGTCCAGTATCCGCCCGAGGCGCTGGCAAGCTTTGACTACCGCGACCTCTACCGCGTCTTTGTCAAGGCCTACTCTCCGTCGGCTGCGATCCTCGCGGGCGCGGGCTACGCGCTGGAGGGCGACACGCTGACCATCCATCTGCGCGCAAACGGTAAAAACGAGCTTCTGCCCCACGTTCCGAAGGCGGAACGCTTCCTGTTCGAGCGCTTCGGCGTACATAAGACCATTTCCGTCGAGGCGCACAGCAATCTGGAGGGCAAGGCGCTCTTTGAGGAGACCGAGCGCATCCGCAGGGAAGCCATGAAAAGTATGCCTGCGGTCACGGACGCTGCCTCACCCGCTCAGAAGAGCGGCGGCTCCCGCCCGCAGCAGCAGGCCCCGCAGCAGACCGGCGACCTCTTCTACGGTAAGCCCTTCCACGGCGAAAAGATCCCCATCCGCGACCTCAATCTGGACATGTTCCGCGTCGTGGTCGAGGGCAAGGTCTTTGCCGTGCAGCACCGCGAGCTGAAAAAGCGCAACGCATGGGTCATCTGCTTCGACGTGACCGACTACACTGGCTCCGTCCGCGTCAACCAGTTCATGGAGGCCGACAAGGCAAAGCCCATTCTGGAAAATGTACAGGTCGGCATGTGGGTGCGCATTCAGGGCAAAATGACCTTCGACCGCTACGACAATGAGATGGTCATGCAGCCGAATTCCATCCAGAAGCTCAAAGCGCCCAAGCGCGAGGACACCGCGCCGGAAAAGCGCGTCGAGCTGCACCTGCACACCACCATGTCCTCCATGGATGCCCTGACCGACACCGCCGCCGCCGTCAAGCAGGCGGCCGCGTGGGGCCACAAGGCCATTGCCATCACCGATCACGGCTGCGCGCAGTCCTTCCCGGACGCTATGAAGGCCGCCGGAAAGGCCAAGGTCGCAGGCACGGATGAAAACATTAAGATCCTCTATGGCTGCGAGGGCTATTATGTCAACGACGTAGACGACCGCATCGTCGTTCACGGCGATCTCGACGCGGATTTCGACGCGGAATATGTCGCATTCGATCTGGAAACGACCGGCCTTTCCGCTCAGCACGACGTCATCATCGAGATCGGCGCCGTCGTCATGAAGCGCGGCGAGGTGCTCGATACCTTCCAGACGTTCGTTGCGCCCGGACGGAAGCTCACGCCGAAGATCATCGACCTGACCGGCATCACCGACGAAATGCTCGTCGGCGCGCCGCCGATCGACGAAATTCTGCCGAAGTTTCTGGAATTCGTGGGCGGACGTCCGCTCTGCGCGCACAACGCCGACTTTGACATCGGCTTTGTGACGGCGGCCTGTGAGCGGCTGAACATCCCATTCCAGCCCACATCGCTCGACACGCTCATTCTGGCGCAGAATCTTTTGCCCGACCTTGGAAAATACAAGCTCAACATCTTGGCGGACTTCCTGAGCCTGCCGGACTTCAACCACCACCGTGCATCCGACGACGCCATCACCTGCGGCTACCTGCTCGCGCGGTTCTATACGATGCTGGAGGAAAAAAACGTCCGCACCATTCAGGCCATCAATCCCGCGATGGTCGAGCTGCGCAGCGGCGGCAAGATCATGGACCGGCGCGCGCGTCACATCATCGTCTTTGCGAAAAACTCCATCGGTCTGCGCAATCTCTACCGTCTCATTTCCTACGGCAATCTGAAATATTTCAAGCGCTACCCCATCATGCCGAAGTCGGAAATGCTCCGCTGGCGCGAGGGTCTGCTCATCGGCTCCGCCTGCGAGGCAGGCGAGCTGTTTCAGGCGGTCATTGCGCACAAGAGCCACGCGGAGCTGAAACGCATCGCCTCGTTCTATGATTTTCTCGAGGTGCAGCCGCTCTGCAACAACTTCTTCATGCTGGAAAAGGGTCTGGCAGAAAGTGAAGAGGAGCTGCGCAGCTTCAACCGCACCATCGTCGAGCTGGGCGAGGAGCTTGGAAAGCCCGTCGTTGCCACCGGCGACGTGCATTTCCTGAATCCGGAGGATGAAATTTACCGCCACATTCTTCTGGCGACCAAGCAGATGCCGGACGCGGACCGTTCGCTTCCGCTCTACTTCAAGACCACCGACGAAATGCTCACGGAGTTCTCCTATCTCGGCGAGGAAAAGGCATATGAGATCGTCGTCAAGAATCCCAACATGATCGTCGATTGGTGCGATCAGGTGCGGCCCGTGCCGCACAACCTGTTCGCGCCGAAGATCGAAAACTCGGTGGAGGATCTGGAAGCGCTGGTTTACGGCAAAATGCACCGCCTCTACGGTGAAAATCCGCCGGAGCTGGTGCAGAAGCGCGTCGATACCGAGATGCACGACATCATTTCCTGTCACTACGACGTCATTTACATGTCCGCGCAGAAGCTCGTCCAGAACTCGTTGGAGCATGGCTATCTGGTCGGCTCGCGTGGCTCGGTCGGCTCGTCGATCGTGGCGTTCATGTCCGGCATTACGGAGGTCAACTCCTTCCCGCCGCACTACCGCTGCCCGAAGTGCCACTACACGACCTTTGACGTTCCGGACGACTGCCCCTGCGGCGCGGACCTTCCGGACGCGGTCTGCCCCGAGTGCGGCGCGAAGCTGGACAAGGACGGCTTCAACATCCCGTTCGAGACCTTCCTTGGTTTCGGCGGCGACAAGGTGCCGGATATCGACCTGAACTTCTCGGGCGAGTATCAGGCCCGCGCGCACGCCTACTGCGTCGAGATGTTCGGGAAAACGCACGTTTTTCGTGCAGGCACCATCGGCACGGTCGCAGAAAAAACCGCCTACGGCTACGCGAAAAAATACCTTTCCGAGCGCAACATGACCGTCAGCAAGGCGGAGGAAAACCGGCTTGCGGCGGGCTGCGTCGGCATCAAGCGCACCACTGGCCAGCATCCGGGCGGTCTGGTCGTCATTCCGCAGGAAAATGAAATCTGGGACTTCTGCCCCGTGCAGCATCCGGCGGACGACAAGGACTCCGAATGGATCACGACGCATTTTGAATATCACTCAATGGAGGAAAACCTTCTGAAGCTGGACATGCTGGGTCACGATGACCCGACGATGATCCGCATGCTGGAGGATCTCACCGGTGTGGACGCGCAGAAGATCCCGCTCGACGACAAGGACACCATGTCCATCTTCACCTCCAGCAAGGTGCTGGGCTTTGAGGACGATCCCGTTCTCGGCCCAGTCGGCTCCTGCGGCATCCCGGAATTCGGCACGAGCTTCACGCGCGGAATGCTTCAGGAGACACAGCCGACCAAGTTCGATACGCTCATCCGTCTGTCCGGCTTCTCGCACGGCACGGACGTCTGGCTCGGAAATGCGCGCGATCTGATCCTGTCCAAGACGGCCAGCGTCAACGATGCCATCGGGTGCCGCGACGACATCATGCTCTATCTCATCAAATGCGGCATGCCGGAAAAGCGCTCGTTCAAGATCATGGAGGCCGTCCGAAAGGGCCGCGGCCTGCCGGAGGGCGCGGAGGAGGAAATGATCGCCGCGGGCGTTCCGGACTGGTACATCGGCTCGTGCAAAAAGATCAAATACCTCTTCCCGAAGGCGCACGCGACGGCTTACGTCATGATGGCCTTCCGCATCGCGTGGTTCAAGGTGCATGAGCCGCTGGCCTTCTATGCCGCGTATTTCTATCGCCGGAGCCAGAAGGACGGCTTTGACGCAGGCATGATGTGCCACGGCATCGAGACCGTCAAGGAAAATCTGACCGCCATCAAGGCCAAGGAGGACGCGACGGCAAAGGACGACGATCTGTTTACCACGCTGGAGCTTTGCTATGAGTTCTATCTTCGCGGCTTCTCGTTTGCGCCCATCGACCTCTACAAATCGCACGCGACCAAATTCCTGATCGAGGATGGAAAGCTTCTGCCGCCGTTCGTGGCCATCTCCGGCCTTGGCGAGACTGCCGCATGGGACATTATGGAGGGCCGCGAGGGCAAGAGCTTCCTTTCGATCGAGGAATTCTCCTCCGCCTGTCCGAAGGTCTCCAAAACGCATATCGAGGAGCTGAAAACGGCGGGCGCCTTCGGCAATATGCCGGAAACCAGCCAGATCACGCTGTTCTGAGCTTCTCCCCTGTTTTCCCGTATACATCAGCAGCCCCGGCATGGAGTTCCATGCCGGGGCCGCTTTCTTCAGGTATTCTATTTTGCCGTTGTGCGTTCCTGCAGAGAATCGTCCGGAATCTCCAGAATATAGGTCTCACCGACGTTGATAATATGCGTACCGCAGTAATCGTACTCCTTGCGCATTCCATGGCCGTAGCTGGCGTGGACATGCCCGTGCAGAAGATATTTCGGCATATATTTCTCGATCAGCTTCCGGAAGCAGGCAAAGCCCCGGTGCGGCAGATCCTCCAGATCGCCGAAGCCCTGCACCGGCGCGTGGGCCACGACAATGTCCACGCCCTTGCGCAGCTTCCACGACATACGCCGGATGCGGCGCTGCATATCCGCCTCGGAGTACTGGTATTCCCCGGGCCGGTAGCGGAGGCATCCGCCAAGCCCGGCGATGCGCAGGCCGCGGAAGGTCACGACCTTGTCGTCGATGCAGTCGCAGCCCTCCGGCGGACGGGTGCGGTAGCCCTCGTCATGGTTTCCATGGATATAGAACAGGGGCGCGTGGCCCATGGTCACAAGAAATGTGAGATAATCCGCTTTCAGGTCGCCGCAGGACAGGATCAGATCGATGTCGGCCAGCTTTTCCTTGCGGAAATAATCCCAATACGCTTTGTTTTCTTCGTCGGCAAGACACAGTATTTTCACAAAGGGGCCTCCTGCTCGGGTGGAATTTGGTCGCGGTAAACGCCCTGTAGGCGCACCATGCTGCGCGCCATGGGCAGAATTTCATCAAAGCTTGGGATATGGCCGCTGACGCAGCTGCAAAGATAATCCATGTGCAAGATCTCGTCGATGGTCAGCTTTCCGCCGCCGGCGTTTATCAGACGGCCGTCCTGCGTGCTGAAGCTGCGGTCAAAGGGCGAAAGCTGTCCGGACTGCAGCTCGCGCCGGAGCGCCTGCGCCAGCACCTTGACGCCCTCCGGCAGGCAGTCGTCGAGCATGACGTCGATCACGCCGCTCGACATGCCCCACCAGTAGTTGACGGCGCGTGCGCCGTCGGCCTCGCGGTACCAGCTGTCATCCAGAATGCTGCGGACAATGCGCTCATAGAGTCTGCCCCAGTTCCAGACCGGCGATGCAAGCGGCCAGAAGCTGCCGCTGTCGTCCATCAGGAAAATGCCGTATTCGGTGTATTTCCGCTCCGGCGTTGGGATGTCGCGGTTGGAGACGATCTTGACGCCGCGCTTGCGGAAATCTCCGAGGAAATCCCCTGGCAGGCAGCTCCAGGCCAGTTCGATTTGCACGTTCGGATTGACCATCTTCGCGCCCAGCGCAAAAGCGTTGATGCTGGCCGGAACGCCGTAGATCGGATAGCTTCCGACATAGCCGATCTTGCCGTCGCGGGCCATCGCGCCCGCAATGGCGCCGGTGATGAATTTTCCCTCGTAGACACGGCCATAGTAGGTGCGGATATCGGGATACGGCATATCGACCGAGCAGTTGAGCATCCGCACGCCCGGATGCCGCGCGGCCACGCGGAGCGTCGCGCCGACGAGCGGCGGCGTGGTCGTGAAGATCACGTTTGCGCCGTCGCGGATGGCCTGCTCCATGATCTCCTCGCCCGCCTTGCCGGGAACGGCGTCAAAGTAGGCGCGCGTTTCGACCTGCTTGGTAAACACGGCGTCCAGATATGCCCGGCCGATCTCATGGGCCTTTGTCCATGTGCTGCGCTCTGCGTCGCGTTCATGCACGAACGCGATTTTCAGATGCTTCGGACGCGTCCCGAACAGGGAGTAGCGCGACGGATCGCGCACCTCACTGACCGCAGGCTCCGCGCTGACTGCGACGGGATTCGGATGCGCCAACGTATTGATATCCGACTGGAGCAGACCGACTGCGCTTCCCAGCGCGTCCGCGTCCATCTCCCGGATCGCCGAGAACGGATGGTAGCGCAGGAACACCAGCAGCGCATCCGCCACGCTCAGCCCGCGCAGGAACACCTGCCCGCGCAGCGCCTCTTCAAAGCGGAGGAAGCTCGAAAGGAAGGACTGGCGGTACGCCGCCGTCCACGGCTCCTGCGTGCCTTCGAGCTTTACCAGCAGCTTCCGGTAGGAGCCGGAAGCGGTAAACTGCACCTGATACAGCCGCGCGATGCGGAAAAACTCCAGAAATTCCTGATAGAGCGCATAGCGCGGAGAATCCGTATCCGTGGGCATCAGCCGCGTCACATAGGCCGAGACCGTCGGCGCTTCAAAATAACGCAGGACGCTGACGCGCTTGTTGCCCTCCTGCACATAGAATTTTCCATAGTATTCAAAGCAGCGGATCGGTTCGCGGATGCCCTCCTCGCTCAGATGGGCGTTGCAGAGATTGATCCATTTGCAGCCAAACTCCGTGTCGGAATCCAGCAGCGGCAGGAAGCTGGGCGAGAGCGCATACTGCCGCCCGGCCGTCTTGGTTCCGACGATCAGGTCGATGGGGATCTCCATCAGGCCGACGCTCTGCTGCTGCGCGGAATTGCTGTCGGGGAAAACCTCGTCGAGCACCTGCACATAGGACGGAACGCCGGAGGCCATGCAGTGCTTGTGCTCCCGGAGTCCCGCTTTCAGCGCTTTCGAATATGCGGAAACCGCAGAATTGGCGTCCATAATGATGCCTCCATTTCTATCCGTCCGGCTGCGCCGGACGGTCATTTCAAATTCACGCTAGAGTGTCAGCCGGATCCCTCCGTCCGTCTCCACAGAGCCGTCCGTCAAAAGGCCGTCCCTCCGGCAGACGGCGGTCATGGTCTGCATCTCCGCCGTCATATCCAGAAGATCGTCCTCGAAGAGATTGGCATACTGCCGGTCCATGGCGGACTGGATCTGGTCGAGGCAGTCCGAAAATTTGACGTTCATTTCCTCCAGCGGTGCGCGGCTGCGCTCCAGATACTCGTATTTTGTGAGGAGCGTGCCGAGCGTCGGCAGATAGTAGTTGAAAAAGGTACGGACGCGGGGAATGTCGCCCGGATCGTCGCGCAGAGCGCGCAGAATCTGGTCAGCCGAGGCGCAGATGCCGTTCGCCTTGCCGCGAATCGCAGCACTTCGGATACGGGCGGACATGGCGCGCAGCTGCGCCAGATTTGAGCGTCCCTTCGCAAGCAGCGCCTCATTGTCCTTCGACAGCTCCGTTTTCTGCGTCTCCTGCCGCTCCTCCTTCGACGAGCGAAGCGCAAAGACCAGCACCACGATCACCAGCACCGCGACGGCAATGGCCGCGATCAGCGCTGCGCGCAAAATCAGCCGCGCAATGCCGCCCAGCGAGAGCTTGGACAGCAGCAGCGCCAGCACCGCGCCCAGGATCAAGCAGCCTCCGGCCAGCAGACCACCGCTTTTCTTATCGTGCATACGCGAGCCTCCCTTCGTTTCTGGCCGTCACGCGCGCGATTTGCGCATACAGAACGTGACGGTAAAATACAGCGCGAGATACAGCGCGATGGCCGCGCCCGCCGAGCATCCGGCGTAATAGGCCGTGACAAGCCCGGCAAGGCTGCATCCGAGCGCGCCGAGCACGGACAGCAGATGATACTGCCGCAGGTTCCGCGCGACGTTCCGCGCCGACGCGGCGGGCAGGACGAGCAGTGAGTTGATGACCATCAGACCGACCCAGCTCATGGCCAGCGTCACGACCACGGCGATGCAGACCGTAAACAGCGTTTCATTGCGCCGGACGGAAATGCCGCGCGAGCTTGCCAGCGCCGGATGCACCGCCGCGAGCATCAGCCGGTTGGAGGACAGGCACCACAGGAGCACAACGCCCAGCAGCACCAGCGCCAGCAGTCCGATTTCCAGCGGCGTAACGGAAAGGATGTCGCCGATCAGGTACTTGTTGAATTTTGTGAAGCTTCCGCCGCCCATGGTCGCAATGAAAATGCCCAGCGCGACGGCAGTCGAGGAAAAGACGCCGATCACGGTGTCCGCCGACTGGTTCGTGCGCGCGCGGACATAGGAAAACAGCAGTGCGAACACGACGGCCAGCCCGACCGCCCACGCGATCGGCAGCGCCGACCCGCAGAGAACGCCGATGGCGATCCCGGTAAAGCCGGAGTGCCCCAGCGCGTCGGAGAAGAAGCTCATCTTGCCCGTGACGATCATTGTGGACAAAAGCCCGAATAGCGGCGCCATAATGAGCACGGCCAGAAGGGCGTTTTTCATGAAGTTCATCGACAGCAGCTCGAGATGGAGCGCGTCGCAGAGCGCATACCAGAGGCTCATTGGGCTTTTCCCCCTCTCATGTGGAAAACCTCCGCGAAGGCGTCGGAGCTGAGGACCTGCTCCGGCGTACCCTCGCACAGGACGCGCTCCCGCAGGAGCACAACGCGGTCGGCATATTTTTCGAGCATGGAAAAATCATGCGTGGTCATGAGAATGGACAGGTCAAATTTCTTCCGGATGCCGTCGAGCATGTCCATCAGCAGCGCCATACCCTCCACATCCACTCCAGAAAGCGGCTCGTCGAGGATCAGCATGTTCGGCATCGGCTCAAGCGCCAGCGCCAGCAGGACTCTTTGCAGCTCGCCGCCCGAGAGCGCGCCGACGCGCCGGTCGATCAGGCTCTCCGCATCCACGTTGGAGAGGCACTGCAAAACCTTCTCCCGCATGGCCGCGCGCGGACGCAGAAACGCCGGACGCTTTCCGATGCAGCAGCAGAACAGGTCGAGCACGCTGATGGGGTCGCCCTTGGCGAAATTCGGGCTTTGCGGCACATAGCCGATGCGCAGCTTCTGTTCCCGGCCGTCGGGGCCGTGGAACGTGATGGAGCCGGTGTATGCCTGCTGGCCGAGGATGGCGTGAATGAGCGTGGATTTTCCCGCGCCGTTCGGGCCGATCAGAGCGACGATCTGCCCGCAGTGCATATGCAGGTTTACGCCGGAGAGGGCCTCCTCCGCGCCGTAGCGCACAGAAAGGTTCTGAATTTTCAGGCAGCAGGTGTGATTGCAGTCGCCGCCGCGTCTGTGGATAAATGGCGTCATGAAAGCGCCTCCTTTACGGTTTCCAAATCGTGCCGCAGGGTCTCAAAATAGTCCCGCGCACCCATGCCGAGATCCAGTGCAAAAACGCCCGCGCCGGTCTCGTTTGCGACAAGGCGGGCCACGGCATCGTCGCCGCTGGCCTCGCAGAACACAGCGGGGATATCGCGCGCACGCAGAAGCCCGACGATCTCCTCCAGCTCTCTGGCGGGCGGCTCGCTGCCCGCCTCAACCTCCATGGCCGCCGCGATGTCCAGTCCGAAGGCGTCGGCAAAATAACCGAAGCCGTCATGGAACGTCACAAGCTCCCGGCAGGAGAGGCCGGAAAGCGCCGCGCGTCCGTCCTCCAGCAGCTTGTCCAGCTCTGCGCAGTACGCCTCCGCGTTCCGGGAAAACGTCTCCGCATATGCCGGATACAGCCCGCTCAGTCCGGCGGCGATATTTCTCACCATCTGTCCCGCACGGGCCGGATCGAGCCAGAGATGCGGGTCGGCTTCTCCGTGTTCGTGGTCATGACCGTGACCGTCGTGGTCGTGGTCGTGGTCATGGTCATGCGCCTCGGCGCTCAGCGTTTCGATCCCGGCGGAGGCGTCGATGCAGCGTTCGCCGTCCGGCAGCACGTCCGCCATGAAGTCCTCCAGCCCGAGGCCGGAAATGACCACTGCCCGGCTCCGGCTCAGAATTTTCATCTGCTCAACGGAAAGTGCGTAATCATGAACGCAGGAGACCGGCTCCGAGATCACGCGCTCGACGCGCAGGCCGGTCCCCTCCGTCACAGCGCAAGTAAACTGCCAGACGGGATAGGTCGTCGCCGCGACGCAGGCCTCGTCCACAGAGGCGGGGGCCTGTGCGCAGCCGGTAAGCACCAGCGCCAGAAGCAGCGCCAGCGCCAGAATTCTTCTGTACATGAAAGGTGCTCCTTTATTTTGACTCTCTTTTATTATACAGAAGCTGTCAAGCGTCTGCTGCCTATAAAACGGTAATATACCGGCTGCTTGCAAATCCGTGCAGGCCGTCGTATTCCACCGTGTACCACTCGTCGAACTGCCCGAGGATCGTGACCGTCGCGCCGTTCGGCAGCTGCGCCAGCACGGCGGCGTCCGTCGTAGGCAGACTGCGCAGATTGAGCGTGCCGGAACTCAAGGTGACGATCCCTGTCCGCGGCTCCGACGGCGTCAGGAACGGCAGGCCGAAATACTCCGTAACGCCCTCGCTGAGCGCGGCAGCGATCTCCTCCAGATTTCCGGTCAGCCAGTCCGCGTCCTCCACATTGTCGTGATAGCCAAGCTCCGCCAGCACCGACGGCGCTTTTGTCCGGCGCACCTCGCCGATCAATACGGTCGGCAGCGCCCGAACCCGCTCCGGGAGTGGATAGATCGGCTTGAGATTGTCCACGAGGATGTTCGCCATCCGCAGTCCTTCTTCGCTTGCCGGGAAATAGTAGATATCCACGCCGCGCTGACGGCCCGCCAGCGCCTCCGGCGAGGCGTTGGAGTGCAGCGCCAGATGGAAGTCGTATGTACCGGCGTTGGAGGCGCGAATAGACTGCGCCGCGCTTCCGTTCTGGTCGTTGCGCGTGACGTTCAGCCCGCTTGCAAATAGATACGGCTCCATCCGGTCGGCCAGCTGATTCATCCAGTACTGCTCGTTTCCGGTCGTGACATAGGGGTTGAAGTCCTGCGTCGAGGGGCTGAGAAACAAAAAGGGCATAAGAATACCGCCTTCCATGTTTTTCTTATTCTATGCCGGAGCCATGGAAGCGGTGCGCAGGAAAAGGAATGCTGTGGGGAGTTTACACAGGCCCAGAATCGTGTTAGAATGGTTTGGAGAAAACGAAGGAGCATAACAATGCAGTATATAGTTCTGGATATGGAATGGAATCAGCCGTGGCCCGGCTCTCATACGGCGAAAAAGCCGCTGCCCTCGCCCATGCGCGGCGAGATCGTGCAGATCGGGGCGGTGCGCCTGCTGGAAAACCGGACGGTGGCGGATGAATTCCAGATCCTCATCCAGCCAAAGTATTTCAAAAAGATGAATCGGAAGGTCAGCAGCCTGACCGGCATCAAGGATGCGGTGCTGCGTGAATCCGGCGTTCCGTTCCCGGAGGCGATGGCGCACTTTCGCGCATGGTGCGGCGGAGAGAGCATTTTCCTGACGTGGGGCTTCGACGACATCACGATCCTGAAGGAAAATCTGGCGCTCTACGGCATGGACGACAGCTGGGCAAGCCGCTGGTACAACGCGCAGTTGATCTTCAACGCACAGACCGACGGCGCAACGTCGCAGCGCGCCCTGAAAACAGCACTGGAGCTGATGGGCATCGAGCCGAGCCGCCCGGCGCACGACGCGCTTGGCGACGCCTACCACACGGCGCTGATTTGCAGCCGCCTCCGTCTCGCCGAAGGGATCGAAGCCTACGGGCAGGCGGCAAAGGAGCATGAAAACGGCTTCCACGGCGCGGAGCTTCCCGGCTGTCTCGCGCGTCAGGTCTACCATGGCTACGCCGACAAAACGCAGGCGCTGGCTGCCATGAGCACACACGAAAACGCCTGCCCGCAATGCGGCGGGCAGATGCACGCGGGCCGCTGGCTGAGCCAGCCCGGCCGGCGGTATATGACCATGGCCGTGTGTCCGGAGCACGGCGCGTATCTGGTGCGCGTCCGGCTCGTGGCCGAGACGGATGGTACGCTGCGCGCAAACCGGCTGGTCTATGCCCCGGACT